>Ga0157375_10000205_pt1 | contig 54739 bp, 55 predicted proteins | sample M35metaG_FD_115311 | JGI IMG/M metagenome (GOLD analysis project Ga0157375, IMG submission 115311) | Miscanthus rhizosphere microbial communities from Kellogg Biological Station, Michigan, USA - M3-5 metaG | ecosystem: Host-associated > Plants > Roots > Rhizosphere > Soil | place: USA: Michigan...
AAGCAAAAGAACTGGGTTTAAAAATATACTCTTATCCTGAATTTCTTTACGAACAGTCAAAAAATAAAACCAGAGTCGTTATCGCAGGTTCTCACGGGAAAACTACGATCACTTCTATGATTCTTCACGTTTTAAATTTCCATCAGAAAGATGTTGATTACATGGTGGGGGCACAACTGGAAGGTTTCGACTGTATGGTAAAACTGACTCAGGACAATGATTTTATGGTGTTGGAAGGTGATGAATACCTTTCCTCTCCTATCGATCTTCGCTCAAAATTTTTGCTGTATCAACCGAATATCGCTTTAATGAGCGGAATTGCGTGGGATCATATTAATGTTTTCAAAACGTTTGATGATTATATCGAGCAGTTCAGAAAATTCGTTGCCAGTATTACTCCAGGTGGAATTTTAGTGTATAATGAAGAAGATGCGGAAGTCGTAAAAGTAGTGGAAGCTGCCGAAAATTATTTCAGAAAAATCCCTTACAAAACTCCTGAATACGAAATTATTAATGGAAAAGTTCATTTGAAAACAGAAATGGGCGATGTTCCGCTTTCTGTTTTTGGAGCACATAATTTATTAAACCTTGAAGGAGCAAGACATATCTGCCAACATTTGGGCATTATGGATGAAGATTTCTACGAAGCGATTATGAGTTTCAAAGGAGCTTCAAAACGCCTTGAAAAAGTAGAGAGAGAAGATAAAGGAACACTTTATAAAGATTTTGCGCACGCTCCGAGTAAGGTAAAAGCTGCGGTAAAAGCTTTTTGCGAACAATTTAAAAACGATAAAAAATACGGTTTTCTTGAACTTCACACCTACTCAAGCTTGAATCCTGTATTTTTAGAGCAATACGATCACGCGATGGATGGTTTGGATGAAGCCATTGTTTTCTATTCCGAAGATGCTTTAAAGATCAAAAGAATGGATCCGATTTCACCCGATCTGATCAAAGAAAAATTCAAAAATGAAGGCTTAAAAGTCTTTACTAATGCTGAAGAACTTCATGCCTACTGGGGAACTTTAGATAAAACCAATGGTGTTTTTCTGATGATGAGTTCTGGTAACTTTGGCGGATTAGATTTAACGAAATAAAATTTCATTTATAATAAAACAAAACTCCTTTCGGTCTGAAAGGAGTTTTTATTTGTTTATTTTTTTATATCATTGGATTTATCGTTGTCCTTTTCATTCGACGGCTGAAATCGGAAACTGTATCTTAGCGAGCCTGCAGCAGCTAAAGTCGGCATGCTATAAATATGCATTACACCCTGGCTATTAGCAGCCTCATTCAAAATATTCTGATTATTTTGGTTACTTATAGCATTTTGATGCAATATGCCTGTAGAATAAACTGGATTTAAGTACATTTGGCTATAGGGGAATGCAGGATGTTCTCCGACAGGCATCAAATTAGACTGCTGTGCTGCGTCTGTAATCTGGTCATTTAAGGATTCCGGCAAATCATTTTCCGTTGACTTTTTTTCTTCTTTTGACATGGTATCAATTTTTATGGTTTGGATAGTAAAGTTAAAAATATTTTAAATCAAACCACAAAAAAAGAGCAATAAACTACTGCTCCTTAATCATTTATGAAATTTAAAAATTAAATATCCGCAACAGCATTCAACATTTTCTGTTCCCAAGCCGGATCTTTCGGATCAAAGAATAATCTTTTTCCTGTGTCTAAAGAACGAACAACATTCATTTCGTCATCTGTCAATTGAAAATCAAAAACATTAAAATTTTCTTCAATTCTCGAAGGAGTCACAGACTTTGGAATCACGCAGAATCCTTCCTGCAAATGCCATCTTAAAATAACCTGAGCAACCGTTTTATTGTATTTGGAAGCAATATCTTTTAATTTTTCATTATCTAAAAGCCCTGCATTTCCATTTCCTAATGGGCTCCAAGGCTGAGTAACGATATTGTTTTCTTTATTATAAACCTGAAGTTCTTTCTGTTGGAATAAAGGATGCAATTCAATCTGATTGATCACAGGAAGTACAGTTGAATTTGCTTTTAATTCTTCCAGTTTTTCGACCGTAAAATTACAAACCCCAATTGCCTTGATTTTCCCTTCATGATACAATTCTTCTAATGCTTTCCAGGCTCCTACAAAATCTGAATAAGGCCAGTGAATAAGATACATATCCAGATAATCCAGCTGCAATCTGTCAAGCGTTCTCTGAAAAGCACCTTTCGCTTTGTCATATGTCGTATCCTGCACCCAAAGTTTAGAAGTTATAAACAAATCTTCTCTATTTACTCCACTATTTTTGATAGCTTTTCCAACAGCAGTTTCATTTTGATAAATAGAAGCTGTATCGATCATTCTGTAACCTGTTTCAATCGCTTTGATCACCGCATTTTCGCATTCCTGCATATCTTCCATCTGCCAAACTCCGAAGCCTAAAGCGGGAATATCTACTCCATTATTTAAAGTAATCACAGGTTGTCCTGTATATGTTTTTTGTTGCATACTATTTTATTTTTAATGTAAAGTGAAACAAATTTCGGATAAAATTTTGGAATTCTGACTTACCAATTTTACTTGAAACTGAAGTTTAAGATAATTTTTAAGTTTAAGAAAGGGAATTTTAGCATCTCAAATACTAAATACTAAATACTAAATACTAAATACTAAATACTAAATACTAAATACTAAATACTAAATACTAAATACTAAATACTAAATTTCTTTCTTACTCATGACCTGTCTGAATAATCCTTTGATGTGATCAATTTCATTATGATAACTTGTATTTTTCCGGCATCCGAAATACAACGTATTTTCTAATTTCTTCTCACCTTCCCAAATCGATTTTACTTCACCGTTTTCGATTTCGTTTTTACATAAAAAATCGGGAACGACCGCCAATCCGGTTCCGCCTTTTAAGCAACGGATGATAGAGTTTAAATTGGGAACAATATAATTCGGACGGAAATTGGGTTTATGCCCAAAATTCAAAATCCAAAACTGAAAAAGATGTTCCATATCTCCTGTTGTTCCGTACCATTTTTCCTGTTTCAGCCATTCTTCAGCGTGTTCGATGCCTTTTGAATGTAAAGTTTCAAGAAAACTTTCAGTATCAACATCTTTTCCGCCAACGAGAATAATCTGTTCGGAAGAAAAAGCTTCATGTAAAATATTAGGTGAAACTCCTTTTTTTGGTGTAATAATTAAATCTAAAATTCCTTTATCCAATTGATCCAGCATTTCAGGATATTCCCCAAAACTGATAATCAAATTAAAAGGCAACGTCGAAACATATTGCTCCAAAGTCGTCTGAAAAGTTTCAAAACACATTCCCACACTGATTGTCGGGGTGTGTTTTTCTGTAGATTTCTGAAAATTTTTCTCTACATCTTCCAATTTTATTAATGACTCAGAAACCGCATTGAATAATACTTTTCCTCTTTCTGTCGGAATCATTTTCCTGCCCGTTCTGTCAAATAATTTGTAACCAACATAAGCTTCCAATGAACTTAAATGCAGACTCACCCCCGGTTGTGAAATGAACAAAGCTTCTGCCGCTCCCGTCAAAGTTCCGGTTTTGTAGATTGCTTTGAAAGTTCTGTACCATTCTAAATTGACCATAATGCTAAATTTTGTCTAAATGATATTCAATAATAAAGCAAATCACTAATATCATTTTCCTGATACAAAGTTACGGAATAATCAGATTAATGATATTTCTTTAATTCAATTTTAAATCAAACCTTTCTTCCACAAGCAATTGTCCCCATTGCACAGATTCTACAGATTCCGTTTTTACAAAACCAACTTTTTCATACATCGCAATCGCTTTTTCCTGAACGTTTGTCGTTAATAAATATAAATTCTTGTATTTCTTGTCTTTACAATAATCCAGAGCCGTATTCAACAGCTTTTTCCCAATTCCTGTTCCTCTGAACATGGGCAATGTTAAAAACCACCGCAGCTGCGCTTCTTCAGAAGAACGTTGAAGAATAGCCACACATCCGACAATTTGTTGATTGTATTCCGCAAGCCAGATTTTATCATTTTCCGGCGAATAATGTTCTAGAAATTCGGAAAAAGTTTTTATTACATATTTTTCGAAATCCTGGCTGTAACCGGATTCTTCGGTGTAAAGCTTACCGTGAAGATGAATCAAATAACCGATATCTCCAGATTTTAATCCTTCTCTGAATTCAACGTCTTTTGCAAGGTTTGCTTTATTATAATCTGGTGATAGTAAGTTTTTAATGCTTCGCATGGAATTCACCAACATCTCTTTTTCTCCAGTATGTAAAGGATCAACAATTTCTTCAATTTGTTTGTCCGATTTGGATTGCAAAATTTTCAGCAACTGATCCCCTTCGTCTGTCAGCTCAATGTAAAAGGCTCTTTTATCTTCATCAGATTGAACTTTTCTTATAATATTATCTTTTAAAAACAATTTTAAAACCCTGCTAACATATCCTTTGTCAAGATTTAAAAATTCGCTTAGTTGTTGAGAATTAACGGTTGGATGCTCGCCAATTTCATATAAAAGCCTTACTTCTGCCAGCGAATAAGGACTGTCTAAAAAATTGTTTTTTAATATCCCGATATGAGAAGTGTAGAATCTATTAAAACTTCTGATTTGTTGAATGGTATCTTTCATGTAACAAATGTAAGAATTTAGTTGACTTTGTCAACTAAATTAAATCTTTTTTAAATACTATTATTTTTATGATACTTAACTATAATTCATATTATTTTTATTATACATAGTCTCGTTATAACTTTGCATCATAAAATTTAAACATTATAAAACAATGAAAAAAGTATTAATCATCAACGGTGGACAAAACTTCGGACATTCCGGAGGAAAATATAATCAGACTATTGCAGACAACACTTTGGAGGTATTCAAAGGATTTGAAAATGTAGAAATAAAAATCACAAATGTAGATGAAGGCTACGATAAAGATGAGGAAGTTAAGAAATTCGTTTGGGCAGATTACATCATTTACCACACGCCAATCTGGTGGTTTCAGTTACCCAACGGTTTAAAAAAATATATCGACGAAGTTTTCACCGCAGGTCACGCAAAAGGAATTTATCTAAGCGACGGAAGAACAGCAGATAATCCAAAGATCAACTACGGAACCGGAGGAATGCTTGGCGGAAGAAAATATATGGTTACCACAAGCTGGAACGCTCCTGAAACGGCTTTTACGCTTCCCGGAGAATTTTTCAATGAGACAAGTGTAGATAATGGACCATTATTTGGTTTTCATAGAATGAATGCTTTTGTCTCATTAGAAAGAATAGAAGGTTTTCACTTCCATGACGTAGAGAAGAATGCGAATATTGAACGGGATATGAAACTTTACAGAGAACATCTTACTACAGTTTTTGAAAAAGAATTAAAAAAACAATTAGCCTAATGAAAATTTATCTTACAGCCGTTATAAAAGCCAAAGAAGAATACAGAACTGAAGTATTGGAGGTTCTTCAAAACATGGTTAAAGAAACCCAAAAAGAAGAAGCCAGCGAATTATATACGCTTCATCAGGGAATTGAGGATAAAAATCAATTTGTTTTCTACGAAATCTGGAAAAGCGAAGAAGGTTTAGCACAACACAATCAGCAACCGTATATTAAGGCTTTTGGAGCTTTGGTTGATGAAAAACTGCAGGAAAAACCACAGATTTATTTAACTGAAATTATTTAATCATGAAAAAATTAACGTTTTTACTGCTTGCCATTCTTACGATAGGATTTGTACAATCACAAACCAAAAAATCTAAAAATATGAAAAAGAAAATTTTATTTGTCGTTACCAGCCATGATAAAAAAGGTGATACAGGTGAAGAAACCGGATATTATCTTGGTGAAGTTTCGCATCCCTGGGAGGTTCTTCACAATGCCGGTTACGAAATCGATTTTGTAAGTCCGAAAGGCGGAACACCACCGGTTGACGGATTTGATTTGAAAGATCCCGTAAATAAAGAGTTTTGGGAAAATAAAGAATACAAAAATAAAATTGATCATTCTTTGAAGCCTTCTCAAGTTAATCCAAATGATTATTCTACCATATTTTATGCAGGAGGTCATGGAGCCATGTGGGATTTTGCAGACAACACAGAATTATCAACAATTGCTTCAAAAATTTACGAAAACGGGGGAATTGTAGCAGCAGTTTGCCACGGACCAGCCGGTTTGGTGAATATTAAACTGAATGACGGTAAATATTTGGTTGAGGGTAAAAAGATCAATGCTTTTACCAATGAAGAAGAATCTGAAGTAAAGCTGACAAACGTTGTCCCTTTTCTTTTGGAAGATAAATTAAAAGAAAGAGGTGCCAAGTTTGAAAAATCAGGGCTTTGGCAAAATCATGTAGTGAGCGATCAGAGAGTGATTACAGGACAAAATCCTCAGTGTGCAAAAAGTGTGGGTGAAGCTATTTTAAATGAATTAAATAAATAAGTTCACAAGCTCTTTCTCAAATATAAATAAAAACGCTTCTCGATTGGGAAGCGTTTTTTAGTAAACAACCTTAAACTCAAAAAATTATTTTGCAATTGGCAAATGCGTGCTGATCCCGATTCGGTTCCAGGCATTGATCGTGATGATTGCCATAATAATTTGTGCAATAGTAGCTTCGTCAAAAACTTGTTTTGCTTTGTAATATGTTTCTTCAGTTAAGCCTTTTTGACTGATCAAAGTAATCTCTTCGGTCATTTCCAAAATCACCTGTTCTTCTTCTGTAAAAAACTCTTTTGCTTCTCTCCAGGCATTCAAAAGGAAAATTCTTTGTGGAGTTTCTCCATATTTCATCGCATCTTTCGTGTGCATATCCAAGCAGAAGGCACATCCGTTGATCTGTGAAGCTCTGATTTTAATTAATTCTTTCTGGATTTTGTTTAAAGAAATATTCTGAAGATATCCTTCTAATCCCAATAATGCTTTGTACGCGGCTTTATCTGTAGCAGCCATGTCGAATCTTGTGCTCATACTATTTTATATTTTTTTAGTTAAATTATCTATCGTTAATGAATATTTTTCCTGAACTGCCAATAAAAAAGCGCCTGCACTTCCAACCCAAACCGAATAATCCAAAGGAGCTTTTGCTCCCAAACAAATTGTCATCGATAATGCAAAAATTAATAATAAGACTCCGGCTCCGTAAGCAGCAATTCTAGTTTTAAATCCTAAAATCAGCATTAAAGGAAAAAGTATTTCAAAAAAAGTTGCTGAATAAGCAGAAAAAACGCTAAAACTTTCGGGAAGAAAAGAGGTGATTTGTCTCGTATATTTCTCAAAATTCTCCCAGTTTCCCCAAGTTGAATTTTTACCCCAAAATCCGAATCTGTCAGCAACTGCAGAAAGCATCGTCACTGAAATTGCCAGTCTTAAAAATAACTGTGGAAATAATCTTCTTTTGTCTGTCATGATATTGGCTTTTTATTACATGACAAAGTTGCGACTTATAGATTGTAAAAATCTTAAACTGGTTTAAGAACGTAATTTTGCTCTGATTTCGCTCAAATATTCGGGAGTGAAACCTAAATAAGAAGCGATCAGATACTGTGGAATTCTTTGAATAAATTCAGGATATTGTGTACTGAAATGCACGTACAGCTCTTCCCTGCTCATTTCGTACAAATAACGGATTCTACGTTCAGAAGCGGCATAAGCTCTTTGGTAAATCATTCTGAAATACCGTTCCATGACAGGATGTTTTTTTAATAATTCTTCCTGAGTCTGAAGGTCAATTGTTAAAATCGTAGAACGTTCGACCGCCTGGATACAAAAATCTGATTGTATTTGTCTTTCATACGCGTACGTATCTGTAATCCACCAGTTTTCTATGGCAAATTCTGTGGTGTGTTCTACACCTTTTTCATTAATAAAAAATTTTCTGAGACAACCTTTTACAACAAAGTATATAGATTTACAAATTTCGCCATCAAGCATCAGATTATGTTTTTTTTTAACATCCAATATTTGAAAAAAAGAGAGAACAGAAGTATATTCTTCTTCACTGATATTGATAAATTTATCTAAATGTTCCTTAAAAGTATCCATTTTTGAAATTGTGTAACCAAACTTAACTTTATTTTTTTAGTTTTACAATGACAAAACAGTAAATCATGGAAATCGTTGCAAAAATTCTGATCGCATTAGTTGCCATAGAACACATCTACATTCTTTGGATGGAAATGTTTGCGTGGGAAACAAAAGGAAAAGAAGTTTTCAAAGCGGCATTACCCGCAGAAATGTTCAAGCCTACAAAAGGCTTAGCCGCGAATCAGGGACTTTACAATGGTTTTCTGGCTGCAGGATTGATCTGGTCTTTCTTCATTGAAGATCCGAAATGGCAAACTAATGTTGCCTTATTTTTCTTGAGTTGTGTAGCCATTGCAGGAATTTATGGTGCAATTTCCGCAACGAAGAAAATATTTTTTGTTCAGGCTTTGCCGGCTATTTTGGCAATTATTGCTGTTCTTTTGAAATAATTTTCTCATCTGTAAAAACTACAAAGCGGAAATTTCCAACAATTTCTCTCTCATTTTTTCAGGCTTAAATTGCCCTTCATGAAAATAAACCAAATTCTGATTCTTATCTAATATAATCCACAACGGATAAACGGGTTGATTTTTATTTTTAGACAAAGCCAAAGCCAGCTCATGGATTCCGGAATTTCCATTAGGTAAATAGCTAAATTCCTGTCCTTGAAAATTGATTTTCTCTTTTGTTTTTTCAGCTTCAAAATTGATGAAATAAAAATTTTCATTTATCATTTTAACCAATTCTTTATTTTTATTCAATTGGAAAGATTCAATTTTACAGATCGCACACCAATCCGTGTAAAGATGAATAATAACGGGCTTTTGCTGTTCTTTTCGTGAATTTTCAAGTTCAGAAAAAGTGCCTGTTTTCATCTGTGAAAAACAAAAACAAGGCACTAACATTAAAAATAAAAATATCGTTAAATTTTTCATTTCAAAGTATATTTTACCCCCATAAAACCTCTGATTTTCTGCATCGGAGCAAATCCATAAGTCGTATCAAAAGTGTAATGATTCGGGTTATTAATTGGATCATTAACATGCTGGTCAAACGGATCAAAAGGTCGCATCAGAGGATCTTTCGGAGTGAAATTGAATAAATTCTTAATTCCGCAATACACTTCAAATCCCGATTTGAAACTTTTTGACAACTGAATATTCGCCAACGAATAAAACGGAGAATATTCCGGTCGGTAGTCGTTCGGTAAAATCGGCAATCGCATCGGTCCGTAAAACTGTCCTGTAAAATCTACCGTCAGATTATTGGGAAATTTATAGGTCAAACTGTACGTTCCGCTACATTTTGGGGCATGAAGTTGTTGAACTTTTTTATTTTCTCCATCAAATTTCTGATATACATCCAAATAAGTAATACCTAAATTAATGCTCAACGGAAAACTAAAACTGTAATCCACATTCATTGAAGCTCCCCTTGAAATTCCATATCCGTTAAGATTATCGTAAATAATTTTCTCAGGATCCGTATCAAAATCTCCGACAATTTTATTGCTGAAATATGTATAAAACGCTGAAGCATCCACATTAATCAAACGATCTCCAACAGGGATTTTCCAGACATAATTCAAATTTCCGTTGATAGATTTTTCAGGTTTTAAATTTGATTTAATCACGACTTCACGAGAACCTGTCAATGCTGCATGATCTTCTGTAAATAAATTCACCACCCTGAAACCTGTCCCAAAATTGAACCGCAACGTATGATATGGATTCGGAGAAAATTTCCATGCAAAACGCGGTGAATGTACAGAATGATGAATTTTATCATAATCAAATCTGTAGCCTAGCAACAGTGTATTTTTTTCGTTAATTTCCCATTGATCCTGAATAAACGCTCCGAAAATTGGCGACTTCATCGGTTCGTTTGTAAATCCGTCTGCGGATGAAGTTCCGGGCGTATTATCATCATAAAAAGTTTTCTTGTAAGTAATTCCTGTGATCAAATCGTGATTTACGAGCTTTTTATCCCAATATGTCTGCACAAAAGCCACTTTTTGTGTCGCGTTAAAAGGATTACTTCCATAAAAGGAATTCTGATCATGAAAATTATACGAAAATTGGGTAATAATATTTTCCTTCATAGGCCACTGATACATCCCGAAAGCTTCTACTCTATTGGTATAAATGCTTTCTCCATATACTTCATTGCTTCCGCGATATGATCTGTTCCACTGCATTTCGCCGCCGAAACGGTCTTCATACAAATACCTCAGCGCAAAACTTGCCAATCGGTTTTCTTTTCTCTGGAAATTCCATTTATTAAAAACTGAAACTCTGTTTTGCAAAGCCGCGTCTGTGAAATTGTCTCCATTTTCATCGAATCTTTTTTCATAATTGAAATAATTTAAGCTTAATAATGAAGCGACATTTTTTCCAAAATTAAATTTCGTTGACAAATCCACATTATTTTCAGCCCAGGTAGTGGTCATAATGTCAACACTCAATTTCGGGGCGGTCAAAGCATTTTTAGTAATAATATTAATGACTCCGCCCATCGCTTCCGATCCGTAAAGAGACGAAGCCGGACCTTTTACCACCTCAATTCTGTCAATTAAACTGTTCGGAATTCCACTTAAGCCATAAACCGTGGAAAGTGAACTCACAATCGGCATTCCGTCGATCAAAATCATCGTGTAAGGTCCTTCCAACCCGTTGATGTGAATATCTCCCGTATTACAAACCGAGCAATTTAACTGAGGTTTTACACCATTTACCATCGCAATCGCTTCAAAAATATTCGGAGTTGGGTTTTTCTGGAAAAATTTTTGACTGTAAATTTCCACAGCAACCGGACTTTTTGATCTGCTGATCGGTTTTATTGTTCCGGTAATGACCACATCATCGATAAGCTTGGTTTTGATCTCTTTTTTATCTGAAATTTTAACCGAATCCAATTTTTTCGATTGATTTAAATCTAAACTATCCACTTCCTGTGAAAAGCAATACCCCGAAAAAAAGATTACAGAAAATAATATTCGCCTCATGAAATTAAAATTGTTAGACAAAGCTAACATTTATTTTTGAAAGAAAAAACTTTCCACAAAAAATCTCCTGGAAAATTATTCGTTAAAAATTATTAAATTTGAGAAACTAGATATAAGAGTAAAATGAGATATCATCAGTCGGGAAATATCCCACCAAAAAGACATACAATTTTCAAATCTCCGGAAGATAAGTTCTATTACGAACAGCTCTTCGGGACGGAAGGTTTTCACGGAATTTCTTCCTTGCTGTACCATATTCACCGCCCTACTCAAATAAAATCTATCGGTGATGCAAAAGATGTAGCTCCGAAAATTGCTGTTGATAAAAACGTTACCCCAAGAATGTTTAAAGGAATGAATGTCACTCCTGAAGACGATTTTATGGACAGCCGAAAGTTTTTGATGGTAAACAATGACCTTAAAATGGGATTGTCGAAACCTAGAAAATCAATGGATTATTTCTACAAAAATGCAGAATGTGACGAGCTTTTATACGTTCACAACGGAAGCGGAATTTTAAAAACTTTTGTAGGAAATCTTGATTTTTCTGTTGGTGATTATTTAATTATTCCGAGAGGAACGATTTATCAGGTTGAATTAAATTCTGACGACACCGTTTTCTTCGTGGTGGAAAGTCACTCCCCTATTTATACTCCGAAGAGGTACAGAAATGAATTCGGGCAGCTTTTGGAGCATTCTCCATTCTGCGAAAGAGATATCATCGCTCCGACTTTTGTTGAACCAAAAGACGAAAAAGGAGAATTTTTAATTAAAGTAAAAAAAGAAAATCAAATCACTGATTTCATCTACGCAACGCATCCGTTTGATGTCGTAGGTTGGGACGGATATTTTTATCCTTATAAATTTAATATTAAAAATTTCGAACCGATTACGGGTAGAATTCACCAACCGCCACCAGTTCACCAGACTTTTGAAGCGCACAATTTTGTGGTTTGCTCGTTCTGCGCGAGAATGTATGACTATCATCCAATGGCAATTCCGGCGCCTTACAATCACTCAAATATTGATTCTGATGAGGTTTTATTTTATACAGAAGGCGATTTCATGAGCCGTAATCACATTGATTTAATGGACTTTACGCTTCACCCGGGAGGAATTGTTCACGGACCTCATCCAGGTGCGATGGAAAGAAGTATCGGTAAAAAATTCACTGAGGAATATGCAGTGATGGTAGATCCGTTCCGTCCTTTAAAACTTACTGAAGAAGCATTAAAAGTAGAAGATCCTTCGTACAAAACTTCCTGGCTGGAAGAACAGGATAAAACAATGGAAGACCGTTCTCAGGAATAAATTGCAATTAATTAAAATAAATAAAAAAGGACTAAATGTGATGCATTTAGTCCTTTTTTTGTCTCATAAATCATTAAAAACATGATAAATATTTCAGAATATCTGAGAAAAATAAATGCAATATGAACTATCTTTAAGTGATTAAAATCGTAAATAATAATTACTAAAACTTTACTATGTACAATTATATTAGCGCAGAAGAAGCAATTTATACGATCAAGAGCGGAAACCGTGTGTTCTTTCATGGAAGTGCGTGTACTCCGAATTATTTAATTGATGAGTTGGCGAGACAGTCTCACCGATTGGAAAAAGTAGAAATGGTTTCCATTACACAACAGGGAAATGTAGAGATCGCAAAACCTGAGTATAAAGATAAGTTTTTTGTTAATTCCCTGTTTGTTTCTACGCCCGTTCGTGATGCGGTAAATTCCGACAGAGGAGATTTTGTGCCTGTATTTTTAAGTGAAATTCCGATTTTATTCAGAAAAAATATTTTACCGTTGGATGTAGCTTTAATTACCGTTTCACCACCCGATAAACACGGATTCTGTACATTGGGAACATCTGTAGATGTCGCGAGAGCTGCGGTTGATACAGCGAAATTAATTGTTGCCATTGTTAATCCTTTAATGCCGAGAACCCACGGCGACGGAATGATCCACATCAGCAAAATTCATAAATTAGTTTGGCATGAAGAAGAGCTTCCGACGATCGACTACGGAGCAAAAGTCGGTCCCGAAGAAATGCTGGTCGGGAAAAATGTTGCCGAGCTTATCGAAGACAAATCAACATTACAGATGGGAATCGGAACCATTCCTGATGCAGTTCTAAAATGTTTAAATAATCATAAGGACCTGGGCGTTCACACCGAAATGCTGAGCGACGGAGTGATTGATCTGATTCAAAATGATGTGATTAATAATAAGTATAAAGGCTACAACGACAATAAAACGGTCACAAGTTTCTGTTTTGGAACGAGAAAATTATACGATTACGTGGATGATAACACGGTTTTTTCATTTGATGATGTAGGAACAGTCAATTTTCCTATTAACATTATGAAAAATAAAAAAATGGTTGCTATTAATTCTGCCATTGAAATCGATCTTACCGGGCAAGTCTGTGCGGATTCCATCGGAACGATTCAATATAGCGGAATTGGTGGTCAAATGAACTTCATGAGAGGTGCTGCGCTGAGCGAAGATGGAAAGCCTATTATTGCGATAACTTCAAGAACAAAAAAAGGAGTTTCCAGAATCGTACCTTATCTTAAACAGGGTGCGGGAGTTGTGACGACAAGAGGGCATATTCATTGGGTGGTTACAGAATATGGAACTGCTTATCTATACGGAAAAAATCTGCGTCAAAGAGCTCAGGAACTCATTAGCATCGCTCATCCCGATGACAGAGAGATGCTGGAAAGAGCAGCTTTTGAAAGATTTAAACATTAAAAATTTATTTACCTAAAAAACTTATATTCAATAAAAAAACGTACTTTTAACTTAATATACAGAAATCGTAAAAAAGCCTCAAGGTTTTGGCAGTATTTTTGATAAAACCGTTTTAAAATTTGGAAATTGAAGACTATATATAATTCTATAAGGGACGAAGTTGTAAAACATTCTAAAGTAAAAAACTCAGTTTTAGGGAATGTTAATGAATGGAAAAGAAGCCACTATATTATTCTTTCCGAAATCATAAAAGATGAATTATCCGAAGCTGAAGAGCTGAAAGGAGGAAAAAAATTCGAGATAGGAAATACTATTTCGCATGTCACATTACAACGTTTTTTTGAGAACGATTATCAGGACAAAACGCATAATGATCTTAGATTTTTAAAGACTTTAGATAAGATCTGCATATTTTTAGGGTATAAAGATTTAAATGCCTATATCCAGTTTGTCAAAGAGAAAAAACAGGAAAAAGGACAAGACAGCGACAATACTTTTCTTACCCAAATGGTTTACGATTACTGCGCCACAGTTTTTGAGTTTTATAAAAATTTTCCCAATCACAGAACAGAGCTTTTTAAAAATCTGGTTTTTGATGAGTCTCCTTTTCTGGAAAGAGCTTCACAATTCAGTAAAGAATTATGCGACAGAGATTTTCAACTGGTCACAAAAAATAACCGCTCAAATTTTGAAGTTTTCGATATTCATATTGTAACCGATGAGCCGGATAAAAAAATATTAGAATCTCAGGAATTCTGGAATCTTTTATTTAAAGTTGGCGAAACTGGTGAAGAACATTTTGTAAATCAACTGAATACACAAATCTATTTTATCCGAAAAATAAACAACGTCTGGAAAATCTGGGACAATTATAATCCTGATGCCGGAAGATTAAACAAACGATCTGAATAACATAAAAAATGAAAGCCGTAGAAGTTTCTACGGCTTTCGTGTTTCGAAATATTTTTTTTTCACTTGTCTTTGTAGTACAAATATAATCATCCAAATATTATTATAAGAAACTTAAATATACTTAAATGAACTCTTTTTTAACGTTATGTTAAGTATAACCAATGATTCGTAGTTTTTATTTTCTCCATTTCCTAGTTTTTCGTAATTTGCATACCCATAAATATAAAGTAAAAATAGAAAATATGTCAACACTTACATTCGCCGAAAAAATTGCTCAAGCAGAGAATTTTTTGCCCATTAATGGCACAGATTACATTGAGTTTTATGTAGGAAATGCGAAACAGGCTGCTCATTTTTATAAAACCGCTTTCGGTTTTCAGTCTGTAGCATACGCTGGTCCTGAAACAGGAGTAAGAGATCGCTCATCTTATGTTCTTCAACAAGGAAAAATAAGATTGATCTTAACGACTGGTCTTAAATCTGACTCTCCGATCAACGAACACGTAAAAAAACACGGTGATGGAGTGAAAATCTTGGCACTTTGGGTAGACGATGCTTATGCAGCTTTCGAAGAAACTACAAAAAGAGGCGGGAAACCATATTTAGAGCCTGTAACGCTGACTGACGAGCATGGTGAGGTAAGAATGTCCGGAATTTATACATACGGAGAAACTGTTCATATGTTTGTTGAAAGAAAAAACTATACAGGTCCTTTCATGCCTGGCTACCAGAAGTGGGAAAGCGCTTACCAACCTGAAGATGCAGGTTTATTATATGTAGACCACTGCGTAGGAAACGTAGGTTGGGACAGAATGATTCCAACAGTAGAATGGTACGAAAAAGTGATGGGATTTGTAAACATCCTTTCTTTTGACGACAAACAGATCAATACAGAATATTCTGCTTTGATGTCTAAAGTAATGTCAAACGGAAACGGATTCGCAAAATTTCCGATCAATGAGCCGGCAGAAGGTAAGAAAAAATCTCAGGTAGAAGAATATCTTGATTTTTACGAAGGTGAAGGTGTGCAGCACATCGCCGTTGCTACAAAAGATATCATCCATACAGTAACCGAACTTAAGAAGCGTGGTGTAGAGTTTCTTTCTGCTCCGCCGGAAGCATATTACGACATGGTTCCTGAAAGAGTTGGTCATATCGATGAAGATCTAAAGAAATTACAAGATCTTGGCATCTTAATTGATCATGATGAGGAAGGATATTTATTACAGATCTTTACGAAGCCTGTAGAAGACCGTCCTACCCTTTTCTTTGAAATCATTGAAAGACACGGTGCTCAGAGCTTTGGTGCAGGTAATTTCAAAGCATTGTTTGAAGCATTGGAAAGAGAGCAGGAAAAAAGAGGAAATCTTTAATTTAAAAAATACAATTATAAGTTTTGTCAGGATGAAAAGTCTTGACAAAACTTTTTTATAAACACATCATATGAGAAAATTATTATTCGGAATGTTATTTTTTGGAGCAGCATTGGGTTTAAAAGCACAATACGGATCATTAAATGATATTCTTACCCGCCTTGAAGAAAGAAAAGGCATCAACCAACATCTGGAAAACGTCAATATTGACAACAAAAAGTTTGTTTTCATTAAAGATTTTGAAGATCACACGGAAAGAGATTTCATTATCATTAAAGGAAATACGGTAACGTATGTAGAGGTTTTCGATGATAAAGCTTCGGGAGAAAGCAGTTCAAATGTTTTCACAGGTGATATTATCCGAAAAAAGAACATGGTTTCCCTGAGAGCCAATATGCTTGAGAATAAAAAAGTTCCTATTCCGGTAACCAAAACTTTATTGCTGACAAAGCAGGATAATATTTTATACCTGATCGACGTCAATAAAAAAGACCGTTGGATTGATGAAGAATCTTTCTCAAAAACAAAAAAATAAAATATTTTGATTGGCATTGCAAATAGACTGAAGATCTGCGGACGTAGTTCAGAAGCGACGAAGCAATCTCATATAAAACACTAAAAGCACAAATATTTTTCACAAAAAAATACGAATTATTAATAGTGTCATTTGTGAAAATATTAGTGGGATTTGTGTTAAAATATCAAATATTCAACAGTAAAATTGTAACCGATTTATTTTTTAAATCTAAACTAAATTAAAAATTATGAAATCATTTGTAGAGTATTCCTCAAATTCGGATTTTTCAATTCATAACATTCCTTTTGGAGTAGCAGTTTTTAACAAAGAATATATCGGATGTTGTACAAGAATCGGAGATCAAATCGTTGATCTTGCGACGTTGTACGATCTTAGTTATTTCGAAGACATTGATGGTCTTATCGACAATGTTTTTGAAGCTTACACCTTAAACGAATTTATCGAACTTGGAAAACCAATAACGAATGCCGTTCGTTTAAAAATTCAGGAACTATTACTGGAAGGTTCTATTCTTTCAAAAGACGAAAAAACTATTGAAGATGCCTTCTATGACTTAGATAAAGTAAAAATGATGATGCCTGTTCACATTCCAAATTACACGGATTTTTACAGCAGCATCGAACACGCAACCAATGTCGGAAAAATGTTCCGCGATCCTGCCAACGCATTGTTGCCCAACTGGAAACATTTGCCTGTAGGCTATCACGGAAGAGCTTCTTCGATCGTAGTTTCAGGAACGGATATCAACCGTCCGAAAGGTCAGACAAAACCTGCAGATGCAGAAAAACCAATCTTCGGACCTTCAAAACAAGTAGATTTTGAATTAGAAATGGCGTTCATCATCAACAAAAACACTGAGATGGGCGAAAGTATTTCTACAAAAGATGCTGAAGACGCTATTTTCGGAATGATAATTTTCAACGACTGGTCTGCAAGAGATATTCAGGCTTGGGAATACGTTCCGCTAGGACCATTTTTAGCTAAAAACTTCGGGTCATCGGCTTCTCCTTGGGTTGTAACTTTGGAGGCTTTAGAACCATTCAGAACAGCTTCTCCTGCACAAGATCCTGAAGTTTTAGATTATCTTAAATTTGAAGGAGATAAAAATTATGATATTAATTTAGAGGTTTATTTACAACCGGAAAACGGTGAAGAAAACTTAATCTCTGAAAGTAATTATAAATTCATGTACTGGAATATGACTCAGCAATTGGCGCATCACACTGTAAACGGTTGTAATGTAGAAGTTGGTGATTTATACGCCAGCGGAACGATTTCCGGCAGTGATCCAAAATCTTTCGGTTCTATGCTTGAACTGACTTGGAGAGGTCAAAATCCAATCCAGTTAAACAACGGGCAGGAAAGAAAATTCATTGAAGATAACGACACCGTTACAATGAAAGCTTGGGCTGAAAAAGATGGCGTGAGAGTAGGTTTTGGTGAGGTTTCCGGTAAAATTATTCCTACGATTTAATTATAAATTTTACTATTAGATGCTTCGACTCTGCTCAGCATGACAGCGCTAAAAAACTATACTGCAAAAAAAACAGTTAGTATTAGAAATGTCATGCTGAGCGGAGTCGAAGCATCTTAAATTACAAATATTTACATAACTTTTGTTGTTAAATAAAAATATGAAAACAGTAATCCCATCTGAAATAACGCCGGTACAACTGCAGCTTGTCATGCAGACTGCCGTTTCACCACGTCCGATTGCACTGGCTTCAACGGTTGACAAAAATGGAGTTATTAATTTATCGCCGTTCAGTTTTTTCAATATGTTTAGTACAGTTCCTCCGATTCTGATTTTTTCACCATCGAGAAGAGTTCGTGACAATACGACAAAACATACATTAGAAAACGTTTTACAGGTTCCGGAAGTAGTAATCGGGACAGTAAATTACCCGATTGTACAGCAAATTTCTTTAGCTTCAACAGAATATGGTGATGGTGTAAATGAATTCATCAAATCTGGTTTGACAATGAAAGATGCGGATTTCGTTAAACCAAAACTGATTGAAGAATGTCCTGTTAATTTCGAATGTAAAGTTCTGGAGATAAAGCCATTGGGAGACCAGGGCGGTGCAGGAAATCTGGTGATTTGTGAAGTTCAGAAAATTCATATCAGAGAAGAATATTTGGATAAACAGGGGAATTTAGATCAAGCAAAACTGGATATGGTGGCCCGTTTAGGCGGAAACTGGTATTCTAGAAATAATGAGGAAAATCTTTTTGAAGTTCCAAAGCCATTGGTAACAAAAGGAATTGGTTTCGATCTTCTTCCTGATGCCATTAAATATAGCAAAGTCTTTACTGGAAACGATTTAGGAATGCTTGCCAACATAGAAGTTTTACCTTCTGGAAGTTGTCATGATGATGAAAACATCCATCAAAATGCCCAAAAACTATTACTGGACAATAAAATTGAAGAAGCCTGGAAAATTTTAATTAAATAATTTTGGCTTGAAGTCGGAAGCTGGAGGTTGGAAGTTTTAAAACTGTAAAAATAAGCGTTACAATTGTAACTTCCATCTTCCTACTTTTAGCTTCCGACCTTACTCATTAACAATTTTCTCATTTATAAATTCAATACATTTTTCTGTTACGATATTTAAATCTTTAGGTAAATTATCTTCTTCCCAAGGTTCTTTTGCTCCAAAAGTATGATTTGCATTTTCAATTACAAACAATTCTGAAATTGGATTTAAAATATGAAGATGTTCCGCATTTTTCATGCTCACACTTTCATCATTTGTTCCGTGAATAATTAAAAAATGTGCTTTTGCCATTTCTGCTGCCCTTTCAACATCAAAACGATGCTCATCTTTTGCGAAATCTTCGAAAAATTGGTAATAGTGAGGCATTTCCTGTTTCGTTCTTCCGTTTAAAACATAATAAACACCTTTCTCCTTCCAGTTTTCTAATGCTTTATCTTTTGGGAAACGTTCCAAAGTATCAACGCTTGCAAGTGTAATCAATCCGTTAATTCTTTCATCTTCAAAAGTCTGAACGATAGAAATTCCTCCTCCACGACTGTGTCCGATTAAAACTATTTTCTGGTCATCAACTTTAGAATCATTGGCAAAATAATCAATCACTACCCCTAAATCCGAAAGTTCTTTAGAATAATTATTATTTCCAAAAGCTTCCAGATCTGCAAAATTATTAGGATCTTCAACTGTAGTTCCGTTGTGAGAAAAATTAAACTTAACAAAGAAAAATCCAGCTTTTGCAAACTTTTCCGACATCAGATTCCATGCACCCCAATCTTTATATCCTTTGTATCCATGAACAAAAATTACCAATGGTAACTTTTCACCTGTTTCAGGATAATAGGCATCTGCAAGAAAATCTCTTGTTTCAGGATTTGAGATGATGATATTTTGTTGTTTTTTGATTTCCATATTTACTTTTGTTATTATTTGGCTGTTAGTTAATCGCAAAGGCGCTAAGTTTTTATTTTAATTATGTTTTTAAGGCGCAAGAAAATCAGAGATTTTCCTTTACTAACCTTATTTTAATGTTTAATTATTTAAACTCAATCAATTTTATCGCAGATAAAATCTTTGCGTCTTAAAACGTTATGTTGAAAAATTATTTGCGCCTTTGCGATTACCAACCATTTTCACTTAAAAATATTAAAAATAGAATTAAACACAAAGGAAAACCTTATTTTTGCTTTATGTTGGATTTAAGAACAGTAACCGTCATGCGCTACATTCTGCCACTTCGCGAGGGAGGCTCTCTTCCGGCGTTGGCAGAAGCTGATGATGATTTTAAATATGTTTTGAAATTCCGTGGTGCAGGTCATGGAGTTAAAATGTTGATTTCTGAACTTTTAGGAGGCAAAATCACCGAAGTTTTCGGATTAAAAATCCCTGAATTGGTTTTCGTGAATCTTGATGCTGATTTTGGAAGAACAGAGGCTGATGAAGAAATTCAGGATTTACTGAAGTCTTCGGATGGTTTAAACTTAGGATTACATTACCTTTCCGGCTCGATTACATATGATCCGAGCGTAAAAATTGATCCGTTTCTGGCTTCAAAAATTGTCTGGCTGGATGCGTTTATTACCAATATTGACCGTACTTTCAGGAATACAAATCTTTTGATGTGGCATAAAGAATTATGGGTAATTGATAATGGTGCGTCTTTTTATTTTCATCATTCGTGGCAGAATTTTGATGCTGCAGCAAAAACTCCGTTCAAATATGTGAAAGATCATGTTTTATTGCCTCAGGCAAAAATGCTGGATGAAGCCGATATATTTGCAAAAGAAGTGTTAAATGATACGGTTTTCAGAGAAATCGTCAACTTAATTCCCGAAGATTGGTTGCATTGGAATGACGCCGATGAAACCCCTGACGAAATCCGTGAAATCTATTTCAACTTCCTGAAAACGCGATTAGAAAATTCTGAAACCTTTTTAAACGAAGCCAAAAATGCAAGAGGATAAAATTTACGAATACGCTGTGATCCGCTTGGTTCCGAAGGTTGAAAGAGAAGAATTTTTCAACATAGGATTGGTCATGTTTTCAAAAAAAGAGAAATTCATCAGGGTTGGATATTATTTGTGTCCCGACAAATTTAAGTTGATGCGAAGCAAGCTTGATTACGACGATATTATTCAAAATCTGGAAAGTTTTCAAAAAATTGCTAATGGAGAAAAAGATGGCGGACCGATCGCACAAATGGAAATTCCGGAACGTTTCCGTTGGCTGACAGCGGTGAGAAGCTCTGTTGTGCAGACTTCAAGACCTCATCCGGGGAAATCCAAAGACCTTGAAAAGACTTTTGGTAAACTTTTTGAAGAACTAGTAAAATAACAGCCACTTCAAAAAATATTCTATGAAATCATTTAATCACAGTATAGTTTACAGGTTTTCTACAAACCTGTTTTTTATTTTACTTTTAAATTTATTCAGCTTAAGCTATTCCCAATCCCCAATTAATGAATCCAAGCTTCCTCCAAGTACTATTCTTCCCGAGAAAACAACTTTTTTAAAAGATATTTCTTATAAAAACGACAATGGAGGAAATCCTATTCTTTTAGATATTTACAAACCGAAAAATTCGACTTCTGAAAATCTTCCGGTTGTAGTTTATGTTCATGGCGGTGCATGGGCAAAAGGCGATAAAACCGTAAGAGCCGGAAGTTATATCGAAAGTTTAATTTTAAAATTAGTGGAAAAAAATTACGCTGTTATCAGCATTGATAATACTTTGGTGAGTGAAACTGTTCATTTTCCATTGCCTATTCAGGATACAAAAGATGCCGTAAGATGGGTTAGAAAAAATGCAGAAAAATATCATTTTGATGTCAATAATATCGGTTATTTCGGAGCTTCATCGGGCGCTCATTTGTCTATGCTTTCTGCTTATTCCAATGATAACGACTATATTGGAAGTCCCGAACTTTCGTCTTATTCCGGAAAGGTAAATTATGTGGTCAGTAATTTCGGACCGACAGATTTAAATAAACTTTTACATACAAGACTAGGCAAAGTTCCTGTGTCTATTGTCGGACTTTTCTTTAAGCCAATTGTTGACATCAGACAAAAACTGGTCTTTGGAATTTCAGGATATGATATTAAAAAGGATAAAAGAAAAGCGGTTGATTATTTGAAAACAGTTTCTCCAATAAATTATACTGATAACGCTGTTCCAACCTTTATTCTTCATGGCGATAAAGATAAAGTTGCTCCTATCAATCATTCAAAAAGACTGGTTAAAAAACTCAAAAAGCAAAATATTGAAACGGATTTGATTGTTGTAAAAGATGGAGCTCACGGATTTGGATCAACTGATAAAACCTACATGAATCAACTTAATGATGAAATGGTGAATTTTATTGTTGCACACAAGAAGTAGATTTTATGAAATAATCAAGATTAAATTTTATTTAACATTAAAAATTTAACTAATACAAATTTTGTTTATCTAAAAATCAGAATTAAAACTGGTTTCCATGAAAATAAAAAATCTACTTTCAATTTCTGCATTTTGTTTCATTGTGATGTCTTGTAGTTCTGATGATTCTACGGAACAGCCAACGCAAACCAATACATCAACGGAATCAATGTATTTCCCGCCATCAGACAGTGATACATGGGAAACAAAATCCATTTCTAATTTAGGATGGCATCAGGATAAAGTTCAGGATTTGCTGACTTATCTTGAGACAAAACATTCAAAAAGTTTTATAATTCTTCAAAACGGAAGAATTGTGATGGAAAATTATTTTTCGGGACATACTTCTACAACTCCATGGTATTGGGCAAGTGCAGGGAAAACATTAACCTCAACTGTAACCGGAATTGCGGAACAGGAAGGATTTTTAAATATCAATAATAAAGTTTCAGCGTATATCGGAACTGGCTGGACGAGCGAACCTTTAGCCAAAGAAAACCTCATCACCTGCAAAAATTTATTAACGATGACTTCAGGATTAGACGACAGTTTGGGCGATGATGTAACTCCCGCAAATTTACAATATAAAGCCGATGCAGGAACAAGATGGGCTTATCACAATGTGTATGTAAAACTCCAGGATGTTGTTGCAGCTGCAACCGGACAAACATGGTCACAATATTTCAATACAAAACTGAGAGATAAAATCGGGATGACCGGAAATTGGGTTCAAAGTGGCGACAACAGTGTGTATTGGAGTACGACGCGAAGCATGGCTCGTTTTGGATTAATGGCTTTAAACGGCGGAAACTGGAACGGAACTCAAATTATCAATTCAAATTATTTTCAAAGCGCTACAACGACTTCCCAAAATATCAATCTTGCTTATGGATATTTGTGGTGGCTGAACGGAAAGGCAAGCTATCATATGCCGCAAACACAATTTCAGTTCAACGGAAAACTAATTCCGAGTGCGCCGGATGATATGTTTTGTGCTTTGGGTAAAAATGATCAGAAAATCTATGTTGTTCCGAGCAAAAAGCTGGTTATTATCAGAATGGGAGACGCAGCCGATAATGTAAATCTTGCCCTTTCGGATTTTGATGATGTTTTATGGCAAAAAATAAATGCAGTGATTAATTAATTTGATTGTAATTAAAAAACAAATTCACTTATCAACCAGCAACTATAAACCATCAACCAACTTTAATTAATCGGCTCATCATACAACTGGCTTCCCCAAAGCTGAACATCCCTTTCCGGTAAACCTGAATGATAAAAAATTTCTTTCACTTCTTCTATGATTTGGGCAACTGCATTCGGGTCCGACGTTCTTATTCTTGTTTCATGATTGTCTTTTACTCCGCTTCCCGTAAAATTAAGAGAACCAAGATAGGCAATCTCATCATCAATAATATAAATTTTACTGTGAATGAAGGTTTTATTGGAAGAATTGCCGCTATTGGGTGAAACAAAAACTTTAAACGGAAAAAGCTGTTTATAGGTGTAATGATAAACTTTCGTTTTTTTAATTTTTTTCACAAAAGAATCTCTCACAAAAAATATCAGAGCAACGATAATGAATCCAAAGGCAAATTTAAAATTGTTTAAAAGATACATCAACGGAAATAAAACTACTCCAAGTCCAATCATTGCAAAAAGTAATGTTCCGGACAGACTTATAAGATTATCTCTTGTCTGTTTTGCCTTCTCATCAATATGTTTATGCTGAATGATAAGCTTGTGAATATTTTTGTCGTATCCATAAAAATCTTCAATCTCGTCAGTGGTAATCAATCTGATCTTTATTCCTCTTGAATGAAGGTGAATAAGCTCTTTAATTAAAAAAGGTGAAAGATAGGGCGAAACAATTTTCACATTTTTCTGAGCATTCCTGATGTCCTGCATCATCTTTGCACCCGCACTTTTTCCTATATAAATATCACAAACTGCATTGTTATAAAACATATTTTCGAAATAATTTAATCCACTTTACAATAAAAAGCTTCGCAAGATAAAGCCTGCAAAGCAATTATTAAATAAAATTTATACTTTTTATTAAAATTATTTTTCTTTTTTCAGCTTTTCAACTTTTTTGATTTCGTTTAATAACAATGGAAATGCAGGTTGCGCCATTCCGCCGTGATCGAACCCATCCAGTTCATACAATATTGTTTCTTTGTGACCTTTCAACTTCATCATTCGAGCCATATAGGCATTTTCTTCATACCTTCCGAGCAATTCTTTCTCGCGATCACCTGTAATTAAAAGTAAAGGCGGCGCATCAGACCGAATAAAATGGAGCGGTGCAAAATCATCAATTCTAGCATCCAACTCATCAATGCCTTTTTCTTTTCTTACTGTAAAATGACTAATCATTTGTCCGCTGAAAGGGATAATTCCGGCTAATTTATTGGCATCAATTCCGTATTTATTTAAGTAAGATTTATTTAAACCAACCATTGCTGAAAGATAACCTCCCGCCGAATGCCCTGCAATAAAAATAAGATTTTCGCTTCCTCCGTAATTTTTAATATTGTTAAAAACCCAAGCCGTTGCTGCAGCCGCATCTTCAATATATTTTGGCGCATTGACCTTTGGAGAAAGCCTGTAATTCACACCGATTACAGCAATTCCTTTATTTTTCAACAGTTCCGGAATCTCTTTCTGCCCACCTGTCAATCCTCCACCGTGAAACCAGATAACTGTCGGGAAATTTTTAATATTTTGAGGTATATAAATATCCAATACACATCTTTCATTAATATACGTATCAGATTTATTGGTTTTTTCATCGTAATAATGAATATTATTTTCTGAGCGATATTCCTGAGAGAAAAGAGGATTTGAAAATAAAGCTATAATTAAAAATATCAGAATTCTGTTCATTTTTGAGAATCTTTTAATGCTTAAATATATAAAATTTATATTATCTCATTTTGAGCTATAAATAATTTTTTTTCTGAATTTAAATTAAAATCCCACAAATTTCACGGATTAAAATTTGTGGGATTTGTGGGAAATATTTTTGATATTGCTTTACTTCGTTCGTCTCAATAACTTAAATCTTAGTTAATTTAGCGTACTTCAGAATCAGATTTTTCTCGCCTTCGTGCATGAAAACTACTTTCGCCTTGATATTTTGAGGATCGGTTCCGTCTAAGAAAGTCACTTCCCCGATTCCGAAACGGTCGTGTCTTACCTTGTCTCCCACTTCGATATCCTGTGAAGAAGCCCCACTCGGATTAATAATTTTGGCTGTGCTTACCGGCTTTAATTTTCTTGGTTCAGCAATTGGTTTAGCATCTTCACTTTTCGTGATCGATTTCTTTTCAACCTTCTTGAAGCTTCTCATTTCAGAAGGATATTCATCAAAAATATTGGATTTCACTCCCGCATTATTGATAAAACGTTTTTCAATTGCAGGATTTACAAATTCGATGTATTCTTCATCAATTTCACTTAAAAATCTTGATGGCTCAGCATCTGTAATTTTTCCCCATTGGAAACGTGAGATCGCATAAGAGAAAAATGCCTGTTTTTCGGCTCTTGTTAAGGCAACATAGAACAAACGTCTTTCTTCCTCCAAATCTTCTCTCGTTGCCGAACTCATAAAGCTTGGGAAAAGGTTTTCTTCCAGACCAACCAGATGAACAACCGGAAATTCTAGTCCCTTTGAAAGGTGAATTGTCATTAATGAAACCATTTCCTCTTCATCATCTTTATTCTGAGTATCCGCGGAAAGCGCGATGTTTTCAAGGAAATTTGATAAACTCGGATCTCCGTCCTCCAACTGCATTTGTTCTTCGATAAACCCCTGCATCGAGTTCATTAATTCCTGAACGTTTTCCACACGTGAAATTCCTTCCGGAGTTTGGTCGTCTTTTAAGAATTTAATTAAACCGCTTCGTTTTGCCACTTCCATCGCAACGCCGTAAGCCGTGTCAGTTTTTAACAACACCTGAAACGCTTTGATCATCGACCAAAAGTCATTTAATTTATTTAAAACTCCATTGTTTAAGCCTAATTGCGGTGCATACATCGGAAGACTATCCAACACTTTTGAAATAGAGATATTGTGAGCGTCTGCAAAGACAACCAGCTTATTCTGAGTAGTTTCACCAATTCCTCTTGCGGGATAATTGATAATTCTAGTTAATGCCTCAGAATCATTTTCATTGATCAGAAGTCTTAGATAAGCGATGAGATCTTTCACCTCTTTTCTTTGATAGAAAGACAGACCTCCATATACTTTATACGGAATATTTTTACGTCTCAATGCGTCTTCAAAAGCACGCGTTTGAGAGTTGGTACGGTATAAAATAGCAAAATCGCTGTATTTTCTTTGTTCACGATTGCGGGTTTCCCAGATATTTCCGGCAACAAAATTAGCTTCATCGGCATCGGAAAGTGAGCGGTACACTTTTATCTTTTCGCCTTCTTCGTTTTCACTAAAAACATTTTTTTTGAACTGTTGTAAATTCTTAGCAATCACAACATTGGCAGCATTTACGATATTTTGTGTCGAACGGTAATTCTGCTCCAAGGAAACTGTTACCGCATCGGGATAATCTTTTTTGAAGTTTAAAATATTGTAAATATTCGCTCCACGGAAAGAGTAAATCGACTGTGCATCATCTCCTACCACGCAGATATTTTCAAATTTTGAAGCCAAGGCTTTTACGATCAAATACTGAGAATGGTTCGTATCCTGGTACTCATCCACCAGGATATATCTGAATCTGTCCTGATATTTAGCTAAAACTTCCGGAAAACGCGTAAGTAATTCGTTGGTCTTTAACAATAAATCATCGAAATCCATCGCTCCGTTTTTATAACATTGCTCTACATATTTCTGATAGATCTGTCCGATGAATTTCATATTGGCTTTTTCGTCGGCTTCCATTAATTCAGGATTAGCAAAATAGGCTCTTACCGTTATCAGATTGTTTTTGTAGCTGGAAATTCTTGACTGTACTTTTTTGGGTTTATATAAATCCGGATCGATATTCATGTCTTTGATCACTTTTCTGATGACATTTAAGGCATCCTGCTGATCATAGATGGTGAAATTAGAAGGATACCCCAGATTGTGTGCTTCTCCTCTCAGAATTCTCGCGAAAACCGAGTGAAAAGTTCCCATCCAAAGGCTTCTCGCATTGCTTTGCCCTACCACTTTTGCGATACGTTCTTTCATTTCTTTTGCTGCCTTATTGGTAAAGGTAAGCGCCAAAATATTGAAAGGGTCTACTCCATTCGTGATCAAATGAGCAATACGCATCGTCAAAACACGTGTTTTTCCGGAACCTGCTCCCGCAAGAACCATCAAAGGTCCCTGTAAGGTGGTAACAGCTTCAAATTGTGGTTCATTCAGTCCTTTCAAATAATCCTCCATACTGCAAAAAATTTTGGGAACACAAAATTAGTGTATTATAAGGACAATTCAAATTTGTATTTGGAAGTTACCGTTGCTAAATTTTAAAGTACGGCATTTTATTCTTTTTTGTAGCTTTTTGACTTCGTCGAATTGTATTTATTATTTCTTTTAGGAGCAACTTCTAGCTTTCCTCACTCGCTATTTTTTGGATTCGGCTGCGGCGGCTTTGCCGCCGCAGCCGAATCCAAAAAATGAGCTCAAACAATTGCTGCAATCTGGGCTAGGGCTGCAGTCGTCGAAAAAACTTTGAGACAAATTTGATGGATGTAAAGCTAAATTTTAAACTTTAATAATTCGTCCATTAAAGACTCCTGCGATTGATTTTTCATAAGCTTTTGCCACTTTCCAGGCTTCAACAGGGATAAAACCGGGGAAAAACGGATGATAATCTTCAGCTTCCACCAAAACCGTCGGACTTATGCAATTTATTCTGATATTTCTCGGTAATTCATAAGAACTTGCTTTTACAAAACCTTCAATGGCACCGTTTACCGTTGTTCCGATGATTCCTCCTGCGATAGGTTCATCTGTCAAAATCCCTGAAATCAAAGTAAACGAACCGTTATCGTTAATGTAAGGAAGAGCAGTTCGCACCACATTAATCTGCCCCATTAATTTGCTTCCGAAAGAAAATTCAAAGTCCTGATCTGTAAAATTTTCCAGAGGTCCGAATTTTACATCCCCGGCTGCGTTGGCAACTGCGTCGAAATTTCCAATCGACTGAAATAAATCTTCCAGACTTTTTTTATCCTGAATATCAGCATGAAAATCCCCGGAATTACGGGAAACACGAATCACCTCATGCCCACTCTGTTCCAATCCTTTGACAACTTCTTTTCCGACAGTCCCGCTTGCTCCGATGACAATGACTTTTAATTTTTTTGTTTCCATATTATATATAAAGATTAGGTTTAAATTTTTATAATTAATTGAGGCTTCTATAAGATTTAGGCGACATTCCTGTTTTGTTTTTGAAAAGCTTCGTAAAGTGCGAAGGATGTTCAAAACCAAGATCATAAGCAATTCCGCTAATGGATTCATCAGTGTTCCACAATAATGCTTTCGCTTTATCAATTAATTTTAAATGAATATATTCCTGAGAAGATTTTCCCGTATATTTTTTTAATAAATCTGATAGATAATTAGCTGAAATATTTAATTTCTGAGCAAAATGCACAACATTCGGAATCCCCGACTGCACCAATGTTTCTTGCGCAAAATAGTCATTAAGAAGTCTCTCAAAATTAGCCACAACATCATTACTTGCTTTTGTACGGGTGAAAAACTGGCGTTCATAAAACCGTTCACAATAAGATAAAAGCAATTCCAGATTGGTGAGAATAAGGTTATAAGAATGTTTATCTATGTTTTGAACAAGCTCTTTTTGAATATTTTTGACGCAATCTTCCAACAACAATCTCTCGGCTTCAGAAATATGCAGCGCTTCGCTCGTATCATATCCAAAAAAAGAATATTCTGTTAATGCATGTCCTTTGGTCGCAGCGTTGAAGAAATCGGGATGAATGTAAATTCCCCAGCCTTCCACTTTATTTTCCGCACCGGGAGATAATGCCTGGTGAGGAGCTGTAAACATCATTGTCCCTTCGGAAAAATCGTAATTGGTTCTTCCGTACTGAAAATTTCCTTCTATTTTTTTACAGGCAATAGAATATAAATCTAAACGATAAACTGCATTGGGTTTTCTGTGACTTCTCTCAACCTTAGCCAAATCAACAACTGTCACCAATGGATGCAAAGGTTTGTCGTATCGAAAAAAATCGTGCAACTCCGAAATCGAATTGATGTCTACATAATCCATTTCACTTAATTTTTACTTAAAAATAAAGAATTAAATATAAATCCCTCCGCTTATCTCAATACGCTGTGCATTGACAAATCTGCCGTCGTCAGAAAGTAAGGAAGCGACGAAAAGACCAATATCATCAGCTTCACCCAATCTTCCTAAAGCGGTCATTCCTGCGATCTGCTCACGATGACTTTCATCACCTTTTCCGCCTCCAAATTCCGTATCAATTGCTCCCGGCGCCACTGAATTAGCTCTGATTTTTCTATCTGCAAATTCTTTCGCAAAATATCTTGTAAGAGAATCAATTCCTGCTTTGATCGCACCATAAACGGCAACCGTAGGAAAAGCAAATCTCGCAAGACCAGATGAAATATTAACGATTTGTCCGCCTTCTTTCATTAAAGGAACCAATTGTTGGGTAAGAAAGAATACTCCTTTAAAATTAACATTCACCAATTCATCAAAAATAGCTTCTGTTGTATCTTTTATCAATGTTCTTTGAGCGATTCCTGCGTTGTTTACGAGATAATCAAAGCTGTCTCTTCCCCATTCTTTTATTGCTTTTGAAACTTCTTCTGCAAAGTCTGAGAAAGTATTGATATCTGCAACATTTAATTTTAAAGCAACGGCTTTTCCACCATTTTTATTAATTTCTTCTGCAACGGCTTTTCCTTGTTCGGGATTATTGTTGTAGGTTAAAATGACAGCTATTCCGCGTTTTGCAGTGTTAATAGCTATGCTTTTTCCAATTCCTCTGCTGCCTCCTGTGATGACAGCAATTTTTTGATTGTGATTATTTGTTTCCATAAAACTTGATTTTTATAGGACAAAGTTCTACAGTTTCAATCTATTAAATTTAAACATTTAAAGAAATTACTTATACATTTTACTGATGTAGGCTCCTGTGACTTATTTTGATAAAAAATCATCTACAAATTGTAACAATTAGAGTAAATTTGGCACTAATTGACAAAACAATTTCTACTTTATGAAAAAACGACTTCTTTCTGTTGCTGCAGCGGCTTTCTTCGGAATGGCTCTGAATGCACAACAAATTAAATTCGAAGAGTATGACTTACCAAACGGTTTACACGTAATTCTTCATCAGGACAATTCTGCACCGGTAGTTACAACAGGTGTAATGTACCACGTGGGTGCTAAAGATGAAGTAAAGGGAAGAACAGGTTTCGCACACTTTTTCGAGCACCTATTATTTGAAGGTACTCCGAATATCAAAAGAGGTGACTGGTTTAAAATAGTTTCTTCAAACGGAGGACAAAACAACGCCAACACAACAAACGACAGAACATATTACTACGAAACTTTCCCGTCAAATAACGAGCAACTTGGTCTTTGGATGGAAGCTGAAAGAATGCGCCACGCCCTGATCAACCAAGTAGGTGTAGATACTCAGAGAGAGGTTGTAAAAGAAGAGAAAAGATTAAGAATGGATAACCAGCCTTACGGAAACCTTTTCACAACAATTCAGAAAAACTTATTCACCAATCACCCGTACAATTGGCCAACGATCGGTTCTATGGAAGATTTGAATTCTGCTAAATTAGAAGAATTCCAGGCTTTCTATAAAAAATTCTATGTTCCGAACAATGCTACTTTAGTGGTTGCAGGAGACATCAAAACTGACCAGACTAAAAAATGGATTGAGGAATACTACGGAGGAATTCCAAAAGGAACAGTTTATCCTAAAGATTTCCCGAAAGATGCGCCTATCACTCAGGAAAAAGAAGTTACGGCTACAGACCCGAACATCCAGCTTCCTGCTTATATTTTTGCATACAGAACTCCGGGTAACAAAGAAAAAGATGCTTATGTCTTAGATATGCTTTCTTCTTATTTAAGCAACGGAAAATCTTCAGTTTTATATAAAAAATTAGTAGATCAGGATAAAAAAGCGCTTCAGGTAGCTGCTTTCAACCAAGGTCTTGAAGATTACAGTATTTTCGCATTTTTCGCAATCCCAATGGGACAGACAACGAAACAGGCGTTACAAACTGATATCGATGCTGAAATCAAAAAACTACAGACTAGTTTAATCTCTGAAGAAGATTATCAAAAACTTCAAAATCAGTATGAAAACCAATTTGTAAATGCAAATTCAAGCATTCAGGGAATTGCTGCTTCATTGGCAACAAACCACGTGTTGATGGGTAATACGAATTTAATTAATAAAGAAATCGACATTTACAGAGGGATCACAAGACAGGATCTTCAAAATGCGGCGAAAAAGTATTTGAATTCTAACCAGAGAATAATCATTAATTACGTACCTGAAAAAAAGTAATCATTTAAACTTTTTAGGTTTAAAATATGATTATTAAAAATTAAATTTTTACAAATGAAAAAGCAATTAACATATATAGCTGTAGCATTTTTATTTACAGGAATGCTGTCTGCACAAAAAATAGATCTTAATGCAATGCCAAAGCCAGGACCAACTCCTGCGATCAACATTGCCAAGCCAAAAACGTTCCAGTTGAGCAACGGTCTTACAGTAATGGTTGTGGAAAACAACAAATTACCAAGAGTAAGCGCAAACCTTTCTATGGACAGACCTCCGTATAACGAAGGAGCTGTAACGGGTGTCAGCGAAATCATGGCTGAACAGTTCGAAAACGGAACTACAAACATGAGCAAAGATGATTTCAACAAAAAGGTTGATTATCTGGGTGCTAACTTGAGTTTCTCTTCAGGAGGTGCTTTCGCCAACTCTTTATCAAAATATTTCCCTGAAGTTTTAGGTTTAATGGCTGATGCGATTATCAATCCTAAATTTTCTGCAGATGAAATTCAAAGTTCTAAAGAAAGAGCAATCGAAGGATTAAAATCTGACGAAAAAAACGCTTCTTCTATCGCGTCAAGAGTTTCTAACGCTTTGATGTATGGAAAAAATACGTCAAGAGGGGAATTTGAAACAGTTGAATCAATTAATAAAATTCAATTAGCTGACGTACAGAATACTTACAAAAAATATTACGCTCCGGACAATGCTTATTTAGTGATCGTTGGGGATGTAAAATTTGATCAGGTAAAACCATTAATTGAAAAAGCTTTCAACGGATGGAAAAAGGCAAACACTCCGATCACACCATTAGAACCGGCTTCTAATGTTGCTAAAACAGAGATCAATGTTGTGGATGTACCTTCTGCTGTACAGTCTGTTGTTTCTTTAAACAACCTGAACACGTTGAAAATGAAGGATCCTAACTACTTCCCTGCTACAATTGCCAACTACATCTTAGGTGGTGGTGGTGAAGCGAGACTTTTTATGAATCTTCGTGAGAAAAACGGATTTACTTACGGCGCATATTCAAGCATGAGCGCAAGCAAATATTCTCCTGAATTCTCTGCTGAAGCAAGTGTAAGAAACGAGGTTACAGACAAAGCTGTTAAGGAATTTATGAACGAACTTAACGCAATTTCTACTGTGAAACCGGAAGAATTAGAAAATGCTAAAGCTAAATTGAAAGGTTCTTTCATCATGTCTTTAGAAAAGCCTGAAACGATCGCAAGATTTGCTTTAAATCAAAAAGTTCAGGATTTACCTTCTGATTTTTATACTAATTATTTAAAATCAATTGATAAAGTAACGGTTGCAGATGTATCAAACTCTGTAAAAGCTACTATTTTACCAAACCAAAGCAGAATTTTCATCGCTGGTAAAGCTTCTGATATTTCTGAAGGACTGGAAAAATTGGGTTACCCTGTAAAATACTTCGATAAAGATGCGAATCCTGTTGCAAAACCAACCGCTCAAAAAGTGGATGCAAGCGTAACAATAGGATCTGTTGCTGATAAATACATCAATGCAATCGGAGGTTTGGCTAATGTTCAAAAAGTAACTTCTATCACTTCTGACGCTACTACGAAAGTACAGGGAATGGACATGAGCATGAAAATGACTCAGGCAAAAGGAGGAAAAATGAACATGAATGTAAGCATGATGGGAAATACAGTTCAGAAAATTGTATTTGACGGTAAAGACGGTTACATGGAAGTTCAGGGACAAAAAAGCCCTCTAAGTGACAAACAAAAAGCTGAAATGTCTAAAGACACGGAACTTTTTCCGGAACTTACTTTCGCAAAATCAGCTGATTACAAATTGGCAGGAATCGAAAAGTATAACAATGAAGATTCTTACGTAGTAAAAGGGGCAAAAGAAACTTACTATTACAGCGTAAAAACAGGTCTTAAAACCGGAGAAGTAAAAACAGCTGAAGGAGCCTCTGTTCCTACAAGCTACGCTGATTACAAAGATGTTTCAGGCGTAAAGCTTCCATACACGATTAACCAGAATATGGGCGGGATGGATATTAACTTAACTGTAAAATCTTACCAGCTTAATCAGGCAAAAGATTCGGATTTCAAATAAGAAAAATCCTAACTCTATAGAAAAAACGGCAACAGTTGTTGCCGTTTTTATTTTTATTAACATTTGCTAACATCTTTTTTTGTCATTCGGTAAAAAAAGATTAAATTTGCCCATTCAAAAAGATATCAAATTAATGGATACTATATTTATATTATTGATGGTTCTTGTTATGATTGCTAGTATTTTATTGGTAATCGTTGTTATGGCTCAAAACCCAAAAGGTGGAGGTCTTTCAAGTACATTCGGAGGTGCATCTTCTGCACAGTTCGGAGTACAAAGAACCAATGACTTCATGGAAAAAGCAACATGGACTTTAGGAGCAATTATTATCGTTCTTATTCTGATCAGTGTTGTAATTACAGGAAAACCATCAGCAACGGCTCCGGCTACTACTGCTCCAGTTAAAAAAGAAGCTCCTGCAAAACAAGGTGCTACTCCTGCTGCAACGACTCCGGTTAAAGCTCCTGCAACTAAATAAGCAAGTAATTATTTTACATAAACAAAAGCAACTCAATTGAGTTGCTTTTTTATTTTAGCTTGATCTTTTCTATTTTGTGGCGCAGTTTTAATCCTGCTTTTAAGAAAGAATATTGTACAGGTTTTGATTCTTTATAATATTTATTAATGAAAATCTGCATTGCACCGTAAAATCTTTCCAGATACACTTCATTTTTTACCGTACTTTCACCTTTATGATGAAGGATAGAAGCTTTTCCGTAATAATAATTTTTATAGCCGTTTTTCAGCAACGTATAGCATAAATCGATATCTTCGCCATACATAAAATATGCTTCATCTAAACCACCGACTTTTTCGTAAACCTGTTTTTTAACCAGCAAAAATGCTCCAGTGATCACATCTATTTCTGTAATTTCGTTTTCGTCAATATCATTTCTGTAATATGATTTTGAATTGTTCTTTTTAAAATTGGTAAATAATTTTTCGAAAGAATTAAACATATCAGGAACGGAACGCTTGCTTTCGGGTAAAAATTCGCCTTTTGCATCGTGCATTCTCACGCCCAGACATCCAAAATTTTCCTGTGAATCGGCAAAATTCAGAACGTCTTTCATATAAAACCCTTCAAATTCAGTATCAGGATTTAAAATTAAAAGATATTCTCCCTGCGCCGTTTCGATTGCCATATTATTGGCTTTTGCGAAACCTCCGTTGGTTTTAGAAGATATAAAATTAAACTCAGGAAACTCAGGAATAAGGTCGCCCCAGGAAGCATCTGTAGAAGCATTGTCAATTACAATCACTTCATATTCAAAACCTTCTATATATTTCTGAATAGATAAAAGGCAGTTTTTTAATAATTCAGTAACATTATAATTAACGATAATTATGGACAGCTTCATATCTAATCTCTTTCGTTATAAGGTAACCTGTTGATAATCGATCGTCCCAGCGAAATTTCATCTGCATACTCAAGCTCATCTCCTACCGAAATTCCTCTTGCGATACTCGAAAAATTCACATTAAATCCTTTAAATTTTTTGTAGATATAATAGGCTGTCGTGTCACCTTCCATTGTTGCGCTCAAGGCGAAAATAAATTCTTTTACTTTTCCTTCGCTTAATTTTCTTTCAATGCTTGGAATATTTAATTGATTGGGTCCGACTCCTTCCATCGGAGAAATTTTTCCGCCTAAAATTAAATATTTCCCGGTGTATTTTCCTGTATTTTCGATGGCAATGACGTCACGGACATCTTCTACAATACAGATTACATCATCAATTCTTTTATGATTACTGCAGATTTCACACACCTCAAAATCCGAGAAATTATGACAGTCTTTGCAATATTTTATATCATTAACAAGATTGATAAGAGAATTCCCAAGGCTTGTCGCTCTGGAATTAGGCTGTTTTAATAAATGTAACGCTAAACGCAAAGCTGTTTTCCTGCCAATTCCAGGCAGTCCCGAAATTTCATCCACCGCTTTTGCCAAAACTTTACTAGGGTAATCCATAGTACAAAAATAAGACAAAAAGATGATTATTCATGATATTATAAACCGTAAAATTCTTTCCTTTCAGAGAAAAAAATTATCTTTGAGAACCTTACGATTAATTTGAGAAAAATATAAACTAAAATGGTACTTAATAACCTAAATTATCCACTAGATTTTAAATTTAAGATCACAACATTAGCCAGTGATTTTAACATTACCGACAGAAACGGAGCCTACGTAGCGTATGTTCGTCAAAAAATGTTTAAATTAAAAGAAGATGTTGTTGTTTTTAATGATGAAAGTAAAGCCAAAGAACTTTTCAGAATCCAGGCCAATCAATGGATTGATTTCAATGCGTCTTACTCTATCAAAGATGCGATCAATACGAAAAGCTTCGGAAGATTGGCAAGAAAAGGCATGCGCTCCCTGTGGAAGTCAACTTACGATGTTCTGGATGAAAATGACCAGCCGAAATTCACTATCACGGAAGACAATGCATGGACAAAATTTTTCGACGGAATGGTAAGCGAAATCCCTATTATCGGGATGTTTACAGGATATTTTCTTAATCCGGCTTACACTGTAAAAGGTCTTGACGGAAAAGAATATTTTAAACTAAAAAAGATGCCTTCTTTCTTTGGAAGAAGATTCCAGCTTGACAGAATGATCGATATTGACGACGAAGACGAGAGTTTAGTTGTTCTTTCATTACTGATGATGGTGCTTCTGGAAAGAGCAAGAGGATAAAAAAAATAAACCACAAACAATGAAATACTTACTTATTTTCTTTTCAGCGTTCTTATTGGTCGCTTGTAAAAAAGACAAAGAAACAATTACAAATTCGGCATCCAAAGACTCCCTGAATATTGTTCAGGATTCTGCAAAAACCGACACGCTTTCAGGAAAAATTTTAGTTGAAAACTTTCCTTTTCCGAAAGAAATTAAAGAATGCTCATGTTATTTTGCAAAAAATAAAGCAGATTTTGAAGCTGAGAAATACATTTATGCCGACGATGCAGGAAAAACCGCTTATATGAAACTTGACGGCAAGAGATTGTCAATGAATCTGATATCTTCCAGCGACATGGAATCTGACGAAGAATTAAGTAAGGAAATAGAAAGTGACGACTACAAAATTTCCGTTAAAGGTAAAAAAATAAAAGGCGAAGAAGCTCTATTATTCAAAGGTACACTCACCATTGAAAAACCCGATGGAACTGTTGTGACAATGCCAATTTATGGAGAATGCGGTTGTTAATCAACTTCTAGCTTTCAGTAAAAATATTGCTTCCGGTTTACGGAAGCATTTTTTATTTCGTAATTTTGATAAAAATAAATTTCATGGAATTATCTACTATAGAACCGCAAATAATCTGGAAAAATTTTTCCAAGTTAAATGCAGTTCCAAGACCGTCTAAAAAAGAAGAAAAAGTAATCGCGTTCATCAAAGAATTTGGTGAAAACCTAGGATTGGAAACGACTGTTGACCAAGTAGGAAACGTCATCATTAAAAAACCTGCCACTGCAGGAATGGAAAACCGCAAATCTATCGTGCTACAATCGCATTTGGATATGGTTTGTCAGAAAAATAATGATGTAAATTTTGATTTCGAAACAGAAGGAATCAAAATGGAAATCGATGGAGACTGGGTAAAGGCAAAAGGGACAACTTTAGGAGCCGACAACGGTTTGGGAGTGGCTACGATTATGTCAATTTTAGAAAGTTCAGATATTCCGCATCCGGCTTTGGAAGCACTTTTTACAATTGATGAAGAGACTGGAATGACCGGAGCTTTAGGCTTAAAACCTGGTCAGTTAACCGGACAGATTTTATTAAATCTTGATACAGAAGAAGACGATGAAATTGACATCGGTTGTGCAGGAGGAATTGATGTTACCATCACTCAAAACTACAAAACTGAAGCTTCAAAAGGGCAAATTGTAAGATTCGAAGTAAAAGGTTTGCAAGGTGGTCACTCCGGAATGGACATTCACAAAGGTTTCGGAAATGCGAACATTATTTTAGGAAGATTGCTTTACACGGCTTTAGCAAAAGAAAATATTCAGTTAATTTCTGTCGACGGTGGCGGATTGAGAAATGCAATCCCCAGAGAAGCCGTTGCCATCGCATCTGTAAGAAATGCAAATGAATTTATCGAAGAAATTACGACAGGCCTTAAAAAAGAAATTTTAGAAGAATTTGCAACGGTAGAACCCAATATTCACATTAATATTGAAAGCTCAACAAGTTCTGACAAAGCGATTTCAGAAGCAGATTCAAAGAAAATAATTTTAACATTAAAATCTCTTCACAACGGTGTTTACAGAATGAGCCCGGATGTAAAAGATCTGGTAGAATCATCAAATAACGTCGCAAGAGTTGAATTAAAAGGCGGATCGCTTAAAATTTTAAACCTTTCAAGATCATCTGTAGAATCTTCCAAAGATTCTGTAGCAGAACAATTAAAATCTGTAGCAGAATTAGCAGGCATGAACACCGAATTCAGCGGTTCTTATCCCGGTTGGAAACCAAAACCGGGTTCAGAGATCGTTCAGCTGATGGAGAAAATTTATGTTGAAAAATTCACAGAAAAGCCTCACGTTGTGGCTTGTCACGCAGGCTTAGAATGTGGAATTATCGGAGCCAATTATCCTGAAATGGAAATGGTAAGCTTCGGACCAACGATTAGAGGAGCACACTCTCCCGATGAAAAGGCAAATATCCCTTCAACACAAAAGTTCTGGACTTTCCTGAAAGATATTTTAGCGAATATTCCTCAGAAATAGACAACAAAATTTATATTTGAATATCCAAAGTCGTGTGATTTTGGATATTCTTTCTATACAAATTAAGTAAAATGATGAAAAAAATATATGTATTATTTTGTTTATTACTTTTCATTAAGAATTTTTCTCAGTCACAACAATTAATTGGAGAATGGTTTTTAGACAGAATAGTAAATTCTAAAGGACAAAATTTAGAAATAAATAATCCTAAATATTCAATGTTTATTTCGTATAAAATCAATTCTAACGAGTTAACAATTAACGATAATAAATTTAAAGCTAAATTTCTAAAAGATCAGATAAAGCTTGAAAACAGAAATCTGAAGTATTGGTTTGAAACTGACTATTTATTAATTCAGGAAGACAATGAAATTTATTTATTTTTAAAATCAAACGACTTCATTAAAAAATATCCTGAGTTTACTCCTAAAACTGAAAGTAGAAATAATAATACTGTAATGGTTGCAAATAAATTATTTCATCCGATATTTAATAATGAAAAAACTTTTGATGATTTTTTAATTTCAAATATGGCTCAGGAGTCTTCAAAAAACATGGATGATTTATATTTTAAGGCTGAATATATATTAACAAAAGATAACAAAATTACCCATATAGATATTCTTAATAAACGTACACCTCAATATGATTCTCAATTTATTCAGGCATTAAAAATGGCGGAAACATATTTCGAAAATCCCTACGGAAAGGATATGCTTATCACGGAAGAAAAACATTTTTTAAAATTTTTCAATGATTTAACTAAAAAAGATGAAAAAGATCTTTTTATAATCATAGAAAATGGAAACAATTATTATCGCAATAATAATTTTTTAAATGTAATTCAGGAATTTAATAAGCTGGATGATCTGAATATTGAAAAAGATAGATTTACCTTTACAATTAATGACGCACAGATTCTTCTCGGCATTTCTTATCTCGCTACAGGTCAAAATGAAAAAGCCTGCACAAAGTTTAAAAAGGTTGGCGATTTAACGAATTTTCAAGTTAGAAATTATTTAATAGATTTTTGTAAATAAAATGAAAAGTATTACAGTATTTTGCGGTTCAAGTTTCGGTTCGGATCGTATTTTTGAAGAACAGGCGACTTTACTTGGACAGACTTTAGCAAAACAAAATATTCAATTGATTTATGGCGGTTCAAATACAGGTTTAATGAAAGCTGTTGCCGACGGAGCTTTGAATGCAGGCGGAAAAGTAATTGGAGTTCTCCCCCACTTTTTACAGTCCAAGGAAATTGCTCATAAAAATCTGACCGAACTTATTTTAGTCGAAACCATGCACGAAAGAAAAACCAAAATGAGCGAACTTTGCGATGGCGTCATCGTTCTTCCCGGCGGTTACGGAACGTTGGAAGAATTTTTCGAAATGATAACCTGGGCGCAACTCGGACTTCATAAAAAACCAATTGCTATTCTGAATGTTGACGGATTTTATACAGACTTAATTAATTTAACCAAAACCATGGTTGATAAAGGATTTTTAAAACAAATCAATTATGATATGCTTTTGATAAGTGATAATATCGAAGAGTTGTTGGAAAAGATGCGAAATTATGAAGCTCCAAGTGTTGGGAAGTGGATTTCTAAGGATGAAGTTTAAAAATACAAAGCTCTAACCTACAAAATTTTACTATCAAAAAAAATTATTAAATTTGAAGTAAATATTAAAAGTTATGAATTTAGAAGCACGAAAAATATTGCTTGTTCAGGAATTTTTGAGAATTGATAATGAGAAAATAATCAGTGCTTTGGAAAATTTACTTCATAAAAGTAAGTCTGAAATTTTTGATGAAAATTTAAAACCAAAGTCTTTAAATCAATTAAATAGCGAAATAGATAAAGCTATTGATGACGAAAATAATGACCGATTAATTAATGCAAAAGATTTAAAAAATAAAATCCAAAAATGGGATTAGAAATTTTTTGGTCACAATTTGCGGAAGATCAATTACAGGACATTTTTCAATATTACAAATTTAAAGCTGGAGTAAAAATTGCACGAAAAATAATTAACGAAATTGTTGATAAGACGTTGATTTTAGATCAGAATTCTCAAATTGGGCAAATCGAAGAATTATTAGTTCAAAGAGAACATGAGTTTAGATATTTAGTTTCTAACAATTATAAAAATCATTTATTACATCAACTCAGAAACAAATAAGATTATCATTGCAAACGTTTTCGATACAAGGCAAAACCCTTTAAAATTAAACGAAACAAAATAATTCAATTAAAAACTCCCGAAGAACAATCTTCGGGAGTTTTTATATAATTTAAATAAAATTTTCTAAGGATAAGGAGCAATTTCCACTTCAAGACCCTCCATGTCCATTGCCATGTGTAACTGACAGCCCAATCTGCTGTTTTCCTTCACATGGAAAGCTTCGGCTAGCATGGCATCTTCTTCATCTCCCATTGGCTCAAGTCCGGGATCGTTGATCACGTAAACCTGACATGAGGCGCACATCGCCATTCCTCCACAAACTCCAATTGTTCCTTCTTCTGCCAATTCATATGAACGGATGATTTCCATCAAATTCATGGACATATCCGTTGGAGCAATAACATCGTGAGTTACACCTTCTCTGTCGGTGATTTTAATATTGATATCTGACATAATTTTGCAAAATTAGTCAATTTTTTTCACAACAGCTTTTTCCGCTTCTTTTCTGCTTCCGTCGAATCCATCTACACCACTTACTGTTGTATATTTCAAGACGAATTTTTTACCCGGATTTAATCTGTTATAAACACTTTGACACATCAGCGTAGCCTCATGGAAACCACAAAGAATTAACTTTAATTTTCCCGGATATGTGTTGATATCTCCGATTGCGTAGATACCTTCGATGTTTGTCTGATAATCCAAAGCGTTATTTACAACGATTGCATTTTTTTCGATATTTAATCCCCATTGAGCAATTTCACCCAATTTTGGAGTCAATCCGAAAAGTGGAATAAAATAATCAGTTTCGATATCAAAAGCTTCCTGTCCGTCGATTTCTACGGTGATCGCTTCTACTTTTCCGTCACCTTTGATGGCGGTAACTTCTGCAGGTGTAATTAATTTAATTTTACCCTGATTTTTTAAGTCCTGCACTTTTTCTACAGAATCCAAAGCTCCTCTGAACTCATTTCTTCTGTGGATCAAAGTTACTTCACTGGCAACATTTGATAAGAAAACACTCCAGTCAAGTGCAGAATCTCCACCTCCGGCAATTACCACTTTTTTATTTCTGAAATGTTCAGGTTCTTTTACGAAATATTCAAGACCTTTTTCTTCATAATCAGCAACATTATCCATGGTAGGTTTTCTAGGCTCGAAAGTCCCCAAACCACCTGCAATTGCTATTGCTTTACATCTGTGAACAGTTCCTTTGTTGGTAACAACTTCAAACCATTCTTCATCAACTTTTGTATAAGAAACAGCCGTTTCCCCGAGTGTGAAACCAGGTTGAAACTGCTTGATCTGCTCCATTAAATTATCTACTAATTCTCCGGCATTTACAGAAGGATAACCAGGAATATCGAAAATAGGTTTTTTAGGATATAATTCTGCCAATTGCCCTCCAGGTTGAGGAAGTGCATCGATAATATGGCATTTCATTTTAAGCAAACCCGCTTCAAAAACAGCAAAAAGCCCTGTCGGTCCCGCTCCTATAATCAATATGTCTGTAGTTATCATAATATAAAGATAAATTAATAATATGTATGGCTGCAAATTTACTAATTTTAATGCGAAGCATATTTAATTCAGTCTAAATAAAAAGCTGAGATTTATCAAATAAATATAAAAATTTGAAAACGTGTATTTTGGCAACGTTTTTGTAAAAGTTTTACCATGAAGAAATTTCTCCACCTTATCGCGATATTTATTTTTTCATTTGGCTTCGGTCAAATCAATAATATTGCAGATGGCGAATCTATCACATTCAGGATCCATTACGGGTTTCTGAATGCCGGAACAGCCAACCTTACCACAAAAAAGACTACCTACAAAGGGGTCCCGCATTTGTATGCAAAAGGAACAGGTCAGACGACAGGCGCGGTAAAAGCATTCTTCAAGGTAGAAGATCTCTACGAAAGTTTTATCAATATGGAAACCGAATTACCGAGCTTTTATGTGAGAAACGTAAAGGAAGGCGGTTATACCCAGCATTTTGAAACGGTTTTTAATCATGATAACAACACATTAATTTTAACTGATAAAAAAACTCCGGCAAACGGTTCTAAGATCATCAAATCTGTAAAAGGCGTTCAGGATATGCTTTCATGTTTTTATTATTTAAGAAGCAAAACTGCAAGCGAACTAAAAGTAGGCACCGTGATTAATATGAATGTCTGGATCGATGATGAAATGTTTCCGTTTCAGCTAAAAGTAACAGGGACCGAAAATTTAAAAACAAAATTTGGAACCATTAATTGCTTAAAAATAATTCCGTCCGTAAAAAGCGGAAGGGTTTTCAAAGAAAAAGAAGGGGTAACAATGTGGGTTTCCAACGATGCCAACCACGTTCCGATGTTGTTGAAAGCTGAATTGGCAGTGGGTTCTTTAAAGGCAAGTATTGATGATTTTAAAAACGTAAAATATCCCTTAAAATTTACGGATTAAAAAATATAGTTAGTTTTTTTTTAAATGTCTGCAATCTTTTTTTGCAGGCATTTTTTATTTCCATGTAATACATCATAAATCTCAATTGTTATTATTATATAACCCTGTTAGACGCTTCGGCTCCGCTCAACATGGCATTTTAAGTCATATCTTACAATGACTTCTTAATATACAGTTAGCATCGTTATGCTGGGCTGTCGAAGCATCTTTTAGGAAAATTCAGATTCTTATTTGTGAAGGCGACAAAATGGATGTTATTTTTTAATTTAAAATCAGTTTTTAATTACGTTTTGTTGTTTCTAAGGTCAGTAATTAAAAACAAAAACCTCCGAAATTCGGAGGTTTGATTTTTATTATAAAGTTTTAAACTGTTCTAACGTTCTGATATCGTTTTCGAAGAACATTCTGATATCGCTCATTTGGTAAAGAAGCATTGTAATTCTTTCGATTCCCATTCCGAAGGCATAGCCTGAATATTTTTCTGAATCAATATTTACATTTTTCAAAACGGCAGGGTCTACCATTCCGCAACCCATGATTTCCAGCCAACCTGTTCCTTTCGTGATTCTGTAATCGGTTTCAGAGTTTAATCCCCAATAGACATCGATTTCAGCACTTGGCTCAGTGAATGGGAAATATGAAGGTCTCATTCTGATTTTAGACTTTCCGAAAAGTTCTGTTGTAAAGAACTGAATCGTCTGTTTCATATCTGCAAAACTCACATTTTCATCAATATACAATCCCTCAATTTGATGGAAAATACAGTGTGAACGTGAAGAAATCGCTTCATTTCTGAATACTCTTCCCGGAGATAAAATCCTGATCGGCGGTTGATTTTCTTCCATATAACGGATTTGCACCGAAGAAGTATGCGTTCTCAACAAAATATCAGGGTTTTGCTCAATGAAGAAAGTATCCTGCATGTCTCTAGCAGGGTGATATTCCGGAAGGTTAAGGGCGGTGAAGTTATGCCAGTCGTCTTCGATTTCAGGTCCGTCTGCAACAGCGAAACCGATAGATTTGAAAATCTCTATAATTCTGTTTTTCACTAAATTAATAGGATGTCTGGAACCCAATTCTAATGGAAAAGCCGGCTTCGTAAGATCTTCTTTCTCTAAGATAATAGAAGATTCGGAAGAATTTTTCAAATCCTCCAATTTTCCGTTCACAGCCTGCTTCAAAGTATTGATCTTCTGTCCGAATTCTTTCTTTTGGTCATTTGGAACTTCTTTAAATTTTTCAAAAAAATCGTTCAGAATTCCTTTCTTGCCATTATACTTGATTCGGAAGTTCTCGATCTCTTCCTTTGATGTGGTATTGAAGCCGTTTACCTCGACCAGTAACTCTTCTATCTTTTCTATCATTGTTTTACCCTTTCAAAATGTTTTGCAAAAATACGGTTTTTCAATTTAATAATTTTCTTTGTCATTAAAAAATCTGCCTCTTTTTCGGAGGCAGACTTCAATCACTTATTTCACTTAAATAAAAAAATTATTTTTTCTCTAAAGCTTTAACATTAATCTGAAGAGTCACCTCATCTTTAAGAACTCCATTTTCAGCAGGAGCCTGAAACTTCACACCAAACTCTTCTCTCATAATATCTTTAGGCTCAGTAGCAATGCTTACCTCACCGTTTTTCACAGAAACATTAGCTTTAAACTGAACCGGTTTTGTAATTCCTTTGATTGTTAAATTACCATCCAGAGCTGTATTGTAATCACCTTCTGTAGATGGTGTTACTTTCGTAATCTCATAAGAAGCCGTCGGGAATTTTTCTACTTCGAAGAAATCGCCGCTTTTCAGGTGACCATTCAGTTTTCCCATTTGTTCTGCATCATCTTTTAAATCAACCGATGTTAAAGAATTCATATCAGCAACAAATTTACCGCTTTCAAGCTTTCCGTCTTTCACCGTTACATCACCACTTTCAAATTTGATCGTTCCAAAATGACTTGTACTTTCAGATTTAAAGATTTTATACCCTTTCCACTCTACTTTACTGTTTAAAGTATCCAATGTATATTGGGCTCCGTTTTTTGTGGTTGTCACTTCGTTGCTTTCGCTTGATACCGGTTTTTCTTTTTTACAAGAAACCACTACCACAGCTGCAAAAAGAACAGGAATTGCTATTGAAAACAGTCTTTTTTTCATATGTATTACTTTTTTATTACTCCCGCTAATATAATAAAAAAATTCTTTGTTTCCTAAAAACGCAACATTTCATTACATTTGTATTATGCTATTAGAAATAAACAATTTATACTTCTCATATTCTAAAGAAAAACCCCTGTTTCAGAACCTTAACTTAAGATTTGAAGCAGGCAAAATCATCGCATTGGCGGGAGAAAGCGGTTGTGGAAAATCTACATTATTAAGTTTAATTTACGGCCTTCTCGACTGGGAAAGCGGACAGATTATCTTCGATGGAACTCCACTTTTCGGACCCAAAGGAAATCTTGTTCCCGGAGAAGCTGAAATGAAATCTGTGGCGCAGAATTTTGACTTAATGCCTTATGCCACTGTTGCCGAAAATGTAGGGAAATTTATTTCTAATATTAATTTAAACAAGAAAAAAGAAACCGTTGCAGAGCTATTGGAAATTGTAGGTTTAGAAGAATTTGCGAATGCTTTTCCCAAAAATTTAAGCGGCGGTCAGCAGCAGAGAGTTGCGATTGCAAGGTCACTTTCCGTGCTTCCCAAATTGTTGATTTTAGATGAACCTTTCAGTAATCTTGATTTTTCGAGAAAAATTGAATTACGTGAAAAATTATTTAAATATGTAAAGCAAAATAATATTTCTTTAATCATTTCCACTCATGAGCTTCAGGATATTATACCCTGGCTCGATCAGATTGTGATTTTACAGGACGGAAGATTAATTCAAAACGATAATCCGGAAGAAACATACAAAAATCCTTATAATTCCTATGTTGCCAAACTTTTTGGTGAAGTGAATATTTTTAATGAAAATGAAATTGCAGATTTTCAAATACAAAAATTCTCTTATTATCCGCATGAAATTACCCTTTCAGAAAACGGTTTTGAAGCTGAGCTTTTGGAAAGCAGATTCGCTGGAAATCATTTTTGGAATAAAATTATTTCTAAAAACAAAGAAATTATAATATATTCAGATAAAAAACTGAAAGATCCAATTAAAATTTCATTTAAATAAATAGTAACCACTCACACCCACTTTGTCATTCCGTAGGAATCTCAACAATGCTAAATCTTATTAAAACTTAGTCTAGATTCCTACGGAATGATAAACTTGGTGGATAATTTAGAAGTGCTATGGTTGAAGAGTTTTGAGATTGCTTCGTCGCTTCGCTCCTCGCAATGACGAGCCTCATCTTTTATCTAACCAACACATTTACTAACACTTATTCTTAATTTGTGGATAAAAAAAATACAAATCTTAGAATATGTCTTAAAACTTTTTCTTAGATTTGTATTTCCACAGCATAAGGAAATTTTTGGTTAATACTCTTTCTGCCTTTGAGACGAAAATTAGCATTTCTGCAATCTAGTCTTTTATGAAAGATTACACTGTCCAATTCTTTCCTTTTTTTTATGAAATTTTGACTGCAAACATTGAAAAGCTTTCTGCTTAAAGCCTATTGTTTACAGTGCCATTAAGCCTTTTTCACAAATTCTGATTTCAAAGCCATTGAACCAAAACCATCAATTTTACAATCGATATTATGATCACTGTCTGGTCTTAAACGGATATTTTTAACTTTTGTTCCTGCTTTTACGGGTTTTGGAGCGCCTTTTACGGGTAAATCCTTAATAACAACCACAGAATCTCCGTCCTGCAATTCATTTCCGTTTGAATCTAAAATTTTTCCTGAATTAGAAGAATCTGTAGAATTTTCTTCCGGATTCCACTCATAGAAACATTGGGAACAAACCATCATATCATCACTCGGATAAGTAAATTCAGAGCTACATTTCGGGCAAAGTATATTATCACTCATATTTTTAATTTTTGCAAAGGTAGGATTTTTGAGTGATGAGTTTAAAATTATAAGTTATGAGTTCAAAAACGAATTTAATTATTAAATACAAATTTTATATATTTTGAAAGGATTAATAAATGATTTAAAATTAAAAAACAAGAATCAACTCATAATTCATAACTTAAAATTTATAACCAAATAACGTTAAAAAATTTCGTATTTTTGCAGATTCAAAATAGCAGAACCCAATTTATGGAACTTATTCACAGAAACTTAGCGATCGGAATTCACGATGCTTTACAAGAAACATTTTTCGAGAAAAATAAATACGCCGATAAAGTAATTGAAAGACTTTTAAAAGCGCACAGAAAATGGGGAAGCCAGGATAGAGCCGTTGTTTCTGAAATTTTCTACAACATCATCCGTTGGAAAAAACGTCTGGAATATTATATGGGGGAAGGCGTAAAACCTAATAATATTTATAAACTTATCATCGCCTATTTGCTTTGGAGCAAAACAAATTATAAAAAATTTGAGGAATTTGACGGAATAAAAATCGCCGATATCCTTACTAAGCTTAAAAAAAATACAGTTCCTACAAAAGCTATTGAGCATTCGATTCCTGAATGGCTGGCTGAAACTTTAGAAAAAGAATTAGGCGCCAATTGGGAAAAAGAGATGAAAGCTTTGAATGAGCAAGCTCCTACAGTTTTAAGAGCTAACTCTTTAAGAACGACTCCAAGAGAACTTATTTCTGATCTTTCTGCTGAAGATGTGGTTGCTTATCCTATTAAAAATTATCCTGATGCGGTACAGTTAGAAGAGAAAAAGAATGTTTTTCTTACAACTGCGTTTAAAGAGGGATTATTTGAAGTTCAGGATGCTTCTTCACAAAAAATCGGGTATTTTCTTGATGTAAAAGAGGGACAGAGAGTTGTTGACGCCTGTGCGGGTGCGGGTGGAAAAACGCTTCATCTGGCTGCTTTGATGGGCAATAAAGGACAGATTATCGCTTTAGATATTTTCGAATGGAAACTTGCAGAGCTGAAACGCCGTGCAAAAAGAGCCGGAGCACACAACATCGAAACCCGTATGATTTCCGACAACAAAGTGATCAAAAGACTTCACGATAAAGTTGACAGATTATTGATCGACGCGCCGTGTTCCGGTTTGGGAGTTTTGAAAAGAAACCCGGACAGCAAGTGGAAAATTGACCAAGATTTTATCGACAGAATCAAAAAAGAACAACAGCAGATTCTTCAGGATTATTCTAAAATGCTTAAAACAGGAGGAAAAATGGTTTATGCAACATGTTCAATTCTACCTTCTGAAAACAACGGACAGGTTGAAGAATTCATTAAAACCAACCCGAATTTCAAAATGATCAAAGACGAAAAAGTAATGCCTAGTCAAGGCTACGACGGATTCTATATGGCTTTGATCGAAAGAGTTTCTTAACATAATCTATTTCAAAATATACAAACTACTCTATTTTTTGGAGTAGTTTTTTTTTGATATTATAAATGTAAAAGTAGTCGAATGTATCATATAAAATAATTTTACCACCTAGATTTTCTCTTATCAGATTGAATACATACCAATTTTTCTTTTCAACATTCATTTTTGGAGAAGTATTTTTTTCTATGCCATCAAAATATGTAAATGCAGTTGAATCATGAAAAATCAGGAAAAAATCAGAATAAGCCGAATCTATATAATACTTAAAATCAGGGACCTTATAATTTATGTAATTGTTCTTATATAAATTATCTTCTCCCAAATCTGTATTTTTTGCAAATATAAATTCATTATTTTTCCAGGAAATTTTGGTTTGTAGTAAACCGTTATCTAATAGAACAGTTTCATTATTAATTATCTGATTAACAAGATTTGACTCTTCTTTTACTATTTTTTCTATGAAATCTTCACTGTTTACTAAAATTGATAATTTACTTTTTTCACCAAAATAATAATCTGTAGCAATCAAATTTTTATTAAGTTTCATTCTATTTAGAATAGAATATTCAACTAATTTTAAAACATCAATAACCTGAACCTCATTACCAATAATCCTGATTGCCAAACCTTTGTTATTACTTTTAAGAACTACCCCATCTTCTAATACTGCAGTTTTATATTGTGAATTATTATTTTCTAAAATAAAAAATTTTTGATTTGGATTATGAGAATAATAAGTTTTACGCTCTATCAAAATTGTATCAGAATATCCCAATCTTTCAGAAATAATTCTTGAAAGTCTCCCTATAATCTGAATTTTAAGCTCTTCAGATTCAATTACTTTTTCTCCAAAATTAAAACTTGATGAAAAATATGTTTTCACATTTCCAAAGGTTTCAGCTCTAACCTTAGGCTTATGAGCATTGGCAAAATTTGACAAAAACACAAATAAAAATAGCAGAAGAAATCGCTTCACGGTTATTATTTTTTGTTTGAACGTAACATTCTTATAATTATTTTATACCTATTGTATTAAATCCTTATTCTGAAATTCACAAAGCTGATATCTCATTAAGTAAAAGTTATCTTTGTGACAAACCATTATTATATATGTTGACAAGAGTTTTATTAAGTGTATTCACTGTTTTATTTTGTTTAAATCATGCACAGACGTATGAAATTCAATACATCAGTTCATACAACGGAAAAGTTTTAACCGACCAGTCTCCTACTTTGGTTTGGGCTAATGAAAAGGAAAATTTTATCTTAAATAATAAAATCAGAGAACAAAAAAGTAATTATCCGTTTGAAATAACGAAAATTGAAAAACCATCAAACACAATAGTTTCTTATGCCTTCTTAAAACAAAATGAAATAATTTCAACTTCAGACGCAGAATCTGTAGGAAAACAAACTTTTGAATTCACCAACGAAACAAAAAAAATACTAGGTTACACCTGCAAAAAAGCGGTCACAAAAATCAATTCAAATACGATTGAAGTTTGGTATACCAACGATTTAAAAATCAAAGGCGGACCGTCAACGATCGGACAAGATTTAGGCTTTGTATTAGAAATCGAAAGAAATAAAAATTCATTAATAACGGCTACTTCCATTAAAAAAGTTAAGAAAACCGATATTGAAACTTTACTAAAAGGCTCAATCAATTCCACAGATCAGCTGGTTTACAGAGATTTACTTTGGAAAAGCAGATTCACAACATTAAAAGTTTTTGAAAACGAAACCATCAATTTTTCTGACGAATCTAAATCTGACGAAAAAATAAAAAAATTTGCCAACGGAACAATAATTCTTAAAAAAGTTAAGTTTCCAAAAATCTCAGAAGGCGAACTTATTTTTGCTGAATTAAAACAACAATCAAACGGCGACGCGTACGACAGAACCGGGACCGTTTTCTTTATTCCACAAGATAAATCTCAATCTTTCTTCGATGGATTGGAGAAAGGAGCCAAAACGCTTCCTGTTTATGATAACGGAAACGGAAAACAGTATTACGGAATAACCACTACGGAAAACTACAATCCAGCGATTGAAATAATGCGATTTTTCACGGCTTTCGGGATTAATAAATTTAACCATATTCAATTAAAAGATAAAAACTGGCAAAGTGTAAGTCCGTATCGTCAAGATATTACAGAATTAAAGCCTTCTCTTTCGGAACAGGAGCTTTGGATAGGTACATTTATCGGCAACTACGACAAAGGAGGTCATAAGGTAAGTCTTGAGATCACGATTCATAAAAGCGATCAGACCGTTAATAAAAACAATACTGTAATTCCTTTATTCAACACTTTAAATATCATGGAAATGGCCGGACAGGATTATTCCACAATGTTTAATCAGGATAAAGGATTATTTGTGGAATTTACCTTAAAAAAAGATTTGAAAAACGCGCAGTTGAGATACATCACAACGGGTCACGGCGGTTGGGAAAACGGAGATGAATTCGTACCAAAAGCCAATTCTATTTTTCTGGACGGAAAAATGACCTATTCTTTTGTGCCCTGGAGATCAGACTGCGGCTCTTACCGACTTTACAATCCTGCTTCAGGAAATTTCCCCGACGGACTTTCTTCATCAGATCTGAGCAGATCAAACTGGTGTCCGGGAACGGTTACCAATCCTAATTTCATTCCGCTTGGAGACTTAAAAGCAGGAAAGCACACGATTCAGGTGAAGATTCCTCAAGGTCCTACAGAAGGTACAAGTTTCAGCTCATGGAATGTTTCAGGAGTATTGCTAGGATCTGAATAAAAAACAAAACCTTCTTGCAAATGAGAATTGCAAGAAGGTAAAAACACAAATGATGAAAAAAAATTATTTCGAGCCACAAAGTAAGGGCTAAAATTCATATAATAAATTACCATAGATTAATAAATATCTCATATTAATTTCGTATGTAAAGTCAATTAAGACTTTTAAACGAAAAATATTCGCTATTTCCATAGTTTTGCTTAAAATTAATTAATATTTTTCACTAAAATAAATTATTTAATTAAAAATATTAACTTTTATTGATTTTTTGTTGTTGCTTTTAAATTACAATTCTATTTTTGTTTTAAATAAATGAAAAAAAATGTGCGGAATTGTATGTTTGTTTGATGCAAAACAAAAAACTGAAATATTAAGACCTCAAGTATTAGAAATGTCAAAAAAAATTCGTCACAGAGGTCCGGACTGGAGTGGCGTATTTCAGAACGAAAAAGTAGTCTTCTCTCATGAAAGACTTGCTATTGTAGATCCCACTTCAGGAAAACAGCCATTATTTACAAAAGACGGAAAAGTGGTTTTGGCGGTAAATGGCGAAATATATAATCATAGAGAATTAAAAGAAGAATTTCCTGATTATGAGTTCCTGACTCAGTCTGATTGTGAAGTAATTCTGGCTCTTTACAGAAAATACGGAAAAAATTTCATTGAAAAACTAAACGGGATTTTCGCTTTTGCACTTTATGATACCGAAAACGATATTTATTTAATTGCTCGTGATCATATGGGAATTTGTCCTCTTTATCAAGGCTGGGACAAAAACGGAAACTATTACGTAGCTTCTGAATTAAAAGCTTTGGAAGGGATTTGCAAAACAATCGAAACATTTTTGCCCGGACATTTTGTTTACAGCAAAGACGGAATCGAGCTTCAGCAATGGTACAAAAGAGATTGGGAAAGCTTTGAAAATGTAAAAGATAACGAAACCGATATTTCAAAAATCAGAAAAGGACTTGAAGATGCCGTTCACAGACAATTGATGAGCGATGTACCTTACGGGGTTTTACTTTCCGGAGGGTTGGATTCTTCAGTAATTTCTGCAATCACAGCAAAATTTGCAAGACAAAGAGTTGAAAGCGGCGATACACAGGAAGCCTGGTATCCGAGATTGCACAGTTTTGCAGTTGGTTTGGAAGGTTCACCGGATTTGGCGGCAGCACAAAAAGCAGCAGAACATATAGGATCGGTTCACCATGAAGTTAATTTTACTGTTCAGGAAGGTCTGGATGCAATTCGTGACGTCATTTATCACCTTGAAACATATGATGTTACAACGATCAGAGCATCCACGCCTATGTATCTTTTGGCAAGAGTTATCAAATCAATGGGAATCAAAATGGTGCTTTCCGGAGAAGGTTCTGACGAGCTTTTTGGGGGATATTTATATTTTCATAAAGCTCCGAATGCGAGAGAATTTCATGATGAAACTGTAAGAAAATTGAGTAAACTTCACCTTTACGATTGTCTGAGAGCCAACAAAGCTTTGATGAGCTGGGGAATTGAAGGGCGTGTCCCATTTTTAGACAAAGAATTTATGGATATCGCGATGACCATTAATCCACAAGATAAAATGATCAACGTTGCAGAAGGAAAAATCGAAAAATGGGTTTTAAGAAAAGCTTTTGAAGACACCCTTCCTGATTCTATCGTCTGGAGACAGAAAGAGCAATTCTCCGATGGCGTTGGTTATTCATGGATCGACACACTGAAAGAAGTTGCGGAAAAAGAAGTTACTGACGAGATGATGACGAATGCAAAATTCAGATTTCCTTTAAATACCCCTCAAAACAAAGAAGAATATCGTTACAGAACAATTTTTGAAGAACATTTCCCAAGCGAAACAGCGGCGGCAACTGTACCTTCCGTACCTTCCGTAGCTTGCTCGACACCTATTGCTTTAGAGTGGGATGAAGCTTTTAAAAACATGAACGACCCAAGCGGAAGAGCTGTAAAAATCCATGAAACATCTTATGAATAAAGGGATTAGGAATTAGCATTTAGGGTTTAGCTTGATATTAGAAATAATTATTTTCAATCCAATTCCTAAGTCCTAAAATCTACCACATAAAAATAAAATTTATCAATCCTGTAGCAATACAGGATTTTCTTTTGAAAGAACGCTAATAATATTGAGAGAATATAACCGTTAATCAAAATTATTATCTAATAAATAATTATATTTGGAAAACGAAAAAATCAATTATAAAAAAATGAGAAGAAACATTACTATCTTATTTGCTTTATTATCTATAAGTTTTGCTTTTGGACAGGGAAAATACGGCAAGTACATCAGCTCAAAAAAGCTTGCTTTAATCTATAAAACGGTAAAAGAAGGTGATAAGGATGATTATTATCAACAATTTTACTGGCTGATAAAAGCTGAGCAATTAAAAACATATCCTCACCTTAAAGACATAAAGCCTATCGTGCTTTATCAATTCGTAAAAAAAGTAAATCCTCAAAACCCGTCTAAAACATTAGACAAAAGAGGAAAAGAATTGAGAGAAACGGCAGAATTATCTTTAAATCAATACTTTAAAAACAAGAAATTCGAAAACAATTCTGTTTTGATGTATAACCTTGAGACATATGTAGATCCTTCTAAAGGTCAGTATTACACAAAAGTAGATCCTGAAAAGATCAAAGAACTGGTACCAAAAGAATTGTTTGCCTTTAACTCTCAAAACAGAAATACGGGTGAAGACAAGACGTATTATCTTTGGGTTGATAAAGAAAAAGATGATTTAAATATTGTTGACATTATTCCTGAAGAGAAAGAAAACAAAGCTTTCTATGCAAGATTGAAGCAATATCTTCCTAGTTACAAATTCTCTAAATATGTACCTTCAGTGAAAAAAGGTAACAAAACGGATAAAACAGACGTAGATTATTACTACATCATGCCTTTTGAGCAAAATACCGACAACATCGAATATAAAACGAATGATTTCAAAACTTTCACATTAAGCCAGTACAGAAAAGCAGGCGACGA
>Ga0157375_10000206_pt1 | contig 54667 bp, 41 predicted proteins | sample M35metaG_FD_115311 | JGI IMG/M metagenome (GOLD analysis project Ga0157375, IMG submission 115311) | Miscanthus rhizosphere microbial communities from Kellogg Biological Station, Michigan, USA - M3-5 metaG | ecosystem: Host-associated > Plants > Roots > Rhizosphere > Soil | place: USA: Michigan...
ATCGGCGCGCAGTTCGCGCGCCGCGACATGATGGTGATCGACATCGACGGCGACGCCAGCATCCGCATGAATCTCGGCGAGCTCGAAACCGTGACGACCTACGACCTGCCGGTCAAGATCGTCGTGATGAACAATCACGGCGACGGCATGGTGCGGCAGTGGCAGAAGCTGTTCTTCAAGGGCCGCTTCTCGGCCAGCGACAAGAGTCTGCACAAGAAGGATTTCGTCAAGGCCGCCGAGGCTGACGGCTTCCCGTGGGCGCGCCGGCTCGACAAGCCCGAAGAGATCGCGCAGGTCGTGGCCGACTTCATCGCGTTCAAGGGTCCGGCTTTCCTCGAGGTCGTGATCGATCCCGATGCCGGCGTCTATCCGATGGTGGGGCCCGGCATGAGCTACGCGCAGATGATCACCGGCGATTGGATTCCGTCACGCGCGCAGATCGAAGCACGTCAGCAGGCGTCGCCGTCGGGGATGTTTTGACAGAGGTGAGAGGTGAGACGGCTCTTTTGTTCTTGCCGTCATTTCCTCGAAAGCGGGAAACCATCTTTGATCTTGTTGCGGAGAATTCAGAGGAGCGCTGGCGATGTTGATCGTACATCTTGCTGAAAACATCGAAGGCGGGCGACGTTTGGGCGTGGCGGACGCGCTCCTGCGTCTCACATCTCACGTCTCACATCTCACATGAGCATGCGCCGCATCATTTCCATCCTCCTGCAAAACGAAGCCGGTGCGCTGGCACGGGTCGCCGGCATGTTTTCGGCGCGTGGCTACAACATCGATTCGCTGACGGTTGCGACGACACATGATCCTGCCGTGTCGCGCCTGACGCTGGTCACTTTCGGCGACGAAGCGGTGATCGACCAGATCGTCAACCAGTCGCGCAAGCTCGTCGACGTGCTCGAGATCGCGGATTTGACCGCGCGCGATCACCTCGAGGCCGAGTTGCTGATGGTGAAAGTCGCAGTTGCGCCGAAACGTGCGACCGAACTGCATGAATGCGTCGGCCGCCATGCGGGTGCATTGTTGTCGGATACCGACGACGCCACGTACACGATCCGGTTCGCCGGCAGTAGCGGCGAGGTGAATGCCTTCCTTGCCGAACTCGAGTCGGTCGCGCGTGTGCTCGAGCTTGCGCGCAGCGGCACCGCTGCACTCGAACGCGGCCGCGCCGTGCTGATGCCGGCTGCCTGATGACTGTCGAATGATGGCGGCGCCCGCACTCGCGCCCAGTTGATCTCAGCCGACGCTCATACCGATGACGACGATGTGCAAGTCGACGTCGCCGGATGCCGTCAGCGGAATGCCCAGACTCTATTCAAGGTCCGTACGCGTTGACCGTCGCTCGCTACGCTAGCGAGCGAAGGTGAAACGTGGTAACCCTTCGACGTCGGCGCTTCGCGCCTGCGCTCGGGGCGAACGGAATCCAAATGGAGGCGCGGCCCGCCCGAGCCATCCCCTCCGACTCGCGTACGAAGGGGAGGCGGCATCGGTTATTTGCTTGCGCCAGGCGTCAGGCGATCGAAATTGAGGATCGTGTTGAAGACCAGCGCATAACTGCCGATGGTTTCGCCGCGCCAGATCGGGTTGATCGCGAACAGGACCGTGTGGCCCTTGCCGACGCGGGCGTCGACGACCGCCGCGTGCTCGGCCAGTGCGCCGCCGCCTTGCAGCAAGCCCGAAACCAGCAACTCATCGCTGGCGGCGAAGCGTACGATCGTGTGCGGACGAAGATTCTCCGGTATGACGACCCGCGGCCCGAACACCGAGTAGCGCAACTGCTCGTCGTTCAGCGGCACCGCCTCCCACGGCTTCACATCAGGCAGCTCCGGCGCTTCGGCGCCGACGCGGCCCTCCGGCATGTCGGCATCGTGCGGACCGCCGCGGCCGGTCGGGCGCTTGTAGTCCTTCGCGGTCGGCAGACGATCGCCGCGCGCGATCAGGTTGCTTATCTTGAATGACATGCCTTCCGCACTGTACGCGGCGAAATCCTTGCCGTAGCCATAGCTGACCGGACTGTCGGCGTCGACGACGACCGTCTTGAGCACGCTGCCGACCACGCGCAGGTCCTTGTCGGGAGCGAGCGAAACGCCCGGCGCAAGACCCATCTCGATGGCGAATTTCGCTGCGTCCTCGGCGGCGATCAGCACGCCGCCGGCTTCGACGAAGCGCTGCAGGTGCGCCAGGCCGTCACCGCCGAGTCCCGGTCGGATGTCGTCGGTCTGATCGATGCCCATGTTCGGCGTCAGCGCCGTGACCTTCCACGGAATCGGGTCGCCCCACATCGGCGTGCCGTTGAGGATCGCCGCAGAACTGCCGACGCCGACCGGTCCGAACAGGATGACGTCGTACTTCGACTTGAGATCCGCTTCGCGCGCCGCCGTCTGCGTGCTGATGTAGCTGTACGGCACACCGAGCTTTTCCAATGCCATGCGCCACCAGCCTTCCGTCTGCGTGTGGATCCAGGTGTGCATCAAGGCGATGCGCGGCGTGCCGATCCTGTGGCTCGGCACGTCGGGCGCGGAGGTGAGCGCATACGCATCCAGCCCGAGTTCCGCCAGCTTCCGCGAAAATGCGGCATTGTCCACTTTGCGCACTAGCAATGCGCCGGCGTTGTAGTGGCGTGCATCGGCGGCGAACGCCTTTTCGGCGATGGCGATTTCGGCATCCTTGAGCGCATAGCGCAGCGTGATCAACGCAGTATCCGCATTGTTGTCGATGGCGTAAACGCTGCCGGAGCCGTGCACGCGGCCGGCGACGCGAACCGCTTCGCGCACCGGCTCCATCGGGGCCTGCAGCACCGCCTTGTCGGTCACGCGCACGACCTCGCTGCCGAACAGGTCGCCCATCGACCAAGCGGTGTCGTCGTACGGGTGCTTTTGCGGATCGTCCGGCGCCCAGAACTGCCGATCGAGCAACGCGTCGGCGATGCGCGAATACGGCTGGTCCATGCGCACGATGTAGCTGCCGGCAGCGAAGGTTCGCGCTACGGTCTTCGCCCTGCTCTTGTCCTTGGCCTCGTCGGACTTGGCGTCCTTCTCGCGCGGCGCTGGCACCTGCACCGTCAGCGGCGCGCTCGCGCGGCTGATCTCGGCATGCTGTGCCTGCAGTACGCGCAACAGCTGCGCCTGTGCGCCGCGGTGCGCATCGTCGCCTGGCAGCACGTACGCGGCCGGTCCGTTCGCATCGGGTTTTTCGATCGAGCGCTTGCTCTTCAAATAGAAGTTGCGCAGAAACTGCGTGCCGTTGTCGGCAAAGTAGCTGAGCGCTGTCAGCAGCCCGGTCTGTTCGTAGTTGTTGTTGTCGCGCTGCGACCAGCGCACCTTCGGTAGCGGCGGATTCGGCTTGTACCACGTGCGCGCGTATTCGTCCGGATCGAGAATGCGTTCCTGCGTGTCGGCACCGGCGTTGCCGAACGTCTCGTACAGACGGCTGATGCCGTTGTGCATCGCGGCCATGAACATGAGGTAGCCGGGACTCCAGGTGTCGAAGTCGCCGTGCGTGAACACCCCGGGCATGCCGAACTTCGTCATCTGCTGCACGTTGTCCCAGCCGAGCTGTTGCCACTCGCCGGTCAGGATCGGATCGACCCAGGCGTTGTACGGCCCGTCGCCGACCGTGTTGTCGTAAAGGAACGGCACCGACTCGTGCAGGTCGTGCAGCACCTGCGCGTGCCAGGCCAGGTAGGTATCGAGCACGTTGCGCGACAGGTTCAGAGTCAGGCCCATCGCGTCGCGGTTGTTGTCGTGGGCGACGTAGTGTCCCCAGTACAGCAGCGGCGGCGGCGTTTTCCCGGGATTGGCGCGATGCCAGTTGTACAGGTCGACCATGCGGTCGCGGCCGTCGACCTCGACGACCGGCGTGATCAGCGTGATCACCTTCGAACGGATCTTGCGGATGTACGGGGCCTCGTCGACGGCGAGGCGGTAGGCGAGTTCCATCAATGCGGTCGGCGCGCCGGTTTCCGGCGAATGGATCGTGCCGGTGATGTAGTAGACCGGCATCGCTTGTGCGATCAGCGGTTCGGCCTTCGCGTCGTCCATGCCGAGCGTGCGCGGATCGGCCAGTTGTGCCAGGCGCGCGTCGTTGTCCTTCAGGCCGGCAAGCAGCGACTCGTCGGCGACGGCGACCGCGATCATGTCGCGACCTTCCTCGGTCTTGCCGATTCGGTATACTTTTACCCTCGGGCTCGCCGCGGCGAGCATGTCGAAGTACCGGTAGACGTCCTTCGAGTACGGCAGCATGTTCGGCGCGCCGGCCACGTCGCCGAGTACCTTGGCCGGCGTCGGCACCGTTGCCGAGGCCGGCAAGTAGCTGGTCAGCGGCGAATTGAAGGAGGGACCCTCTCGGCCATCCATGGCCTCCGTGGCACTCGGGCTCCTGCCCAGCGGGTCGGTCGTGTACTCGGCGATCTTGCTCGTGTAGGACTGATCGACAGCCTGCTGTGGATCGCGTGCATAGCCCGCCTCGGTGACGGGCCCCGCCGCCGCGCCCAACGCGCAGCCGGCCAGGATGAGACTCATTGCGTAGCGAACCATGCAGCGTCCTCGGATCTGGGGAGCGGCGAGGATAGTGGCAGCGCGGCGTACTGTCACTGGCTGGAAGTCACTGCGCGACGGGCGAAAAGGGCTGTGCCTGCGGGCAATTTCCCGGCGGTCGGATCGTTCGGCTTCTCTTCGCCAGGCATATTTTAGCCAGCCATATTTAAGCTTTGGCCAATGCGGGAGCCTTATAATGAGGGTTCCGGATGAGGAGGCAGTCGTGGAGCAAAGAATCACCGATAGTGTTTGGAATCCTGGGCTGCGCTGCCTGGCGCCGTTGCTCATGCTGGTTTTCTGCATCGTTCCCGCATATGCGCAGGCAGCCGTATCGTTCGCCGCGCAGCAGGCATTCGCCACGGGTACGGCGCCGCACGGCGTCGCGGCCGGAGACCTCAATGCCGATGGCAAGATTGACCTGGTCGTCACGAACCAGAACAGCGCCACCATTTCGGTCCTGATCAATACGACGGCGGCCGGCGCAACGACGCCGACCTTCGCCGCGCAACAGAGCTTCGCCGTCGGAGTGAACCCGACATCGGTCGCGATCGCCGATCTCGATGGCGACGGCAAGCCCGACCTCATCGTCACGAATGCCTCGAGCAGCACGATTTCGATATTGCGCAACACGACGCCGGCGGGGGCCGCGGTGCCGACCTTCGCCACGCAGCAGACGTTTGCCACGGGATCGTATCCGTACTCCGTCGCCGCGGCCGATTTCGACGGCGACGGCAAGCTCGACCTCGTCGTCGCCAATGTTGGCAACAGCGATGTCTCGGTGTTTCGCAATACCACCGCAGCCGGCGCGACCACGTTCACCTTCGCCGACCCGCAGCGATTCAGCGCCGGATTGGAAGCGGCATGGCTCGCGGTCGCCGACATCAACGGCGACGGCAAGCCCGACCTCATCGTGGCGGCCTATATCGGCAATCTCGCCTCGGTGTTGCTCAACACGTCGGGAGCAGGGGCTGGTTCGATCAGCTTCGCCGACCAGCAGGTGCTCGTCACCGGACCGGGTCCGGTTTCCGTCGTCGCCGCCGATTTCAACGGCGATGGCAAGCCCGACACCGCGGTTGCCAATTCCTTCGCCATCTATACATCGGTGTTTCTCAACACGACCGCAACAGGCGCGGCCATACCGACCTTCACCGACCAGCAGACCTTCGTCAATGGACTCGGCCCGGCGTCCATCGCGGCGGCGGATCTCGACGGCGACGGCAAGCCCGACCTCGTCATCACCAACCAGACCGACGCCACGGTGTCCGTGCTCATCAATACCACGACGCCCGGCTCGGGCCTCGCGACATTCAACGCGCAGCAGACCTTCGCCACGGGCGCGGATCCGGTCGGCGTGACGACCGCCGACGTCAACGGCGACGGCAAGCCCGACATCGTCGTCGCCGACAACCAGGGCGACACCGTGTCGGTGCTGCTCAACACGACGGTCTTCGGCGGCATCAATGCGGATCAGCATGGCATCACCGGATCGTGGTTCAACGCGGCGACGGGTGGCCAGGGCCTGGAAATCGAGGTGTTTCCCGATATCGGCGGCGTCGGCCAGGGTTTCCTGTTCGGCGGCTGGTTCACCTATGACATCGGCGCCGCCGGCGGGCAACGCTGGTACGCCCTCGAGGGCGGCGTGACCAACACCAGTTCAACCGCCTTGCTCGGCATCTACGCAGGCTACGGCGGCAACTTTGCCGCACCGCCGGTGATAGCGGCTACTCAGGTCGGCACCGCGACGATGACCTTCAACAGTTGCGGAAACGCGCTGCTGAACTACTCGTTCTACGACGGTCGCGTCGGCACGATCCCGCTGTCGCGCCTGACGGCGAACATCACCTGCGGCAACACGGGCGATAACGGCACAGCACCGTCGAACTACCTGCTCTCCGGCTCGTGGTCCGAGGCCAGCACCGGCGGCCAGGGTTTCGTGTTCGACGTCAATCCGACGCAAAAAAACTTCTTCGCCGCGTGGTACACGTACACGCCGAACGGCCAGCAGACCGGCGGTCCCGGCAGCGAACGCTGGTACACGATCCAGACCGGATTCAATCCGGGCGACAAGTCGTTCACGAACGCGCCGATCTATGTAACCACGGGCGGCGTCTTCAACGCGGCTACGTCTCCGACCATCGCACCGGTCGGCACCGCGAGCCTCACGTTCACCAGCTGCACCGCGGCGACGCTGACGTACGCGTTTACGGCCGGCGTGAACTCCGGCCTCAGCGGTACGCTGAACCTGACGCGCACCGGTCCGCCGCCGCCGGGTTGCACGCTGTAGGGACGCGAAGATGGCGGCGCCCGATTGATTCGGGCGCCGAAATATTCGAACGAATCAGCCGACCGACGCGATCTTCGCGTCGATCCATGCCGCGAGCAGATCGGCAAGGCGGCCGATGACCTGCGCGTCCGTGCTGCCGCTGCTCTTGCGCACGTGGAAGGAGTGATCGGCATCCGCGATGAATTCGAGCGTCGCACGTCGGCCGAGTGCGCCGGCAACGTCCTGCAGTAGTTGCAGGTCGGCGAGTTCATCTCGCGTGCCCTGGAGAAACAGCATCGGCACCTGCACGTCGGACAGATGGTGCGCTCGCTCGCTCGACGGTTGCTTTGCCGGATGCAACGGAAAGCCGAGAAACGCCAGCCCGCGGACGTTCGCAAGCGGGGCGGCTGCCTGCGCCTGCGAGGTCATGCGCCCACCGAATGATTTTCCGCCAGCGACGAGCGGAAGCTGAGGCAGCAGCCGGCCCGCTTCGCCAACCGCAGCACGCACGGCCGCGTGCGCGATCTTCGGCGGGTCGGGTCGCTTCGACCCGCTTTCCATGTACGGAAACTGGTAGCGCAACGTGGCGATGCCGCGCGTGGCGAGTTCATTCGCAATCGCCGTCATGAACGGGTGCGCCATGCCGGCGCCGGCGCCATGCGCGAGTACATAGCAGGCGCGTGAGCCTGTCGGCGCCTGCAGCAGGGCGGAAACCCGTTGGCTGTCGCCGACGGCAAAAGTCATCGCTTGTGCGGTAGCCGGCATCCGTCATGTCCCGGGTCGTTGGAAGGTCGCCATGGTACGCCACGCGCTGCGGTGACCGCGAAGTGCAGGTGCGGACGCGTTGCCACGACAACTGCGTACAATCGCAGAACCGGAGGATTCACACGATGACCCAGGAATCGCGGTTTCGCGCTTGCCCGCTGTGCGAAGCGATCTGCGGCCTGGAGTTCCGCTTCGATGGCGGTCGCCTGAGCGCGATTCGCGGCGACCATGCCGATCCCTTCAGCCGCGGCCACATCTGTCCGAAGGGCAATGCGATCCTCGACCTGGAAGCCGACGCCGACCGGTTGCGGCTGCCATTGCGGCGGCACGGCAGCGACTGGCAGGAGATCGGCTGGGACGAGGCCTTCGCACTTGCCGGAGAGCGGCTTGCAGCGATTCAGCGCGAGCATGGCGCCAGCGCGGTCGGCGTGTACCTCGGCAACCCCAACGTGCATCACTTCGGCCATATCGCCTACTTGCCGTCGCTGCTGCGCGCACTGCGCACGCCGAACGTGTTTTCCGCGTCGTCGGTCGATCAATGGCCGCATCAACTGGTCTGTGCGCAGATGTACGGGCATCAGCTCCTGCTGCCGATCCCGGACATCGACCGTACCGATTACTTCCTCATGCTCGGCGCCAATCCGATGGCATCGATGGGCAGCCTGATGACCGCGCCGGGCGTCGGCAAACGCCTGCAGGCGCTGACCGCGCGCGGCAAGCTCGTCGTCGTCGATCCACGCCGCACCGAGACCGCTGACGTCGCCAGCGAGCATCTCTTCATCCGCCCCGGCAGCGACGCGCTGTTCCTCATCGGCGTGCTCAAGGAACTGCAGCGCCTGCGGCCGCCGCGCCTCGAGCGCTACGCCGGAAAAGTCAGCGGCCTCGACGAGGCTCTGCGTGCGATCGCGCGCTTCGGACTCGACGCGATCGTCGCGCGCACCGGAATCGCCGGCCAGACGATCGCGCGTATTGCGCGCGAGCTCGATGCGGCGCCGCGCGCGGCGATCTACGGTCGCATCGGCGTGTCGACACAGGTATTCGGCTCGCTCGCGCAGTGGCTCATGCAGCTGATCAACCTGTATACCGGCAATCTCGATCGCGAAGGTGGCGTGCTGCCGAACGAAGCCGCGATTCCGCTGACCGGTCCGGGCACGCCGGCGGGCGCACGCGGGCGCTGGCACAGCCGCGTTCGCGGCTTGGCGGAATTCGCCGGCGAGCTGCCGGTCGCCGCGCTTGCCGAGGAGATCGAAACGCCAGGCGCGGGACAAATCCGTGCCCTGCTGACGAGTGCCGGCAACCCGGTGCTGTCTACGCCGAATGGCGCCGCGCTCGAGCGCGCGTTGACGGGACTCGACTTCATGGTCAGCGTCGACGTCTACGTCAACGAAACGACGCGCCATGCGAACCTGATCCTGCCGCCGGCTTCGCCGTTGACGCAATACCACTACGATTTGTACTTCAACGCGTTTGCCGTCCGCCGCGTCGCGCGAGTCAATGCGCCGTTGTGGCAGAAGGCCGACGACGAACGCGCCGACTGGGAGATCTTCAACGCGCTCGGCAGCGCGTATGCTGCCGCGGCCGGGAAATCATTCGAACAGCAACCCGAGCCGGCGCGGCTGATCGCGGCCGGACTGCAGCGCGGCGATTCCGGGCTGACGTTCGACGATCTCGTCGCGCAAGTGCATGGCGTCGATCTCGGCCCGTTGCGGCCGAACCTGCTCGCGCGCCTGCAGACGGCGAGCGGCCGTATCGAATGCGCACCGCCACTGCTGCTCGGCGAACTCGATCGCCTGGCGCAATCGCTTGCCTCGCCGGAGCCCGACGATGCACTGCGCCTGATCGGCCGGCGCCAGATCCGCAGCAACAACTCCTGGATGCACAACGCGCCGCGTCTGGTCAAAGGCAAGCCGCGTCATCACCTGCTCGTGCATCCCCAGGATCTCGGTGCACGCGGCTTGCGCGACGGCGCCACGGTGCGCCTGCGTTCACGCACCGGCGCGATACGCATCGAAGCGCGCGCCAGCGACGCGATGATGCCGGGGGTGGTCTGCCTGCCGCACGGGTTCGGTCATGGCCGAACGGGCGTACGCCTGACGCGGGCGGCGCGCGTCGACGGCGCAAGCTACAACGACCTGACCGATCCGCTCGCGCTCGACACCGCGTCGGGAAACGCGGCGCTGAGCGGGTTGCCGGTGTGGCTCGAGGCCGACGCCTGACGCCGGGCGCGGCCTTGACCGACGAGGACGCACCGATTACGAGCAACGACCCGCCGTCTTCCGGCGCGGATCAGAAGCGCACGGCTGCCTCGACGCCCCACAGCCGCGGCGCTGTGATGCCGGTGAACGGCGTGCCGAGCGTCGTCGCGGTGATGTTGTTGACGCCGGTGACGTAGCGCTTGTCGAGCAGGTTGTTCACGAACAGCGCAACGCTCCACGCGTCTTCCGCCGCGGACCAGCCGAGGCGCAGGTCGGTGCGATTCGTCGACGTGCCGATCTTGAACGCCGGAGTCGAAATGCAGGCGCCCTGCACGTAGGCATCGGAGTTGCAGCGCGTCGGGCCGCGGTAGGCGTGCTGCAGCGTGAAATCGAGTGCGCCGCCGAAGACGTTGTGCCACACGTAGTCGATACCGCCGGCGGCCGACAACAGCGGCTCGCCGGTCGGCTGGCCGGACAGGTCTGCGCCGTCCGAGGCGACGTAATCCTGGTACTTCGCATTGATGTAGGCGGCGGCGAAGTTGACGCGCAAGCCATCGGTCGCCTGCCAGTGCACCTCGGTTTCCAGGCCCTTGGCTTCCTGGTCGCTGATCGTGACCAGGTACAGCGGCAGGTTGCCGTTGCCGTTCGACACCAGCGAGAGCGACTGCAGGTTGGAAAAATGGTAATAGTATACCGAGGCGTTGACCATGAGGCGGTAGTCGCGCAGGTAGCTCTTGATGCCGGCCTCGTAGTTGCGCACGGTTTCCGGCTCGTAGTGCGAGCCGGGCAGGGCGAAGTTGTAACCGCCGGCCTGGTAGCCCTTGGTCGCCGAGCCGTAGATCATCGTATCCGGCGTCAGCTTGTAGTCGAGCACGAGGCGCGGGCTGGTGTCGCTCCAGCTGTTGTTGACGACCAGCGGCGCCGCGGTCGAAGCCAGTGTGTTGAATTCGACGTTGCCGTTGGTACCGGGCACGCCCAGCGGATACTGCAACGCCTCGATCGGCGGTACGCCGGGAATGTCGAAGAAGCCGCCGGCCTGCAGGCCGTACAGGACCGAGTCGAGGACATCCGCCGTGCGCACGGGGTTGTACCAGCTGAATTCGCGCTCGTCGCGCGTGAAGCGCACGCCGGTGGTCAGGTTCAGACGGTCGGTCAGGTGCCAGATCACGTCGCCGTACAGCGCGTACGCCTTCGACACGTTGTGGTTGATCATGCTCTCCTGCCACGGCAGGCCGGTCAGCCCGGGCAGTCCGTTCGGCGTGAGCACGTAGTTGCTCAGGAAGCCGTACAGCGTGCCATCCGGCGACACCGGCTCCGGCGACAGGTTGCGGATCAGCGTGTCGAGACCATCGGTGAACAGGTTGAGCTGGCTGGTCTGGTGCGCGTCGTCGTAGTAGTAGCTCGCGCCGGCGACCCAGTCGGCGAGGTCGTTCTTGCCGGACAGCTTGAATTCCTGCGACCAGCTCGTGTTGTGCTCGATATTGGCGTCGTCGAAGTAGGTCTTGATGTTGTTCGTGCCGTCGTTGTCCTCGCGGTTCAGCGTCGAGAAGTGACGGTACGCGGTGATCGAGGTCAGGTCGCCGAATGAGAGCGGATGTTCGAGCGTCAGCGTCGCCGCGTCGAAGCGGCGTGTTTCCGCGCCGTTGATGACGTCGTTGAGCACCGGTGCATGGAACGGGTTGAGCCAGGTCTGCGGATCGGTCGGGAACGCAGGCGTCCCGGTTTCCGCGGTCGGCTCGACGATGCCGATCGCCGGTCGCGCCGGCTGGTCGAGTTGCTCACGCTCCCAGACGAAGCGCACCTTGGTGTCGGCCGGGCCGTTCCAGCGGAACTGCGCGCGCATGCCGAAATCGTTGGTCTTTTCGTAGCGCTGTCCGGTCGCGCTGTCGCGCAGCCAGCCGTCGCTGTTGTTGTTGACGACGGTTACGCGCGCCGCGGCATCCTCGCCGAGCGGCACGTTGATCATGCCGTCGAAGTAGTGCAGGCCGTAGTTGCCGACGCGCATGCGCGCGGTCCCTTCCTGCGTATCGCCAGGTTCGTTGGTGACGACGGAGATCGCGCCGCCGGCGCTGTTGCGGCCGAACAGGGTGCCCTGCGGACCCTTCAGCACCTCGATGCGCTGCACGTCGTTGAACATCAGCAGTGCGCCGCCGGTCTTGCCGGCGTAGACGCCGTCCTCATAGATGCCGATCGGTGAATCGGTGCCGATGCCGAAGTCGCTGACGCTGATGCCACGCAACGAGTAGCCGGGCTGGGTCGGTTGCTCGCCGCTGACGACGAGGCCCGGAATGTAGCCGTCCATCTTCGACAGGTCGGTCGCGGCCAGCGACTCGATCTGCTTCTCGGTGACGATCTGGATCGGGATCGGCACGTCCTGCACTTCCTGCGTGCGGCTCTGCGCGGTCACGGTGATGTTGCCGAGCTGGGCGGCGTCGGACGGTGTGCTCGCGGCAGCTTCCGTTTCGCCGGCCGGTGCTTCGGCCAGCGCGGTGCCGCAGGCGAGCAGCGGCAGCACGGCTGCCTGCAGCAGAGCGCGGCGCAGGGCAATGGTCAGTTTGCGGTGGTGGATCATCATCGGTGCAGTTCCCCTTGGGATGTTTTTTCGGCGCCGTCGTTTCTCGTCATTCGAGCGGCAATTGGGTATCGGGTCAGGTCTTGCAGTCGCCCGGCCACTGCGCGATCCAGTCGCGGATCAGCTGCAGGCCTTCGACATGCGTCGTGCTGCGGCCCTGCTCGGGCATCATCACGCCGGTCTCGTGCGAGGCCATGCGGTAAGGCAGGATCGAGTCGTCCGGTTTCCCCGGCACGATGTCGAAGTAATGGTCGCCGGTGCCGCGGCCGGCAGCGACGGGCGGCTTGCACAGGCCCAGATGGCGATCGTCCGCGGTGCCGATGTCGAGCGTAAGCCCGGTCGTGTTGGCCGGACCCGAGGCGCTATGGCAGTGGCCGCAGTTGACGTCGAGGTATGCGCGAGCGCGTGCCGTCAGCGGCTGATTCGTGTCGTGCCAGTCGGCATTGCGTGGCGCCGCGTCCGCGGCCGGAGCGCCGGTCAGCAGTCCGGCCTTCGTCCAGCGCGCAAGCTGGTTGTCGCTGCTGTCGGCGTAGGCGAAATCTCGATTAAGGTGCCGTGCTTTCGGGCCGATCGGCGCAATCTGCTTGCTGCGCACGTCGACGACATGGCAGCCGGCGCACTGGTTCTCGTTGGGCACGACGTAGGTGAACGGTTCGCGCGTGCCGTCGACGGCGACAAGCTCGAGGCGCAGCGCGTCGCCGGTGCGGGCGAGTTCGGCGTCGGTCTGTTGCGCGTTCCACACGTACGGCAGCGCATCCCAGCCGTGCTCGCGACGCACCAGCACGCGTGTTTCGATCAGGCGCACGTGCGCCTTGTCCAGACGCGTTGCGGCGAAGTCGTAAGCCGTGTCGTAGGTGCGCGCGACCGCCGCATCGGCGGCGGCACCGCCTTGCGGCAGCGGGTAGTAGAACGTCTTCGTAATGATCGTGCCGACCGGAAAATCGAACGTCGCGCTCGCGTCGTATTTTGCGGCGGCGCCGTTCGGCATCCACACCGTGCGCAGCTTGTGCGCATAGTCGCTGAACAGCGGCGAGTTGAGGTCGTACGCCATGACGCCGGCATTGAGGCGCAACGCATCGCGGTCGACCAGCAGCACGCTCCAGTCGGACAGGTGCTCGGGACGACCGTCGGCGAAAAAGTGCACCGGCGCCGGCGCCTTGGCGCAGCCTGCCAGTGCCGCGCCGACAATACAGGCGAGCGCAACGCGCCGGAAGGTAGAGACCGAAAGCACAGCGGCGATTATCAGGTACGGCCGGCCAGTTCGATCGACGGCAGCTTCGGCAGCTCGCACTGCAGTTCGGCCTTGTCGATGACTTTCGGGTTGTCGTACTTGTGCGGTCCGTCGGCGTTCAGCACCTGCGCGTCGCCGTTGCGCACGCACAGGCGCTCGTCGGCCGGCGGCTTGCCGTCGACCAGGTTCTTGTCGTCGCGAAAGCCGTCCCAGAGGATGTCGGGGAGATGACCGCCGAGGCCGAACATTGCGACCTTCAGCGTTTTCAGATCGAATCCGTCCGGTGAATCGCCGCCGCCCTTGAAGCGGTTGTCGTAGATGTTGATCGCGCGCGGATAGGGGTCGTAGTTCGGATCGATGCCCGGCTTGTTGTAGTAGTTCGTCGAAAAGTACGCCGAGATGATCAGGTTCGCGGTCTGGTTATCGGCGATGTCGTTGTCGAAGATCTCGACCTTGCTGTTCGAGTTGACGACGACGCCGGACCCGGCCGGCACGCTCGCCACCGCCGCGCCTTTCGCCGCGAAGTTGCCGAGGTTGTTGGCAATCGTCTTGTTGCGGAACACGCGCGTCGAATGGCCCGGCTGCGACAGGTTCGGCATGTTGAAGACGAGGATGCCGCCGGTGTTGCCGGTGGCGGTGTTCTCGTAGACGTCGGCGCCGATCGTATTCTCGATCTCGATGCCGGCGACGTTCGACTCGGCGCGGTTGCGCCGCACGATGACGTTCTTCGATTGCCCCACGTAGATGCCGGCGTCCGAAGCGCCGATCGCCGCCGAATCCTCTATCAGCACGTTCGAGCACTTGACCGGGTAGATGCCGTAGGCGCCGTTTGTCGTCCTCGGTCCGCCGGTCCAGGCGACGCGGACATCGCGGATAGTGATGTTCTGGCCGTCGTTGATCTTCAGGCCGTCGCCCTTGCTGTCCTCGATCGCGACGTGCTCGATCGCGAAGTCGCTGGCGTAGACCAGCATGCCTTCGGGGCCGGAGATCTGGTCCTTGAACGAGAGGATGCTCTTGTCGGCGCCGGCGCCGCGAATCGTCACGCCGCTCGCACGCAACGTCAGGACGCGGTCGAGCCGATGCACGCCGGCCGGGATCTCGATGACCGTTCCGGGCTTGGCGTCGAGCAGCTGTTCCTGCAGTGTCTTCTGGTATGCCGCGTCAGCGGCGCTCAGTGCACCCGGAGCGCCACCCTTGCCGCACGCCGCGAGCGACAGCACGATCGCCGCAGTAATCATTTTCCGCATGCAAAACCCTCCCATTGCGCCAGTTGGAGGGCGCCCGCTGCCATTTAAGCGGTCGGCTGTCTCGGCAGGTAGGGCAAATGCGGTTGCAGATGGGGGGCAAAGCGGACAAAGAAACGGGGCTAACGCGCCGCCGCCCGCATTGCGCGTGGCGCGGTACCGGTCCAGCGCTTGAACGCGCGGCGAAACTCGCGTGGATCGCTGAAGCCGACTTCGCTGCCGATATCGCCGACGCTGAGCGTGCCGGCGTGCAGCAGTTCGAGCGCGCGCTCGGCGCGTATGCGGTCATGGATGTCGCGGTAGATTCGTCCGGCCGCGGCAAGATGTCGGCGCAGCGTGCGCTCGGTCAGGTTCAGGCTGCGCGCGACCTCGGTCAGGCGCGGCTGCTCGTGCAGGCGCCTGCGCAGGATGCGCTCGACGCTGGCGACAACTTCACTCTGGCGCTTGAGGTTCGTCGACTGCTCGCGACAGATTTCGAGGGCCTGCTTCGCGCTCACGGGGTGATGCGTTGGCAGCCGGGCCGCGAGCCAGCGGCCATCAACGACGGCGCGGTTGTGCGTCGCGCCGAAACGCACCTCGCAACGGAAAAGGCGCCGGTACGCGGCGGCATGTGCCGGTGCGCCATACGTCAACTCCAGCCGTGCCGGCGCGAACGCCTCGCCGAGCAGGCCACGGCAGACGACGAGGGAGCTTGCGAACAACTCCTCGCACAGGAACATCAGGATCGGATCGTCGGCGAAGCGTGGGCGCGCGAGCAGCGCGACTTCATCGGTGCCGAGCGCCTCCATCTCCATGTCCATCAGCGCACCGCTGATTGCATGGTGCTCGATGCCGATCGCCATCGACTCGCCGAAGGTGCGCGCAGTCATCATGGCGAGACCGAGCACGCCGAACGTGCCGATCGACTGGCGGCGGCCGATCTCGAGGCCGAGATCGTCCTGCGCCAGGTCGCGCCGCGCGCGGCGGATCACGGTGCTCGCCTGGCGGTAAGAAACGCGCGTAGCCGCCTCCTCGATCTGCGCGCGCGTCAACCCGAGCCCGGAAAACCACGCATCGACCGGCATTTGCTTCGCGTCGGCGAAGCGGCACAGCTCAGTGAGTATCGTCGTCGGAATCACGGCGGCGCGATAGCGCGGATCGCGCTGCGCGGATGCGGCAGTGCTGGATGAAGTCGTGCCGGCGATGCGGGAGCGAACGGTCACGTCAGCTGGTCATGGGAGGCCATCGTTGCTTTCTATCATGAAATCGGATGGCAGCGGTGGAGGATCCGTTCCGACGGCGTGGCGATTCCGATGCCTCACCGGCGCGACTGCGGCGTTCACGTGTGACAAGCGCCGCTACACACTGAGTTCGATGCGGCGGTCATACAGGGAGCGATAACCTGGCATGCAATCGGCAATCAGATTTTCGTAGGCCGCGGGTATCGCGATCTGGCGCGCGCGCCAAGGTTCGAATCCGGTCGACTTCCACACGGCGTCGTACCAGTACGGTGCCCAGATGCCGTCGCTGGCACGCGGCCCGGCCGGCCAGTTCAGCATGCGCGGCGTGAAGGAAATTTGCAGCAAAGTACACAATACGCGCAAGTGGGCTTCGGGCGCCTTGAGAAACTCGTCGGCATCGATAATCGGCGGCGCCACGCCGGTGCGTGCCGCGATCTCCTCGAACAGCGCCGCTTCCTGCAGGACGCCGATGTCTTCGGCTGTTGCGTGCGGCCTGCTCTTGAGGTACGACGCCAGCACTTCGCGCGGATCGCGGATCAGGAACACATGGGCCACATCGGCGAACCAATCGTGGCCGATGTGCGGCAGCATGTGGTGGGTCATGTGTTTCTGGTAGAACACCGTACGGCCTTCCGGGACCGGGCCGGTCAGCGTCGCGACGACGTTGCGCCAGTCGGTCTCGCCTGCGGCGATGACTTCGTCCCGGGCCGGATGATCCAGGCCCGTCCGGGCCAGGTAATGCGCGTAGAACGGCTCGTCGACGACGGCGCAGTCGCCGCGGTTCTCGAACGAACGCATCATCGCGGTCGAGATGTTGCGCGGGCCGGACCACATCGCGATGCGGGTGGGTGTTCTTGTCATATCACCGGTTTGGAATCAGGTTGAATACTGTCCGTTCTCCCTGAGCGTAGCGCCGAAGGCGCGAAGTCGAAGGGCACGAGTGCGTTTCGACTTCGCTCGCTGCGCGAGCTACGCTCAACGCGAACGGAATACTGGGACGATCTCTATTATTCCGGCAGCGCCCGTGACGCCACATCGCGCGCAATCAGCTCGCGATACAGCTTCTGCAGGCGTTCGACCACTGGCCCGCGACTCGCGCTGATCCTGCGGCCGTCGATTTCGACGACCGGCGCGACGCCGGCAAATGTACCGGTCACGAATGCTTCGTCGGCACCGTACACGTCGGTCAGGCTGAAGGATTTCTCGAACGCCGGAATGCCGTTCTCGCGGCATACGCGCAGCACGTTCGCGCGCGTGATGCCGCCGAGGCAGTACATGCCGGTCGAGGTCCATACCTCGCCTTTGCGCACGATGAAGAAATGCGTCGAGTTGCAGGTCGCCACGAAGCCATGCGGATCGAGCATCAGCGCCTCGTCGGCGCCGGCCTTCGCCGCCTGGATGCAGGCGGTGATGCAATTGAGCTTGCTGTGGCTGTTGAGCTTGGGATCCTGCACGTCGGGGGCGCCGCGGCGCACGTGCACGGTGAACAGGCGAATGCCGCGTTCGAGCGTTTCCGGCTTGGGGTTCTTGTATTCGGGGATGATGACGATCGTGGCCGGACCGATCGTCATGCGCGGATCCTGGTACGGCGTGCGCTTGACGCCGCGCGTGACCATCAGTCGGATGTGCGCGTGTTCGGTCATGCCGTTCGCGGCTAGCGTGCGATACAACGCGCGCGCAAGTTCGTCTCGCGACAGGCCGATGTCCATATCGATCGCCTTGGCGCCTTCGTACAACCGGTCAAGGTGCTGGTCGAGAAACGCGACGCGGCCGGAGTGCACGCGCAGCCCCTCCCAGACGCCGTCGCCGAGCACGAAGCCGGAGTCGAACACCGACACGACCGCTTCGGCGCGCGGCTTCAACTCGCCGTTGACGTAAATCCTGATCGCCGCATTGCGCGGATCGTCGACGAATTCGTGCGTGCCCTGGGTCATTGGTGTCATCGCTCACAGGCCGGTGAGCTTGCGATGGTAACGATTTGATGCCCGTTGCGGAACGTCGGGTCGCGCGATCGCGCTGTCAGTGGGCAAATGCCGCGGTGCAGGCGCTCTGGCCCGTCGACGGCGCCTCGAAGCCATTCTCGTAGATCGTATCGTTGGTAGTAACAGAGAAAGTGACTTTGCCAGCTCGATAATGCCGAAGTTGCAGGCCAGTGCGAGCCGAGCGACCGACGATTGACTCAGGTCGCGCTCTGACTGGCTCAGCGCGACCCAGCGTCGGGCGCACTAGCATTCAAGCGACTGCGTTCAACCCGCTGCGAATGCTGGAGCCGACGAGTCCATGTGTGCGGGTCGCCACGTGCGAACTCGTTGTACGTCGTAGCCCGACCAGCGTGACCGGAACGTTTGACGAGTGTAGCTGCCATCAATCGGGACCTTTCGGCCATCGAGAACGAACTCGACGGACGCGCCGTCATGCGGTAGTGCAGTGGAACTGGCGATCCATTGAGCGGACATGTCTGGCTCCCGATACATTGGAATTGCGTTAATGCGGCTGTGTCGATTCCCCGAGCCGTTTCATCATGCACGTCACGGCCCGCGCGTTCTGTACGGTGGCGAACACAGTCGCGGCAATCGAACGGACGATCGCGGGACGGCGATGCCTCTCCGCGAACTTTCAGCGGCGAAGTTTGGCCGCTTCGGCGAACGGATGCGTTCCAGGAATAATCGTTCGTCGCGCGAGAAACGATCGCCGAGCGATGCAACGAAAACAGGTGCAAGCGCCGCAGTCAGCGGCGATGCCGAATCGTGTTTTCCTCGGAGCGCGAGGGCCTGCGGCCCAGAGGAAACCTGATCAGTCGATCGGAGGCACCCGATTGGGCAGACGAGTTGTCGAACCGCACAGGACTCTGATCATCCATCGCGTCGCCGTCGGGCGTCTGTTCTGGATCACCGATCCGACTCAGGATGCATCCGATTGGCTGCTTGAATGGCATGTTGTCGTTGCCCTTGTGGTCTTGCCTGGGGATTGTGCCGCGGCGCCGGGCTGGTGCCCGGCAAGTCCGTGAGCCCGGTGCAAGCGCTGCGAATGCGCGACGAACTCTGACTCGGGCGAAGAACCCGGCCGCACCAAAGGGGGAAACTTTGGGGCGCTTCGGCCGGGGTAAGACAGCTACCGGCGTCAAGTTGCTGCCCCCAGCTCTTGGCGCCGCATTCCATCTGCGCGCCGGGAATATGCGCCCGAGGCAGGATGCGGGTCTGTGCGTTAACGAACACAACGAATGCTCGCCATATCGACCCGGCGATCCGGGACGGTCATTCGAGTTGGTGCATGGCTTCGCACGCTGTGTGCGCTAGCGTACATACGGCGTCGCTTTTTGTATTTATATTGCGCATGACAATGAGGGCATACAATGTCGGCAGTGATCAAGAAACGCACATTGCGGAAGACGTCGAAGGCCGTGGCCGATCCGAACGAACCGCGCCAGAATCATCTGCTACGGGCCATGCCGGTGGCCGAATCGGAGCGTCTGATCCCATACCTCGAATTTGTCGCGATGCCGCTCGGCCGCGTGCTCTACGAATCCGGCAGCCAGTTGCGTCACGTCTATTTCCCGACCACCTCGATCGTCTCGTTGTTGTATGTGATGGCAGACGGCGCATCGGCGGAAATCGCCGTGGTCGGCAACGAGGGCATGGTCGGCGTGGCGCTGTTCATGGGTGGCGAGACGACGCCGAGTCGCGCCGTCGTGCAGAGTGCCGGCCATGCGTATCGCCTGAAGGGGCAGCTGCTCAAGGAGGAGTTCAACCGCGCCGCCGGCATGCAACACCTGCTGCTGCGCTATACCCAGGCACTGCTGACCCAGATGGCGCAAACGGCGGTCTGCAACCGGCATCATTCGGTCGACCAGCAGTTGTGCCGCTGGCTGCTGCTCAGCCTCGATCGGCTGCCGTCGAACAAGCTCACGATGACGCAGGAACTGATCGCCAACATGCTCGGCGTCCGCCGCGAAGGCGTGACCGAAGCGGCCGGCAAGTTGCAGATAGCCGGCCTGATCAGGTACAGCCGCGGGCAAATCACCGTGCTGGACCGTCCGCGGCTGGAGGCGCAGTGCTGCGAGTGCTATCAGGTCGTCAAGACAGAGTTCGATCGTCTGTTGCCTGAAGTAGCGGCGCAGTGAACAATGTACGCCAACGCACAGACATCCGCCGGTAGTAGTGCGCCCAATACATTCCTGGGGTCCGCCGCACTACAGGAATTCGCCATGCCGCGCAGGAAATCCGCGATTGCCACCAATCGGCTGCTGACTGCATTACCCAACGTGGAGCGGCGCCGGATACTTGCTCAATGCGATCAGGTTGAACTCGCAGCGGCGGACGTCCTGCACGAAGCCGGGACGCCGCAACAGCATGTCTACTTCCCGACCGGCGGTTTCATCTCACTGATGACCCCGCTGGCTGCCTGCGCCGGCCTCGAGGTTATCCTGGTCGGCAGCGAAGGCATGGTCGGCGTCTCGATCCTGCTCGGCGTGGCGGTGTCTCCACTGCACCATCTCGTGCAGGGTGCCGGCAGCGCGTTGCGCATGACCTCTGCTTCGTTCCGACGCGAACTGGAACAGGGCCCGACGCTGCGGCGCCGGCTGAACCGGTATGCGTACGTGAAGATGCAGCAGATCGCGCAAACTGCGGCATGTATCCGTTTTCACGTCGTCGAGGAACGGCTGACACGCTGGCTGCTGATGACGCACGACCGTTCGCGCTCGGACGAGTTTCACGCAACGCATGAGTTCCTTGCCTATATGCTGGGTGTGCGCCGTGTCGGCATCACCAAGGCCGCAACCTCGCTGCAGAATCAGGGGTTGATAGGCTATCGGCGCGGCGAGATCTCGATACTCGATCGCAAAGGTCTCGAGGCGCGTTCCTGCGGCTGTTATTTCGCCGCCAACGATTTGTACGACCGCGTTCTCGGATCGGCCCACTAGTCCACTCGGCGCGAAGATTCCGACTCGGCAACGTCGATTCAACGCGCGCAAACCGCGCGCAAGCGGGGGACCGATGTCTCACGCCGGCGAGCCTGTGTGCGCTGACGTACAGAGATTCGTGCGCATTGTCCGTAAGCTTCTTCAACACCCAGGCGCCCGATATGACTGCGTCGCCCATGCGCGCGGCTCATGCACTGCGGCGCTTTCTCGCCTACTGCCGGATGTGGTCGCGGATATTCCGCTGCGAACCTGCGCTGGCCCGAAGTCTCACCAACGAGAGGTACTTTCAATGAAAATCGAATCGAAGATCCTGGTCGCCACCTTGGCGATGGCCATCGCCGCGTGCGGCAAGTCCACGCAGGAAGACGTGGACAAGGCTACGCATGACCGCGCCGCCGGCGTGGCCAAGGCGCAGGAGGGCGCACAGCCGGCCGTCGATGCGGCGAATCGCGACCTGGCGAAAGCAAAACAGGAAGGCAGCGCAAAAATTGCCGACGCACATGCCGACGCGAGCCGCGAGGTCAACAAGGCTGCGGTGAAGCAGACCAAGGAGCAGGCCAAGGCTGACTACGACGTCGCGATCGCCGCGGCCGAAGGCGATCTGTCGGTCTCGCTGGAAAAATGCAAGATGGAAGCGGCCGACGTAAAGGCCGCTTGCGAGCGTGATGCACATTCAACGCATGATCAAATGGTCGATGCAGCGAAGGGCAAGCTCGATATGGCAAACCAACAGGCCGGTTGACAGGTTGTGGCGCGCGGTACCAGCGCGCCGCTTCGCCGAGCGATTACCGGGGCTGGTGCCAACTATCATTCCAGGCGTTCTGCAAGAGAGGTAATTGTCGGCGACATGGAAGCGTAACGACAGGGCAACAGAGGATTCTCCACCATGAATATCCGACTCGCTGTTTTTGTTTCGGCCGCTGCTTTCGCTATGTGCCTGGGCTCGGGCCGTGCGGCCGACCATACTGGTCACGGCCGTCAGTTGGCTGATGCGGACAAGGCGTTCCTCGACAGTGTCGCGGCCGTCGACAAGTCCGAGATCGAGCTGGGCACCGTTGCTGCAGACAAAGCGCTGGCGCCCGCGGTGAGGAGCTTGGCCCGGCAAATGCTCGACCAGCACAGCGACAATCTTCGTAACCTACTGGCACTGGGCCACAAGAAGGGCTATTTGATCGCACCCTTGCTCGATGCCGGTCACCGCGAATTGCTGCACATGCTGCAGGCCGCCGACAGCGATGAGGGATTCGATAGCGCCTACGTGGGCGCCGTCGTCGCCGACCACGCGCAAATGGCAAGTGCGATCGAGCGCATCGCCAACAATTCGAGCGACAGCGATATCGCGCTGTTCGCGGCTGACACGCTAGCTGCGCTCAGAAAGCACGAGCAAATCGCCAGCGATCTGGCCGCCAGGTAGACGCCGTTTCTGCTGGTCGCTCCGGGTCGCCGGCGACCGGCACATCATGCGCGGACAGACCAGTTCGCGCCTGACTCGTGCCGTCGTGATTCTGACGACGCTGACAATGTTCGGTGCGGCGATCGGAATGTTCGTCCTTTGAGTTCGCATCGATCGAGGCGACGCGGCAATAAAAAGGGACGGATTGAACCACTTTGGGTGGTTGAGCCCGTCCCCGTTTGTGGCCGAATCATTCAGCCACCGATCGACCCGATCCCTGGAATCTGCGTGGCTTAGTGTCAGCGATTGTCGTGTTCGTGCTTCTCGTCGCCGTCGTGCTTGTCGCGGTAGTGCTTGACGACCCATTCGTTGCGCTCGTACGGGTGATCGGTGTCGAGATCAAGTTCGACGCCACCGGCCGTGACGTATGTCCGGCGCTCGCTGGGCAGTTCGGTACCGGATTTCCATGCGCCATCGGTTTCCCAATAGTACGTCTTGGTCTCGGGCGCGAAATAGATCTGGTGGTCACCGTAGTAGACATAGTGATGCTTGCTGGTCTTGGTGACGGTGGTCACGGTCGTATCGGTATCGGCCAGCGCCGGTGCGGCGACGGCAAAGCCCATCGCCAGCAAAGCGGCGGAAGTCAGTTTGCGTTGCATATTCATGCATTTCCTCGAGTTGAATGCGTGTTGCAATGGATCCGGAAAAAGCCGCCGCCGCAGTGGCGTTGGAGGCAGCACCACGACGGCGGTTGGAAATCGGCCGCTTACTTTGCGCGCGTCAGCGTGAATTCGCCGATGTCGACACCCAGATCGACGCCTTCGCCGGCGCCGGCAAGGGCCAGGGATACTTCACCCTTGGTCAGCACTTGCGCGGTTCCCGACTTGACGACTCCGGCATGCGCTTCTGCCTGCGCGTAGGAGCCAAAAACGTCGGTCAGTTCGTGCACGTCGGAGAAGCGTCCGGTGCCGCCGTCGACGTGCGACTTGCCGACGGTGAGTCCCACGCCCTTGGCGACGATGCTGACACGCATCGACTTGCCGTTTTCACAGGTGACGACGCCGGCGCCTTCCGAGTGCTTGTAGATTGCCGACCACGTCGACAGCGAGAACTTGAGCTTGCAGTCGAGGTCAGCGGACTTTTCCGCATGCGCAGCGCCGGGATAAAGTGCGACCGCGGACACGGCGACCAGGGCGCTCAATAGATTCTTGATGGGGGTCATGGTTTTTCTCCGTTACAGGGGTTTCGAAGCCCATGCCTCACCATCCAGGGTCGATGGCGCAAGATCTGTTGAGGCGTTGGGAAGGTATTCTGTGGGCCGCAGCGTTGTACCGCGGGTCGCCGATTACCTCATGCGTTGATCGCTAGGCCGCGAGCGGTGCGGTTGCAGCGGGCATTCGGATTGGCGAAATGCATGATCGACGATATCGGCTGCCGTGTATGTACGCCATCGCACACAACGTTGCCTGTTGACGTGCTCGGACTGCGTTGGTTCAGGTGTCAGCGTGAGGGCAGTCGTCGGCCGCCCGCGATATTTGAGTCAAATGTGGATAGGTGGAAAAATTTACACCTGCCCCAGGCTGACACTGATGACATGCGCGATGCCGTCGTTTGCCAGCGCGATCGTCTGGTCGAGCTGTTCCTCGCCATCGAGCAGTATGCGCAGGGAAGCGCTCTCCGCCGGGGTTTGCACGACGGCGATTTCGTAGGACGTTTCGTGATGGCGATAGGCAATCGTGAACCCGCTCCAGCTGCGCGGTATGCACGGAGCGATCCGCAGGCGGTCGCCTTCGAGATGCAGGCCGAGTATCGACTCGATGATCAGCCGATACAACCAGCCCGCCGAACCGGTATACCAGCTCCAGCCGCCGCGGCCGACATGCGGCGCCTTGGCGTAGACGTCGGCGGTGACCACGTACGGCTCGACCTTGTACCTGTTGGCCGCATCCGGCGAGAGCGAATGGTTGATCGGATTGAGCATGTCGAGCAGCTCGCAAGCGCGTTGCCCATCGCCGAGTGCCGCGAAGGCCATCGACGCCCAGATGCCGGCGTGCGTGTACTGGCCGCCGTTTTCGCGCACGCCGGGCAGGTAGCCCTTGATGTAGCCCGGGTCCGGTTTCGACTTGTCGAATGGCGGGTCGAGCAGCTTGATCAACGCCTGTTCGCGATCGACCAGGCGCTGGTCGAGCGAGTTCATCGCGGTGCGCGCGCGCGCCGCCTCGCCGGCGCCGGAGAGTACCGACCAGCTCTGCGCGATCGAATCGATCTGGCACTCCGCAGCTGTCGACGTGCCCAGCGGCGTGCCGTCGTCGAAGTACGCGCGTCGATACCAGGCGCCGTCCCAGGCGTGTCGCTCGATCTGCGCGCGCAGTTTCATTGCCTCGCCCCGGCACTGCGTGGCGAACGGCGCGTCACCGCGCAGCGTAGCCACCTCGGCGAACCGCGTCAGCACGTGATAGAGGAAGAACGCCAGCCAGACGCTCTCGCCGCGGCCGTGCAGGCCGACGTTGTTCATGCCGTCGTTCCAGTCGCCTGATCCCATCAGCGGCAGTCCGTGCGCGCCGAATTTCAGGGCGTGCCGGATCGCGCGTACGCAGTGTCCGTATAGATCGGCGCTCTCGGCCGACTGTACGGGTAGATCGTAGTAGGAGTCCTCGCCCTCCCTGACCTGGCGCCCTTCGAGAAAGGGGCTGCGCTCGTCAAGCACATCCCGATCGCCGGTGCACGACACGTAGCGCCAGGCCGCCAGCGGCAACCACAGGTAGTCATCGGAACAATGCGTGCGTACGCCGCGTCCCGATGGCGGATGCCACCAGTGCTGAACATCGCCTTCCCGGAACTGGCGCGAGGCGCAACGCAGCAGCTGCTCGCGCAGCAGCGATGGCGCGGCGTGCACCAGCGCCATCGCATCCTGCAGCTGATCGCGGAAGCCGAACGCACCGCCGGACTGGTAGAAACCGCTGCGGCCCCACAGGCGGCAGGCGATGACCTGATACAAGAGCCAGCCGTTGGTCAATACGTCGAGCGCGGGTTGCCCGGTCCGCACCTGCACGGCGCCGAGCATGCGCCGCCAGTGGTCGCGCACGGCGTCGAGCGCGGCGCGCGCCGTGCCGGCCTTGCGGAACCGTTGCACCAGGCTGCTGGTGTTGTCGACGCCGTGTCCCGCGCCGAGGCGGAAGATGACGTCGCGCGATTGGCCGTCACCGAGATCGAACGGAACCTGGATTGCGGCACATGGGTCCATCGCCGCGCCGACTTTGCCCGACAACCGCGCGCGCAAGAGTGCAGCTGGCCTGCGCAAGGTGCCGTTGCGGCCGATGAATTCGGCGCGGTCGCCGCTCAGCGTGCGCGTGGCTTCGTCCACGTCGAAGAACGCCACGCGATCGGCGAATTCGGGATTGAACGCATTGCGCGCGAGCAGCGCGCCGCCGTTGGCGTCGATCTCGGTGACGACGTGCATGGCGGCTTTCGGGCGCAGGTCACCGAGCACCCATTCGACGTAGCCGGTGATCGAGAGCTTGCGCGCGCGGCCTGACAGGTTGCGCACGCGCACGACCGAAAACTTGACCGCCGCGTCCAGCGCGACGTAAGTCCACAATTCGGTTCTTATGCCATCCTCGGTGTGCTCGAACACGCTGTAGCCGAAACCATGGCGCGTGGTGTACGGCGTGTCGCCGCAGCACGGCAGCGGTGTCGGCGACCAGAAACGTCCGCTTTCCTCGTCGCGCACGTAGAACGCTTCGCCGGTCGGATCGCCGACCGGATCGTTGTGCCATGGCGAGAGCCGGTATTCGTGTGCGTTCTCGGCCCAGGTGTAGGCGCTGCCGCTTTCGGATACGACACTGCCGAAATCCGGATTCGCCAGCACATTGACCCATGGCGCCGGCGTCATCGTTCCGCGCTGCGTGCTGATCACGTACTCGCGTCCATCGGCGCTGAATCCGCCAATGCCGTTGCCGAGAATCAGGTCGCGCGCCGGAGACGCCGCCGTCACGGCCGCCTCGGCGCCTTCGCCGCGCGCGACGCTGAGGCGCGGGATCGGCAGCTCGAGGGGATCGCTGCGCTTGAGCTGTTCGGGCAGTCCGCCGCGCGCATCCGAGATGATCGCGCGCGCAATGGCCTGCAGCAGGATGCGATCTTCCGCCGCGATCTGTTCGGCCGCCCGCACGAAGATGCCACCGGGGCGGTCGATGACATTCGCCTCGACGCCCGCTGCGATCAGGCCGAGGATTTCGTCCTGCAGTGCCTGCCGGTAGCCGCCGCGATCGTCGTTCCAGATGATGAGGTCGACGGCGAAGCCCTTGGTGCGCCAGTAGGCGTGAGCCTGCACCAGTTGCCGCACCAGTTCGATGTTCGCCGCATCCCTTATCTGCAGAAGGACGATGGGCAGATCGCCGGAGATCGCATAGCCCCACAGGCCGGACTGGCCGCGCCGGTTGCTGGCGATCAGGGCCGCGTCGGCGCGTAGCGAATTGTTGGCGTAGAGCACGCGTCCGGCCAGCCGGCCGTAGAGTTGCGCATCGGTTTCGGTGACATTGATCTGACGCAGCGCCACCTGGCTGTGCGTCCAGGCTAGGTCGAACACGCGGTCGGCCAGGTGTAGGTCCTGATATTTCTCGACCAGCGCGACGCACGCCGCGCGGGACTCGCCGACGCCGGTGACCATGTTGATCGTCGCCGACTGCTCCGGTTCGAGCGTGAAACGATGCCGGATCGCGACGATAGGATCGAGCACCGGACCGCAGGTACCCGACAGTTGCTCCGCGTCGCGCATCGCGGCCGGGTCGGCGACGCTATTGCCGCGGCCTATGAAGCGCGCGCGATCGGTTTCGAACGAGGTCGCAACGCTGTCGGCGCCGTGCAGCGCCATCGTGTGCAGCAGCCACGGCCATTGTTCGGCGTCCGCGCGCGGGCGCCGCGAACACAGGATCGCCGGCCGCGGGTGCAGTATTTCCGTTTCAACGAAGAGATTGCTGAAGACCCGATGCATGGCGTCGGAGATGGCCGGCGCCAGCACGACCTCGGCATAGCTGGTGACTTCGATCGTCCGCCGCGTGCGCGAGCGATTGACGATGCGCACGCGGCGCACCTCGACGTCGTCCTCGGGCGAGACCGCGATGTCGGTATGCGTGTCGATGTCTTCGTCGTGCCGGTGGAATTCGACGCGCGGCTCGGTGAAGATCGCCTCGTAACCGCTGGCGGCTGCGAGGGCCGGTTGCAGCGCGTTGGACCAGACGCGGCCGCTGTCGACGTCGCGGATATAGCAAAACGTGCCCCAGTTGTCGCAGGTGCTGTCTTCGCGCCAGCGCGTCAAGGCCAGGTCCTTCCAGCGGCTGTAGCCACCGCCGGCGTTGGTAACCATCAGGTGATAGCGGCCGTTTGAGAGCATCTGTACCGCGGGTATGCGCGTGGCCGCCGTCGTGAACACGCGCACCGGCATCTCCGTCACGTCGACGGCAGCGCGTCGGTCGACCAGCTCGGTGCTGTGGGTGAATGTGGCGCTGGCGCGTGGAATCCGCTCCTGCAGCAGTTGCAGAGTCGCCTGGAACAGTGGCTCCGCCGCAAAGCGCCTGCGCATCGGCCGATCGAGCAGCACGTCGGCGAACGCCAGCAGGCTCATGCCCTGGTGATGCGCCATGAACGACTGCACGACGCTGAACGCTTCGCCGCGGCGCAGACGCGCCGGCGTGTAATCGGCCGCTTCGAAGAACCCGAATCTGCCCAGGAGCCCTTGCGCAGCCATCGCGAAGAGGTTCTGGACTGCGTCGTGCGGCGCGATCATCAGCGCGAGCGCTGTCGCATGCGGCGTGATTACCAGATCCTCGGCCAGGCCGCGCTTGAGTCCCAGGCCGGGCACACCGAAGGCGCGATACTGGTAGTTGTGGCTGGCGTCGACTGTGTTGTAGCCCGATTCGGAGATGCCCCAGGGCACGTGCCGCTGGCGGCCGTACTCGATCTGCCGCCGCACGACGGCCTTGCACGTCTGATCGAGCAAGGTGCCCTCGTAGCTCGGCATCACAAGCAGCGGCATCAGGTACTCGAACATCGAGCCGCCCCACGAAAGCAGTGCCGGTTCATGGCCCGTCGCCGTGAGCAGGCGTCCCAGTGCGAACCAGCTTTCCTGCGGCACCTGGCCGAGTGCGATCGCGACGAAGTTTCCGAGCCGTGCCTCGGAGGCAAGCAGGTCGTAATAACTGACATCGGGCCGGCGGTCGCTGACATTGAAGCCGATCGTGAACAGGCGGCGTTCCGGGTCGTAAAGGAAGGCAAAGTCCATTTGTGTAAATTGACGCACATGCAACGCGCTGCGCTCGATCGCGGCGATGCGCGCGTGCGCTCGCCGGCTGGCTTCGGCCAGCTGGCGCTCGAAACCGTCGATCCATTCGCGCACTGCCGGCTCGTTCGCCGTGCTCGCGCGTTGCTGCATCGCCTGCAGCAGGTCGTGCGCATGCTGCGGCAGGTCGCGGAGTGTCGGCATCGCCACCGCGTCGAGCACGTCGGCGAGCGCTCCCGGCGCCGGCGGCAGATCAAGCCAGGGCGCCAGAAAGCGCAGGTCGTTCGCGGCGTCGCGGCACTGATTCAGCAGTGCGTTCGCCCAGATTGCGCTGCCGCCACCTGGCGCGTCGCCGAGGCCGGCGACGATGGCCGCCACGCCCGATTCGAGTTCCGCCAGCACGCGCAAGGTCGCCGACAACGTTGTCGGGCGCGACTCACAGAGCTCGTCCAGGCGCAGGCGGAATTGCTCGACGACGTCTCGATGTTCGGCGGGCGCTGTCTCGATCAGCACCCCGAGCGTGTCGCGCAGGCCTTCGACCATGCGCGGATTGCCGATGTTCTGATCCAGCAATGCGCACAGGCCGGCATGCAACGTGAACAGATGCGCGCACAGATTGCCGCTGTCGACGGTCGACACGTAGAACGGCACGAGCGGCTTCAGCGTTTGCGTGTCGTACCAGTTGTAGAAGTGTCCGCGCTCGCGCTGCAGCTTGCCGAGCGTATCCAGCGTGCGGTCGCAGCGCTCGATCAACGTGCCCATGGACACGTAGCCGAAGTCATGGGCGGACAGGTTCGCCAGCAGCGCCAGACCGATATTGGTCGGCGACGTGCGGTGGGCGACGACCGTCGCCGGATGGTCCTGGATGTTGTCGGGCGGCAGCCAGTTGTCTTCGGCAACGATGAGATGCTCGAAGAAGGCCCAAGTGCGCCGCGCGGTCGTGCGCAGGAAGCCCGTCTCCTCGATGGTCAGCGTCTCGGCAGCGGCTTCGATCGGCCGGCTCAGCCACCATGCGATCAAGGGTGCGGCGAGCCACAGCAGCAGCACCGCCGAGGCGGTCGCCAGCGCCGGCGGACGCGCATTCGACAGGTACAGGGCCGTGGCGACCGCCAGCGTCGGCCCGAACCACATCGACCGGAACGACGCAAGGATCGACGCGCGCGTGTTGCGATCGACTTCGCTCGAGGCGGTCCATTGCAGCAGATGGCGCCGCGTGAACAGCATGCGCACACCGGTGCGCACGATGGCGTCGAGGCAGAAGTACGCTTCATACGGCAGGCATGCCAGCGCGAACAATGCGTTGGCGAGGCGGCGGCCTGCGGCGCGCAACGAAGTGTTGACGTGATGCCAGAGCAGCGATTCCGTCGGCTTGCGCGCCAGATCGAGCAGACTGGCGCCGAGCGCCGGAACGAACGTGACTCCCAGCACCGCCAGCGTCCACAGCCATGGCGCCGGCAACACGATCCAACCCAGCAGCATCAGCAGCGTCAGCGCAACGGGCACCAGGCTGCGGCGCAGGTTGTCGAGCACCTTCCAGCGTGACAGGGGGGAGAGCGGGTTCGTCGTACCCGCGCCGTCGGCGCCCGGCACGCGCGGCAGCAGCCAGCGCGCGATCTGCCAGTCGCCGCGAATCCAGCGGTGGCGGCGCTGCACGTCGGAGTGGTAACTCGACGGATAACCTTCGTGCAGTTCCAGGTCGCTCAACAATCCGGAGCGCGCGTAGTTTCCCTCGAGCAAGTCATGGCTGAGGATGCGATTTTCCGGCAGACGCTGCTTGAGAGAGAGTTCGAAAGCGTCGACGTCGTAGATGCCCTTGCCGATGAACGAGCCTTCCCCGAACACGTCCTGATAGACGTCCGACACGGCGCGCGTATAAGGATCGATACCGGCATCGCCTGCGTGCAGACGGGCGTAGCGCGAGCGTTGCGTGCTCGGCAGACTTGCCGCGACACGCGGCTGCAGAATGCCGTAGCCGGTGTCGACACACACCTTGCCCACGTCATGGCACGCCCGATTGAGCGGATGCGCCATGCTAGCGATCAGCATCCGCGCGGCGTCGCGTGGCAACTGCGTGTCGGTGTCGAGAGTGATGACGTATTTCACCGCTTGCAGGGCAGAGACGTCGCCGACGATCATCGAGAACTCGCCGGTCGGGCCGCCGCGCAGCAAGGCGTTCAGGTCGCCCAGCTTGCCGCGTTTGCGTTCGTAACCCATCCAGGTGCGTTCCTGCGGATTCCAGCGGCGTGGTCGATGGAACAGAAAAAATCCGCTGGGTACATGATCGTTGCGATACTTCTCGTTCAATTGTTCGATGCAATGGGCGGCCACTTGCAGAATCGGTTCGTCATCGGCAAGGGTTTCTTCGGCGGCGTCGGCGAAATCGGTCAGCAGGCCGAACTGCACGTGCGTGTCGCGGTTTGCCAGGAAGCGCACTTCGAGCGCCTCGACCAGCGCCGCTGCAGATTCGGTGCTGGCCAGCAGCGTCGGCACGACGACCAGAGTCTGTGCCCGCGTCGGCACGCCCTCGGAGAAATCCATGCGCGGCAACGCGTGCGGCGCGACCAGCATGCTGGCGAGTCGGTTGACGATCGCTACCGCCAGCTGGCTTGCGCCCACCGCGGCGCAGATGGCGAGCGACGCAAGCAGCCAGCCGCGCACGCCATGTGCGTTTGCGACGAGGCATGTGGCGGCGGTTGCCGCCGCCGTTAGCAGCGCGATCGATCCCAGATACAGCGATACGCGCAAGTGCCGGTCGCGCGCGAATGCGCGCAGCGGCGAGTGCAGCTGCACTGCACGCTCGAGCTGCGGCAGTCCGGCATCGATCAGGTAGTAGCCGACGTGCACGGAGCGGGTGTCGGCGCCACCTACGCCGTCGGCGGCTTCGCTGGCCAGGCGCAATGCGGCTTCCGCGACTTTCGCTTCCGCCAGGTTGCCACGCTTCGCTGTCTCCTCGATGGCGTGGCGATAGCGGTCGCGTGTGGCGAAATCCATTTGTGCATAGATACCCGCGGGGTCGCGGCGCAATGTCTGATCGACCACGCTCATCGACTCGACGAACTCGCGCCAGTCCATCACGGCCAGCAGGCGCATGCTGCCGATGCTGTTGCTGATCGACACCTGGTCGGCAGCCTGCTGCTGATTCTCCGCCTGCACGAGTTGCGCGATCGTCAGCCCGGATTCGGCCAGCGACTGTTCGATCCAAGTCAACGGCAGGGCCAGCGCGGGCCCGTGGCCCTGCAGCCGGCGCGTCAGCTCGGCCACAAAGGAGCTGACCATCGGCGGATTCGAGCGCGCCATGTCCGCGACCACCAGGATCAGGTTCTTGGCGTCCGTTTCCGCGAAGTCGACAATCTGGTCTGCCCATGAATCAGCCAGGTTGCGATGGATTCGGTCGGCGGCAATCCGCTCGCCGACTCGCCGCAGATTCTCGATCAGCGCCAGGCGCAACATGATCGGAATCGCCCAAAGCTCACCGAGGGCCAGCGTCGTCACGCGCTGATAGGCCGAGACGAAACGGATCAGGCTATCGGTGTCGACACGGCCGTCGCCATGCGAAATCGCCTCGAGGGCGATGTCGTAAACGCGCGGAAATCCCGCCGAAGGGCCGCTCGTCAGGCGCGGCAATTCCCAGCTGTAGCGTTTTGGCAGGTGGCGCCGCGCGGTGCGGATCTGCTCTTCGATCAGGTAGAAATTGTCGAGCAGCCACTCGCCGGCAGGGGTGATGCGGCGCTCCCCCTCGATCGCCTCGGCGAGCAGCTTGCAGGCGTGAACCAGCACGACCTCGTTTTCGGCAAGCCGCGGCAGCAGGCGATCGGCGCCGTGCGCGCGCGCGTCCCGGTGCGACTCGGCGAGGACTTCGCCGTGCTGTTCCATCTGTTCGGCGCTGTACAGCTCCGAGCGCAGCGGCTGCTCGATGTGATCCGGCGGCCGCCATTGGCCCGGTCGTACCGCCTTCCATTTGCGCACCAGGTATCGAAGCATCGCGTCGTGGGCCTCGGGCACTCAGTCGAATTGTCGGGGCTTGCGTGATGCCGGCACGCACCGACGCGGAGTCGCCCACTGTCCTTGCCGGCCTCTGGCGCGGAACGTCCCAAGACGGGCACCGGGCGGACCTTCGTGTCGTTGGGCGGCGAACTGGAGTCGTCGGGCACCACGCTCGGGCGCATCATCGCCCGGCCACGATCGTCTTATATGTACGTCAGCGAACATAGCGGCCTTGTCCTGCGAATTGCCGAAAGCGCATGCCTGTCGCTCGCACGCGGCATCGAGGCGGCATGCCACAGCGCTGCGCCATAGCACCCGGCCTGTCGTTCCATGCAAGCGGCGAAAACCAATGTGGTTTTCCCCGTCGTCCAGCCAGGCGCCACCTATGTGCGCTGGCGTACAGAGGTACGGACGGCATGCGCATAAGCTGTGCGCAGCTATCGCGGCAGGCGCGTGCATGCAGCGATCGTATCGTTCGCGGAAGGGAATTCTCATGTCGCATTACGCACTGCCATTCCTCGTCATCGCGATAGTCGCGGGCGTTGGGCTTCGGCGGAGTTGTCGGCGCAGCCGTGGTAATCGCCAAGATTCTGTTCGTGATCTTCCTGATTCTGATCGCCCTCTCGCTGATTGAAAGGTGCCGCGCCTTCCAGTCGATGAGGATCCGCGTGCGACCGGTCGACGAAGATGTCGTCGGCCGCACTGAATCGCAGCTGCAAAGCGCACAGGCTCCTGTCCTTATTACACGGTGTTCAGGAAACGCTTCATGAACCGGAAAGATTGCCAAGGCGGCAGCTAGGGCACCGGAACCGCAAAAAACCGATGAAAGGCCAATGAAATGATTCAGGACATGATCCGAAACAAGTGGTCGCTTCTGGCCAAAAGACTCAAGGCGAAATGGGGCAAGCTCACGGACGACGACGTCAACCGCCGCGAAGGTCATCGCGACTATCTCGTTGACAAATTGCAGGAGCGCTACGGCATCGCCAAGGAAAAGGCGCGCGTAGAGGTCAAGGAGTTCGAGCGCTCGCTGCGCTAGTCGCAGCGCTGCGCCGGCGGGCCGGCGCGTGAACCGCGACGGCCCGCTTCTATCGGGCGACCGCGGAATTCCTGTCGAGCGGAGCGCCGTCGTCAGCGGCGGTCACCCAGCTGGAGCAGAACGGAGCTCATGGCGAGGGATCCTGCGCAAGCTCTGGGTACCCGTCGTCATTGACATAAGCAAGTCGTCCAAGAAGGAAAACTGCCATGAACCTGCATCTGAGCATTGGCCCGCTGGTCTCGCTGATCGCCGGAATATTGATCCTGATGGTGCCCCGTCTGCTGAACTACATCGTGGCCGTCTACCTGATCCTGATGGGCCTGCTCGGCCTGTTCGGCACGGGCAATCTCCACCTGTAAGCGTTCGTGCGCGCGTGCCGGCAGCGGATGGCCGCCAAGAAGTCGCAGCATCCGGCAGGCGCGGCATGAACAACAAATCATTCTCACAAGGAGAAGCGAAATGTCATTAGGCACAATTCTCTTGATCATCGTGGTGCTGATGTTGATCGGCGCGATTCCGAGCTGGCCGCATAGCCGGAGCTGGGGTTACGGCCCGAGCGGTGGTTTGGGCTTGGTTCTGCTCATCGTTGTAGTGCTGGTGTTGTTGGGACGGATCTAGGTATCTGCCACGAGTCGGTTGCACGCTAGTGCTGCGAACGCCCGTGCGTCAATTTGTTCAGGATTCCATGCCATCCTTGCTTCTGAAGTTGCCCGCCAGTCTGCTCGGTGCGATCGCTCTCGCGGTGACGCTGACCGCATGCTCGTCGCTGCGAACGGATTTCGTCAAGCAGCCATCGAGCGCGCTGCCACCAGCCAACGACACACCGTCGGCGCACTATCTCGCCAGTGAGGTCAGTCAACGCGGCCAGCAGTCCGGCTTCCGTCTCCTGACCAAGAGCAACAACGCACTGATGAGCCGTGTCGCGCTGGCCGATCACGCCAGGCATTCGCTGGACCTGCAATACTACATTTTCAAGAACGATGCGACCGGACGCCTGCTCGCGCAACACCTGCTGGCGGCGGCCGATCGTGGCGTGCGCGTGCGCATGCTGATCGACGATCTCGGCCTGGCCGACGTGCAAATCATGCTCGACGCGCTCGATGCACATGAGAATATCGAAGTGCGGCTGTTCAACCCGTTCAAGACGCGCGCGCCGTCGACGCTGTCGAAGGTCGGGCAGTTTCTGATCGAAGGTCAGCGGCTCAACCGGCGCATGCACAACAAGTCGTTCGTTGCCGACAACAGCGCGGCGATCATCGGTGGGCGCAACATTGGCGACGACTACTTCGATGCCGGCAACGATACGAACTTTCGCGATCTCGACCTGCTGGCGATCGGACCGGTCGTGCGCGAGGCTTCACGCGTCTTCGACGATTATTGGAACAGCGATGCCGCCTATCCGGTGACTGCGTTTCACAACGACCGTGACACGCAGGACGATCTGGTCCACTTGCGCGTTGCGCTGGCCAGCGACGCGCGTGCGTTTGCGCAATCGGATTACGCGCAGGCGACGCTCGATGAACTCCCCGATGGTGCCACGGCGGATCGTCGCGGTGAGTGGTTCTGGGGTTCCGCCGTCGTCGTCGCGGATCAGCCGGAAAAGATCGAGATGCGCGAGGACGTGCCGTCCTTGCGCATCGGCCCGCAGCTCAAGGCCATGATCGACACCGCGCAGAACGAAGTGTTCATGACCTCACCGTATTTCGTGCCTGGCGACACGGGCACGCAATTCCTCACCGCACTTGCGCAACGCGGCGTGCGTATCCAGGTGCTCACCAACTCGCTGGCCGCGACCGACGAGACGGCGGCACATTCCGGCTATGCGCACTACCGGCGCCCGCTGCTCGAAGGCGGCGTGCAACTCTATGAGCTGCGGCCGACACCCGGCACGGCCCAGCCGGTGACGGCGCGTGGAACTTCGTCCGGAGTGAGCCTGCACGCCAAGACGGTGGTCGTCGATCGCAGGAAAGTTTTCATTGGCTCGCTGAATATGGATCAACGCTCCAAGCTGCTGAATACTGAAATGGGCGTGATCATCGACTCCGCACCGCTGGCGCAGGCCGTGCGTGAATTCTTCGACAACGCGACCCTCCCGGCCAACTCGTATCAGGTCTCGTTGCTGCAGTCACCGACAGCGAAATCCGGCGAGGCGCCGATGTCATGGCAGTGGAGCGAAGACGGACATGCGATGAGCGGACAGAGCGATCCCGGCGTATCCAAGGAGCGCCTCCTCGCCGTATTCTTGATGCAACTGCTGCCTATAGAAGGTTTGCTGTGATGCGCCCGGGCTCGCCGTCATTCGTGTTGCATGCCGGCGCAGGAAATACTTCGGCGACATCGGGCGGCGCGTCCCGGCGGACCCGTATCGGCGCGCGCATGGCTTTCTGGATGCTTTCTGTCTCGGCATTGATCGGCGCGCCTGCGCTCGCGCAGCCCAGCGCCGAACAAGCCAGGATCGAATACCTGATCGAATCCGTCGCTGCCTTGAATGGCGCGCGCTTCATTCGCAACGGCGCGGAATTCAGTTCCCGCGAGGCTGCGGATCACTTGCGCGTCAAGCTGCGCAACGCCGGCAGCCGGGTCAGGACTGCTGAAGATTTCATCCTCTATTGCGCCACGGCCTCGTCGATGAGCGGTGAGAAGTACCGGCTCCGCTTCGCTGATGGCCGAACGGTCGATACGGCCGATTTCCTGCGCGGCAAGCTCGCCGCGTACGAAAAACACCCGGGGCCTTCCGGCTGACGTTGGGTCGTGTCCGGTCCACACTGCCGTCGAAATCGAATGCCGTGAGTTTCGTTCGGGCCGGCGCCGGCTACGCCGCCGATACAAGTGGCGAGATGACGCAAAAAAAACGGCCAACAATGTGCTGGCGCGCGTTTGATTTCCTGACGTCAGACGTCAATGCTGATCTTCGTTCCTGCCGTCGTCTTTGCCGTTTTCCGTGCCGCTGCCTTTGCTGTTGTCATGCTGCGGCGGCTTTTTCTTAGCCGTTCAGGGGCGGTTGTGCACACGACTGCCGCACGAATGTATACAAGTGCTCTTGTCCAGGAATTGAAATGCCTCTTACGCCGGCTCGGCGAATGAGCGATATTGCGCGCCAGATATCACCGCCGGCATACGCGCATGTCCAACCAGGATTTCGACCTGATCACCATCGGCGCCGGTTCGGGCGGTGTGGCTGCCAGTCGCTACGCCGCATCCAGGGGCGCCCGGGTCGCCATCTGCGAAGCGGATCGCCTGGGCGGCACGTGCGTCATCCGTGGCTGCGTGCCGAAAAAGTACTTCATGTACGCGGCGCAATTTTCCGATGCGTTTGCCGATGCCGTGAGCTACGGCTGGCACGTGCCGGAGCCACACTTCGATCTGGCACGGTTGACCGCGGCGAAAAATGCCGAGACCGCACGGCTGGAAGGCGTCTACCGGAAGATGCTCACGGAAGCCGGCGTGCGCGTGATCGCCGGGCGTGCCGTCGTGCAGGATGCGCATACGGTGCTGATCAACGGTGAGAGGCTGTCGGCGCAGCGACTGCTGATCGCCACGGGCGGCGCAAGCGGCCGTCCAGCCATTCCCGGCATCGAGCTGGCCGCAACCTCCAATGAAATCCTGGATCTGACCCAAGCGCCGCGACACTTGCTCGTGCTGGGATCCGGCTACATCGCGGTGGAGTTTGCCAGCATCTATCGCGGATTCGGTTGTAGCGTAACTCAGGCGTTTCGCGCGGACTTGCCGCTGCGCGGCTTCGATGCAGACCTGCGCCGGCGCCTGGCAGCGGCGATGACCGCTCGCGGCGTCGAGTTGCAGCCGGCCTTTCAGCCGGTACGCCTCGAACGCCTCGGCGAGGAATATATCTGCCACGGCGCCGACGGCAGGCAAATGCGCGCCGACGTCGTCCTCAATGCGCTTGGACGTACGCCCAATACTGCAGGTTTTGGCCTTGAGCAGGTCGGCGTTGCCTTGCATCCGCACAGCGGCGCCGTGTGCGTGGACAAATGGTCGCGCAGCAGCGTGCCGTCGATTTTCGCCGTCGGCGACGTTACCGACCGCGTCAACCTCACGCCGGTGGCGATTGCCGAAGGGCGCGCGTTCGTCGACTCCGAGTTCGGCGGCACGCCACGCGCCGTCGATCATGAACTGGTTGCCAGCGCCGTATTCTCGCAGCCTCCGCTGGCAAAGATCGGACTGAGCGAAGAGCGGGCATTGCAGCAGGGCCATCGAATCGACGTGTTCGAAGCGGATTTCCGGCCGATGAAAAACGTCATGGCCGGGCGCCGCGAGCGCAGTTACATGAAGCTTGTCGTCGATGCGGCGACCGAGCGCGTGCTCGGCCTGCATATGCTCGGCGTGGACGCCCCGGAAATCGTGCAGAGCCTTGCGGTCGCCGTGACCATGGGTGCGCGCAAGCGCGATTTCGACGCGACCATGGCGGTACATCCGACCTCGGCCGAGGAATTCGTGCTGATGCGCAGGCCAAGGCGCTGAGCGCCGAAGGTCGATTGCGCATTCACGCAGTGGCAATTGAATTGACCTGCCCGGCGTGAGAAAATCAAAGACGAGAAAACTCCAGGTGGCCCGCGGCGAAACCGCCGGCCGAGTGTGCGACATGTCAACGCGAACTTTCGACAACTAGCATCGAATCGCCAAGCCGCCCCCAAAAAAGGCGCTCGGCGCCTTTTTTCATTTCTGATGGTCGCACTCCATGATCAACATCACTCTCCCCGACGGAAGTCAGCGCCAATTCGAAAATCCTGTCACCGTGCAGGATGTCGCCGCCTCGATCGGCGCGGGCTTGGCCAAGGCCGCGCTGGCCGGCAAGGTCGACGGCAAGCTCGTCGACACGAGCTACCGCATCGAGCACGACGCGAATGTCGCCATCGTCACCGAGAAGAGTCCCGAGGCGCTCGACATCCTGCGTCACTCGACTGCGCATCTGCTCGCGCAGGCAACGCAGCGGCTTTTTCCGGATACGCAGGTGACGATCGGCCCGGTGATCGAAAACGGTTTCTACTACGACTTCGCGCGCTCTACGCCGTTCACGCCCGACGACCTCGAAAAGATCGAGGCCGAGATGAAGAAGATCGTCGCCGAAGGGCTGCCGGTCCAGCGCAGCGTGATGGCGAAGGATGACGCGATCACGTTTTTCCGGAACAAGGGCGAAATCTACAAGGCGCAGATCATCGACGACATCATTCCGCCGGGCGAGGAAATCTCGCTGTACGGGCAGGGCGACTGGATCGACCTGTGCCGCGGCCCGCACGTGCCGAACACGAACAAGCTGCGCGCATTCAAGCTGATGAAGGTGGCCGGCGCTTACTGGCGCGGCGATTCGAACAACGAGATGCTGCAGCGCGTGTACGGCACGGCCTGGCTCAACGACAAGGATCTCAAGGCTTATCTCACGCAGCTGGAGGAAGCCGAGAAGCGCGACCACCGCAAGCTGGGCAAGCAGCTCGACCTGTTCCACATGCAGGAAGAGGCACCGGGGCTGGTGTTCTGGCATCCGAAGGGCTGGTCGATCTGGCAGGTCGTCGAGCAGTACATGCGCGGCGTCTATCGAAATTGCGGCTATCAGGAAGTGAAGGCTCCGCAGGTGCTCGACGTGTCGCTCTGGCAGAAGTCGGGCCACTGGGACAACTACAAGGAGAACATGTTCTTCACCGAGTCGGAGAAGCGCACCTATGCGCTCAAGCCGATGAACTGCCCGGGCCATATCCAGATCTACAACCACGGCCTGCACAGCTATCGCGACCTGCCGATCCGCTACGGCGAATTCGGTGGCTGCCATCGCAACGAGCCGTCGGGTGCGCTGCACGGCATCCTGCGCGTGCGCGGGTTCACCCAGGACGACGGTCACATCTTCTGCACCGAGGACCAGGTCGAGGCCGAGGTCACGGCGTTCCACCAGCAGGCGCTCAAGGTCTACGCGGATTTCGGATTCACCGACGTCTTGATCAAGATCGCGTTGCGGCCGGAGAAGCGGATCGGCTCGGACGAGTTCTGGGACCGCACCGAAAACATGCTGCGGCGCGCATTGAGCGCGGCCGGCGTGCAGTGGGAGGAGTTGCCGGGCGAGGGCGCGTTCTACGCGCCGAAGATCGAGTACCACCTGAAGGACTCGATCGGGCGGACCTGGCAGCTGGGCACGATGCAGATCGATTTCATGATGCCCGGGCGGCTCGGCGCCGAGTATGTCGACGAGCACAGCCAGCGCCGCCAGCCGGCCATGCTGCACCGCGCGATCGTCGGTTCGATGGAGCGTTTCATCGGAATCCTGATCGAACACCACGCCGGCAATTTCCCGGCCTGGCTCGCCCCGGTGCAGGCCGTGGTGATGAATATCACTGATTCACAGGCAGATTATGTCTCGGAAGTGACGCAAACCCTTGTAAAACAAGGATTCCGGGTACAAGCGGATTTGCGTAACGAGAAGATTGGCTATAAAATCCGCGAGCACACGCTGCAAAAAGTCCCGTACCTTCTGGTGGTCGGCGATCGCGAGAGGGAAAATGGGCTTGTTTCCGTGCGCGCGAGGTCGGGCGAAGACCTTGGCAATATGCCGTTGACCGCATTTGCCGACAGACTGCGCGCCGAGATGGTCGCTCCGTAGAAGACGCGAGCAGGATGCCCGCCCTTCGGCTTCGAGAGTACCGTTGCCAGCAGGAATACGAATGACGCGGCGCCGCCTGAACGCCGCGCGGATTGACGTCAGGTTTTACCGGAGATTGAGTTATCGCCACCGAAAAGACTAACCGCAAGAATGCGGAGATCCGCGTTCCGCGGGTGCGCGTGATCGGCGCAGATGGAGAGCAGGTCGGCGTTCTGACGCGCGAGGAAGCGCTGAGCATGGCTGCCGAAGCGGGGTTGGACCTGGTCGAGATCGTGCCGAATGCCGATCCACCGGTCTGCCGCGTCATGGACTTCGGCAAGTTCAAGTTCGAGCAGCAGAAAAAAGCGCATGCGGCGAAACGCAAGACCAAGCAGGTCGAGATCAAGGAACTGAAGTTCCGGCCCTCGACCGAGGATGGCGATTACAACGTGAAGATGCGCAATTTGCGGCGTTTTCTCGAGGAAGGCGACAAGGTCAAGATCGTCGTGCGTTTCAAGGGTCGCGAGATGGCTCACACGGAACTGGGTGAGGCGATGGTCAAGCGTATTCAGGCCGATGTCCTGGAAGAAGCGGTGATCGAGAGCTTCCCGCGCTTCGAAGGGCGCCAGATGGTGATGATGATCGCCCCCAAGAAGAAGTGAGTGTGGGAAGTCGATCAGAAAGAATTTTTTCCTTCCGCTGTCAGCGGGAGGGTCGAAGTAGAAGTGGAACCCGCTACGCCTGATGGCGTGGCTTAAACAAGCCGGATCGAGCAAGGATGGAAAGCTCTCACGCTCAGGTGAGGCGCTCGGCCCAGTACAAAAACACAACTTAAGGAGTTGGGCCATGCCCAAGATCAAAACCAACCGGGCCGCTGCCAAGCGGTTCCGCAAGACAGCGTCCGGCAAATTCAAGGCCGGTCATGCCTTCAAGAGCCACATCCTGACCAAGAAGTCGACCAAGCGTAAGCGCGGTCTTCGCGGTCCCAACATTGTGCGGAAGGAAGACTCCGGTCGGATCGCCCGCATGCTGCCCTACGCGTAAGGAGACGAACCATGGCACGAGTCAAACGTGGTGTCACCGCGCGCGCACGGCACAAGAAGCTTCTCTCGCGCGCCAAGGGCTACTACAACGCCCGCCGCAAGGTCTATCGCGTCGCCAAGCAGGCAGTCACGAAGGCGCTGCAGTATGCCTACATCGGCCGCAAGCAGAAGAAGCGCCAGTTCCGCGCACTCTGGATCGTGCGCATCAATGCCGGCGCACGCCAGTATGGACTGTCGTACAGCCGCATGATGAACGGCCTGAAGCGGGCCGGCATCGAGGTCGACCGCAAGGTGCTGGCCGACATCGCCGTGCACGATATCAAGGCGTTTGGCGCTCTCGCCGAAAAAGCGAAAGCCAGCCTCGCGGCGTAATCAACGTCACACAACAGACGCATCGCGTTTCGGCGCGATGCTTGATTACCTGGGGAGCGGGCGCAAGCCTCGCTCCCTTTTTTTATCGACGCCCCGGGGCTCACCCAATTCATAGTCAGAGGCGTGGGGTGGTCGCGAGACGTCGAGACTGTCGGAAACGTTCCGAAGAACGCGGTGCGGGCATGTGGAAAAGATGAACGACACATTGGACCAACAAGTCGAATCCGGGTCGAGCCAGATCGCAGCGGCGGCGTCGCTCGAAGCGCTCGATGCACTGCGCGTGTCGCTGCTCGGCAAATCGGGGTTGATTACCGAGCAGCTCAAGGCGCTCGGCAAGCTGCCGGCCGAAGAGCGCAAGGCGCACGGGGAGCGCGTCAATCGCGCCAAGCAGAGTCTCCTTGACGCCATCGCTGCGCGGCGCCATGTGCTCGAACAGGCCGCGCTGCAGCAACGTCTGGCCAGCGAACGTGTCGACGTCACGCTGCCGGGACGCAATGCCGCGCGCGGCAGCTTGCATCCGCTGACACGCGCACTCGATCGCATCATCGCCATCTTCGCGCGCCTGGGCTACGAAGTCGCCGATGGTCCGGAAATCGAGGACGACTGGCACAACTTCGGCGCCTTGAACTTCCCGCCCGACCATCCGGCGCGGACGATGCACGACACGTTCTGGTTTCCTGATGGCCGCCTGCTGCGCACGCATACCTCGCCGGTGCAGATTCGCGCGATGAACGGCCGCCAGCCGCCGTTCCGCCTGATTGCGCCGGGCAAGGTCTATCGCAGCGATTCGGACCAGACTCACTCGCCGATGTTCCATCAGGTCGAAGGCCTGCTCGTCGACGAGACCTCAACGCTCGCTGACCTCAAGGGCACGTTGCGTGCGTTCCTGCGCGCGTTCTTCGATCGCGACTTCGAGATGATGTTCAAGCCGACGTTCTTTCCGTTCGTCGAGCCGGGCGCAGACGTCGTGATCAAGTGGGATTTGCCGGACGGCGGCTCGCGCTGGCTCGAAGTGCTCGGTTGCGGCATGGTCCATCCGAGTGTGCTGAGCAACTGCGGCATCGACCCGGAGCGCTACACCGGCTTCGCCTTCGGCATGGGTGTCGAGCGCCTGGCGATGTTGCGTTACGGTGTAACTGATTTGCGCGCGTTTTTTGAAAATGATGTGCGTTTCTTGAGACAGTTTGCCTAGTTCCTTGCTCGTCATTCCGGCGGAAGCCGGAATCCAGCTTCTTGTCTTGACCGCCGAGAGCTGGATCCCGGCTTCCGCCGGGATGACGAGCCAAAAAAAATGGCCTTCAATCGATGAAGATTTCTGAGAACTGGCTGCGCGAACACGTGGCAATCAGCGCCGATCACGACGCGCTGGTCGAGCGCCTGAACATGATCGGCCACGAAGTCGAAAGCGTCGAGCGCGTCGGTGCGAATCTCGACGGCGTCGTCGTCGCGCAGATCGTCGAATGCGCGAAGCATCCGGAAGCCGATCGGCTGCAGGTTTGCAAGGTCGATGCGGGCAACGGCGAAGTGCTCCAGGTGGTCTGCGGTGCGCCGAATGCACGAGCGGGATTGAAAGCACCGTTGGCGACGATCGGCACGAAAGTCGGCGAGCTGACGATCAAGGCGGCGAAGCTGCGTGGGGTCGAGTCGTCCGGCATGCTGTGCTCGGCGAAGGAACTCGGCATCGATGCCGACGCCTCGGGTCTGCTCGAGCTGGCCGCCGACGCGCCGGTCGGCAAGGCGCTGGCCGGGTATCTCGGCCTGCCGGACAACGTCATCGATCTCGGGCTGACGCCGAACCGTGCCGACTGCCTTTCCATCGTCGGCATCGCCAGCGACGTCGGCGCGGCGTTCGACGTCGCGCCCCGGCCGCTGCCGGTCCCCACTGTCGTGCCGACGTCGGCGCGCACGATCGCGGTCAAGCTCGAATCCCCGGCTGACTGCCCGCGTTATTGCGGCCGCTACATCGAAGGCATCGATCCGGCGGCGCAAACACCGCTTTGGATCGTCGAGCGCCTGCGCCGCTGCGGGCTGCGTTCGATCAGCCTGCTCGTCGACGTGACCAACTATGTGATGCTCGAACTCGGCCAGCCGCTGCACGCGTTCGATGCCGATACGTTGCGCGGCCCGATCGGCGTGCGCCGCGCGCGCGCGGGCGAAACGCTGAAGTTGCTCGATGAGCGTGACGTTGCCCTCGATTCAGATTTTCTCGTCATCACCGACGGCGACGTCCCGGTTGCGCTCGGTGGCGTGATGGGCGGTCATTCGACGCGCGTGACGACGGCGACGGCGAACGTATTTCTCGAAGCTGCGCATTTTGCACCGGCGGTGATCGCCGGGCGCGCACGCAAGCTCGGCATGCACACCGACGCGGCGCACCGCTTCGAGCGTGGCGTCGACGCCGAGTTGCCGCGCCGCGCGCTGGAGCGCGCAGCACAACTGATCGATGACGCCTGTGTCGGCGTCAAGATCGGCCCGATCGTCGAAGCGGTGACGCCGGAGCACTTGCCCAAGCGCGCAACGATCGCGTTGCGCCGCGTGCGCATTCCGCGCTTGCTCGGCATCGAAGTCGCGGACTTCGAGATCGTGCGCATACTCGCGGCGCTGGGCCTGAAAGTCGAAAGCGTTGCCGATGGCTGGCGCGCGACGCCGCCGTCCGCGCGTTTCGATCTCGCGATCGAAGCCGACCTGATCGAGGAAATCGCGCGCATCCACGGCTACGACCGCATCCCGACGCAGGCGCCGCGCGGCGAACTCGATGCACCGCGGCTGCGCGAGGATCGGGTCGACATCGGCGCCATGCGCGCGCAGCTGTCCGCGCGCGAATTCGACGAGGCGATCACCTACGCCTTCGTCGGTGCCGACCTGCTCAAAACCTGGGGCCTCGACGCTGGCGCGATTGCCCTGGCCAATCCGTTGTCCGTCGACATGGCCGTGATGCGTACCAGCCTGCTGCCGGGACTCTTCGGGGCGCTTACGCTCAACCAGAATCGCCAGCAGGAGCGCGTTCGCCTGTTCGAAGTCGGCCGCGTATTCCATCAGGGCAAGGACGGTCCCGAAGAGGCTCTTCAGATTGCCGGTGTAGTTGGCGGAACCGCGTCCGCGGAACAGTGGGGCGAGAAGAAGCGCCGCGCCGATTTTTTCGATCTGAAAGGCGATGTCGAATCGCTGCTGGGACTGACCAATGCGCCCGAATCGTTCCGGGCAGCACCGGCCGAAGTCAGCTGGTTGCACCCCGGCCAGAGCGCTACGTTGTGGCGCGGAGACCGCGTCGTCGGCCATCTGGGCGCCATACACCCGGAACGCTCGCGGGCCCTGGGCATGGATGGCGACGTCTATGCTTTTGAACTGGACGTCGAGGCAATTCAGGAGCGCGAAGTCCCGCGCGCGGCCGCCGTATCGCGGTTTCCGTCGGTTCGGCGCGACATCGCGGTGATTGTCCCGGAATCAGTGCCTTATGCGCGGCTCGAGGCCTGCGTCCGGTCCGCCGTGGGGCCAGATCTCACGGAACTCCTTGTTTTTGATCAGTACTCTGGCCAGAATCTCGGTTCTGGGGTAAAAAGTCTTGCTATAGGCTTGATTTTGCAGAACAGTTACCGCACTCTTATGGACGCGGACGCGGATCGTTATGTGGCCGCCGCGGTCACTGCGTTGACCGCAGAGTGCCAAGCCAAATTACGGGGGTAGCATGGCATTGACGAAGGCTGAAATGGCCGAACGACTCTTCACCGACGTCGGTCTTAACAAACGTGAAGCCAAAGAATTCGTCGACGCGTTCTTCGACGTCGTTCGTGGCGCGCTCGAGCGCGGCGAACAAGTGAAGCTCTCCGGCTTCGGCAATTTTGACTTGAGACAAAAAAATCAGCGCCCCGGGCGAAACCCGAAGACTGGCGAGGAGATTCCCATTTCCGCCCGTCGCGTGGTCACGTTCCGTCCCGGCCAAAAATTAAAAGTCAGAGTCGAATCCTATGCTGGATCAAGGCAGTAACAGCGAACTGCCGGTCATTCCGGCGAAGCGCTACTTCACCATCGGTGAGGTGAGCGAACTGTGTGGTGTGAAGCCGCACGTGTTGCGCTATTGGGAACAGGAATTTGCCAACCTCAAGCCGGTCAAGCGTCGCGGCAACCGCCGCTACTATCAGCGTCACGACGTGCTCATGATCCGGCAGATTCGCTCGCTGCTCTACGATCAGGGCTTCACGATCACCGGCGCCCGCCAGCGGCTGGAAGGCCAGCAGGCACGCATGGAGACGTCGATGTCCAACCAGATCGTGCGCCAGGTGCGCATGGAACTCGAAGAAGTGCTGCAGATCCTGCGGCACTGATCCGTTTGCGCCGGGCATGCAATGCCCGGTCCGTCTGCTACAATTGCCGCCCTCCAAATCGCTCTCGTCGGGGCGTAGCGCAGTCTGGTAGCGCACCAGCATGGGGTGCTGGGGGTCGTGAGTTCGAATCTCACCGTCCCGACCATTGCTCTAGCGATCGTCCTGATCGCCGCGTTGCGGTAAATCTCGCGACGACTTTAGCTCCCGATCTTCGACTACCGCCAAGATCAAGAAGCGGCCATCCATGGCCGCACTTCTCAGGTTCTTTCGATATACGCTCGGCAAAGAGACAAGAGCCGTCGATAGTCCGTTGCTAGTAGAGGACCCGCGCGCGCAGCGTGCCGGGAATCGCGGCGAGCGCGTCCTTGAGTTCGCCGGCGTGTTCGGCCGAAGTCGACACGTCGATGACGACGTAGCCGACCTTCGCGTCGGTCTGCAGGAACTGCGCGTCGATGTTGATGCTCTCGCGCGAGAAGATCTCGTTGATGCGCGACAGGATGCCGGGCACGTTCTTGTGGATGTGCAGGAGGCGCTGGCTGTTGGGGTGGCCGGGCAGCGAGACTTCGGGGAAGTTGACTGCCGACAGTGTGCTGCCGTTGTCGCTGTAGCGCAGCAGCTTGGCCGCGACCTCGCGGCCGATGTTGTCCTGCGCTTCGAGCGTGCTGCCGCCGACGTGTGGCGTGAGGATCACGTTGTCCATGCCGATCAGCGGCGAGACGAACTTGTCGTTGTTGCCTTGCGGCTCGACCGGAAATACATCGATCGCTGCGCCGGACAAATGCCCGGACTTCAGGTTCGCCGCCAGCGCATCGATGTCGACCACCGTGCCGCGCGCCGCGTTGATCAGCATCGAGCCGGGGCGCATCTTCGCCAACTGCGGCGCGCCGATCATCCACTTCGTCTCCGGCGTTTCCGGCACATGCAGGCTGACGACATCGGCGCGCGCGAGAAGATCGTCGAGGGTCCTGGCGGGCTGTGCGTTGCCGAGCGCAAGCTTGTTCTCGATGTCGAAATACAACACCTGCATGCCGAGTGATTCGGCCAGCACCCCGACCTGCGTGCCGATGTGGCCGTAACCGACGATGCCAAGTGTCTTGCCGCGCACTTCGATGCTGCCGGCGGCGGACTTCATCCAGCCGCCGCGATGGCACAGCGCGTTCTTCTGCGGAATGCCGCGTGCAAGCATGACGGCTTCGGCGATGACGAGCTCGGCCACACTTCGCGTGTTCGAGTAGGGGGCATTGAATACCGGAACGCCGAGCGACTCGGCGGCGTCGGTGTCGACCTGATTGGTGCCGATGCAGAAGCAGCCGACAGCGATCAGGCGCCGCGCTTCGTTGAGCACGTCGGCGGTGAGGTTGGTGCGTGAGCGAATGCCGACCAGGTGCGCATCGGCGATGCGGCGCTTGAGCTCGGCTTCGGGCAGGGCTTTTTCGTGGTATTCGATGTTCGCGTAGCCGGCGCCTTGCAACGCATCGAGTGCCGTCCTGCTGACGCCTTCGAGCAGCAGCACCCTGATGTCTTGCTTCGGATACGAGGTTTTCATCGATCGCCGCCGGCCCACGGGACTGCCACTATGCCAGAACTTTCCGGATTTTGCGGCAGTGCAACACTGGACGATTGCGCCGCAGGCTGGCAGGCTGCGTCAAGGTTCCCGATCTTCGATCCCCATGACCGATCCACGACTGGCCGATCTTGCGCACCGCGCGCCCGCGCTTCGCGTGACTAGCGCACCTGCCGATCTGGAGCATTACGGCCGCGACTGGACGCGTCGCTGGACGCCGGCGCCACTGGCGATTGCGCTCCCGGCCAGCGTCGATGAAGTGCAGACTGTCGCGGGCTGGGCGGCGGAGCATCGGGTTGCGCTGGTGCCCTCCGGCGGCCGCACGGGCCTTTCCGGCGGGGCGGTTGCCGCTTCAGGCGAGCTGGTGGTCAGCTTCGAGCGCATGAACAAGGTGCTCGACTTCAACGCGGCGGATCGCACGCTGACGGTGCAGCCCGGTATCGTCCTCGAGACCGTGCACAAGGCGGCGCGTGAACACGGACTGGTCTACCCCGTGGACTTCGGTGCGCGCGGTTCGTGCACGATCGGCGGCAACATCGCGACCAACGCCGGCGGAATCCGCGTGATCCGTTACGGCAACACGCGCGAATGGATCGCCGGATTGAAGCTGGTGACAGCGAACGGCGACTTGCTCGATCTGAATCGCGGCCTGATGAAGAATTCCTCCGGCTACGACCTGCGTCACCTGGTCATCGGTGCCGAAGGGACGCTCGGCATGGTCGTCGAAGCGACGCTGAAATTGACCGATCCGGCGCCGACATCGCAAGTCATGCTGTTGGCAGTACCGGCGATGGGCGCATTGATGCAGGTATTCGCAGTGTGCCGGCAGCGTCTCACGCTGGGTGCCTTCGAGTTCTTCACCGATCGCGCGCTGCATCACGTGGGGGCACATGGCGCGCAGCGCCCGTTCGCCGAAGACTCGCCATATTACGTCGTGACCGAGTTCGACGCCGACACGCCCGCGCGACAGCAAGCCGCGCTCGAGGTGTTCGAGCAATGCCTGCAGCGCGGCCTGGTCAGCGACGGCGTCATGAGCCAGAGCGAAGCGCAGGCTGCGGCATTGTGGAAATTGCGCGACGGCATTACCGAGAGTCTGGCGCCGCATCGGCCGTACAAGAACGACGTCTCCGTGCGCGTCTCGGCGGTGCCGACGTTCCTCGCCGACATGCAGGCGTTGTTGACACGCGAGTATCCGCAGTTCGATGTCGTCTGGTTCGGTCATATCGGCGATGGCAACCTGCACATCAACGTGCTGAAACCCGAGGCGTTGTCCGACGCGGATTTCATCGCGCAATGCGAACGTGTGACGAAATTCCTTGCCGAGACCCTCGCCAGGCATGGCGGCAGCATTTCCGCCGAGCACGGCATCGGCCTGGTCAAGAAGGCCTACCTGGAAGGCACGCGCAGCAGCACCGAGATCGCGCTGATGCGCAGCATCCGCGCGGCATTCGATCCGCACGGTCTGATGAATCCCGGCAAGCTGTTCGACTGACCGCCCGCGCAGAAAGCCTCCCCCGCTGGCGGGAGTGCGACAATCCGGGTTACTTCGCGCCTTTGACGCGCACGTACTCGATCTTCCATTCCGTCTGCCACGCACCATCGCCAGTCTTTTTCTCGTTGACGGCGATATAGCGGTCGTCGCCGACGCGCTTCCAGCGCGTACGCATGGTCAGATCCTGCGGCTGCGTCAGATGGCGCTCCGGAAAATCGAAGCCGTCCGAAACCGGCAGCACGCTGCTCGAATCGATATCGCCGTCGCTGCTGAAGTACCAGTAGACGATCTGTTTCGCGCGCGGGTCGAACCCGTAGGTCGTTTCGCCGAGGTAGTCACCCTGTTTGCCTTTCAGGACATGTTTGTCGCGGATGAATTTGCCGCCGTACATCGGTTCGAAGCAATGCGTGTCCTTGCCCCTCCCATTCGGAAACTCGCCGGCCCAGCAGTGGCCGACGAGGAACTGCAGCGGCTGCAGAGGATTGCCTTCCGCCTCGGGCGGCGCAGCGCTGAATGACAGGGTGGACAGCAACATCATCGATGCAAGCATGGCAACTCTCCCGATTGACGTGCCATCGTAGCGGAATGGCCGGTGCCGGAATTGGAAAAAATTGACAAGGCATTCGTCAATGCGGCCAATCCGCGGTCCTGGACCGCGATCTGACCCCGGCCTGAGACAGCTTTTGGACAGGCGGCGAACAGGTTTAGCGCGGATTGAGAGAGCATCCAAGTGGATAAGCATCCGCAATGCGAGCAAGAATCGAGCTCTATCCGCCCGATCCAGTTCTCGTTCCGCGCAACCTTTGCCGGAGCTCTGTCGCGGCAATGTGACTTTTCCGCATCGGCGATGGAGAATCGGCAATTCAGCTTTCGAAGGATCTGCAAATGGACGCGGCCGCGGCGCTACGCATGCTCTATCCCGAAATCGAACCCTATGATTCCGGCTTCCTGCAGGTGTCGCCTTTGCACCGGCTCTATTTCGAGGAGTGCGGCAATCCACACGGCAAGCCGGTGGTATTCGTGCATGGCGGGCCAGGCGCCGGCTGCAACGCGAAGTCGCGGCGCTTCTTCGATCCGGAGCGCTACCGCATCGTGCTGTTCGACCAGCGCGGCTGCGGGCGCTCGACGCCGCATGCGGAGTTGACCGACAACACGACCTGGCATCTCGTCGCCGACATGGAACTGCTGCGCGAGCACCTGCATCTGCCGCGCTGGCAGGTATTCGGCGGATCATGGGGTTCGACGCTGGCGCTTGCCTATGCGCAGACACATCCTGATCGCGTCAGCGAACTCGTCCTGCGCGGCATTTTCATGTTGCGGCGCTGGGAACTCGAGTGGTTCTACCAGAAGGGCTGCGACGCGATCTTTCCGGATGCGTGGGAAGACTATCTCGCGGCGATTCCGGCGGTCGAACGCGGAGACCTGATGGGCGCCTATTACCGCCGCCTGACGAGCGCCGATGCCGGCGTGCGCATGGCCGCGGCGAAGGCCTGGTCGATGTGGGAGGGCGGTACGAGCTTCCTGCAGCCGAGTGCCGACTACATCGCATCGACCGGCAGCGACGAGTTCGCCCTGGCGTTTGCACGCATCGAATGCCATTACTTCGTTCACGGCGGCTTCTTCGATGCCGACGACCAGTTGCTGCGCGACGCACACCGGCTGAAGCGCATCCCGGCGGTGATCGTCCAGGGCCGCTACGACGTCGTCTGTCCGATCCGCAGCGCCTGGGACCTGCACCGCGCCTGGCCGGAAGCCGACCTGCGCATCGTCGGCGATGCCGGCCACTCGGCCCTCGAGCCGGGCATTACCCACGAACTGGTGTCCGCTACCGACCGTTTCTTGTCCTGAACGGCGGGTTAGGAGTGCAATAGGCCCTGCCGTCGAGCGGTCCGATGTGAACCTCCCGGGCTCTTCCGGGTACACAGTGACCGGGCAGCCCGGTATCGGAGCATCATGAAGTCGCGGCAGGACGGGTTTCAAGTCAAGGCAACAGCAGGTCAAGCCGACGACGGCGAGGATCTGACTTGCCTGTCGCGGATCGCGCTGGGTGACCGCGCGGCCTTCGAACGCCTGTACCGCCGCTACTACGATCGGCTGTTCCGTTTCGTCCTGCGCGTCACCGGCCGCATGAACCTGGTCGAGGACGTCATCAATGACACGATGATCGTGATCTGGCGCAAGGCCGGCGACTACCGCGCCGCCGCGCGCGCGTCGACATGGATCTTCGGTATCGCGTATCGCAAGGCGCTGAAGGCCTTGTCGCGCGAGTTGCGGGCCCCGGAAACTATGGATGAGTTGCCGGAAGTTGAGCAGCCGCCGTCGGACGAGTTGGATCGCGAAGGCGTGCATGCGGCGATCCGCCAGGCGGTAATGCAACTGCCGCCGGAACATCGGGCGGTCGTGGATCTGACATTTTTCTTCAACCGGTCATACGACGAGGTGGCGCTGATCCTCGACTGTCCGGTCGGCACGGTGAAATCCCGTATGTTTCATGCGCGCGCAAAATTGCGTCCGCTGCTCACCCAACTGCTCGGAGACTGAAGGTCATGACCACCGCCAGTCGCAAGGAAGACTTGTACGAACTGCTGCCATGGCACGAGAACGACACCCTGGAGGGTGCCGAAAAAGAAGCCGTGCGCGCGTTGCTGGCCAGCGACCTGGAAGCGAATCGGCAGGCGCGCGAATTGCGCGTGCTGCACGGCGCGGTCGCCGATGAGCCGATCATGGCAACGAACATGACGATGAATCTGCGCCGCCTGTACGCGCGCATCGATCCGCCGGCACCGCGGCGGCCGCGCTGGTTCGTGCCCGTGTCGATGGCCGCAGCGGCGCTGCTTACCGTTGCCGGAGGCTTCGGCCTGTTCAAGGCCGGCGAGCGTGCCGAGCGCTTCCATACGTTGACGTCGCCTCCTGCAGAATCGCTCCCGGTTCCTGCCAACAGCGTCCTGTTCCGCGTCGATGTCGTTGCCGGAGTCGATGCGGCGCAACTCACGCAGCTTGCCGGGGTGGCCGGCGTGAGTGTTCTGCAAGGTCCTTCCGAGCGCGGTGTGGCGCTGATCGCCGTGCCGCGCGCCGACGCGGAGTCGGTCGCCTCGCGACTGAGCTCCGATCCGCACCTGCGTTTCGTTGCGCAGGTCCCACGCTGAAGCTGCGATGCGCGCGCTGCATATCCTGCTGCTGATCTGCGTCGCGCTGGCTGGTTGCGCGCCGAGCGGGGTGGTTCGCAACGACGACGGTGGCACGAAGCTGCTGGTCACGATCCGCTACGACGCGGTCGACAGCCTGCAGGGCAACGCCGGCGATCGTTATCGTCGCCCGAGCAGTTACGGTGCCGGGCCAGGCGCCGATCCGCTGCTCGACGCGCTCGCTGCCGAATATTCCATCACGCGCGTTTCGGGTTGGCCAATGCGCACGCTCGGCGTGCATTGCGAAGTGTTCGCCACGGCGCGCGGCAGCGATGCCGATGCACTCGCGGCACGTCTTGCGCACGATCCGCGCGTCGACAGCGCAGAACCGATGCACCAGTTCCGCACGCTCACGACCCAGGCGAGCGATCCCTACCGGGCTCTGCAACACTCGCTCGACACGCTCGAAGTCGATGCTGCACACACGCTCTCCAGCGGCGCCGGCGTGCGTGTCGCGGTGATCGATTCAGGCATCGATGCCAGTCACCACGATCTGAACGGCGTCGTGCGCGCGAAACGCGACTTCACCGGCGGCCCGCTCGCGCCGCACGGCACCGAAGTTGCCGGAGTGATTGCCGCACGCGGCGCCAACGGCGCCGGAATCATGGGCGTGGCGCCGGAAGCCCTGCTCGTCGACTTGCGCGCGTGCCGCGCCGGCACCGGCCCGGATGCGCCGGCCGATTGCGACAGCTATACGCTGGCGCTGGCGCTCGACTTTGCCGTCAACAGCCGCGTCGACGTGATCAATCTCAGCCTCGCCGGGCCTCAGGATCCCTTGCTGGCGCGCCTGCTTGCCGCCGCCGAGGCGCAGGGCATAGCCGTCGTCGCCGCGGCGCCGCCGCCCGGCGATGACCGCGACCGTTTCCCGGCTTCCGTGCCGACCGTCGTCGCCGTGGCAACATCCGAAGGCGCTGCGCAGTGGCCGGCCACGGCTATACGTGCACCTGGGGTCGACGTGCTGACCACATTTCCCGGCGATCGCTATGACTACGGCTCCGGCAGTTCGCTGTCGAGCGCCCATGTCAGCGGCGTGGTCGCCTTGATGCTCGCACTCAACCGCCGTCTGAGTCCGCAACAGGTGCGGGCGCTGCTGGCCGCACACAGCCAGCTTTCCGCCGTCGCTGTATTGAAGGACGAGGCAGCGCAGGTCGCGCAGCGTTAACTGGTTTTCGATGCGCTGGGTCGTCCTCTGCGCCGCGAGTTCGGCGCATACCGGTACTGCCGCATCGACGGTCGCCCTGAATTGATTGCCTAGCCGCCGCCCTGCTCTTCGACGGGCGCATTCGATGCTGCGCGCGAGTAGCACGGAATCATCGAATGGGATCACCGTCGCAGGCCGTGCCGGCTGGCGGCGCACCGCCGTTTTCGGTTATGGTCTACGCGCATCCGCGAACAGGGGCGGCGCGTCAACGGGGACTGCGTGAGACCAGTTCGCAACCATGATCGACGCAACATTCAGACCGACGGCGCGCACTCCGGTGCGAGGCTGCGCGTCCGCCTTGTCCGTCGTGTCGGCTGGGTCACCGCCGCGTTGGCTCTCTGCCTCTTTTCCGCGTTGGCCCAGGCGGCCGACTGGAACGGCTATGCAAGCCTCGGCAGCGACTACATCTTTCGTGGCGTTTCGCTGCTCGACTCCGGTCCGAGCCTCCAGGCCAGCGTCGAAGGCCGTTTCGACGACTTGATCGTCGCCGGAGCGTGGGCCGCGAACGTGGACCGACAGTGGCTCTATCAGCGCCGCGTGCCCGATCACGTCGAGTTGAACTTGTATACCGGATTGGATTTCGGCTGCGGCACGCAATGCCGGATGCGCCTGCTCGTCACCGGCTATACCTACCCGGGCCCCGATGCGCATAACTGGGTGGAAACCAGCGGCAGCATCGCTTTCTTCGAGCGCGTCGGCGCTTCTTTTTCCTGGAGCCCGCACGGCCTCGGAACCGGCACATCGACGCGTACGTTGGAGGCTTGGTTCGTGCAACCGCTGACGCGACAGACCAGCCTCGCGCTCGACGGAGGCGAAGTCTGGGTCGGCGACCATGATTACTGGTACGCCCGCGCCGGGATCTCGCATCGCGTCAGCCGCTGGCTGTTCGATCTCAGCCACTACTGGAGCGATCCGAAATATCGTTACTACGGATTCGACGAGCACAGCGAGCGTTTCGTGCTCTCGGTCAGCACCGCTTTCTGACATCGCCATCCACGATTGCGCCTCTCCGCGCCATTCCAGCGCGGTGGAGTTAGCACAATCCTTACGTATCGGTCAGCGCACGCACAGGTACTTGCCCGTCGCCTGAATAGATGTGCGGAGCAGCGCGAATTTGTTGAACGGACCCATTGGATTGTCGCACCTACCCATGTGCCACCAGCGTGGCGCAATGCGCTGTGAACGTGCAGCGCCAAATGCGAATGAAGGAGGTTCAAGCCATGAAGAGATCCACTATCATCCTTGCTTCGACATGCCTGCTGGCGTCGA
>Ga0157375_10000207_pt1 | contig 54636 bp, 41 predicted proteins | sample M35metaG_FD_115311 | JGI IMG/M metagenome (GOLD analysis project Ga0157375, IMG submission 115311) | Miscanthus rhizosphere microbial communities from Kellogg Biological Station, Michigan, USA - M3-5 metaG | ecosystem: Host-associated > Plants > Roots > Rhizosphere > Soil | place: USA: Michigan...
ACGGACTTGAACAAGATTTTGGACGATGTACTGATTGATGAAGAACTTTTAATTTCCGAACGTGAAGCGAGTTTTACATGTTCAAGACTCCCGGTTATTGGCGCCATCCCAGTTCAGATGCACCAGTTGTTTTCAAATCTCATCAACAATTCAATTAAATTTTCGGTAAGGAAACCGGTCATTCGAATTGAATCCGAAATAGTAAATGGGCATGAATTACCAATTCAATCAGATGATCCGGACAGGAAATTTGCACAAATCAAATTCATCGATAATGGAATTGGGTTTGAAACTCAATACAAGGATCAGATTTTTAAGTTGTTTCAAAGATTGCACAGCAAGTCAGAATACAAGGGAACGGGTGTGGGATTAAGTATTGTAAGAAAAATTGTGGACACACACGGTGGGCAGATCCTTGCTGAATCTACGATGGACGAGGGCTCCACTTTTACCATCTGGTTGCCGATCGAATAACCAGACTCCTACAAAGACTTCAGGTATTCCACCAATTGTTGTTTCTCCTGGTTCGACAGGTTTAACTTCAGATGGTTATCATAATGATCTACTACGTCTGAAAGTGTGGCAAATCTGCCGTCATGAAAATAACCCCCTTTTGATCGTGCAGCAGACAACCCTGCCAAAGGTGTGGTGCGATACTTCCCCGTGGGAGAGCGCTTGGCTTCAAAGTCATCAATGCCGATCTCAGCAGCAGTATGAAGAAGGGTTTCGGGATTCCTGTACAGAATGGGTGAGTGGCAGGTCACACATTTTCCTTTTGAGAAGAAGATTAGTTTTCCACCTTTGGCCAATGATGCGTCAAAACTTCCAGGGCGAGCTGGAGGAGCCTCAATAGAATGTTGGTAGGCTCTCAATGCCGGAAGTTTGGATGTGATCAGATCTGGGTCATTCGTGACATCAAAAAAATGATTTTCGAATGCAATGGGATATTTTTCCGCATCATTCAGGCGCGGATCATGAAAATTTCCTTTGCCATGCATTTCAAGATTGGCAACAAACGAATTCCAATAGCTGATATCTCCCCAGCCAGTGTAGGTGGTGAGCGCCACGTCCTTCAATCCAAATGCAGCTGGAATCAGGTTCGCCGCCACTTTTCCGTCAGGACGTAATGCCTTCCCATCCATAAAAAGTACAGCCGCAAATTTACCGGGGCCCCAGAGTGCCAATACTGTTCGAAGGGTGCCCTCATCCACATGCAAAAGATTCGCAATTGGCTGGGCGTTGTCGGTAAGCGAAATAATTTGTCCCACATTAAGATCTCGGTTTGGCCAGCCATCCAGCCTGTTTCCAATTCCGGGGGCAAACGAGTTGTCCACGGTAGAATGGCAGGATGCACAGGTTATTCCAATCTGTTTCAAAGATCCATTCGGATTGAATTCGCCTTTCACGCCTAATACTGCATTCAGTTTGATTAGCGCCAGCGTCGTTGCCGGGTCATCAAGACTAATGGCGCCAGATTGAATTCCCGAAACAACATTTGCAGGAAGTGCGTTGGCGTCCACCTTCAGACCTACAGCCAGCGCAGTTTTCGGACTCACACCCGGTCCGAACCCTCCGTTTGCGGCGCCTGCAATCGCTTTGTCGATGTGTAATAGGCCGCTCCAAAAACTCTCGTCTCCGAATGTGTCGAAGCGGAAAATATTTTTACCGTCGCTAACCTGTCCCGGATTTTCACCGTGATGGGGCGGTTGATTATCATTTTTTCTGCACTGAATGAAGATTAGCAGAAACAAAATACCCCCCGCAACCACAGTGCGTTTTGTATTTATCATAGCAGCGTGTTTAATGTATGTGTAATAAATTGGCTCGTGCAGGCACAGCCCCTCCTTACAGTAGAGAAAGAGATGACAGAAAGGTTACAATTCTGACGAAGGAGTTATTAACAAAATGACGTTCCTTTCAATTGGAAATAATTTAGCGCGCAATCGCGACCCTGTTTTTCTCTTTTACAGATTTATAAATGGCTTCCACTACAATGATATCTTTCAAACCTTCTTCTCCCGGAACCAGGACGGCCTTATCCTGCATGATGGCCAGGGCATCTTCGTCCATCTGTTTTGCCTGTTCATTTGGAATGGTGGCATTCAAGGTCAACCCATCACTGGTACTACCAGCGATGCCACTGTAGGCTTGGAAGGGTTCCAATTTATACCAGCCCTTGGTGCAATCTACCTGCAGTAAATTCATGCCCTTACCAAAACTGGACTCGCAACTCGCGACAGCACCGCTTGGAAATTCAAGTTTAAAGTTCATGGTCTCGTCCACTTCTGTATAGATCCCCGGCCTGGTTGTATTTTGTATTGCTGTCACTGCAAGCGGCTCTTCACCGGTAACGTAACGCGCTGCGTTCAGTGGGTATACGCCCATATCATACATGGACCCGCCACCCATTTTTTTGATCTGCTTCCAGTGATTTGTTCGTGAATCGAAATAACCGGCTTCGGCCCTCAATTTGATGACATTGCCATAACGCTTTTCTTTTCTGAATTGAATTATCTTTTGCGTATTGGGTTCGTGTTGCATGCGGTAACCCAGGCTCAGCTTTACTTTATTTTTAATGCAGGCCTCAATCATGCTCCTGCATTCGGCAGCAGTAACCGCCATAGGCTTTTCACACCACACGTGTTTGCCTGCGTTGGCTGCCCTGATTACATATTCTGCGTGCATGGAGGGAGGAAGAACTACATAAACAACGTCAATGTCAGGATTATTTGCAATGGAATCAAACCTTTGATAGTCGTAATAATTTTTTTCCGGAATTCCGTATTGCTTTTGCCAGTTTTTTGCCTTTTCAGGAGACCCGGTTACGATTCCCGTGAGCTGGCAATTTTTGGTGAGCTGTAATGCAGGCGCCAATAAGTCGGTACTATAATAGCCCAGGCCAACCAACGCAACACCCAATTTATCTTTTTTTGTCGGCAGGTGAATTGTGGGGAACCCACTCCCGCTAACCGCCAGCATGGCGAGGCTTCCAATGGATTGCTTGATGAATATCCGGCGTGAATTCATAAAATAAGTTTGGTGTGAAACTTACCTAACTCCATTCTCTGTCCCAGGTATCGATCTTATCCCATTCGGTGGTGGGCGCAAAATAAAGTTCGCCACTTTTCAGGTGTTGTTTTACGACGGCTTCATTCAATTCAACGCCAAGTCCCGGTTTTTCAGGAACCTTTACAAAACCCTTGTTGAAAATGGGTTTGTCAATTCCTGTCACCAGGTCTTCCCACCATGGAATGTCAAGTGAATGATGCTCCAGGGCTACAAAATTTTCGGTAGCCGCCGCGCAATGAACATTTGCCATGAAAGAAATCGGCGTTCCGGCGAAATGCATGGCCATGGCTACTCCGCGTTCTTCAGCATAATCGCCAATCTTTTTGGTTTCAAGCAAACCGCCGGCGCTGGCCAGGTCGGGATGGATCATATCAATTGCCCGTGCATCGATCAGCTTGATAAAATTTTCCTTCAGATAAATATCTTCGCCAGTGAGCGTTGGCGTATTGATCGCATCGGTGATTTGTTTCCATTGCTCGGTGTAATTCCAGGGTACCATATCTTCCAACCAGGCGAGTTGAAATTTTTCAATAGCCTTACCTAAGCGAATAGCGGTATTCACATCAAAATGTCCAAAATGATCCGAGGCTAACGGTACATCATAACCGATCGCATCACGCACTTTGCCCACATACTCCTGGATCACTTCAAGTCCCTTGTCGGTAATCTGAACGCGCGTGAAGGGATGTTTGGTCATGCTATAACTGTTGGCATTTCCTTTTTCGGGTTCCCTCACACCCCACTGGTGCGCAATATCCCAATTCTTAGAACCCACAACGGCACCCGGAACCTTTGACAAAAGTTCGATGCCGAAATCCATTTTCAGGAAGGTGAGGCCGGTTGCAAGCCGCTCTTTCATCTTTTTTGCAAAGGCATCTGGTTCGTCCACCTCCGGCGTATCACCATAGATCCTGATGAAGTCGCGATACTTTCCACCCAGCATCATATAAGCTGGAACATTGTAAGCTTTGCCAGCCAGGTCCCAAAGCGCCATCTCAACGCCACACACGCCACCTGCGGCCCGCGCTTGGCCACCGAACTGTTTGATCGATTTAAAAATCTGTTCAACGTGACAAGGATTTTTGCCAAGAAGCCTGCTCTTCAGAAAGAGTCCGTATTTCGCGCTGGCACCGTCCCTGATTTCGCCATACCCACTGATGCCCTGGTTGGTATCGATACGAAGAATGGGACAGGTCATCGGCGCGCCTGATACCACCGCAACGCGTAAATCTGTAATCTTCAAATCTGAAGGTGCACTGAATCGATTCACTTTTTGCGTGATGTATTCGATTTCTTTTGCCGGATGTTTGTCGAAGAGGAATCCCAGTGCCAATCCACCGAGCGAAGCGTTGCGAATAAATTCCCGTCGGCCATCCGGCTTGTCGTTGAATGCATGATCTGCCCTTCCGGGAGCAATGGCATCCCCACCTCTGAATTTAAATCGATCCAATATATTTTTCATCATTAGATTGAATTTGCAGAATACAAAAAACGAGACAAATTACCAGTTGCGGTCCTTTAAAAAAGTTTCCAAATCCTTTTTTGGCATGGGCAACTTCGAAGGATTTTCGTCTATCCATTTCAGAAAGTCTTTTTTGATCTCATCCGTCCAGGCCTGGTCTATTTGTCCGGGAGTATATTTTTTTTCACGCAAGCGCTGGTGACCAAAATCGTCTTTGAGCGCGATAAATTCCGCGGTGATGATTGTTTTTTCGGCCAGGTGCGCAGGGATGAATATGACACCTTCTTTTTTTCCCAATACCAGGTCGCCGGGCAAAACCGTTGCCCTTCCAATCCTGATGGGACAATTGATGCAAGTCATCATCACTTCTTTCAAATAAGAGGGATCCACGCCCCGCACGAAACCAACAAACCCGTCAATTTCATCAAGTCCTTCAAGGTCACGTACACCGGCGTCGAACACTACACCATTGTGCGATTTGGCATAAATCGAATTACCAAGATTGTCACCGATAAGCGTACCGTCTACGATTTTTGAAAAGCCATCCGCCACGTATACGTCGCCATTTTGCAACACGTCGATGGGCCATGAGTTGGAGGCGCCCACACGTCCCTCGGCTTTTCCCCTGGCCTTAAGGGGCCCGTCCATATCAGGTCTCAGGGGCATGTACTGAGCAGTAACCACGCGTCCCGCCAATGGTTTTTCCGGGTGAATGATTTGCCATCCAGCCTCGAACTGGTTGTTGTATCCTTCGCTCTTGAGCACCCCCCAGGCCTCCTCCATTGAGATATTTGCGAGGCGATTGATGAGGCTGTCGGAGACCTTCGGTCTTCCGTCGGGAAATCGCTCCCCCTTCCATAAGGAAGTAAAGGCAAGAATCTGTTCCTTTGAATAGGCAATTTGTTGGGCCTCTGAAATTTGAGGGAGAAAGGTGAAAAAACAGGCAACGATAAGTGAGATCCTGATCAAATGCATTTTTGCGGAATTTGTAATTGAGGAGAGAAGAATTTTTTTGACTGGCTAATTCCTAAATTTAATAAGAGTTTTAAACAATCACAATTTTAATCAACCCACTTGCCACTCACATTTACAGCCTTTCGGGAAGAAGTGAAGGCGGAATTATTTAATATTCTCGACTACTGGATCAGGTATTCAGTTGACCAACAAAATGGTGGATTCTATGCAGAGGTGACGGCTGAAAACGTTCCAGATCCGGATGCGCCAAGAAGCGTGGTCGTGACCAGTCGAATTCTTTGGACCTTTTCAGCTGTTCAACAATTATTTCCAAATCCAAAATATCGCGAACTGGCAGACCGTGCATACGAGTACCTGAAGAAACATTTCGTGGACGAGCAATTTGGAGGCGTTTATTGGAGTGTAACCGCAAAAGGCGTTCCGCTCGAAACCAAGAAGCAACTATATGGAAATGCGTTTGCCATCTATGGCTTATCAGAATACTACAAGATTTCAAAAAATGAAACTGCATTGAGTACTGCGAGGACAATCTTTGCATCGGTCATTAAATACGGATACGATGTGAAACAAGGCGGATATATCGAAGCATTTGAGCGAGACTGGTCGAATACAAACGAATATATCCTGAGCAGGGGTGATCGTCGCAAGTCGATGAACACTCACCTCCACATTCTTGAGGCCTTTGCCAATTTGTATTCCGTTTGGAAAGATCCGCAATCAAAATTCCATCTGCAACATTCGATAGCCATGATGCTGAATCATATCATAGATCCAAAAACCAGCAGGATGAACCTTTTTTTCCGGGAAGACTGGAGCGTGCTGACGTCTACCATTTCATACGGACATGATATCGAGGCATCCTGGCTGATATTGGAAGCAGCCGGGATTTTGGGTGATGAATCCACCCTGACAACCTGCAAAAAGATGTCCCTTACAATGGCCGGTGCGGCCAGCGACGGACTCGCAGCTGATGGGGCATTAAATTATGAACTGGAACCTTCTACGGGCCAGCTTAACGATAGCAAGCAGTGGTGGCCCCAGGCTGAAGCAATGGTTGGTTTCGTCAATGCCTACCAACTCAGTGGAAAGGTTCATTTCCTGGAAAAAGCAGAGAAAGTCTGGGAATTCGTAAAGAGGTATATGATCGATCAGAAGGAAGGGGAGTGGTGGCCTGCCATTGACGCGAATCATAAGGTCATGCCCGGAAATAAGATCAGCTTTTGGAAAGGGCCCTATCACAATTCCAGGAGTTGTATGGAGTTGTGGAAGAGACTCAAGAAATAGGTATTGGGTATTGGGTATTGGGTATACCAGATGCCATGCGGAGAAAAAATTTCGAATTCTAAATGTAATTATCTAGTTTTGACTTCATCAACGCGCTGCCCTGTCTCACCTGCGTTGAGTTTCAAAAATCAAAACCGCCAACAAAGCTGCTGATGCTTTGCATCAGTTGAATTCCTGCAACATGTAATAAGGGTTGGAACGGCCTATTTTAAACTTAAACTAAAAATTGACCAATGAAGACGAAATTCTTCGCGTTCCTCGTGTCCCTGTCGCTTTTTTTATTCCTTTGCAATTCCTGCCACCAGGGCAATTCTATGATCGTCAACAACGGGGATTATCGATTGGCAGTTCACTACGATGGCGACATTGAAATTGCCGATGATGAAACAGATTTTGAAAGCATCAGTCCCCATGGCTTTGTGAAGTATTCGAAGAAGGGCTATCGCATGTACGCAGAGGGCAACAACCATGGCGACATACAATATGAACTTAGTATTAGTGGCCATGACGTGGATCCGAATAGCCAGGAGGGCAAGACGCTCATTGCAATGGCCATCAAAGACATGCTCGAACTTGGTTTTGATGCCGAAGGCCGCATTCAGAGACTTTACAACAAAGGCGGCAAGAAGGCATTGATGGGCGAATTGAGCCGATTAAATTCCGACTACATTAAACGTCTCTACCTGGAGTGGCTGTTGGAGAATACTGATTTATCGACTGATGAATTGAAAACTGTGGCTTCAAACATTGAAAACAGAATAGGTTCTGACTATGATAAAAGTGTACTGCTGACCAATTACAGCGACAAATATTTTGATGACAGTGCTTCCACGAATGCCTGGCTGGCAGCAGTAGCATCTATTGGTTCTGATTATGACAAGGCCAATGCCATGAAGAAATTCATGGAACAGGCTTCGCCCAAGGCAGATATGCAGAAGGCATTGCAGATCACCAGCAGTGTGGGTTCTGATTATGATAAATCCACGATTCTGGAGACTGCAATTGAACACAATTCTTACAACCAGGCTGATTACAAAGACTTACTGGATGCCATTAACAAGGTGGGTTCATCCTACAATAAAAAAGAGTTGTTGAAAAAACTCATCCAGGATGAAATCCCAGGCGGTGATGATTTTAATTATTTGTTGAAGTCAATCAACAAGATTGAATCAGACTATGAGAAGCACGAGGTATTGAGTGAATTGACAACCAAGAATATTGCGTCCGACGATCAGTGGAGAGGAATTATGATGGAAGCTTCGAAGGTTAATTCTGAATACGATAGGGCTGAAGTCCTGCTCGATTGCGCGCGCCATATGCCGAGGAATGATTCTTTGCACAATGCATTTATGGACGCCGCAAATTCAATCAAGTCGGAAAACGACTATGGGCGTGTCATGCAAGGTTGGCGGCAGCAATAAACTATTTTTTGTTTCGCTCTGCGACAAACCTCGCAGAGGCGCCCTTGCCAAAGGCTCTCAGGTAACCGAATACTTCCCTGGATTCGATGTGAATGGCTTCCATTTCACTTTCGTCCATGATCATTAATTCCCCGGAATCCATTTTTGGGATCTCAGGAATGAATATGGAGCACATGCCTTCATTCGTTTTCTCTACAATGAAGGCGAGTGTCCAGCCCTTTTCCATTTTCAGGAACACCGATTGCCAGCCATCACCTGTATTCTGTTTCATTCCTTCGTGCGACTGCGCCTTGATGACTTCAAATCCCGGAATCATCATCGCTGCCATGCGATTGGCAAAAGGAATTTGGAAGTTGGCTCTCGTGGACCGCACAATCATTCCCGCGACGAAGCAAATCAATACCAATAGCAAGATGATTGCAATCGTCATCAACAATTGACCTGAGCCAACATCCAATCCCATTTTCGTCGCAAGGGGTTCAGCCATTCGATTTAAAGCACCAAATGCTTTCTTCAAAATGACCAGGATGATCAAAAACGGAATGAGAACGACTATGGCCCCAAAAAAGGCGGTCTTGAAAAATTTGTCTAAGCTTTTCATAAAAAAGTTTGAATTGATATTATTCGAATGCCGGAATCTGAATCAGGCATGCCTGCCTTTTCTAATTCAAATTAGAAATTGAATCCAATATGGATCAGGTAGCGATATCCTATACTGGTGGTCCTCATCGTGCCATTAGACGAAATTTCCTTGTCGGCAAAGACAAAATTCATTCCTGGGAATTTTTGAGTTAAAAGTTGTTTCAATCCACCAAGCAATTGTTCTTTGGTCTCGGCATCTACATTGCTATCGAATTTTGCTTTAAAATCATATATGCCTATGCCAGGTCCGATCATCACAAAGTCAAGCGTCAGGCGCTTCCAGAAAACGAATTGATAGCCCAGCTCAAATCCAATGGATTGAATGTTTAGCGTTGTATTCGACTTGACGTAGCTGGCAGCATTCCCATTTTTATAGTCCCACTGGTTTCCTCTTTCAAAATGATTGTAGGAGTAGTACGGCCCAACGTAAACGCCATGGGGTGCGGGATACTTGTCTTCGCTCGCCAGATAAAACCGGTAGTCGATGGAAATGTTATACCCAGTCGTCTTTTGATTCTTACTTAAATTGAAACTATCAAGATCGATGGATACTATTTTTGGGAACGCCACTTTCCCAAAATTGACTGAAATGCTTTGATGAGGTTTGATTACTCTTTCATAGCCGAAGATGACAAATTTGTCTGCGCCAAAAAGTATGGCGCCAGACAAATTGTAGCGAATAATGTTCTTATGTGCATGCTTCCAGGCGCTGTCGGTTTTGTAATCGGTCTTTTGTGCCTGGCTAAAAAGTGAAAAAAATAAGCAGCCAGTGAGAATACTAAAGGCTGCGCGTACCCGAAACCCGGTAACGTTAAGATTGTTTTTCATATGCCCGTACTTTAGGTTATTTGATCTGTTCAGCCGGGAACGGAATTATGAATTTTTTTAACAGGGGAGGTAAAAAACTTTGGAGCAGTTATATAAATGTACACAAATGGAATGATTGTATTTGCACAAGAAATTCGAAACTACTTCAAGTCGGGTTTTAGGTTCAGTGCCAACTAATCTTCAAAATGCTTATCTTACTAACGGGTTTGAAAGCCTGAGATTCAGCTTCATATGATATTTGAATGTATTCTTGTCTTCCTTCTGTTGCGCTTTATGCGCAGGACCTTAAAGAACGGCAATGCACTTAGGCCTGGGTGGGACAGGTATATATTTTACGCCAGCATCGGTGTTTGGGTAGTTTGGCTGATACTGGAAACTGCTTTACCAGATGCCGTGAGTGGCTGGATCTGGCATCTCATCCTTGTGGGGATGGTGTATATCCTCTACAAGCGCCCGGAATTCTTCAGCATCCGAAATGTACTGTACGCGCTTGTCCCTTTTGTCGCGCTTTCCATCATCAAAGACGTCGTGAAGCTTCCCGACAATGATTTTTTCAAGAAGGTTGATGACATCATGGATTATGCCATTCCCTTCACGATTATTTGGATGATCGTGATGTGGCTGGTATCCAACAAACAGCAACGGGCACTCGCAAGCGAAAGGAAAAAGCGAGTACAGGAGGAGGAGATCAACCGCATTACTTCAGCCCAGAAGTCACAATTGGAAGTCATGGTTGCGGAAAGGACGGCCGAATTGACGCAACAAAAAGAAGAGTTACAACAGGCTTTGTCTGAATTGAAAAATACCCAAAGCCAGCTGATCCATTCTGAAAAAATGGCATCATTGGGTGAACTCACGGCCGGTATTGCGCATGAGATTCAAAATCCGCTAAACTTCGTCAATAATTTTGCAGAAGTCAATATGGAACTGATTGACGAATTGAAGCAGGAGAGTTTCCAGGGCAAAGTGGAAATGGTCAGCGCGCTCGCTAAGGACATCCGTCAAAACCTTGAGAAGATCAGTTACCATGGGAAGCGCGCCGACGCCATTGTGAAAGGGATGCTTCAACACTCGCGCACGAGCACGGGGCAAAAGGAAGACGTTGATATCAATACTTTGATCGAAGAATATGTGGGACTCAGCTACCACGGTATGCGTGCCAAGGACAAGAGTTTCAATGTGGCGATCAAATCAAAATTGGATCCCAATGCAGGTATTGTAAAAATTATTCCCCAGGATATTGGAAGGGTGCTATTGAATGTATTCAACAATGCATTCTACTCCGTGAAGGAAAAAAAGCAGGAGCAGATTCCCGGGTTTGAACCAACGGTAAACATCAGCACGAAAAAAGTCAACGGCGAGGTTGAAATCCGTGTGCGGGATAACGGTAATGGCATACCCGAAAAAATACTCGATAAAATTTTCCAACCCTTCTTCACCACCAAACCCACCGGGCAGGGTACAGGCCTTGGCCTTTCACTGAGCTATGATATTATCAACAAGGTCCACGGCGGCAGGATGTATATCAATACGGTGGAAGGGCAGTATGCGGAGTTTATTATCCTGTTACCTGTTAGTTAACCGTTTAATCGGTTAACCAGTTAACCAGTTAACCGGTTAACCAGTTAACTATGCCCGGTTAACTAATCAACTAACCAACTGGTTAACTCACTTGACTCCCTTCTCCGGATCCCAAGTGCCCTGCACCTTCCTGATGTATATGATTTGCCCGGTGTGATAAGCATTATGCGTGCTGATATGCGATAAGTTCTTCGCCCATTTGGCCAATTGTGCGTCATTCGCATTCTCGACCAGCTTTTCAATTTCAGTGAGCACTTCGTCTTCCTGCTTGACGATCGCGGCCCAGCTTTCCTTGGTGAAGTCGGAAAATGTTTTCTTGTTATCGCCATCAAACGCTTCAGGTTTCTCACCCTTAAAAGTTGCAAGCTGTTGCTTGTTCCAGAACAATAAATGAGTCGCAAGTTCTCCAACGGAATGATTGTCTTTATCCTTCCAGTTCGCCTGCTCAAAACTCAATCCGGCCAGGGATTGATTCAAGGGTACAAACCAATCCTGTACGTTGTGCGTCGTTTTGAGTTGATCCAACAATATTGTTTTGACGCCTGGAGCCGAAGTTTGTGCCTGGATCGTTGCGAAAAACAAGGCAAGTGGGAAAATGAGAAGTTGTTTCATGTGTTATGTTTAAATGATGAGTGTATTAACTCTTCAATCCCGCGATCAGGTTAATCATTAGCGCCACCACAAAAGTATTGAGCGCAAACGACAAGAGTCCATGCGTTAAAACCAGTCTCCTCATCTTTCTGTGGGTCACCTGCACGTCCGAAACCTGGAAGGTCATCCCAATCACGAAAGAGAAATAGGCGAAATCCCGGTAATCAGGCTCCTTGTCTTTGCCGGGAAATTCGAGTCCGCCGGTATCGGCAGAAGAGTTCGGGTCATCGTCATCTTCGTAATAAAAATGCGCATAGTGAAAGGTGAAAATGGTATGTACCAGTGCCCAGGACAATAAAATACTCAACACAGAAAGCGTAACATAGAGAATAGGTGATGACTCTCGGACACGGTTAGATGAAATAAGTGCTATCACAGATATGATGCTGGCAAAAGACATCACCAGCACGAGTAGAAAAACGAATGCTTTACTCCCGTCTTCCCGACGCGCCCATTTCCTGATTTGAACAGGTGGTCGAAAGAGAATAACGATCCAACTGGTGATCAACATCGAAAAAGAAAAAGTATCCCATAGGACCATGGGTATTTGCAAAGTGTTTAACCCTGAATTCCTGATCAACAGGTAGGTGATACCGGCGATCAGCAAACTGATCAACACGCGATGTAACGGCCTAAATCGCAGGAACATGTTTTGGGGCTCTGTTGACTGTTTCATTTTTTTTGTTTCAGAACTCATACTGAAGAGAAAGAATGCCGTACGAATCCGAAGAAAATGGATTGAATACGTATCCCTGAACGGTGAAATGTTTAAAGTTATAAGCTGCCCATAATCCCCGTTGCACCTCGAAATCAGATTTAAAGGCCTTGGTTCTTTGAATCAATACGCCCGCAGAAAAGGGCTTTAATATTTGAAATCCGAGTTCGGTCCAAACATAAAAGAAATGGTTTTCACTACCTGAAAACTCAAATAAGTATTCCGATTCACTATAAAAGATAAATCTTTTATAATCCAGTGTTATTTCTAATCCTGGCGCAATTCCGTCTGTATTCCCAACAACGCCGCCCAGCATGGGCGTTAAGGCATAGGTAAATTCCTTACCGCCTTCAAAATTGTAACCTCCCCATACCGATACCGTATTTCGATCTTCGTAATTGTAGCGACTTTCCAGGTGCAGCCAATTTCGATCAGCCCGAACAATGGGCAATATGAAGAAATCAGATGGTACAAAATAAAGATTGGCAGCAGCTGTAATGCTCCATAGTTTGGAAGATTCAACCGTATCTGAAACCTGTCCAATTGCAGAATTAGAGAGAAGGAATGCAATTATGCCGATCAGGAATTCGCGCCTCACTGTTTAATGATATCAGCAGTTTTGAATAACCGTTAATTAAAAGGATTGAGAAATTTTCCGGATTTCATGATGTGAATTCAAATGGAAAACTCCCCAATCCCTCTTAAATATAAGATGTTGGCATCCGTGCCAAACCGTATGTCAGGAACTTAATACGGATACCTCGTGAAACCAAGCTTGATCCCAACATAGCTTGTCGCAATCAGGTTTCCTGATTTGGGCAATCCATGATAGGTTAATGCGAGCAATAATCCTGAACCCTGGCGCATGGTGCGTATACCGATTTCGGCATTCCATGCGAATTGCGCCCCGTCTCCTTTGACTTCAAAGATTCCCACGTCTTTTCGTTGGTCCTGGTAAGCAATCCCGGCACCGGCCCGGATGAAGGGAACCACTTTCTCCTTTGGATCCTTGAGGTCATACTGAACGACACCTAAAAGGCTGTAAATGTTGGTAAAATCGGTTACGAAGCCGTGATAGGTCCCCTTTTCTCCCATGTCAACGGTCTGGGTGCCCTGTTTGTCTACGAAGTAAAACCAGTTTAAACTACCGCCAACGGATACCCGCTTATTGTTAAGGAGCCAGCGATATTGACCAGAGAAACCTAACCAGCTCACTTTGCTTGCGAAGTTTTTGAAGTCGCCGGTTGGAAAAGATACCTGGTATGCAAATTCCCCCACCCCCTGCGCTTTCGCTTCATTGAATGCCATCGCCAATATTGAAAAACTTATAGCAAATAGTAATTTTTTCATGGTTGTCGTTTTTAATGTGCGAGATAGGGTGATTGCGCAAACATTTGGTTGATGTTTGTACCGATTCTCTGGTTGATGCTGGCATCGCTTCCTTCCAGCAAACCATTTAGGATTCCTACCCAGGCCACAGGCAAAGTGTTGTTATCTGCCTTGTTGGGTTCGGTAATGGAAACGGCGAGCGTGCCGGCGCTGTAAGAGGTACAAACGATATCAGTCGGATAGCCCCAGCCCCAACCGCCTCCCCAGGCCGGCGGATAATAACCCCATCCGGGATACCAACCCCAGTAGCAGTACCAGCAATAGGCTGCACAGGAACCATAAATTGTTTGGTTTGCAGTAGGAAGAACGATCACGTCGGCTTTTACGCCACCATGCTCATCCAGCCTCGTCCATCCAAGCGCATTGAGATTGGTTTCAAGAGAAGATAGAATTTGTGCATCAAAGCGGTGGTCTTCCTGCTGGCCACTGCCAACCAGGTGAACCACGGAATCAGGCAGCATGTACGTGTGTACGGTAGAAAAATCAAAGGTCTTGTCGTAGTTGGTATACACCAAATCGTAGTCGGAAACATAATCCGGACCACTGGGTATACAGCCAGCCAAGGTTAGCATGAGGGCAACGGAGAAAGCGCCCATTTTCCATAAGTGTTTAAGCATATGCCATATTTTTAGGTCAAGAATAAGAGTCGCGGGGACGGAGGTAAGCTGAGTCTATAGCGGGTATGGAAATAGAGTAGGAGACGTTGCTACGAAGTTAGACCATTTGATTAAAGAAATCGCTGCCTTTGCACCGGGTGGTCTTAATTAACGGTTAAAGGCAGGCATAATTAATAATCTTTATCCAAAATCCTAAATCTCAAATCTCAAATCCAGTAATTATATTTACCATCATGGATAATGTTTCACCTCCCCAACGGTTATACTCACTCGATGCGCTTCGTGGATTCGATATGTTCTGGATCATGGGCGCCGAAGAAATCGTTCACACCCTCGCCAAGGTTACAGGCTGGGGGTTTCTCCAGGTCTGCAGTGAAGAACTTACACATCCGGCATGGAACGGCTTTCACTTTTATGATCTCATTTTTCCTTTGTTCCTTTTCATTGCCGGAGTTGCAACACCCTATTCGGTAGGAAGAGAATTGGAAAAAGGAAGGACGCGCTCGCAGCTGGTTTGGCGAGTGGTGAAACGAGGACTGATCCTGGTGATCCTCGGTATCATCGCCAACAACGGACTTCAGATCAAGCCGCTGGCCGAGACCCGCCTGCCGAGTGTTCTGGGGAGAATCGGACTAGCCTATCTTTTCGCTAACCTCATCTACCTGTATTTTTCACAAAGGGCTCAGATCATTTGGTTTAGCGCCCTGCTGATCGGCTATTGGTTGCTGCTGAAATTCACGTCTGCGCCGGGTTACCAACCGGGTGATCTCACGATGGATGGAAATTTCGCTTCATATGTCGATCGAAGTGTCATTCCCGGCAGATTGTATTTAATTATACATGACCCTGAAGGTCTGATGTCAACCATACCGGCCATCGGTACAGGGTTGCTGGGCATACTGACCGGACAGTACCTGAAAAATAATCCCGCACCCGGCAACGCCAAATCGCTTCGGTTGGCCATTGCCGGTATCGTCTTCTTGGGTCTCTCTTATCTTTGGGATCTTGATTTCCCGATCAACAAAAATCTTTGGACGAGTTCCTTTGTACTCCACGTAGGTGGTTGGAGTTTGTTGCTTCTTGCCCTTTTTTATTGGATCATTGATGTGAAGGGTAAAAGGCAATGGGCATTCTTCTTCAAAGTGATTGGAATGAATTCTATCCTGATTTACATGTCTGGAAAATTCATCGATTGGAATTATACCACCAACGGATTTTTCAAATGGCTGGGACAATTGGCAGGAAATCCGTGGAATGCAGTGGTGATGGCCATTTGCTATGTGGCTATTAAATGGGCATTTTTGTATTTTATGTATAGGAAGAAGGTTTTTTTGAGGGTGTAATTTCGTTGACCGTTGACCATTGACCGTTGTTCGTTGTTCAGAATAACTTGTAAACTTAGAAAGGCCGCTGAGGATTATCTCTCAACGGCCTTACTTATTCGGTCAACCATCAACGAACAACGAACAACGTCTACACCGCATCCGAAAGCGAACTAAACGTAAAATCCCTAATCTTCAACGGTGGTATCAAAGCCTGGATATTCGACTCGCCACTCACCGTGCGCTCGGGCTTACCCATGGCTTCCAGGTTATTGAGCATGATAATCGCACTCTCATTGAATCTGAAATTCTTGATGGGGAACTTGATCTGTCCGTTCTCGATATAGAAGGTTCCATCGCGCGTGAGTCCGGTGTACAACAAAGTCTGCGGATCCACGGAGCGGATGTACCATAATCTGGTAACCAAAATTCCTTTTTCGGTGCCTTTGATCAGATCTTCGAGCGATTGCGTGCCGCCTTCCATGATCACTGCATCGGGACCAGGCACTGCTTTCTTTTGTTTCTGTTCGGCCCAATACCTAGAATAATAAAGGTTTTCAATCACACCCTTATTGATCCAGTTAATTTTTTCCTGTGGACGGCCGTCGCCATTCCAGGGAGAAGTTGGAAGATCGGGATGCAAGGGATCTGAATAAATCGTCACACGTTCATCTACAATTTTCTCACCCAGTTTGGTTCCGCCGCCCGGTTTGCTGAGAAAGCTTCTGCCTTCGTCGGCAGAACGCGCGTCCATTGCGAAAAAAATGGTTTCTAGTAACACGATCGCGGCTGCCGGTTCAAGTATAACCGTGTATTTTCCGGGCTCCAATGCTTTGGCTCCGCTTGAGTTGGCAGCCTTTTGCGCCGCTACACGGGTTGAAGCACTTACATCCAGTTTACCAACGTCATTGTATCCCTTTGATGCATAGCCCGAACCCTTGCCGTCTTCCGTGCGCAGGGTCACATTGAAATTCACATTGGTGGAAGTGTTATACGCAAACAACCCGCTTGAATTCATCATCGAGGTATAACCACCGCTGTTTTCGAGGAACCCTGCAGCGATCAATTTGCTTTCTTTGGAAATCGCCAGGCTTTGTGCAACGGCATCCGCTCTTTCTTTTGGCGAAAGCGCTGCTGTGCGGTCAACAAATTCATTGGGCGATGCGGCAAGGTATTGCTGCGGACCAAGATTTTTTACGAACTCGGGATTTTCCGGTGCAAGTTTCGCCAGCTCCTCAGACCTTCTCACCACTTTTTCCAGCGAAGCATCATCAAATTCATTGATGGTTGCCACGCCCACTTTTTTCCCAAAAGAAGATTGTACAACCAATGTGCTTTGACTGATGCCGCCGCTGGTAGACACTGCATTTCGTGCATACCTGATATTGCCTCCGTCGGAACCACTGAGGTTCACTTCAATTTCATCGGCCTTAGAGTAGCCGATTACTTTTTTCAACAAGGCCTGGGCTTCGTCTCTTGTTAAGATGGGCATATTTTAAATTTTTCTAGCTGTGTTAATAACGTTAATTCCATTGAAACGCGAAGTTGAAGCGCCATGCGAAACCGCGCTGATCTGACCAGGCTGGCCTTTTCCATCAAAGAATGAACCACCCAAACGGTAATCGCGCTGATCGGCGATGGCGGTGCACGCGTTCCAGAATTCCTGTGTGTTCGACTGGTACGCAACATCTTTCAACATGCCGGTGATCTTGCCATCCGTGATTTCATAAAACAACTGACCGCTGAACTGGAAGTTGTAACGTTGCTGATCAATTGAATAAGAACTGTCACCTACGATGTAAATCCCTTTCTTTACATCCTTGATAATGTCTTCGGGCGAAAGCTGCGCCTTGCCGGGTTGTAAAGAGACATTCGGCATTCTTTGGAATTGAACATCGCTCCAGCTGTCTGCATAACAGCAGCCTTGCGATGATTTCAGTCCGAGGATATGCGCCTGATCCCTGATCACCTGGTAATTTACCAGTATTCCATCTTTAATCAGATCCCAATCCTGCGTTGAAACGCCTTCGTCGTCGTAGCCAACCGCGCCAAGCGATCCCTTCTGAATCTTGTCGGCTTTGATGTTGACGATCTTGCTTCCGAAATTGAATTTTTTAGACTGCCATTTATCGAGGGTCAGGAAACTTGTTCCTGCATAATTGGCTTCATAACTCAGCACACGATCCAGTTCAGTAGGATGTCCCACCGATTCGTGAATGGTGAGGAAAAGATTGGTTGGATCAATCACCAGGTCATACTTGCCCGCCTCAACAGACTTAGCAGCCATCTTGTCGGCCACCTGTTTGGCGCCTATCCTGGCGTCTTCCAACATGTCGTATCGTTTCTTGTAAAGTGTGGCGACTCCCTTTATTTTTTCCGATTCAGAAGGGATCAGGTATTCATAACCCATACCCATAGGCGCACTTAGTGCATTGCGGGTTTCGAATTTACCGGTCTTCTGATCAATTTTGGTGATCGTAAACGTTGGCCAGATACGATGAATATCCTGGTCGATGTAAGAGCCATCACTCGATGCAAAATATTTTTGTTCATTCACCAGGAACATAAAGGAGTTCACGTAGTTGGCCCCGCCTTTCATGGCGGCATCATTGACAGATAACAAGAGTTCCGCTTTTTCTTTGATGGGAACCTCGAACGCATTTTTTTCTATGGGACATTTCCAACTTACTTCGCCAACTCCTTTTTGAGGAGCAAGCTGCACGGGTTCCGTCAACAGTCTTGCATTTTCCTTGGCGATGCTAACCGCCAGCTGCGCTGCCCTGGCTACACTATCGCGATCCAGTTTATCGGTAGCGGCAAAACCCCAGCTGCCATTTGCGATGACACGAATACCAATTCCAAAAGACTCGGTATTCACGACGTTTTCAACCTTGTCTTCCCGGGTGATGATGAACTGATTGAGATAACGGCCGATTCTTACATCGGTGTAAGTGGCACCTTTTGAACGCGCTTCGTTGAGCGCGACGTCAGCCAAAATTTTTTTGGAAGCCGTATCAGGAGCACTCCATGGCTGGTCGATCGGAATGGGATTACCCAGAACCGGAATGCCGCTAAGCAGCCCCGATCCCATTCCCATACCGCTCAGATAGATAAAGTCTCTTCTTTTCAATTGCTGAAATTTGAAGTGATAAAATAAATACCCTACAATTTTAATAAATACTTCTGCAATGCCATCCCCTGAAGCCCTTTTTTAGATAAAAGGCAAACCCATGGGGTATGCTATGGTAAAAGCATTACGGAAGGCTTCTAAACCGCGTCAGAAAGTGACGTGAAGGTGAAGTCCCTGATCTTCATGGGTGGCACGAGGTAACTGCGATAAGACTCTACACTGATGCTTCTTTCTGGCTTACCCAGCGCTTCAACATTATTCAGCATGATGACAGGACTCTCATTGAACCTGAAATTTTTGACCGGATGTTTGATCTGTCCGTTTTCAATGTAAAAAGTCCCGTCCCTGGTAAGACCTGTAAGCAGAAGTGTTTGGGGATCCACCATGCGGATGTACCAAAGACGGCTGACCAGTATTCCTTTTTCTGTTCCTTTAATTAGATCTTCAAGTGATTGCGTACCACCTTCCATAATCATATTCGGTGGTTGCGGAATGGGCTTGACATTTTGCTTTTGTGCCCAGAACCTGGAGTATGCAAGATTTTTTACAGCACCGTTTTCAATCCAACTCGTTTTTTGCAAGGGCATGCCATCGCGATTCCAGGTAGCGGCGGGTAATTCAGGATGGAAAGGATCTGAATAAATGTTAACCTGCTTGTCCATGAGCTGTTCACCCAAACGATTGCCGCCACCGGGTTTGCTCATGAAGCTCCTACCTTCGTCGGCACTACGGGCATCGAGACCTCGAAACAAATTTTCGAGCATATAAACGGCAGCAACCGGCTCCAGGATGACGGTATATTTTCCGGGTTCCAGTGCCTTTGCATCTGCAGATGCATTCGCCTTTGCCGCTGCAATCGTCGTAGCTGATAAAGTATCCAGTTTGCGAACATCATTGTATCCGCGAGCAGCATAACCCGAACCCGTACCCGCAGAATTTCGGTTGGTGATGGAAAAAATGACGTCGGTGCTGGTATTATAGGCGAAAAGACCCTTCGAATTCATGAGGGAGTCGAAGCTGGTCGTGTTTTCCAGGTAACCCGCGGCTTCCAGCTTTGCTTCTTTTGAAACACCAATACTCTTGCCAACCGCTTCGGCGCGGGTATCGGGTGTGATGGCGGCTGTTGCCGCTACATATGTAATTGATTCCTGGTAGGTCTGCGGCTCCAGTGGAGGCATGTATTCCGGATTTTCGGGAGAAAGCTGGGCCAGTTCTTCTGACCGCGTTACCACTTTTTCAAGCGAGGCATCATCAAATTCGTTGATGGTGGCCGTCCCCGTTTTCTTGCCAAAAGTTGAACTCACTGCCAGGGTGATTGTACTGATATCACCAGCCGTGGACACTGCGTTTCGCGCGTAGCGAATATTGCCACCCTCAGTTCCGGAGAGATTGATTTCACATGCATCTGCTTTCGAAAGTGCAATGACTTTTTTCAATAAAGTCTGTGCATCCGCTTTAGATAGTATAGCCATGTTTCTTTATCAGATTTTTCTAGCTGTATTAATTACGTTTACGCCGTTGAACCGGCTTGTTGAACTGCCGTGAGAAACGGCGTTGGATTGTGCAGGCTGTCCCTTGCCGTCGTTGAACGCACCACCCAGCCTGTAATCCGACTCGTCGGCTATGGCGGCACAGGAATTCCAGAATTCCTGGGTATTGGCCTGGTAGGCCACATCTTTCAACATGCCAATGATCTTGCCCTCTTTAATTTCATAAAAGGTTTGTCCGCCAAATTGAAAATTGTACCGCTGCTGATCAATCGAGAATGATCCGTCACCGATAATATAGATTCCTTTCTGAACATTTTTGATCATGTCATCCACAGAAAGCGGCGCACTACCCGGACGAAGCGAAATGTTAGGCATGCGCTGAAACTGAACATCCGACCAGCTTTGAGAGTAACAGCATCCCTGCGATTCCTTGAGGCCAATAATATGCGCCTGGTCACGGATCGCCTGGAAGTTGACGAGCACGCCATCTTTAATAATATCCCATTGTTTGCATTTTACACCTTCGTCATCATAGCCAACCGCCCCAAGTGAACCTGGTTGCAGTTTGTCGGCAACAATGTTTACGAGCTTGCTGCCGAATTGGAAATTCTTTGAACGCCATTTATCGAGTGTGAGAAAACTTGTTCCGGCATAATTCGCTTCATATCCCAGCACCCGATCCAGTTCAGTAGGATGCGCAACAGATTCATGGATTGTCAGCCAGAGGTGGGAAGGGTCCAAAACGAGATCGTACTTGCCCGGCTCTACAGATTTCGCTTTTAATTTTTGATCCACGTCCGCCGCCGCATTCCTGACGTCTTCGAGGATATCATAGCGTCCCTTATATCGCGTAACGATGCCCGTTACCTTATCGGTTGCACCTGCATTCAGATACTCATAACCCATTCCAACGGGTGAACTGAGTGATCGCCTGGTTTCAAATTTCCCCGTGGCTTTGTCAATTTTGGTTACGTTGAAAAAGGGATAAATCCGGTGTACATCCTGGTCAATGTATGAACCATCTGTGGATGCAAAATACTTTTGTTCATTCACAGCCAGGATCGCCGAATTGATGAAATTGGCCCCGCCCTGCATGGCGATGCCATTTACCTGCAACAGCAGATCTACTTTTTCCTTTACAGGAATTTCGAATGCATTTTTCTGGATGGGTGTTTTCCAGCTTACTTCACCATAACCCTGTTGTGGGGCGAGTTGTACAGGATCTGTGCTGATTTTTGCATTGGCTTTGGCCACCGCTACGGCTCGTTCAGCGGTTTTAATAATGTCTTCTTTCGAAACACGATTTGAAGCTGCAAATCCCCAGGCGCCATTAACCAACACCCTGATCCCTGCACCGAACGACTCTGTGTTCGCCACATTTTGCACCCTGTTTTCGCGCGTGATCACAAATTGATTCAGGTAACGGCCGATCCTTACGTCGGCATAACTCGCGCCTTTTGATTTAGCTGCGTTCAGTGCCGCGTCGGCAAGTGATTTCTTGGCGGCCGCGTCGAGTTTTTCTTCCAAAGCTTCGAGCGGATCAATCGGCCTACCCGCGAGCAATATATCAGGAACGATAATGCTGCCTACGCCCATGGCAGACAATTGTAGAAAGTCTTTACGTTTCACGTGTTTCAGTTATGTTTTGATGGACCCAATTTAGATCATTCTTTCTAATTCCTTTCTCCATAGCGTTTACTTTCTATCCACAAAAAACCACAGGAAAGCAGGAAAAGCAGGAACGAAAATATTCTCGGCAGCGGCGTTTCCGCACCTCCCGGGGATGAAGATTCAGAAATGACATGATTATTCAATATGAAATCACGTGTTTCTTTCATGCTGGAATTCCATCTTAGAGGTTGCCAATCATTCTTGTTATATGCCCACCACCAGTCGATTTCTCCCTGGCGGGGTAGGGTGGCTTGCCAGCCCTCTTTCCCAGCCCAGAATTTTCCATTCCATCGATTGGGTAACAGGGGATCCTGCGCCATGGCGATTTCAACTTCATTCAATGTTATGATGGGCTCAATGATTCCTGTTGCTTCGCGGTGTACACTGATTTCTTCGTCCACGATGGGAAATTGGGGACTGATTACCCAGTCACCCCCGGATGGCGATTGACGAGCTGCTTTTTCTACCAATTGAGACCAGAAATCTGCGTAGGCTTCTTCATTTCCTGAAAGCACCCAGGGATAAGTTTGGCCCAGTGTCACCAAAACCTTTCTTCCCTTGCCCGCCAGGCTGCTTCCGGCAATGATCCTGTTGGAACTGTCTAGGGCCCAGGCCTGGGTGCCGGTCTCGGGCTGCACGAATACTGCCTGATTGGTCATTATCGGGTACAGTTTCCCGTTAGATTCACCGGGTCGGATGCCCAGGCTGCCACTTGCGATGTGAACGGCCGGCGTGATCTTAAAAGGAGAAACATACCAGGTATTTGCACGGGTCAGGGAATCTGAGCGAACGATCAGGCCCATGCCTCCTTCTTCAACCTGCTTTCGTATGACGGACAATTCTGCACCCGACAGTGCGGAGAGTGCAAGCGCGTCACCAATGACCAGGTCAATTGAATTCAGGAAATTGCTGGTCATATTTCCGGTTGGGAGGCGTTTGGAATTCAGAGAGCTGGTCTCGAATTTATTACGACTGATCTGCGTCCTTAAAACAACGCCAAATCCCTGACGCGAGAGCCACTGTGAAAGAAATTTGGTTTCAAATCCGGGTGATGACGCAAGGATGAATACATTCAGATTCCTGGCGGGCAGGGTTTCGAAAGGAATTTTTTCATTTTCCAGGGTATCTTTTTCGCGAATGGCCATCAATTGGTATACCGACCTGCCGAGTTGCCGCGGAAGCGCTGAAAGCTGGAAGTCCATTTCCATTCCGCCACCCACCTGGGCTGAATCAATTCGGTTGCCCGTTGCTGTTAGCAGGAGACGAACGGGTTTCTCCAGGTTATTCAGGAAGTGCCCTTGAATGACGAGCCGCCTGCCCCGGGTGAGTTTTTTGTTCCAGGTGACCGAAACAATACCTCCAGGAATTGGTCCCGGGTGAAAATGGAGCGGTAAGCCGCGAAGCAATTTGAGATCGCCTTCTTTCATCCCGTAACCAAAAAGGTGAATGCTTTGAAAACCGCTGTCAGCAAGGTCCGGGAAGTGCGCGGCGTCGATAACAGTCGGTAATCGGAACTGACCCTCGATGAAATTCCTGATGCTGTCATCGGTAAATCCTTCGCTCCGGATGATGGCCACCTTGCCATCACTCATCAACTTACTTTGAATCTTTACAGGGATAATCAATTCAACCAGCGCCAGTATGGCAAGCGCCGATGCGAGAAGACGCAGAAATAAGTTTTTTCGGGGTTGCCGCACCCATTCTTTCCAAAATAAAAAGATCAGCGCGATGATCCCCAGGCCAATGATGATATCGTTCAATTCAATGTTCATCAGCGGGGTGAACTAAGATTTTTGAAATATTGTTCTCCTAAATCATCTTCAATTTTTTTTCGGCGTTCTCCAGGTTGGGGAGACGGCACCTGGATGAGTTTATATAAACCGGCTGAGGCAATTGCCAGGTCATTCTGGGCCGGTTCCCGTTCTTTGTTCAGTTGGTCAATAATTTTTTGCAGGGATTGCATCGACAGCAGGAACGCACCGGGTTCAGCAGCGGCTCTTGCGGTAACAAGTTGCAGCGCTTCACTTAAGAGGCGCTTATCCGCTGACTCGGCTTTCGCGCCTGTTTTGAGTTTTTCAAGTAATGCAAGTGCTTCAGGCATCCGGCTGTTATATTCCTCTGACTTGAGATTTTGTTGCTCACTTACGGGTTGGAGAATTTTTGAAAGATCACCGCTCAATCTTTTTTCTGCATTCAGGGGCGTCGTTCTGGAGCCGGTCTTTGCAACATATGCCCTCGACTTTTGCTGAAGATCCTTTAACAGGCGCAAAGCCTTGTATTCGTAGGGCAGCGCTTCCCGGGGATTGAACGTGCGCAATTTCAATTCAGAGTTCCACATTTCCGTGAGTGTTGCCTTAAGTTGGTTCTTGGTATCGGAATCGAAGTAGCTTGCGTCTTCGGCATTATCATGCTTGTCTGTAAACTGGTCAAGCACCTTTTGCGCATTGCCGAAATCTTTCGGATCCGACACCGTCTCTTCTCCGTCGTGCAATTGATTGGATTCATTCTCCTCTCCAAGAAATTTTCCATACCGGAGCCTTAGCAGCTTTTGATCGATGCCAAGATTGTTGCTTCGGTCCTTCCAGGTTGCCTCCCGTAGCGTATCTATTTCCCTCAGCAGTTGTTCGGTTTCAATGATGATCTGCCGTTGACTACGGAAGAATTCAGGGTTTACATTTACTGGCAAAACAAGCCCTTCCAGGCTCAACAGTTCAGCCGTGTCGGGTAAAGAAACAATGTACACATCGGATCTTGTTTCCTGCCGGTGATTATCCGTGGCCTTTGCATAAAAATAAAGCTCATCACCCGGATGCATGCCCATGGAGGCGAGATCCATCGTTTTTCCAAGATCATATTGAGACAAATGAGCAGAGAAGTTGGCGGGAAGAGGTGTTTCCTGTTCAGAAAATTTTACCGCCTCTCCATTACCGCTGGAAATAGTGGTCACAAGTCTTACATCCGTCACACCGTAGTCGTCGCTAACGGTCATGAACAGTGGCAGTTTAAGCGGCATTCCATAGTCGATCACGGTGTATGATTTAGGCGAGCGGATGCTGATGCGGGGTGCCTCGTCCCTGATCATTTCCAGGCGATAGAAGGCTGATTTTTCTCCTGCCAGCCCGAGTTGATAAAACCCGGCGTGATCCAGTCTCCTGGTGGCTTTCCAGGTTTGCCCGCCTGAATCCGATGCCACAAAATCGACAGCACTTGAATCGCTGAAAAATAACCGGGGCAGGGTCACCCGCTTATTGGTCATAATCGTCCATTGAATCATTGAACCTTCTTCGGCTTCCAGGTCCATGTCATGTTGTGCACGTTCAGCCTTGCCGGTATATGCGGGGGCCCGGATAATAATATTGACAGATTGAACCGTCGCAGCGATTATGGGAGAAAATGTTTCGGGTTTGCCCGTCGTTTGCTTGTCTTTGAAAACGGGTTTGAAATTTACCCACGCAAGCAGTGCCGAGATCAACAGTGAAGCTGCCAATCCCATGGCAGCGCGCCTCAACGCTTGCCTAACCGGGCTTGCCGGTTGGAGGGCTCCCAGTTTTTCCTCCACCTTGAGCCGCTGCAAGGATTCCAATGTGCCCAACGAACCGCGTTGTCTCAACAACAAGTGTGAACTTTCTTCCAGTTCGGGAAAATGGCGGCTCAAAAATCTCGACACCTCCGAAGGCGTCATTTTCCAGCGCGGATCTGCAAACGTGAAGGTCCCCGAAAGCAGAATAAACAAAACGGCGCTCCATGCAGGTGAAAGGGAAGTGAATTTGTAGAGTACTACTGCAATCACAACACTCAAAGCAAGGGCCTGCATAGTGCGAAGCCAGACCAGGTCACGTTTCCACCTGCGCACCAGCAATTCCACGCTATCGATTCCCTCGTCAACTCGCATGCAGCTTATTTTTTTGTTTGAAAAAGCTCAGGAGTCTTTCCAGCATGAACAGGGCGAAGACTAAAATCCAAACATATTTTGAAACATCACCAGACTGACCCTCTCCAAGGTTCAATGCATTCGCTTCGTATATTCCTGACGTATTGAATTGCAATTGCCTGGGGTCAATTGTGCGCTGATCCGCGGCGGGAAGAATTGCATCATCTTTCTCATAAAGGAGCTTATACAAAAACTGCGGAAGCGCCGAACTCCACGGCAGATCATTAAAAGCCGGATCCAACCTGCTGTTGAAGCAATAGTCTGTGTTGTCGTTTACAGGTATTCTTCGCAAAAGCGGGGCGCCAAAGCCATCGGTCCACAACACCTTGCCACTTGTATTTTCGGGATGATCACCCAACACCTGGTACAATTGGATAGGAGAAAACATGTCGTTTACGGAAATAATTACAGACGGCCGGCTAATAACCTTCCCCGAATCATAATAGAAAAAATTTTTTGCCGCCGGCCTCGATACCGGTTTTTGTTGGCTCAGCCAGAAAACCCAATCTTTGGCCGCCGGAATTTGTCTGGCATCATCCGAAAATTGAATCCTGATTTTGCGTTTGCCGAAACGGGCAATGGCATCCAGCGCCGCTTTCAAATACGCACCCTCCATTTTTCCTTGTTCCGCCACGATTGCAATATTCATCGTGCCCGTGTCCACCTTCACAGCACCCTCCTTACTTCTGGCGAATTCCTGTTTTGACAAGACAGCCGTATGAAACAATAAATGATTTGAATCGGAATTCATTTTCCGGATGGCAACGCTGTCCTGGGGCGTGACCCATGCGTCACTTACCCATTCCCGGTTTGAATCTATTGAGTTGTATATATGCCAGCTTAGTGACCGTCCTTGCGGCCTGGGCCCGAAAAAGTTTTGAAGCCTGTTATTGGTGAAAATGAAAACAGGGAAGCTGTCGGCAGGAAATTTCGAAATCGTTTCTGCAATGTTCCAATAGGAAATGGGTGCAGTTGAATCCTTTGGTTCATTCAAAGCCTCCTCTAACCTGAATCGTGGGAAATTCGCCTCAAAATATCTCGACTCATAACCCAACCTGATCAACGAATCTATGGTGGGCCGAAATTGATGATAAATCTTTGGGAGATTTTCCCTGCCAAGAAGCACCCAACCGCGCTTATTGGTGTTCGGCCGCCCTGATTTCAAAAATGGTTTGGCAAGTAACACAGATACGGCAATAATTAGTAAGCAACGAATCAGTAACTGAAGGGGATCTGAAATTCTTTTCAGCCAGGCTTTTTTTTCAGGTGCCTGGTCAAAAAATAAGACGCTTCCTACGAGCCTGGTTTTGCTCTTCCTTGTATTCCACAAATGAATCAGGATAGGTAAAGAAATACCTGTCATCGCAAAGAGCCATATGGGAGAAAGAAATTGCAAAACCTAGATTCCGGATTTTTGTCGCTGGTTCAGGAAATCCCGGAGCGCCTTGTCGAGCGGTTGGTCCATGACCAGCATTCTGTACACGATATGTTTGTCAAGCAGCTGCATTCTGATTTTTGCAAAATGATCCTGGATCCGTTGCTTATATACATCCCTGTCCATTTGTTCATCAATGCTGATCACCCTGCCGGACTCAAGGTCTTTGAGGGCACTGTATTTATCAAAATCGAATTCCATTTCGTTTCTTCCAACGATATGAAACACAAGAATCTCATGTCCCAGCGAAGCCAATACATCGAGCAATTTTGATATCTCGCCCGCCTCTTCATAAAAATCAGTGACGAATACAAGCAGTTCTCTTTTTTGTGAACCCGCAAAAATATTTTTATACTGAATGGGATCACTGAATTTCCCCGCAGGTTCAATATGTTCCAATTGATAATAGAACCTTGCCAGGTGCTGAATATCTTTCCTCGAAGGCATTTGGAAAAGTGCTCCATCCTGGAAAATATATAACCCAACTGAATCGCCCTGGAGATTTGCGAGGTAGGCGAGTGATGCACATAACCATCTCGCGTACTCGATTTTTGTAAAATCACCATCCTGGTGATTCATCGATCCGCTGGCATCGATCAGGAAACGAACGGAAATACTTGTTTCAATTTCCGATTCGCGGATGTAGTACCGGTCTGATCTCGCATACATTTTCCAATCCAGCCATCTCAGGTCGTCGCCAGCCTGGTAGCTGCGATATTGGCTGAATTCGAGTCCGGGCCCTTTCACCCTGCTCTTGTGCATGCCGTCCATAAAACCATCAATGGTCGTTTTCGCCACCAGTGAGAGATCTTTAATGGCCATCAAAATTTTCGGATCAAGTAACCGGCTCATGATACATTTTTGTCGAGCAAACTATTGGCTCTTTGAACCGTTTTAAGCAATACAGCCGTTACATCGTCTGAAAGAATATTTTCAGCTTCGGCTTTGAAATTCATCAGAACGCGGTGACGCAGCACCGGATAGGCCATCGCGTGAATGTCTTCCATCAACACGGCGAATCTTCCCGTCAACAGTGCTCTTGCCTTGGCCGTCAAAATCAGCGCCTGTCCTGCGCGCGGCCCCGCGCCCCATCTAACCCATTCTTTGACGTACGGAATCGTAGTGGATGCAGGCCTCGTGGATCGAACGAGATTGCTTACATATTGAATGAGGTCATCATTGATGGTTACCTCTCTCACCAATGTTTGCAGCTGTTGAATTTCGCTTGCTTCCAATACGGGATTGACAATTGCGGTTTGAGTTCCCGTGGTTTGGCCTAGTATTGAAAATTCTTCGTGTTCCGACGGATATCCGATCCTAACGTACAAGAGGAACCGATCCAGCTGCGCTTCCGGCAACGGGTAAGTGCCGGCCTGTTCAATTGGATTTTGAGTGGCGAGAATGAAGAATGGTTTGTCCAGCGGATAGGTTACACCTCCGTAAGTGATTTCAAATTCCTGCATGGCCTCCAGGAGGGCTGATTGCGTTTTAGGAGGAGTGCGGTTGATTTCATCGGCAAGAATCATATTCGCAAATAAGGGTCCCTTGTTGAATTTGAAAAATCGTTTACCTGTTGCGTGATCTTCTTCCAGAATTTCTGTGCCGATAATATCAGTAGGCATCAGGTCGGGCGTGAATTGAATTCTGCGGAAACTCAGATGAAGGGCCTGCGAAATGGTTCTTACCATGAGCGTCTTTGCAAGCCCGGGTACGCCTTCCAACAGGCAGTGTCCGCCGGCCAGCAGGCCTACGAGCATCTCATCCAATACATGATCCTGGCCAACGATGACTTTTTGAATTTCTTTTTTCAGTGCCGGAATTTTCCCCAGCAACTGTTGAATGGCGTTTGTGGTCAAAATTGTTTGATGTAAGGAAAGGAAATTAGAAAGAAAATGAGGAATTTTAAAAAAAATTATACGGATGGTGTCGTACAAAATTACCGCAATTTAATCTATGCCCGTTGCAAAATTCACCTTCACCCGATTGAGGTATCGCTCAGGAGACTGGGATACCGATCAACGCATGCCATCCAATCTTCTCAACTCGCTGCTCGAATACACTACAATACCCATTGACCCTCATGAAAAAGTGATTGACCTGTCCAGTGATGAAATTTTTAACGCTCCCTTTTGTTATCTCAGTGGTCATAAGCTGGTGCAGTTTGATGCGCGGGAAGCAGATCATTTCCAGAAGTACGTTAAAAACGGGGGATTCGTTTTTGTAGACGATTGCAACCATGATATTGACGGGCTCTTTGCAAAATCTTTCGAGGCCCAAATGGAAAAACTCTTTGGTGCATCCACATTAAAAAAGATTTCAAACCATCATCCGATCTACCGGTCATTTTTCATGTTTGAAAAGGGTCCGCCCACCACTTCGTTTGAGCTTAATGGTTGGGGAGATGATCTCGTACACGATTACCTGAAAGCGATTGAGGTGAATGGCAGGATCGGGGTCTTGTACAGCAACAAAGACTACGGATGCGAATGGGATTATGATTTTCGAAACAAGCGTTTTTTAGCAGAAGACAATACCAAATTCGGCGTAAACATTATTCTTTATGCCATGCAGCCCTAGGCCTGCTGGTGAGAGCTGGGAACGAGGATCTCGGTGACGCCATTTCCATTTTGTTCTTCACTCACGAAATACATGTCGACCTCGCCCACGTTTTTCGCATAAATCTTTCCCCGATAATTGCAGGTGAATTTGTCCTTTACAAGCTCATAGGTATCCGCTGAAATATTAACCTGGCCTGGTGCGCCATTGCTTTCCATTCTGCTGGCGATGTTTACGGTGCTACCCCAGATGTCGTATGCGTATTTTTTCTTTCCCACCACACCGGCAACAACCGGCCCTGTGTGAATGCCGATCCTGATCTCCCAGGGCTCGAGTCCTTTTTCGCTTCTATTCTGATTTCTTTCTTCTACAAACTTCTGAATTTCCTGGCTGGCCTTGACAATGCGGAAGGGGTGGGTGGTATCGTTCGGAGCAAAGCCTCCGGCGCACATATACGAATCTCCAATTGTTTTTATTTTTTCCAGGCCGTATTTCTCCATGATATCATCAAAAGCGATGAAGCAGGAATTAAGTTCTGAAACCACTTCCTGCGGCGAAAGGGCATCGGCGATAATGGTGAAACTCTTGAAATCGGTGAAAAGTACAGAAATGCTATCGAAGAAACGGGGTTTTGCAACACCATCACGTTGCAGTTCCTGCGCAACATCTGCAGGCAGAATATTTAGCAGGAGACCTTCAATTTCCCCTTTTTGTGTATCCAGTATCTTGTTTGTTTTAATCTTATTCCGGTAATCGCGGAAGATGATAAAGGCGATGATCGCAATCATGATGAAGCCCACGATAAATGCATTCTTCGTGATTTTTTGCTGTCTCAGGTCAGAAGCTGCAAGGGCCTTGTCTTTGAAGAGCAGGTCGATTTGGGACTGCTTTTTCTCTATATCAAAACTGTATTGCAAGTCCTTTACGTTATGTGCCGTCGCTACTTTGTATAAAGTGTCTTTGATATTTGAGAACAGGGTTTGATATTTATAAGCTTTAGAAAAATCACCTGATTTGGCAAATGATAAAGCCATTCCCAGGTAAGCGTCTTTTAACTGGGGGTTCGCTCCCAACTCTATGGCCAGGTCCTGTGCCTCCTTGTAGGTAGCCATGGCCGCCTTCAATTGCCCAGTCTGGTAATATGCGTCACCCAGGGGGATGAGCGAGGAAGCCAAATCGAGCTTATTATCATACTTCTTGCAAAGAGCAATAGCCTGGTTAAAATAATTGATGGCCTCCTGGTAATTTCCTTCTTTTGCATATACTTTCCCAATATCTGAAAGTGTATATGCTTCATCCTGGCTTCCCCTGACGACTTTGAGCGACTCATTGAAATAATAAAGTGAAGAATCTACCTTGTGTTCCAAGAGGTAAAGTTCCCCCAGGTTAACGGTTACATTCCCAACGGCATTGGTATTTCCCACTTCTTCGAGAACAGGCAGAGCCAGGAGAAAGTAATGCAATGCTCTGTCGCGGGTATTTTCTTTAACCGCATAAATTCGTCCGATGTTCGCTTGTGCTTCAGCAATCCTGACTTTGTCGCCTAGCTTTTCAGAAATCTGGAGCGACCTAAGGCAACTTTTCAGGGCCTTCTCATCATCTCCCTGATTAGAATATAGAGCTCCTAGATTGTTTAAAACATTAGCTTCCCCAAGCTCGTCGCCAATAGATTTAAAATTGGACTGGGACTGCTCCCAATAGGTGATCGTTGTTGTGTAACTGCCCTGATCATACTGGACGAGCCCCAGGTTTTTCAACGCATAAGCGAGGCCTTTTTTAAAACCGAGTTTCTGAGATAAATCCCTGGCCTGCAGACTGTATTTGTTGGCCAGTTCCGAGGAGTCGCGAACGTATTTGAAGATTTGAATGAGGGCGTTAACCTTTACGGTATCATCCTTTTCATTTGATATGATTTGGGCAAGGCTGTCTTTGGCCTGATTCTGTGCGAATCCGGATAAGCCTGATAAACATATTAAGCCTGCGATAAGGATTAGAGTCTTGCCCTTCATGTCAATATTCCAAAGCAAATTCACCTTGAAATTACAAATTTTAGAATTAATAGCCTACTGGGTACGAATGCGTCTAAAGACAAAATGAGGGTTTCAAAGAGATTCCCTCATTTTGCCTTATCATATCTTTCGATCTATGCTCGTACTCGCGCCTACAGCTTAACGATCTTAAAGGTCTTCATCCCATCATTGGTATTCACCATGATGATATAGTTGCCTTTTCTCAAACCCGACAGATCCATTTCAACTGCATGCGAACTAAGTGATCTCAAAGATTTTGCCTGCTGCAATCTACCCGTCACATCAAAGACGCGAATGTCTTTGGCAGATAACGTCCAGGTGCCCACGTTTACAATCACTTTATTCGTCACTGGATTCGGGTACGCGTTAGGCTTGCTTGACAACAGCTCAACATCAGTTGGAGTGGTTGCCAGGGTAGAACCCGGTTCACCGGTATTTGTCCTGAAGCCGCTACCACTAAGGCATTTAGCCGAGGTGGAGCTGGCATCACTGGCCGCCGAAGTTTTCTGGTTTCCATTAAAGGAAATAACAGTCCAGGTCATTTTCAGGCCATTAAAGTAAATATTGACTTTACCTGTTCCAGGCTGGAAGACAATTGGCAGTGTTCCGGAATAAGGTCCGGCGGATGTGAGGAAATTCTCAGTCCCCAGTGGGATCAGAACCGGAACTGAATTGGGATTTTCATAGTGGAAATGCGCAATGTATTTGAAGCCTGAAGGATCATTATTCGCAAGTGGTTCTACACAATCCAGGACAGGTTTAATGTTCTTTGCGCCACTACCCTTCGGATCAACATAAAGTGTTCCGGTTTGATAGCTGATTGTGTAATCAGCCTGGTTAACCAGCCTTAGGTTCGAAGGCGTAATGGTATACGTCCCGGCATTACCAATGTAATTGGGCGATACAGCATAGGACGGTCCGCCGGTGATGGTTGTCTGATCTCCGTTCAAAAATCCAGTATAAGTTGAACTGAAGTTCGACGTCGGAAGCGGATCACCCTTAAAGATCGCTAAATCGTTTGCCTTCACAATCAATGGAGCAGCCCTCACGGTAAGTGTTCCGCTGGACATTACGAATTGATAGTTCAACGCTGAACCTCCTGACAGGGTGATGGCGTAGGTTCCCGCGTGCGAAGTGTTGTTCGCAGCAGAGAAAGCACCTGGCTGTGTGATATTACTTACACCGTCTCCGTTTACAAAACCGCTATACCTTATCCTGAATGTCGGGTTCACAGCACCATATAACCTGAATGTATCAACGGCCGTAGCAGTCAGAACAGCTTGTGTGACCGACAGGGTGCCCGGCATGTCAGTAATAATATAGTTCGGCGAAGACCCACCCGTTAGCGTGATCGGATAAGTTCCCACTGGCGATGCGATTGTTGCAGTAGTTGCAGCTACCGGTGGTGTCGCGATGCTGGATGGTAGATCACCATTCACGAGGCCAGTATATGCGATCCTGAATACAGGAAGAGCCGTGCCATAGACGTGGAAAGTGTCAGCTGCTGTAGCCGTTAATGGAGCAGGTGATACATTCAATGTGCCATTCACATATATCGGTTCGTAATTGGTAGGCTGAATCAATGAAACCTGTGGCGCAATCTTGAATGTTCCTGCCGGAGGATTGAAGTTAGGATCATTGCTCACTACATGGTCTGTCGCATCCAGCAATGAGTGCGTAGGTGCGCCATTCAAGACTGTCGTGTTATTATCCAACACTGGCCCGGCTGGTCCATCTGGGTATTGGTACTTGTATCCTGTAATTTCATCCGTATAGCTTGGCGTCGTTCCGTAAACCGTAGCCGCATCCTTCGACTTAATGGTAAGCGGCGCCTTCCTGACATGCAGGTGACCGATGCCATAATGGATGTCGAAGTTGTTGTTCAGGAATGCACCGGGAACAACCAGGGATTCACCCGCCGCAATGGATGTGATCAGGTTGATGGACTTGAAGCCTGACAATGAATCCTGTGGAGAATTCACATCGCCTGAATCAAGAATCACTACCACATTGGAATTATTGCTGGGGTAAGATTCTGAACTTGTCAGTGACCTGAAGTTTGACAGTGCTGATAAATGTACTCCATTCACGGTGGCTGTCCCGCTCGTCAGTGATCTAAAGCTGGTCAGGCTCTTGAAATTATAGAGCACAGAGTTTGTTGAAGTGGGTGAATAGTCATAAACAGACTGTGCGTTAATCAACTGAACCTGGCTGGTCAGAGACCTAAATGAAGTGAGGGATCTGAAAGAGGTCAGCGACCTGAATGAGGTAAGTGATCTGAAGCTCACGAGCATGCTCATGTTTGCAGTCAGGTTTGCTTCGGTAATGGGTAGGCCGCTGGTCAGACTCCTGAAGTCGACAAGTGCATATGCATTCTCAACGAGGTTTGAATGATAATCGGTTTGAAGATTATTTAGGAAAACATCCCGGTCCGCATCGGCAATATTGGATGCGTCGTAATTGAAGATATAATCAGGATCGGGAAGGGCATCACCATATTCAACTGAGGTATCCCTTGGCGTGATGGTCACAGGCATCTTGTTGACCACGAGCGATCCGGCCAGAAACTGGTATTCATAAATCTCTTTGAGCCCTAGTAAGACTGGGTCTGTGGGATTGTCCAGGTAAGAAGCTGAAGGCGTAATATCGTAAACACCCACGTTGCTGATTGTTGTGGCCTTTGGAGTGAGCGTTACGAGGCTAACTCCTTGCGCGTTTCTCAACCCAAGATCTTTGAGCGTTACTCCCGCAGTTGCCGTGTCTTGTCCGTCAACCGTGACCGTGTAGGCGAGCGGCGGTATAATCTCTCCATATTTCTTTGCAGTATCCTTCGCCGTTATCCTCACTATCTTTTTAGGAACCGAACTGAAGAAAAGCGTATTTGACGCCCCACCATTGGTAATGCCATTGGTCGTGGGCGCAATAGGAGGAGTGTAAAGCTGAATGGGTGGATTTCCAGGGAGAGGGAAAGCCGGAATAATTGCTGTTCCGCCGGACGAATTGACGATTGTTGTTGGCACGGGCACACCTCTTAACAGCACAACAGAACTGGGATCAATATTGCTGCCCGTAATCGTCACGGTAACGGGCTGCGTTCCAGGAGTAATACTAGGATCCTGCTGAGTGATTTTGATAAAGAAAGGTGTTGGCGCCGCCAGTTTGCGCAATGCAGAGTCTGCGCGAATAAATCCATAACCCGATTGAAAATCGGGAGTTCCGCCAGAAAGAGAAAGTGCAGAAGTTCTTAAAATTGACCTTACGGAATCGGATCTCCCAGAAACTGGTGAAAAGGTGCTTCCGTAATATTTTTGCTTGGCTTCAAGGATTAACGCTGCAACGCCTGCTGCATGCGGAGCAGCCGCTGAAGTTCCAAAGAAATTCGGCAGTCCGTCTGACTCAACATTCAAACTTGCGAAATCAACCGAAGTGTTCACACCGTCTGGCGCAACAAAGTCGGGCTTTTGACGAACAACAGGAGTGGGTGCGTTATTTACATATACAGGCGTTCCACCAGCTGAAGAGAATTTCTCCATAACCGGAGTGTTCATGCTATAGGTGGAATCGTTTGTATAGATCACATTTCCAGCAGCATCTTTGTTTACTGCTCCTGCGGAATTCCGGGTGAAATAGGCTGCAGCACCAACGGCCATGGCACCAGCCGCGTTGGCCTGTCCCACAAGTGTGGAATTGCCTGATGTGCCAAAATTATTGAAGACGGGATCTCCTCTAAAGAATATATACTTGAAATTGATCGTTCCTGTTCCAGCTGCGCGAACAACCATGATGTTGGTTGTAGTGGCGGCTGTCACCACAAACGGTAAAACTTCAACGGGATCGCCCCCTATGTTATTTCTATTGAATCCGAATAAGGTTTGGCCATTATTGTCGGTCAAATAAATATCCAGATCGTTTTTGGTACCTCCGGTTGCTGTTTGTCCCAGAGAGTAAATGTCATCTGTCCACTGCAGCACAACCATATAGTTGCCAGGTTTCAGAGAAATGTTTTGGAATACTGATCCGCCACCAAAGTTATGAGCCTGGGTACCGACAGGTATGGTTACGCCGGCTGGTGGAGTTATAACTGGAGTAAATAAGCTCTGGTAAGAATTCTTTCCATAATTGCCCGCAGCAGAAAAATATGAAACACCCAGGTTTTTAACCTGATCAACTGCCCTGGCAACTACACCGTCCTGGAAGAATGGTTCTGTGATATATGTAACGTCGTCAACGATTACATCACACCCGGCTTGTTGCAGCTGCAATATACCCTGTGCGAAATCCCCGGGACTTCTAAATCCCGTTCTGAAAGCCAGGTTGGCATTAGGTGCAACATCGTGTACGATTTCCAACATCGCCCTCCCTTCATCTGTACTTATTCCGTAGGGGAATTCGGCAATGGCTTGCGTAGGCACCATTTGAACGCCGGCTTGCGGCAGGCGGTCGTTGGCAATATCATCCGCCGCAAGATTCCTGGGGTCGGAATTATATGAATCTGAGATGACGCCTACCTTAATTCCACTTCCTGTTACGCCATATCCACGCCTGGCAATCCCGGCATGCATGGCACTATCGCCACCCGAGCTTGCCGGAACCTTTGTTGGGATCGCAGGGAATAGTGGCATGATGAAGGTGAGCAGGTTCGGGAATGCGGGATCATCTGGCTGTGTGCCATATTTTGGCAACTGCAACAAATTGGCAATGGGGAATTTTCCGGAAATGATAAGTGAGTTCGGACCATTGTCTATAAAATCAGACATGCCAAGGCTAATCAGAAGCGCCTTCAATGCATCATATTGACCTTGTATCGCAACAACTTCTATGTAAACAAATCCGTCGCTCGTTACACGGAATACGCTATCGCCCGCTTTGCTGGGATCAACAGCGCCCACTCCGTTCAAAGCAAGCGAAGTCAATTCGGAACCGAGTGGCGTACTTATTTTACCCGTGGAGGAGGGAGGATAAGTAGGTTGGATACAGGGATTGGACGTAACTACAACCGTATCCGTTGTCGTGCAACCCCCTAAAACCGTGGAAACAGCCAGCACATACTTGCCAGCTTTATCAACTACGGGTGAAGACGTATTTGCGCCGGAAACAATATGGCCTCCATTAATTGCCGTCCAACTGAATGCGACTCCTGACGTGAAGGAACTGCCATTTAAGGTAGCGGTTGTTGCAGGACAGTTAATTTCCACATCATTTCCTGCATTGGCATCGGGGTTAACGCAAACCAGCGGCAAATAATTGAAAGTGACCGTTCCGCTCAAATTCACCTGGGTACCACTCCAAAGGGCTCCGGTTACACTGGCCTTCGTTCCCCCCACCTTAACGGCACCATAAGGAGCCCAAACTGTACCAAACCATTGCTGATTTTGGCCATTACCAGTTGCGGATGGAGAATAATTCCATGCGGTGGCTCCGTCCGAAGAGGTAGAGCCTGTACCATGCACCTCCATGTAAACGCGGGACGCATTCCCGCCATTGGGGAAATTGACAGCTAATTTATTCATGAATACGTCACCATACACATAGATGTAAATGAAGCCATTTGTATTGTTCTTTAAATCAAAGACAAATGTATTACTGGCTGTAGTGTCCCGAACTGAACTGAACACATATACTCCAGGGCCATTAAATGTAACCGTGGCTCCGCCATTCAGTTTCATTTTACCGTAGGAGCCGGGTGTGATTGTTTGTGTATTTGTAATGTCCTGGGTTCCCACAGCAGGAAAACTCGCAACGGGAGGTAAGGTGGGCAAACCGGGAAACTGGGGTGAAGTGCCAAAGCCTCCTGCCGGAGCAGGGCCTGAATAACTGGCGGCGGAGGGTTTTGAAACCTTGCCGCTTACGAGGCTACCGGACTGGCCGATGAGAATGCTTCCATTGGCATTAATATTTCCACTGGCTTTCAAAACAGTGGAAGTGCCCATTGAAATGATATTACCTGTGAGGTTGCCCGTGTTTGCGGCATTAAGATTTCCATTCAGGGTAAAGCCAGTAACCGTTTGAACCTTCCCTCCACTATTCACATCACCGTTGATTACCACGCTGCCGGTAGAATTGACCAGGGTGTAGCTCCCCAGTTTACCGTTGCCATTCACTGTGGTTCCTGCGCCCAACACCACGCCATACCCTGGCGCAGGCGGGTTGGTACAACCCACACAACCTGGAAAACCGCCGAAAATAGCGTAGTCCGACATCTTGGTCTGTTGCGCCATCGCAAACTGTGACGTAATGATCAGCGAAAAAATAGTGAATGCGAATTTCCTGAGGATCCCTACAACATTGGGGTGGGAAGCTTTCAGATTAGGGATGAATCGAGTAGGGGATTGCTTTCTCATAAATAGTTTTTTCTCAAACCCTGTAGGGTTCATACAACAAGTCAGATACCATTGGAAAGCCGGGGTATATTTCCGGATTACAACGGTTTAGGTTGAGTAAACTCTTTGACCAAATGGATCAAACTAGCCCAGGTGAGCTGTTTAAAAAGGGAAATACGGGTTACTGGGTCGATAAAGGACCGTCAATACTGGATCTTAATGTGGAAGAGGGTAAGTGAAATCGTGAATGATCCAACAATATAGGGATTTTTTCGAGGTTTCTAGAAAATAATCGGCTATTTGTAGGGGGTAAAATTGCCAAATATTCGCTGCCCACCTGAATTTGAGCCGCAATAGTGTTTAGCCATCAATAAGTAGACGTAATTTTTGGTCTGATGGAAACAGTGCAAAAAAATATCTCGTCTAAAGGAGTTGCAAATAATTCTTTTGCTTGACGGGCTCGCGCAGCTTGAGTGAAGACTGGGTATGATAACGGTGATTTTGAAGGAAGTTTAACTGAAGACTTTCCCACTCATCATTACTCCCGATAACATGATAACATAAGAATTCCTTACGAAGGCTATCGCCAATGGAAAAGAAATCATTCCTGCCCAGGTAATCAAGATCGGCATCACAAATGACTTTTTCCAGGAGTGTTTTTGGCTTCTGTGGGATTTTGGTTGCCATGATGAGATTCACAATTAGCGTTTTTTCCTGTTCGGAGAATCCCATGCCATCCACATCTTCCAGAAAAATATTACAGCCTTTGGATTCGTGCTCGGAGTAGGTCCTAAGAAAGCCGGTATCATGATATAATGCAGCAATTCTCAACAGGAATAGTTGATCAGGATCCGTGATGCCTTCTTCAATTGCAATTCGTTCACATTGTTGAAGGACGTCCAGCGTGTGAGCCAGGCTGTGATAGGTGAGATCAGAGCTGAGGCCTTCCAGCCTTTTCAGAACAATCTTCTTAAGTTTTTCGAACGCTTGTCCACGCATGTCGCTGGTATGAACCTGGCTGATAAACGTCATGAATTTAGAATAAAATCCTGATTTCTTTTACTTATTTGAACGACAGGTGTTATCCAATACGGTTAATTGCTGCGACGGGTTTCCCCCCCGCAGGAATAGTTGCGCCCTCTACAATGCCCTACCAGCAGTCATTTCAATAAGATGCGGTTGAAGATTGGATTTGGAGCATTTTTCAATGTGTAAAATATACACGCCTCATACATTGAAGCCATGACCATCATTTTGCGCAGAACGGATGGTCTGTTCGTTCTGCCTTCTCAGGCGCTTGCTGAGTGTTTTAATGATCGCGCGGGTCACTTCCATTCTTGACTCCATGAGTTCATACAAATCGGCCTGTTCAATTTTAAGCAGGTGGCAATGACTCATCGCCGTGGCACTGGCCGAACGGGTTTCGGTGTCGAGCAGGGAAAGTTCACCAAAAAAATCATTTTCGTGAAGATTGGCCAGGCTTTTTTCATCCTTGTGGATGTTCACGGTTCCCTTCATGATGATGTACATGGAATCTCCAATATCTCCACTCTTGAATATCAACTGCCCGGTATGCACTTCCATTTCCTTTACGATGTCAGCAATTTCTGCCAGGATATATTCGGGAGAGTACTCGAATAAGGATACTGATTTCAGAAAGAGGACCTTTTCTACCAGCAGCATTTTCGATTCGTGGTGGAAAGACATGGATCAGGCGGATTTTGAGAGTACGAAATTAGCGGTTTCAGAAAGCAATTCGTCGGCATCAGTGGCAAAACGGGTGAGAATGGGAATATTCTGCCGGATCTCTTCCGGTGTCAGTGTATACAGAACGATCGCCTGCGTCCACCGGGTAAACACAAAACTGTCTTCATCGAAAATGTGCCGGATGTAATTGTGGTGAGCCCGGTGATGCGTGTTGCCGTGGGCATGTATATCGCCTTCTTTCAACGAGTGCTTCTTCTCCAAAATCCTGTTGAACTCAAGTGCGTGCTCTTTTTTCACAGATAGCTCAATGATCTCCATGGCATTGGCAAAGTCTTCGCGCTTGCCGGAACTGATGCCGTGTTGTACACGAACAATCTTCTCTTCGTCATACAATATGGCAAATAACATCAGCAGTTTTTCGATCAGGAGGTCCAAATCATTCATAATGGCCGAGGTGATACGCTTGTCCTTTTTCAGCACCATATTACTATGGATCAAATTGATCATTTTGCTTCCTCTTCCCAGGTAATAGTTGCACCACTGCAAAAATTTTGTCTCATTGTCGCCATCCAGTTTAAAATGCGATTGCTTTAAGGCATGGAGGATCTGGCTGTGCAATTTGGGCCTGGTTTCGATCCATTCCGCCAGGATGGCGTGCGTGATATCACTGCCTTCGCCTCCGCATAGGCGGATATAAGGTTTAAGTTCTTTTTCCGTAATATTCGGATCCGCAAAATGTGTTTTGAGAAATCTGAAACCTGATTCACCACACCTGCTTAGGGCAACGAACAATTCCGCCGAGGGTTGACGATTAAACTGGTCCATCAATATCTGTGTGATCTTAGGACCCGGGTGGCGGGGAATGGATTTCAGTGCTTCCAAAACAACCAGATGATTCGGTTCATGCAGCAGTTGCAAAAGATATTCCCGGCTTTCCAAATTATCCACTGTGCGCAACACTTGTGCTGCAATGATTTTATCCTGCTCTGAACCCGTGCTGATCAATTCAGCAATTTTGATCAGCGCCGGTTGAATGTTCTCCCTGTATTTTAAAATACCTACCAATTTCAATTTGAGCAATTCAGGATTTGTTTCCCAGCCCATGTCTTCGTCTACATTATCCGAATCCTGTAATGCATAAAGCGTTTTGAGCGCCTGCATTTTCAAATTATCATTTTCGCAGTCCAGGATCTTTTTTACTTCAGGAAAAGCTGAAACAATGCGCTTGTTTTCGATCACTTCCAGGGCTGCGGCTTTTATGTTAGGTGAACTGCTGGCAAGACCGCTCATCACCAGTTTATCCAGCGCAGGTTCGTAGTACTTTTCGATCATGCCGAGAATAAAAATCGAACTGTGTTCTTCCTGCCGGCTTAGCGTTTCTTTAAACAAACGCATGGTCTTGTCATCCTTGATCTCGAGATCAACACCATGCAGGTATTTCTTCCTCAACGCATCCGTCAGTTCCTTCAAATATTCCCTTTCCACCCTGATCACGAGAAACATCCATAACACGAGAAGACCCACCAGGACATAGCATAGATGCACCACATCCAGCCTGCCCTCGATTGCATACATTTCATACAAAAAAATACCACTGACCAGGAGTGCGAGCGGATCCATGATGCCCTTTACAAGCGTATGCGCTTTCAGGCGCAGTTCTGAAGGAAGCGGCTGCATGAGGGAAAGAAGGAGGGGGATAAGGATTGCATAGTTGATGATCTCATTAATCACTGCCGCGATACCGAATAAATAAAGAAGTGAATTGCCCGCTGGTTTGAAATAGGAATAAATAATGATGAAGGAAAGGATAAAGATTAAGAGAACGGGTTTCAGGAGCATGGAATTGCGGATGCCGAGATTGGCAATAATCCTGCCCGTGAACATGGTCTTCATGACGACCGTGAGGATGGCACCCAGCGCGAGAAAGGTGATCACAAATAGTTCAAGCTCGTGGTTGGAATGCGCCGCTAACTTCACTCTTGCCAGGTAGCAAAACGAAATCAATGTGGTCATGATTACCCGGATCACACTCACCATGGCCAGGTGAAAGATTAGCCTGTTTTGAAAAAAATGAGAAAAAAGACCTTTGAGGCCCGGGTTGGAAGCGTGATGGTGTTGCAGTTGCACTTTGAACGTACCATGAAGGTCAAGCCGCTTCCACACAAACAGTGAAAGAAGCATGAAAATGAACGAAAGAAAGAAAATATTAGACGCGCCAATCAGGAGGATCAGGGCGGGTAAGGCCAGGAATCCGATAGCTTTTGGAACCATATCGCCAGCGCTGATCATCGAGAACAGCCGCTTACTTTGTCTAACATCGAAAAGGAGAGAAGAAAGTCCCCAGAACTCCAGGCCACTCACCAGGTACAGCACCTGGAACCAGGAAAGAAATAAGGCATAGACCCAAAATTCTTTAATAAAGTAAAATGTGGCAAGCAGGGCAAGGATACTTCCCGCCATAAAAAGAATGGCAGTCAGTACCAGGGCCTTAACCGACAAACGGTGTTCTGCCTGCGTATAAGCGTAACCCACCACCCACAAGAGGATGGAGGAATAGATGTAAATCAGCGGCAGGTCTTTGACGTCATGATTATTCAGAAAAAGAATCAGCGCAGTTGCAAAAAAGATGTCGATGGAAATCCCCTGAACGAATTTGAAACTGAAGAGATTTTGCACCAGCCACAATTCCTTGCTTCTCACATTAAATAGCCGAAGTATAAATAGACGGAAACTCAAAGCTGAATGGGTTTGTGAAGGGCGATTCAGGCCCGGGGCCGGAAATACCTCAGAAGTTTTTGGTTTTCTGAACCTTAAATGTAACTAAAAATATGAAAAAGCAATGAGCCTTGGATTCTTATTGCAAGCTGGCAGGATCGTATTTGAAGAATAGCAAATTTGCATTTCCTTCCTGCCCTTCATTCGAAATAAACAAATCTCCGGCGGCGTCAAAGGTGATGCCTTCTGGCTGCTTAAAGACCGCTGCATCCAATGGAAAGTGATTCTTAATATGCCATTGTTTATCCATGACGATCAACGTTCTGTTTACAGCAGAAATGATATACCATTCACCCGTAACCGGATTCCTGGAAATGCAGGAAGGGTGGAACTTGATTTTTTTGTTGATGCTGGTAAGCGGCACATTTGAAACATCCACCATCCACTGCGAACTATGCACGAGTTTTCCCGAGTCATTCAATTTCAGGCAGTGAATGGAAACTTGTTTGCGGCTGTCTTCCTCGCAGTTTTTACACATGACCAGCAGGCTATCGCCGGATGCAAAAATCCCTTCGTATTCGCCTTCCGGTACCAGTCCTTCGACAACGATCACATTTTCTGTTTTCTTTTGAAAGGATTCCCTAAAGGGGAAAATGGACAATTGGCCGTCACTGCGCAAAATCACAAAACTGCTGTCATGCCATATGGTGAGGTCTTCGAAGTCGCCCTTTTCGCCAAACTTGCAGGAATGATATTCTTCATCTCCCGGATGAAAATAGAACAGCTTACCCACTTCATCATCGATGGCGTAAACGGTATCGGGACTTAATTTGTACAGGGCCAGGCCGGAAATTTCGTGAAGGTGCTTTTTCAAAACATATTGTACGGGTTTGTCAAACGAATAGCCCGGTGGACTGGAAACGGCTTGTGCCGGCTTACAGAATTGAAAGGCCAGCAAACACATTGCAAGTGTGGATAAGAGGAGCCTGGTATTTGAAAATTTCATCCTGGTGATTTCAGGGTATGTTTACGTAAATGGCAGATATGATGTAAGCGATAATGGACATTGCAATGCCATACATAAATATGGTATATGAAATTTGTAGCAAACGGAATTTTCTCGCCAGCACTTTTCCGTGCAGGTAAACGTCCCGAACCATGGTTCCATATAGGTATTCGCGATCTCCCATCATTTTTCCCATTCCCCATTTATAGTCTTCCCATTCCATTTTAAAAAAATCGCCAAAGAAAAGCAGGTTGCCTCCTTTATTTTCAATTTGCTCACGCGTGATCATGCCACTCAATCCAGACGTTGGCACCTTGGGTCGCGTTGCCAGTACTGAATATATGATCGTAATGGTGTTTACCAATAATAAGATCATGGTTGGTATGGCGAGATTTCTGTTTTCATCCAGTTTTCTTACAATTAATCCGAGTGCAACAGAGATGATGATCGAGTTGACCGAAATCATGATATGAGCCTTATTGTCGGCCTGGTTGCTCAGTCGCTGCTGGTTGGCGGCGGTAATCCTGAACATGGTTTCAACGCCTCGGTCGGGCCTTTTCGTTTTTTTCTTCTTTTCTTTCTTTTCTTTATCCTTAGGTCCACTGGGATCGGGAAGTGCCAGCGGTACTGCATTTTCGGGAGTCTCAGCAGCAATTGCAACTGCAGGCTGTTCAGCAGGGGCTTGGGCTTCTGCTTCAGCGCGCGCTTGTTCTTCTGCTTTTTCCGTGAGCTTTTCTACCTGGCGTTTTTTGAGGAATTCCAGGTTCAGCATCTTAGTGGGGCCAAGCAACTCGCGACAATAATCAGTGTGGTATTCGTGCTTCTCCATTAACTCAATGGTCTTTTGCCTCCATTCCGAGCCACTGATTTTTCTCCCGATTAATGCCTCCGTCTCCTTCCGAAGAATCTTACTCCGTTCCCAGAAATCGTTTTTGCCGAGGTGAAACAAGTCGGCGTCACAAATAATTTTTTCAAGCTCGGTGACAGGACTTTGGGGCATTTTGGTTGAAAGGATGCATTGCCTGATTGCGAGAATTAAATCCTCCCGGACGCCGGCGTGCCGAAGAAAATCATCCGCGATTTCTGCACCCTTCATTTCGTGAAAGGGGGGTTCAATCACCAGGTAGCCTACATCATGAAACCAGGCGGAGGCCGACACGATGAACCGGTCATGAGCATCCAGGTTATAGTGCGTTGCGATGAGATTGGCCTTCTCAGCCATATCGCGTGTGTGATCAATATTATGGTAGTAAAGACGCGGATCGTCATGCTGGATGAAGAAAAGTTTTACATAATCCGCAATCTGATTCAACTTTTCATCATAATTCATTCCAGCTGATTTTAATTGGTCGGGAATTGTCTTACCCTCAATGGCAGCTTGCATTTTTGGAGATTTCTTCACGAAATATAGTGTTTCTTGTTTAGAATGCGAATTGGAGTCATTTTTCGCGTATCCTGCAGGTTATTTACGACAGTCGTCAGCTGCGTTGGTCAACCAGGTCACCGCTGATCACGATACTTTCAAAAACCTTTTATATTTGTTCAAACATACTCCATGCAAAATCGAATGGTGAAGGCCTTCTTCGTACTCTTTCTTAATTGTTACTGTCAGTTAGTCCATGCCCAGCCCGAAGTCCCAATTACTACCGACAAAATCTCGCGGCCCAAGCTGGTGGTTGGTATCGTAGTGGACCAGATGAGGTGGGACTATCTGTATCGCTATTACGACCGCTATGATCCAAAAGGCGGATTTAAGAGACTGATCACCCAGGGATTTTCCTGCGACAATACACTCATTCCTTATATTCCTACGATTACGGCCTGTGGCCATAGTTGCATTTATACGGGGTCTGTGCCCGCCATCAGTGGAATTGCCGGCAACAGCTGGTGGGATTACAATCTTGGCAAGGATGTTTATTGCACCGATGACAGCACGGTGAAGACAGTTGGAAATGCTTCTGTTGAGGTTGGAAGAATGAGTCCGCGGAATTTACTGGTTACCACGATTGGCGACGAGCTCAAACTAGCCACCAATTTCAGGAGCAAGGTCATTGGCATTGCTTTAAAAGACAGGGGTGGTATTCTCCCCGCCGGGCATAGTGCAAATGCTGCGTACTGGTATGATGGTAGAACGGGCGATTGGATTAGTTCTACCTATTACATGACCGAATTGCCCGATTGGGCAAAATCACTGAATTCAAAAAAGCTGGTTGACAAATATTTTTCCCAGGATTGGAATACACTGTATCCTATCAATACTTACACCATGAGTTCGGCTGACGATGTACCCTGGGAGGGAAAACCTTTCGGTGCAAACGCAAAGGGCTTCCCGTATAACCTTAAACAATTTGTTGGCAAGAATTACGGACTTCTGCCGGTGACGCCCTATGGAAATAACCTGACTGTGGAAATGGCAAAGGCTGCCGTTCTGGGAGAGAAATTGGGTGCCGATGGGGAAACGGACTTGCTCGCAGTCAGCTTTTCGTCGCCTGACTACATCGGCCATACTTTCGGGCCAAATTCAGTAGAAGCTGAAGACGGCTTTTTGCGCCTTGATAAAGCGTTGGGAGAGTTATTCAATTTCCTGGACGAAAAAGTGGGGAAGGGGGAGTGGCTTGCATTTCTATCCGCCGATCACGGCGCGGCACATGCGCCCGGTTTTTTGAAGGACCATAAGATACCTGCAGCCATCATTGATCCTTCAAAAATGGAGCGTGAAATCAATGATGGCCTGAAGGAAAGATTTGGAGTAGATAAGCTCATCATGATTGAAATCAACAACTACCAGATCTATCTTGATCGCAACACGATCAGGTCAAATAAGAACCTTAACGAAACAGAAATTAAGAAATGGGTGCTGAACTATCTTGCGAAGCAACCTTCAGTATCCCGCGCGGTGGATTTGGAAGCGCTGGGCGACGTTGCTCTGAACGCCCGGCAAAAGGAAATGATCGGCAATGGATATTATCCAAGCCGCAGCGGGGACATCCTGATTATGTTCCTGCCCCAATTCATAGAGGGTGTGGGCAACACGGGCACTACACACGGTGCTTGGAATCCGTATGACGATCATATACCTTTATTGTGGTACGGCTGGAATATTAAACCCGGAAAAACAAATCGCGAAACCTACATGACAGACATCGCACCGACGATCTGTGCATTGCTCCACATTCAGATGCCCAGCGGTTCAATTGGACATGTGATTGGGGGAATGGGGAATTAAACAAACATTTTAATTTCAGTCATGAAACTTCGTTTCGCCCGGATGGGGGTCATCCTTGTCATCAGCCCATTGCTGCTTTGTGCACAATCCCAAAAAATTGACAGCGTTCGGTTTTTTACCGATACTTCCACGCTGGAAGTAACCCTGACAACCAACCTCGGTAAAGTGATCGACAATAAGATGAAGGACGAGGTCATCGATGGCCGGTTCACCTTACGTGATGGCCCCGACATCCTTTATAACGAGATGGTTCGCCTTTCTTCACGGGGGCAATTCAGAAAAGAGAATTGTTACACGCCTTCGCTCAAAGTCAATTTCAGGAATGACAAATCCAGCCAGCTTTCTTCGCTCCACAGTCTCAAATTGGCTTGTTCATGTAAGACCGGGGATTATAGTGATCAATTGCTGTTGAAGGAGTACCTGGCATATAAGATCTATAACCTCTTAACGGAAAAGAGTTTCAGGGTAAGACTCATGCACCTCAGTTTTGAGGATAGCCTGAAGAAGAAGAAAAGTTTTAGCGAATACGCCTTCCTGATTGAAGACGCAGATGCCATGGCCAAACGAAATCATTGCAAGGAGTTGAAGGAAGAGATCAGGTTAAAGACAGAAAGTACGGACCGAAATCAAATGACCCTCGTTGCCATTTTTCAATACATGATTGGTAACACGGACTGGTCTGTGCCTTACAATCATAACATAAGGTTGATCAAGCTGAAAAAAGATACGGTGACGAGGCCATTCGTGGTACCTTACGATTTTGACTATGCCGGATTAGTGAATGCTGATTATGCGGTGCCTTCCCCGGAACTTGGAATTGAAACCGTATTGGAAAGGAACTATAGGGGCTTTCCCCGAAATATGGCTGAATTGGAATTGGTTCTCGCTCCCATGCGCGAAAAAAAAGAGGCCATTTACGCCCTGATCAGGAATTTTGTCCCGCTTTCGCGCAAGAATAAAGATGAGATGGTTGGCTACCTGGAGGAATTCTTCAAGATCATCAATAGTAATTACAGGATACAGTCGGTATTCATCGATCACGCCAGGACGCAATAAACTCAAACTTCTATTCCACAAAATACATATCCACTTCACCCTTGCTTTTGGCCTCGATCTTGCCCCGGTACGTGCAAACAAATTCGCCATTGATAAGTGCGTGGGTGCTACCGGAGATGTTGATCTTTCCAGGCTCGCTTCGCTGCTCCATCTGGGAAGCCAGATTCACCGTATCGCCCCAAATATCATATGCGAATTTTCTGATACCCACTACGCCTGCCACAACGGGGCCTGTATGGATACCGATTCTTATTTCAAAAACCGGCAAATTCTGAATCTTACTGGCCCAGCCAAATCCTTTGATAAACTCCTGCATATCTCGCGCCGTTTTCACCGCGCTGATCGCATTGTTGGGATCTTCATTCGGCAACCCCGCGGCGCACATATAAGCATCGCCAATGGTCTTAATTTTTTCCAGGCCATACTTCTCAACAATATTGTCGAATGCCCTGAAAACCTCATCCAGCTGGGTAACCAGTTTTTCGGGCGTCATGAGCTCGCAGATATTCGTAAAGCCCTTGATATCGGCAAAGAGCACACTCACCTGTTCATGTCGTCTCGCATAAGCCCGGCCGAATCTTTTTAATTCGTCGGCAATCTCATCCGGCAGAATATTTAATAAGAGCGCATCAGACTGACTTTTAGCGGCGGCGATCAATTCTTTCTGCTTCTCAATCTCAATTGTCCTCAATCTCACTTTTTCCTCCAGCTGTTCGTTGTTCAGTTGCAGCTTCTGAATCAATAATTTGTTGTTTCGCCTGAGCATGACCGTTTCCACGGCATTATCAATCGTGATCTTCAATTCATCCTTATCCCATGGTTTAGTGATATAGCGATACACTTTTCCGGTATTGATTGCCTCAATTATGGATTCAATATCGCTGAAGCCGGTGAGGATGATCCTGATATTATCCTGGTCGCCCGGAATATGCTGCAGGAATTGCACGCCCGTCATATTGGGCATGCGTTGATCGGTGATCACTACGTGAATGTCCACCTTGCTCAGGATCTCGATGCCTTCGGCGCCACTTTCGGCGGTATAGACATTGTAATATCTGCGCAGGGCTGCCCTGAACGAATTCAAATTGTTCACCTCGTCATCAACATACAAAATATTGTAGGTGTTCTTACCTGTGTCGGCATTGAGCTGATTCATACTGGCAGATTCTGTTTTGTGCGCCACTTCATTCATTTCAAGTTCCATGTTCAAGCTGTTAAAGTTTGTTGAATGGGTATGGTGAGTACGAACTCAGTACCCTTTCCAAGCGTCGAAAAAACTTCAATTTTCCCCCTGTGTTTTTCAAGGATACCATACGAAATATATAGCCCAAGTCCGTTGCCCTTGCCAATATCCTTGGTGGTAAAAAACGGGTCATAGATTTTCTTTCTGACTTCTTCCGACATTCCGCTTCCATTGTCTTTGAAAGATATTTTCACACGGTCACCTGAAACCCATGTCTTGATCGCAATCTTTCCTTGTTCGGGTATGGCCTGAATCGCATTCGAAAGGATGTTCAGGAAAACCTGGTTCAATTGGCCGGGGAAACATTCAACCTCCGGCAAATCACCAAATTCCTTGTCGATCTCGATTCGGTTTTTGTAAGAACTATGCAGCAGGGTAAGGGTGGAATCAATGCCATCATTAAGATCCGCCTTCTTGAACACATTTTGATCAAGACGGGAAAAATTGCGTAAACCTTTCACAATTTCGGCAGTTCTTTTGGCACCATCCTCAATTCCCTTTAAAAGATTTTTCACCTCGTCAATGCTCATCTCCACGCCCGAGTCTTCCTTAAATTTAGCTACTCCTGAAAACTGGTCCTCCAGTTTCTGCTCCCTGACCACCTGCTCGTATTTTCTCAGCACCAGGATAATATCAGTCAGATCCTGCTTCAGAGGATCCACATTTGCGCTTACAAAGTTGATGGGGTTATTTATCTCGTGGGCCACGCCTGCGGTAAGCTGACCCAGGGAGGCCATTTTTTCTGCCTGAATCAATTGTTCCTGAGCCGATTTCAATTCATCCATCGACAGACTCAGGGCCTTGTTGGTGGAAGCCAGGTTTTGATTCGCTTCATTCAATGCCTGCCTGGCCTGGGCCAGGTCCTTCACCATGGTATTGAACGCCCTTGTCAATTCACCTATCTCGTCGCCAGAATTGTTCTTGACCTGCTGGGTCAGGTCACCCTCACCAACGCAATGTGCTGCTTCACGCAATGCCAAAACCGGCCTGGAAATATTCCGTGCCAGCCATAACCCGATCAAAATAGCTATAATCATCACCACAGCGCTCACAATAAAGGAAATGAAGCGTACCCGCTTTTGCATTTCCAAAATCGGCTGGGTCTTAAATCCAACGAGGATGGCCCCGTTTCCGTTAATCAGCTTCGTGTTCAGAGAAGCCCGTTTCACGATCAGGGAATCACTCGACTGGACATTAGTCGGCAAAATTGCATTTTCTGGAAACGTGTTAATGACGGTATCCTGGATTTCATACTTGGTTCTGGCTTTGTTCCAAAGGGTATCCTCCTCCAGGAGACGCACAAAGCTGAGCCGCGGATCATTCTTCACGATTTCCATTTCCTTCCTGATTCCCATAAAATTCTGTTCATTGATCGCTATTTCAACGCCAACGGCAACAATATTTGCCAGGTTCTGAACCTCATTGTTGTAATTGCCAAGCAGGTAATTTTCCTGGCGCTCAGGAAAATAGTAAAGGATAAAAAATGCAAAAATCAAAACAATGACAAGAACAGTGGACCAAATTTTAGTCTGTAGATTGATGCGCATATGGCTTAAACTGAACCTTGAAATTTTTGTTCAATACCCGGTGGCTGGCCGGAACTTATGAATTCGATTGGTCTAGGTCAGTCGGCCTGAATCAAAAAGCTTTTTTGCCATCTATCAGCACCACCCTTACGTCATTACCGCTGGGCCTGCCCAGAATGGCAATGGCGCCCGGGTTCTGAGCGACGAAATTTTCTAATTCAGATACATTATTGAATACATTGGGCAGATCGTATTTTCCTGCAAAGGAAATGCGGGCCCAGAAGCCCCGAACGCCGTCCCCACTCATTGAATAGACTCTTTTGCTAATGACCTCGCCCAGGGGTGTGGTTGACTTAAGCATCGCAATGACCACCTTGGTGCCGTCGTTCCATCTTTGCTTTTCACCCATCAGGACGGACCTCAATTCCGACATTTTCATTTCTGGCGGAGCGCCTCTTGGATTGCTGATCGCGGTCAAAGTACTATCCTGGCCAATACACTTCAGACCAGGAACAAGTAAAAAGCATAATACGACCCATTTCAAGAAGGCCTGTTTAAGTTTTCCGTCGTATCGTTTATTTCCTTCCATCTAAAATCCGATCGCGAATTGAAAGGTGACTTTGTTCAGGTCGCCACTAATTTGTGTATGCGTGTGCTGATATTCAAGTTTAACGACTGCCAGATAATTGATGACATAACGAATCCCACCTACAAATGAAGTCGTGTTGTCTTTCGTGAAATAGATTTCTCCATCTCCATACTGCAGATTGTCAATCCTGATGTAAGGGATAAACTTCTCTTTAATCTTAAATCCTGCATACAGGTAAGCAGCTGATGAAGTCTGGTTGCCCGTGGTGTCCGTCTTATCAGAGGCAAGAGTTCCTTCCGCAAGCACCTCAAACTTATTTCCAAAATAGGCCACCGATCCCGTGAACAATTGTTGGTTTACCTGCCAGTTGACCTGCTTGCCATGAACATTGGCGCCTTTAGAAATGACGTCATTGTAATATGACGCTCCAATCCTTAGATTTTCCACGGGCTTGATATGAATGGCGGCGGTATATGACTTATAAGTGTCGTTATCGGAAACTTCGTCGGAACCAAGTCCGTTGCCCACCATAAAATCGTATCCGAACCTGAGTTTGCCAAGATTTTGCCCCTGGAGGCTCATGCCCGTCGTATGCAGTGGAATAAAATTCGCTGCGAATAGCAGTGGACGCTCTATGGTAGGGAAGAAAACGCGTCCATGATGATAGGTATCGTTCCAATAGTTGATCGGGGTATGGTGCTTACCAATCAGCAGGTTGTGATTTCCGAAGTAGTTGTATTTAATAACGACGCGCTCAATGCTCACCGAAAACTCGGTGGGTGTTCCGGGAGTGAATTTGAAAACTGTCTCGCCGAGGAAAGAAATCCGGTCGTGCAATTCGGAAGTGATGAACAAGTCCTGTTCGCCGAATCCAAAAGACACCTTGCCGTTTTGATATCCTGCAAGGGCGTCAATGAAACCGCGGATATGCGTGTTTTGAATAATGGTATTTTGGGAGAACAGCTTTGGGCTGGCACAAAGAATGGCCATAGCTATGGCAAGAGAGCGCAGCGAATTTGACTTGGATAGCATGATCCCATAAGATTGCTAACCAATATAAAATTAATATAATAAAAAAGGAAGGAAAGCCAGGCCTATTTGAAAGGTGCAGGCCGAAACTACCTCAAAGCGGTGATTTTGGTCGGTGTTGGTTCAGTTTTGAAACGATTCCAGTGAATAGGAAACATGAAAATGCTAAAAGATTCCGGGAAAGCGGGTGAACCCCGGAATTTTGGGGGTTAGAGCCGGTGCTAAAGGGTTTTAAAATCGTAGCAATTGCCGGAAAGGGCAACCTGGACGATTTGGACCTTGTTTTCCTTTTTCAGTTCAACGAAATAATTGTCCTCGTCAGCAAAACGCTGATCATACATCCACATGTCGGTCGGGTTGGACTCATTATCATCAAAGAGAATCACCTTTTCGACAGCGTAATCGCCATATTTCTTATTGATATAAGATTTTGCGCGCTTGGGAAGATCAGAAAATTTCTTTTCTGTGGTTGTACCTACAAGGTTATTTTCGTTGTCGTAAAATGCCGTGTAGGTCTTTTCATCCAACACGAAATTCGCTTCATCGAAGACTTTGCCCTTAGAAAACACAACATCAACTGCATCTGGAAAATCGCGCTCGAATTGTTGAATGGTGAAGTAGTCGACCTCACTTTGTCGCTCCAGTCTTTTTTCTTTTCTGCTTTCTTTTGACTTACTGCTGTTGCTTCCGTTTGTACCATCAGAAGGAGTAGTGGCTGCAGAAGCAGCGATGAAACCCAGGCAGATCAAACTCCCAGTTAAAACGATCCTTTTCATAAAAATGGTTTTAAGTTAACAATGAACTTTTCAAACCAAATCTAGAAAGGAATAAATGCAAGCGCGGTTAAAACGCGGTTAAGCGAAACAGAATGACAATTGTTTAACTGTGGTTAAATTTTTGTTGAATGCGACTATCTGGCGTTATTTGGAGATGTATCGCTTACCGTTTTCCGCTTTCCGTATACCGTATACCCATTCAATATGTCGCCCTTCCACCACTGAGATCGTACGTAAATCCCGTTGTAAAACTGTTTTGTGGAGATACAATCCAGGCCACCAGGTTTGCCACTTCTTCGAGCGTACCGCAGCGACGCATCGGTATTTTATCGGTCATGTACTTCACTTGCGCTTCCGGCATGGCACTGACCATTGGCGTAAGTATAACTGCCGGAGCCAATGCATTTACTGTGATGCCCAATTCGGCGTATTCCTTTCCCTGCACCTTCGTCATTCCGATGACTGCAGCTTTGGAAGAAGAGTAAGCGAGCATGCCGGCATTCCCTTCCTTGCCAGCGATAGAGGCGATGTGCAATATCCGGCCATAACGCTGCTTAAGCATATGAGGAAGCACCCCTTTGGATGTAAAAAAACTGCCCATGAAATTCACGTCAAAAACCATTCGCAAATTTTCAGTATTCACTTCGTGGCTCTTGATATTCGTCTCTCCGGTAATGCCAGCGCTGTTGACAAGCATGTCGATGCGGCCGAAATCATTCATGATTTGTTCGATGGTTTTTCCTACGGCAACTTCATCGGTGAGGTCAACGGTGTATGGCCTGCATCCAGCCTTCAATTCATCAGCCAGCATGGTGACGGCGCCCTGGTTTTTATCACAGAGCGCAACCCTTGCGCCTTCGTCAGATAATCTTTTTGCAATGGCCGTTCCCAATCCGGAAGCTGCGCCTGTCACCATCGCAACCTGGTTGATCAATTTATTTTCCATGATCAATTTTGATGTTAATTTTTCTCCGGATACAACACACCCTTCACATAGTTGTTCAGGTTGAGATATTTCCTGGCTGCATCCTGGATGTCAGTCGTCGTGAGTTCCTGCACTTTTTTCGAATAGTCATAAATCCACTGCGGATCCTCCCGTTCAATCCATGACCGCGTAAGGGTATTCAACCAATGATCATTCGATTTCATCTGGTCTTCGTTTTGCTTCTTCAACGTCTCTTTTACTTTGTCAAGGTCTTTTTGATCAAAGCCCTTTTCCTGCGCATTCCTGATGATGTCAAAAA
>Ga0157375_10000209_pt1 | contig 54570 bp, 44 predicted proteins | sample M35metaG_FD_115311 | JGI IMG/M metagenome (GOLD analysis project Ga0157375, IMG submission 115311) | Miscanthus rhizosphere microbial communities from Kellogg Biological Station, Michigan, USA - M3-5 metaG | ecosystem: Host-associated > Plants > Roots > Rhizosphere > Soil | place: USA: Michigan...
CCTTAATTCTATTCAGCCTAAAACTTTAGTTTTGAATGGTGATATTATCGATATCTGGCAATTCAAAAAGTCTTACTTCCCTAAACCTCATTTGAAAGTGATCAAAAAGATCCTTTCATTTGCTACCAAAAATACAAATGTCTACTATATTACGGGAAATCACGACGAGATGTTCCGAAAGTTTACCGACTTCGAATTGGGTAAGCTTAAAGTCTGCAACAAAATTTGTTTAGACATTAATCAAAAGAAAACCTGGATTTTTCACGGGGATGTTTTCGATGCATCCGTTCAGCATTCCAAATGGATCGCCAAACTCGGCGGGAAAGGCTACGATTTATTAATCGTAATCAATAATGTTGTAAATTGGTTCTTAGAGAAAATGGGTAGAGAAAAATATTCATTTTCAAAAAAGATTAAAAATAACGTAAAAAAAGCAGTAAAATATATCGGTGATTTTGAACTGACAGCTTCCGAATTAGCCATCGATAATCATTATGATTACGTGATTTGCGGGCATATCCATCAACCGCAGATTCGTGAGGTTGTTAACAAAAAAGGTTCCTGCACTTATCTGAATTCCGGAGATTGGATCGAAAATTTATCTGCTTTGGAATACAATGAAGGCGAATGGAAGATCTTTTATTACGACGATCACAAACATTTGCTGAAAGATGATGTTGAAGAAATTCAGGATATGGATAGTGATGAGCTTTTGAAAATAGTAACCAATTTTTCTAAATGAAAATATTATACGCATTTCAGGGAACCGGAAACGGGCACGTAGCAAGAGCGCAGGAAATTGTTCCCATTCTTAAAAAATATGCTTCGGTTGATACATTGATCAGTGGTCATCAGTCGCAATTAAAGGCTGATTTTGACATTAATTTCCAACATAAAGGTATTTCGCTGCTTTACAACAAAACGGGCGGTTTATCCTATCGAAAAACGTTTACAGAGAATAAATTTATCCATGCAATAAAAACGATAAAAGAATTAGAGCTTTCACAATATGATTTGATCATTAATGATTATGAGCCTTTAACAGGTTGGGCTTCCAAGTTGAAAAAGCTTCCGATGATCGAATTGAGTCATCAGGCTTCAATGAGTTTTAAGGAAACGCCAAAACCGGAGAAGAAAGATTTTTTAGGTGAAATGATCCTGAAATATTATGTTCCGAGCGAAAGAAAAATTGGTTTTCATTTTGAAAATTATCACCCGCAAATCAAAAAACCGGTTATCCGACATAAGATCAGAAACCTTAATCCCGATAAGAAAGGATATTATCTGGTGTATTTACCGAGTTTTTCAGATGAAAATATTCTTAAAGTTTTGAGACAGATTCCTGTTGAGTGGAAAGTGTTTTCAAAAGACAGTAAAGTTCATGTAAAGGTTAAAAATGTTGAGGTTTTCCCGATTGACGAAACTCAATATTTAAAATATTTTGAAAGTTGCGACGGGATCTTATGCAGCGCAGGTTTTGAAACTCCCGCGGAAGCACTTTTTATGGATAAAAAATTATTCGTAATTCCGATTCATAATCAATATGAGCAGGAATGCAATGCATGTGCTTTAGATAAAATGGGAATTCCAAATTCTAAGATTTTAGACATGAATGAAATAATGGAGTGGGTAGCTTCCGACCATCATCTCAAAGTAAACTACCCGGATAATATTGAAGAAATATTGGTGAATGAAGTATTAATTCTTTAAAAAAATATCATCCACATCACTCATTCTCATCATCACAGATCTTGCATAAGAACAGTGCGGATAGACTTTCCAGTTGTTTTCTCTTGCAAATTTGATGGCTTCTTCAACCAAAAATTTTCCCATTCCGCGACCTTCAAATTCGGGGTGAACCAATACGAAAGAAATGATAAATTTATTGTCTTCAGGAAAGATGGTATATGTCAATCTGCCGATTTCTTTTATTTCGTTATTTAACGTAAGAACTCCGCCGTTTCCTGATTTATTATTTTCAAATTTCATAATTTAAGTTTTAATTGAGAATAAAAGTACAAAAACTGAACCGTATCAGTTTTGATGTAAATCAAGAAAAGCTTTTAATGTGAATTGTGAACGGTCAATTCGATTCTCTCGTCAATTTTTATCGTGAAGATAATTAACAATTCCTTGCGAACCAAAATTGACAATTCACTAATCAATCTTTTCCTGTATAATAATTGTAATCTTTAATAATTACATTAATAAACTGCCTTTCTGTCATTTTTGTAGGATCGATCTCTAATTTCAGAATGCCTTTTATTTTATCGGAAAGTTTCGTGATAATTTGTCTGTCGTCAATACGTAAAGCTTTTGTGTAATTATCTTTAATAATTCTGATGTCATTATCAGTCAATGCAATCACCTGAGGAAACAAAGGGATATAATCCTGATGAATGTTTTCCAGAATTGTATGAGAAATATTAATGCTGTTTTTTAATGAAATTGTCGCTGTGCCTGAAGCAATATCACCCAAACGCTGGTTGTTTTTTGAAACGATCATCGAAATTAAACCAATAACTCCCAAAAAAGAAGTGTCAATCAGCCTGAAAACCCAACGGATGAGATAATCTCCAAAACTTGCCTGATAACCGTCAATTTTTACCACTTTGATTTTCATTACTTTTTTTCCGGGAGTCTGTCCTTCCATGAGACTTTCCAGCACTACAGGATAGATAAAAGCAGGAAAAAGAAGAATTATATAAACAGCACCTATTGACCAGTCATCCAGACCATTTAAGATATATCCCAGATTAAAAATATTGAAAAAAAGATAGAAAATAATAACACCATACGCTACCTTTATTAAAAAATCGATAATGAATGCAAGCATCCTTTCTCCAACACCGGCAATGTTGAAATTAATATTTACATTTTGTGATGTATTAATCGCAATTTGAGACATAATTTTATTATTTTAGCCTTAGATTATGAGAGAGGTTTATTTCATTAAACAAAATAAAGAAAAATGGTTGGGAATTGAACAGGTTATTCAAGGGAAAATTAAAAAAAATCCTGATGACCTGTCTTCGTTGTATATTAACCTGATTAACGATCTGTCTTTTGCCCAGACGTATTACCCGAAAAGTAATACAACGGTTTATTTAAATCATCTTTCTGCTCAGATTTTTCAGAAAATTTATAAAACAAAAAGAATTGAGGAAAACAGATTTACTTATTTCTTCAAAACCGAAGTTCCCATGCTGGTTTATCAGTACAGAAGATATCTGATGTATGCATTTTTGTTTTTTATTTTATTTACTCTGATGGGAGTGCTTTCTGCCATTTATGATAAAAATTTTGCAAATGTTATTCTAGGTGAAAGCTACGTGAATCAAACCATTGAAAATATCAAAAAAGGAAACGCAGTTGGAGTGTATCAAAGCGGTTCTACATGGGGAAGTACGATCGGAATTATTTTCAACAATATCGGAGTAGGAGCAAAACTTTACATTTATGGGATTTTTGCAGGCGTGGGAACATTGTTTGCCCTGCTTTCAAACAGTATGATGCTGGGGTCTTTTCAGTATTTTTTCTATGATTATGGAGCTTTGAAGGATAGTGCAAGAGGAATTTGGCTTCACGGCGTTTTTGAAATTTTCTCAATGGTCGTTGAGGCGATGTGCGGGCTGATTTTGGGAGCATCAATTCTATTCCCAAGAACATTTTCGAGGTTTAATTCTTTCAAAATTGGGTTTAAAGATTCATTTAAAATATTTTTAAGTACCATTCCATTTACGATCTGTGCAGGAATTATTGAAGGATATGTCACAAGACACGCTTTACAGATGCCTTTAATTTTAAACTTGATCATTATTTTCGGCTCTTTGGCCATCATTGGATTTTACTATTTTGTATATCCCTCAATTGTTTATAAAAAACTTAATAACCAGATAAACGATGCAATTTTATAAAAAAAGAGATTTTGGAACTTTTATCAGTGATACATTTAATTTTTTCAAGTTATACGGTAAAAACTTTTTCAAAAGCTATTTCTTAATCAATGGGCTTTTGCTGATCTTGCTTGTGGCAGTCGGGGTATTTGGATTCCGAAATTTTTTCGGACAGCTGATGAACTCCAATGTAAGCGGAGAAAGCTATTATCTTGAACAATATTTTGAAGAAAACATGGGAATGTTCATTATTACCGGCATTTTGATATTTCTTCTTTATTCGGCTTTAACGGTAATTAATTTTCTGTTTCCCGTTTTTTACGCAAAAAGAGTTTCCGAAGGAAATGCAAAAATAAAAACCGATGAAATTATTGGTGATTTTAAAAGAAATTTAGGCAAAATTTTTAAATTGTATCTGGGATTGACATTTCTTGTGATTCCTGTATCGTTGGTGCTTTTCCTGATTTCTTATGTGTTAATTTTTCTTTTGATAGGTATTGTAATTATGTTTTTTATGGCACCGACGTTGTTTAATGTGATTACATTTCTTACTTACGATTATTTTAACAGCAATCGAGGTTTTTTTGAAAGTTTGAGCTATGCGGTGAGATCGCAGTTTTCTTACCCGAACGGTAGAGAAGCTTCTCCTTACTGGAAATATTGGGGGTCGACGATTATTTTTTTGATCATTTATTATGTGATCAGCATGATGATTACTTTCGTTCCGATGATGATGTTTTACGGTTCAATTCTTACTTCTGCACCGGATGGAAATTTTGAGCAGAACCCGGTTGCCGGAACTTTCGGAGTTGTATTTTTTGTCATTTACGGTATCGCGGGATTGATTTCATTAATAATTATGAACTTATTGTACATCAATTCAGGACTCATGTATTATGACAGCAGAACAGATCTTCACCAAAAATTAGAACTTGCAGAAATAGACACGATCGGGACCAATGCGTAAAATCTTTTTTTTCTTATTGATTTTTTCCTCTACGGGATTGATGTTTGCTCAGGACGAGACAGAACCGCCGCCATCGGTTGTCGAAGAGTACGTAGATTCTGTGAGTACGGGACATTACAAAAATATGTACCGTGCAGATTCTGTGCTGATCAATAATCCTGTTTCAGAGAATACGGCATATCCGAAAAAGTTTAAAGATAATTTTCAGTCAAAATACAAAGGACCTGAGTTTGATTACTCAACCACAAAACCAAGAGAGTCTTTTTGGGAAAAATTCAAAAGAAAAATCGCAAGAATTATAGACAGCATTTTTGGTAATACAGGAATGGAAAAATCCGCAGGGATCACAATGATTATTCTCCGCCTTTTTGCAATCTTGCTTGTCGGGTTCTTGCTTTATGTTGTCGTGAAATATATCATGACCAAAAACGGAAGTTTTTTCTTTGGAAAGAAGAATAAGAAGATAATTATTAATGATGAGGAACTTCATGAAAACATCCACGAGATCAATTTCCCTGAAAGTATAGCCAAATTCGAAAGAGAAGGTGATTATCGCTCGGCAATTCGCTATCATTTCTTATTTATACTTAAAAAATTAAGCGATAAAAAATTAATCAGCTGGAATCCGGAAAAAACCAATAAAGATTATGTAGCAGAATTAAAAGCTCCTCTCTTAAAAGATGAGTTTTATAATCTTTCTTACATTTTTGAATACGTTTGGTACGGAGAATTCAACGTCGAGGAACAGGATTATCAGAAATTTAAAGATCAGTATCAGGCTTTTAAACCGTAATAAATTTTTCTAAAATGAACAAAAATTTCAAAATATATGCTATCATTTTCATCATTGTTATGGTGATTTTGGCATTGCTTGAAGTTAACAAAAAGGAGATGACAGACTGGCGAAAGAATTTCGATGTAAACGAAAAATCACCTTTCGGACTGTTTGTTTTTAATCAGGAAATAAAAGATCTTTTTAAAAATAATCTTAAAAAAACAGGCGAATCTCCTTTTGACTATTACAATAAAAATAAGAAATCACCCCACAATATTTTAGTGATTGAAAATGATATTGATGTTCCTTCCTGGAAGAAAATTTTAGACGAAGTTTCCAAAGGTTCAGACGCGATGCTGATCGTAAGCAGAATGCCAAAAGACATTTCAGACAGCATCGGATTTTATGATTCCGAACTTTCTTTTGAAGATCAAAATGTTTTAAAATTAACCGATAAAAAATATCAGAACGATTTTATTAAATTAGATAAATTCCCGTCGGGAAGAGGTTTTACTTACATCAAACCCAATGTTGAGGTCCTCGGAAAAACCGTTGAAGAAAAGAATGATGATCAGGCTAATTTCATTAAGGTGAAATTTGGAAAAGGAACTATTTATGTTCATAGCGAGCCACTTTTCCTGACCAATTATTATTTACTCAAACCCGGAAATGTAAAATATGCTCAGGATGTATTTTCATACCTCGATGATAGGGAAACGATTTGGTTTGTTGAACATACTTCAACAGAATCCAGGTTTTTTATGAGATTTATCCTTTCAAAACCAGCGTTGAAATATGCCTGGTGGGTGTTTTTGGGAGGGTTGGTTTTATTTATTTTCTTTAATGCAAAAAGAAAACAGCGCATCGTCCCGATTGTAGAACCGTTGAGAAATACTTCCGTAGATTTTGTGAAAAGTATTGGTAATTTATATTTGCAGGAAGGTGATTTCCATGATATGATGGCGAAAAAAGCACAATATTTCCTGAATAAAGTAAGATTGGATCTTTTAATTGATACTCAACATTTAGATGAAGAATTTGCGAAAAAACTTCAGTTAAAAACAGGAAAAACAATGGAAATGATCAATGAAGCAATAAATTTTATTAAAAAAGCCCAAGATCCATACGCTCACGTGCTCAAAGAAGATCTTGCCAAGATGAATAAACTCTTAGATGAGATTTTAAAATAATAAAAAACAGTCCCGAAGGGACGATTTAACGGAGAATCGGATGCAATCCGATTAATAAAACACGATTTGAATAACATTAAAATAATTGGCTGTAAGACCAAATAAAAAAATAAAAATTTATGGAAAACCTTGAAAATCAAAATGTAGAAAATCAAAGTTCTATAAATCTTGATAAAAAAGAAGGCGAGTTTCAATCCAGAATTGATATGATCGAGCTTCGCGCAAGTTTAGAAAAAGTAAAATTTGAAATTGGAAAAGTAATTGTCGGTCAGGAAAGTATGATCGAACATCTATTGGTTGCGCTTTTGTCAAACGGTCACGTTTTGATCGAAGGTGTTCCGGGAGTTGCAAAAACGATTACTGCAAAATTATTGGCAAAAACAATCGATGTAGATTTCAGCAGAATCCAGTTTACGCCGGATCTGATGCCCTCTGATATTTTGGGAACATCAATTTTCAGCATGAAAAACTCTGAATTTGAGTTTAAAAAAGGTCCGATTTTCTCTAATTTTATCTTAATTGATGAGATCAACCGTTCACCTGCTAAAACCCAGGCAGCGTTATTCGAAGTAATGGAAGAAAGACAGATCACAATGGACGGAACCCGTTATGTAATGGAAGAGCCGTTCCTCGTAATTGCTACTCAAAACCCAATTGAACACGAAGGGACATACAGACTTCCGGAAGCTCAATTAGATCGTTTCTTGTTCAAAATTAATGTCGGTTATCCTAATCTTGAGCAGGAAATTTCTATTATCAAAAATCAGCACGAAAGTAAAAACGAAGATAAAACAGAGGTTGTACACCGTGTCATTACCGCTCAGCAATTGAAAAATTATCAACATTTGGTAAAAGAAATCATTGTTGAAAGCCAGTTGATGGAATATATCGCGAAAATCATCATTAATACAAGAGAAAATCAGTTCTTATATCTTGGCGCATCTCCAAGAGCGAGTTTGGCGTTATTAACCGCTTCAAAAGCTTTTGCGGCATTAAGAGGGAGAGATTTTGTTACTCCGGAAGACATCAAAGAAGCAAGCTATGCGGTTTTGAGACATAGAGTAATCGTGTCGCCGGAAAGGGAAATGGAAGGCTTAACCGCCGATGAAATTATCAGACAAATTTTAGAGGGGATTGAGATTCCTAGGTAGATTATAGGAATTAGGAACTAAGATTTAAACTTGGGTATTTCCAATGTTTTAAAGCCTATTGCTTACAGCTTACAGCCAATGAAAAACTTATACATCAATACACGTTTTTTCTTCGCACTCATCGGAGTGGGAATGCTTTATGTTTTGGCATTTTTCTTTCCGTTTTTTATGATCATTGCGCATATTTTATTGTTGCTTTGTTTTTTGGCGGCGATGGTGGATTATCTTCTTGTTTTTAATCAGAAAGAAGGGATTTTAGCACAAAGAATTTTACCTGAAAAATTATCCAACGGCGATGAAAATTCGGTGAAAATTGATGTTAAAAATAATTATGGCTTCAAAATCAATGCAGGGATCATTGATGAAATTCCGTTTCAGTTTCAGAAAAGGGATTTTATGATTAAAAAGCAGATTGAATCAGGAAAGAATACTTATTTTCAATACACTTTAGAACCAAAAGAAAGAGGAGAATATCATTTTGGAAGTTTAAATATTTACGCATCATCGCCGATAGGTTTTATTTCAAAGAGATTTAGATTTCAGAAAGATGCGAATCTACCGTCTTATCCGTCTTTCATTCATTTGAGAAAATATGAATTGATGGCGCTTCAAAGCGAATTTTTATTGGGCGGAATCAAAAAAATAAGAAAACTTGGTCACACCATGGAATTTGAGCAGATCAAAGAATATGTTCCGGGTGATGATATCAGAACGATTAACTGGAAAGCGACTTCCAAGACCAATCGATTGATGGTGAACCAGTTTCAGGATGAAAAAGCGCAACGTATTTTTATGCTGATCGATAAAGGGCGAACGATGAAAATGCCTTTTAAAGGATTAAGCCTGCTGGATTATTCTATCAACGCGACAATGGCACTTTCTCATATCATCCTGAAAAAAGGCGACCGCGCCGGAATGATGACCTTCTCGAAAAAAACAGAGAATAAGATCGCTGCAGAAAATAAATCCGGGCAGCTTAAAAAGATTTCAGAAGCTCTTTATAACATTAATACCAACTTTTTTGAAAGTGATTTTAACCGCCTGTATCAGGATGTAAAATATTCTATCAATCAAAGAAGTCTGATCTTACTTTTTACCAATTTTGAAACACTGGACGGTCTTAACCGACAATTAAAATATCTTAGAGGAATTGCCAAAAACCATTTATTGGTCGTAGTTTTCTTTAAAAATGCAGAATTGCAGACGTTAATTCATAAAAATCCTGAAAGCATGCAGGAAATTTATGATGAAATTATCGCCGAAAAATTTGAATTCGAAAAGAAATTAATCATTCAGGAACTTCGTAAATATGGTATCTATACGGTTTATACACTTCCCGAGAATTTGAATATCGATGTTATCAATAAATATTTAGAGATAAAAGCAAGAGGAATTTTATAATTTTGCCTCATTGAAATTTTAAATTTTAGATGATGATTCACCGATTCAGTCATTATTACTTACCAATTATCACTTATAAATAAATCTAATGAAAATTACATTAAACAGAATAAACGACGATTTTTTATTTGAATGTACCAATTCTCAGGGTAATTCCATTCTTTTGGATAATACGTCTCAGCCGGGGGCAAAAGGAGTTTCCCCGATGGAAAGTGTTTTGATGGCTGTGGCAGGATGCAGCGGAATAGACGTTGTTTCTATTTTAAAAAAGCAAAGACAGGAAATTACAGGCTTTAAAGCCGAAGTAGAAGGTGAAAGAATTCCTGTGGCAGATGCAAAACCTTTTAAATCAATGATGGTTAAATTCTTTTTAGAAGGGAATATTGATCCTAAAAAAGCGCAGAAAGCGGCAGAATTGTCTTTTGAAAAATATTGCTCCGTTTCAAAAACTTTAGAACCCAATGTTGAAATTGGTTACGAAGTATATGTGAATGGTGAAAAAGCTTAATCTCAAAATAAAATAAATAAAAAAACCGGATTCATCATCCGGTTTTTTATTTAATTGAAGGTTAAAATTATTTCTTAATAATTTTTGTGCTTTTGATTGATCCATCTTTCATTGTTAATGTTAAGATGTATAATCCTGTTTTCAGATCGCCTAAATGTAATGTTGCTGAAGGATTATCAATTGTTTTTATTGTAATTCCTGAAAGATCGGTTACAGAAAGACGCTTCACTTTTTCAATATTCTGGATGTTTACAACATCAGCAAAAGGATTTGGATATGCCAGAATTTCTTTTTTGCCGGTAGCCACTTCATTGACAGCTAAACCAACAGGCTCGAGCGTTAAAGTTACTTTCCACGTGTTGTTGTCTACTTTGTTGTAATCTACATTACAATCTGATCCGCCGTACATTCTCCAGGCTCTAAGCTCAAAAATAACGTCACCCGTCAATCCGTTTGCAATAGGAATATCAGTTCTTTCGTAAGAATATGTACCCGTTGTTGATCCCGAACCGGCAGTTACCTGAGATTCTGTCATCGAATTATTAGAAGAGACTAATAAGCTTCTTTGTTCAGACATCCATCCGTTTGATTCTGTAGACATTGCGTAAGAAACGCTGGTTGATTTAATTTTATATCCCGCAGGAACTGTCATGGTCATAGCTCCCGGACAATTCGTCATATCCGTTGTTGTCGGAGGATCAGTGCTAAACATCGTATTGATATCACCCGCAGTATATGTGTTTGAAATCTGTCCCGTTGTGAAAGGCTTCATTTTCCATAAGCCCTGTGTGCCGCCACAATTTGATCTTACCCAGAAATAATAGGTTTGTCCTGTAGCCAATCCGCTTAATGTTACAGATGTTCCTGTTGATACATTTCCCATCGGTGAAGTTGTAGCACTAGGTGGAGTAGATGATGTGCTGTAATAATAATCATATCCTGAAGAAGGTGCGATTGGCGCCGCAGCCCAGCTCACGGTTGCACCTGCCATTGCAGAAGTATAAACAATGTTTGTAGGTGCCGGACAAGAAGTGTAGGCATCAGCCGAAAACGCAAAAATATTTGGAATTCCACCGGTACCCGATTTAGTTACCGTAACACTTTGTATAGGTTTTGACTGATTGGCAACATCCATCATTAATGGAATTTGGTACAATCTCGGGTCTGTTCCGTATCCTGATTCCAGATTATCATTCATAATGTTGATTCTCCCGATTCCCTGGATTGCATAGCTTGGACCGTAATACCAGTCGTCAATATTCACGCCTAAAAAACTTTGTGAAGTTGCATCTGTAAAATTTACGACAACATCTACCGCACATTGTCCGCTACCACCGGTTGCAAGCATATATAAACTTACGGCAGCAATAGGAGTTGTAAAAGTTATGGTGCCGGTATCATTCGGGTTTTGTAATCTTAATGAATTGTTTGCACTGTAAGGAGCCAATTGATAGCTTAATCCGGGAGTACTTCCTACAACGGAATTGATTAATCCATTCGCAGGTAAACCGTAAGTAAGCGGCGTACTTGAAGAAGTCAATTGAAAATCAGTAGAAATAAATGCATAGCTTACTCCGTCTACATCATTGTTTGTAGATGAAGCAGATGGTCCGATGCCGTTTGCAATAACATCAGCATTGAATCCGCTTTGGATAGGAATTGACTGATATTCTTGGGCATTAATCTGATTAAACAACACACCAGATAATATCAAGCATGCTGCAAGTAGTAGTTTTCCTTTCATAAAAAATACTTTTTAATTGTTTGGGTACTAATTTAGGTAATATGTTGTAAATTATTTACTATAATAATTAAAATAATATTAAATTTTTACTTTAATGTAGAGAAATGAAGGAATTTATTATAAATATCTTCTTGTGCAATTGAAAGTGTCATAATTAATAAATAAAAAACTGCTCCCAATAATTTGAGAACAGTTTAAGAATAGATTTGATGAGAAAAATTAATTTTTAATCACTTTTTTCATTGATTTGCCTTTTTCTGTGTTGATCATTAAGATGTACATTCCGGATGTATTGTTGTGGATGCTGATTTTTGTTTTTTGTGAATTAACTCCTGTTTGTTTTTGAATAATTCTTCCTTGTGCATCGTAGATTTCGATTGAATGTATTTTTGAATCTGACTCAATATTTACATCGCCTTTGGTAGGATTTGGATAGACGTTAATAGCTGTGTCATCTTTCTTGACATCTGTTGCCGCTAATGTAGCACTTCCGATATAGGTAACGGCTTCATTGGTTGCTACAGGGAAGTTATAGTCGAAATAAATATTCGCTTTATTCATCACGCTGTCTCCGGAAACCAGATTGTTTTTAGATTTGATTTTTAAGACAATGTTTCCATGTGCTAAAGCAGCAAGATTAATGTCCTTCATCATAAATTCCACTTTATTTCCCTGAATTTTAGTGTAAGTATTGTGTGAAGTATTCTGCAGTTGTAATGATGAAATATCAAAATCATCAGGATTAATATCCATCTCTACAACAATATTCACGGCCGGGGCAGTTCCCGTATTTTCAAAATTTACTACATAATGAAGGTTTTTCCCGATCATTGAGACCGGAATTTGATTTCCTTCAAGGCAAGTGATATCATTCGGATCATATGAACCCACCACAGTTTGCTTGTAAATTAAAGAATTATCATCAGGATCTGTATCTCCGGAAAGTGGTGTTATATTAGCCGTAAAAGTAAGGATATCACCATTGTTCACAGGGTTTGTCGAATGTGTCGGAGGATTTATTTTAAAGGTAATTTCAGATGCAGAATTAGCATAAGGTTTTAAATTATTAAAATTAAAACTAACCTGATTCCCCGAAACTGTTGAAGGTAATGTAGAAGAAATAAAGCTCATTTTAGCATTTTCAAACGTAAGAATTGCTGTTCCTGATAGGGTAACATTGCCTTTGTTTCTCCAAATTAATTTATAAACCGCATCAAAACCGGGTCTTGCGTCTGTTACGGGCGCAATAATAATTTCTAAATCTTTTACATTTCCGTTTTTGGTCACACAGATATTCTGAGCTGAAATAGTATTGTTGTTATCTGCAAAATTGGTCGTAAAAGTTGCAGGGGTAATAGTAAATAAAGAAGGGGTTTCCGGTTCTGCTGTTACGGTGAAATTTCCTGCCTGAGTAAAAAAATCATATTTTCCGTTGCTTTTAACGAAAGTTTCTCCTGTTGTCGTTCCGTCATTTATTTTGAGTTTCATATGCTCGAAAAACTCGTCGTTGGTATCACAACCATTGCTGTTTTCATCGAATCTTGTGGTTCCTGTGATGGTGTTATAATTTCCGCCGGGAGAGGAAGTGCAGTAAGAACTTACCACGGCAGATTTTCCTTCGTGGGCTAAAATGGCATTAAGCATTTCTAGTTCAGAATCATCAGCACAAATGTATTGTATATCGGTGTTAAGAAAGGTATTGTCAGAATATATTTCTGAGGGGCTTACATAATCTGCAATATATTGGACATTTCCGTTTTTAATGAAAAGGGTTTGTAGGGTGGGATTATTATTAAAATTAAGTCCATTTAGCTTTATATTTTGTGACGCATCTAATGTGGTAAGATTATTATGGGTACAATCCAGTGTAACTAAATTTTTTAGATTATTAATATCCAAATCTGAGATCTGGTTTTGGGAAACATTTAAATAGAGAGTGTTTTTAAAGCTGCTAAGACCTTCCACAGAATGGATAGTAAGGTTCTGACAATTTATATAACTGGCTTTTTCTGCTTCAGAATCACAAATTTCGCCATCATTATTATAATCAAAGTTTTCAAGTAAATATTGCTTAAAATGAGCATCGGGAATGGTAATATTGTGAGTACAGTTTACTGTGAAATTACAGTCTGGAACCACCATTATTTTTTTTATGTTTTGTGCTGAAAGAGTTTGTGCAAAGCTTAATACGTAATTTTCATCACAACAGATGTGTTTAAATGAAGGTAAATTGGAAAAACCTGAAGACTCAAATATTCCTTCAATAAATGATGCCTGTGGTGAAATGTTCTTAAAAATGAGAGTTTCTAAATTAGGATTATCACTTATGTATAAATAATTATTACTTCCCATGTCATTGTAATATTTCCCGTTGCTGGCATCAAGTTTAGTGATCAGATTTTTTCTTACATCGATACCTAAAACATTATTGAGTGAAGATAAATTCAAAAATCCTGTAAGCTGATTATTATAGAGGTAGAGATATTCTATGTTGTCGGAATTGGTAACATTGATGCTTTGTAAATGATTAAAACCTGAGTAGACATTTTTCAGATCAGGTTTATTGCTTATATCTAAAGCAGTTAATACATTATCAGAACAATAAAGTGTGGCTAAACTAGTACATCCGGATAAGTTAAGATTGGCTAATGAATTTTTTCCGGCATCCAGCCATTCGAGTTGATTTAAACCGGAGAGGTTAAGATTTGAAATTTGGTTTTCACTGCAATTCAGATGAGTTAATTGGGTATATTGGCTTACATCTAAGGCTGTTAAATTATTGTGATTTACATTTATTGATTCAAGGCTTCCTGAATTGGGCAGAATGATAGATGATAGATTCCCATTATAAGCTATTAAGGTATTGAGATGACTGAGGCTGCTTAAATCCAAAGTTGTAAAACTGTGTGACGCACATTGTAAATATTGAAGACTTGTCAAACCAGATAAATTAATACTAGTCGCTGAAGTTCCGCCAACAGTAAGTGAGACAAGATTTGTCATATCAGACAGATCTATGGAAACTAAAGAAGATCCCTGTAAGAGTAATTCAGTAACATTTCTAAAACTTTTTATTCCTACAACCGATTGTGTGTTATAATAATTGCCTGCAAATAGGTAACTTATATTATCTGCTTCACTTTGTTGTATTTCGCCATCGTTATTGGTGTCTATTTTCACCCAGTTTCCATTCAGGTCTTTCGCAATACTTTGTGTGGGGCTGGATAACATTAATGCTGCCTTAAAATTGGCATCCGGAAAATTGATAATTTGTGCCTTTATTCCCAAACTGAGCCATAGAAAGCAGGCTAAATAAAATAATTTTGTTCTCATTGTAATAATTTTTAATGTGTTTATTTTTGAAAAAGGACAGAAGATTACTCCACAGAATTTTAGACCTATTAAAATTGAATAGGCTTAAATTAATGTGTTGAAGTAAAAATATTCTGATTGATAAAGAAGTTGAAGCGAATGTAATTCCGCCTTTCAATTCCTAATAAGTGTATCAGGAAAGCAAATAAATTTGTTTTCATTTTTGTGTTTTTTCTCATTACAAATATAAATAAATTATTAAATATTCAAAATTTTAAGAAATGTAGAAAGGAATTAAATTAAAAAAAGCCCCTTAAAAAGAGGCTTTATATTATATTGTTAATCTTGGTTTCATAAGCTTTGCAACGGTTGCCGTCCATCCTGTTTGATGGGATGCGCCGACTCCGCGGCCATTATCTCCGTGAAAATATTCGTAGAAGGTAATATAATCTTTAAAATGTTCATCATAATTAAACTTCGGATTTCCTCCATTGAAGGCTCTTTCTCCGTTTTCATCTTTTAAGAAGATCGAACACAATCTCGCGCTGATATTTTGAGCAACTTCATCAAGATTTCTCTTGTCACCACTTCCTGTCGGCAATTCAACTTTCAGACTATTTCCGTAATAAAAATGGAAACGCTGTAAACTTTCAACAATCAAAAAGTTAATCGGGAACCAAATCGGACCTCGCCAGTTGCTGTTTCCTCCAAATAATCGGCTGTCGCTTTCTGCAGGAGTGTAATAAACGACATTCTCAGTACCATGAACAGAAAAAACAAAAGGGTTTTCCTCATACACCTTAGACATCGCACGGATTCCGTAAGAACTCAAAAATTCTTTTTCATCCAGCATTCTCGACAAAACTTTTGACAGTCTGTTTTTACGGAGAATACTCATCAGATGTTTTCTGCCGTGACCTTCCTCATCCCAGTGCGAAACAAGTTTGGTGAGTTCCGGCTTATTCTTTAAAACCCATTCCATTCTTGCGGTGAAATTGGGCATTTTTTCCAATAAATGATGGTCAATAATTTCTACGGCAAACATCGGAATAAGTCCCACAATACTTCTCAATCGTAAAGAAGCGCTGTCGCCGTTTCCAAGCTGGAGAACATCGTAGAAAAATCCGTCTTCTTCGTTCCAAAGCCCTTTTGTGCCTTCGCCTAAGTTTTCCATGGCTTCGGCAATATAGAGATAATGCTCAAAAAATTTGATCGCCATATCTTCATAAACCTGATAATATTGAGCCAGCTCCATCGAGATTCGCATCATGTTTAAAGCGTACATTGCCATCCAGCTTGTTCCGTCAGCCTGCTCAAGATGTTGACCGTCTTTTAATTGCATATTCCGGTCAAAAGCACCGATGTTATCAAGCCCAAGGAAACCTCCTCCAAAAATATTATTGCCACTTTTATCTTTTCGGTTAACCCACCATGTGAAATTCAGAAGCAGCTTCTGGAAAACTTTTTCTAAAAATAAAAGATCGGGTTTTCCGTTTTGTTTTTCATCAATTTTAAAAACCCTGAAGCACGACCATGCATGTACAGGCGGGTTGACGTCACTCAGATTCCATTCATAGGCGGGAAGCTGCCCGTTTGGATGCATATACCATTCTTTCGTTAATAAAAGAAGCTGTCCTTTCGCAAATTCGGCATCGATTATCGCAAACGGCACACAATGGAAAGCCAAATCCCAGGTCGCATACCATGGATATTCCCATTTATCGGGCATCGAGATGATGTCCTTGTTGTGCATATGATTCCACTCAGTATTTCTTACATAATTGTTGAAATCTCTCGGAGCTTCAAAATTAGGATCGCCTTTCAGCCATTTTCCAACATTGTAATGATAAAATTGCTTGTTCCAGAGTAATCCTGCAAATGCCTGTCTTTGCACGTTTTTTTCGTCGTCATTCGGGACATCGTTTTGAATTTCATGATAAAATTCATTGGCTTCATTAATCCTTGTATTAAAAATTTCATCAAACTGATAAAAAGGCTCATCTGAATCATTAGGAGATAATCTGAAATCAAAAGTTTTCGATTGTCCTGCCGGAATTGTTTCATCAATTAAAAAAGACCCTTTTGTACCTCTTTTCTCGGGATTTACGGTATTGCTTCCATAAATAATATGGTCATTAATACCATCTTTAAAATAAGAATTTCCCAAGTAAGGCGCTCCGTGCAGCTTTGGAGTATTGGTTTCATTATCACAGAAAACACTTTCTGCATGTACATTTCTTGAATAAAACTTTTTAATGGAAATACTGTCGTGATTAATATCAATACAGCCCTCATAAGAAGCTTTTGTCTGACCTTTATACGTATTATAGCCCCATTTCCAGTTGTTTCTGAACCAGACAGTCGGAACCACCACAATCGGCGCATCAATTTGGCTTCTGTTACAAACCGTAACTCTTACCAGGATGTCATTGTGATCGGCTTTGGCATATTCAATGAAAATGTCAAAATATTCATCTTTGTCAAAAATTCCTGTATCGAAAAGCTCATATTCAAGTTCTTTTTTGCTGCGTCTTCCGTTTTCTTTAAGAAGATCGTCATACGGAAACTCATTGATCGGATATTTATACACCATCTTCATATAGCTGTGAGTAGGTGTGTTGTCTAAGTAATAAAAAATCTCTTTAATATCTTCTCCATGATTTCCCTGAGGATTGCTCAACCCAAAAAAACGCTCCTTTACCATTTTATCTTTCTTGTTCCAGAAGGATAGGGCAAAACAGAAAAGCTGCTTCACATCAGAGATTCCGGCAATGCCTTCCTCGCCCCAGCGATAGGCGTAGCTTTCGGCATTATTATGATTGGCAAATTCCCACGCATTCCCGTTTGGGCTGTAATCCTCACGTACATTTCCCCATTGTCGGTTGCTTACGTAAGGTCCCCAGTTTTTCCAGTTGTTATCTTGTAATCTTTGTTTTTCAGCACTCATATCTCATCATTTTTCATTACGAAGGTAGTTTTTTTGAAAAAAAAATCCAATTCTTTTAATCTGAAGAATTCTTAACAGACGCTTGAAAGTCTTTTCCTTACAGGCTTTTTTAGATTAAATTAAATTTTTATAAATATTTAAAAGAAATGTTTTATATTTGCACCATTCGTTCATTCAAATATTGAAAATGTTATCAAGAAAGGTTGAGGGACAGACCCTGTGAAACCTTAGCAACCCTTTGCGCAAGCGAAGAAGGTGCTACGTTCTACCAAATAATTTATTTTGGACAGATAACTTACTGAAGTTCTTTTCAGCCATTTCTTATGGCATTTTCAATTGTATTTAAAATAAATAGAATTGAAAGCAGAACTAAACTATATTAATTTTTCGTATCAAACCCTTTCTAATAAGGAATACAATATCCCGTTGAGCTATCAGCTTTTCGGGAAAGACCTCTTTTCTGCACCTGTCATTTTAGTTAATCATGCGTTAACCGGAAATTCAAACGTCTCGGGAGAAAAAGGCTGGTGGAAACAGCTGATCGGAGAAAATCAGGTGATTGATACATATAAATATACCGTTTTATGCTTCAATATTCCCGGAAACGGCTATGATGATTTTTTAATTGATGAATATGAAGATTTCACGGCTGCAGATATTGCGAATATCTTTTTAAAAGGTCTTGAAATTTTAAAAATTAAAAGTTTATACGCCATTATTGGAGGTTCTTTAGGTGGTGGAATCGGTTGGGAAATGTTAGTGAAAAAGCCAGATCTTGCCGAGATTTTCATTCCTATTGCCTGCGATTTTAAAACTCATGACTGGCTTCATGCACAATGTCTGGTTCAGAAATTTTTATTAAACGGAAATGATAAACCATTACAAAAAGCCAGAATTCATGCGATGTTGTGCTACAGAACACCTCAATCTTTAAACGATAGATTTCAAAACAGATACAATCAGGAAAAACAGAGCTTAGAATCGGAAGACTGGCTTGTTTATCACGGAAATGCTTTAAACGAAAGATTTAGTTTAAAATCTTATAAGCTGATGAATCATTTGCTGATGAACATTAATGCTGAGGAAACTCAACTGGAGAAAATCGAGGCACGAATGCACATGATCTCCGTTGATACAGATTTATTTTTCCCGGCTTCTGAAATCCGAATGTGCTTTGAAAAGCTTACAAAAAAAAAGGAAAATGTTTTCTGTCACGAGATCAAATCAATTCACGGGCACGATGCCTTCTTAATGGAATACAAACAATTAAATAACATCATTAAAAATATTTTGTAGAAATGAGTAAGATTAATGTTAACGAAATAAAATTTTTAAAAAACAGATCAATCATCAAATTTGAAGGAGAAGATTTCTTAGGTGAAATCGGGATTGACGGACGAATTTTTAAAGCGCTTACTTTGGCGCGAATCAGTGTTGGAGTAATTTCTCAGCAGGCAATCGAAAACGGGCTTTCAATTCTGGTTCAGGAAGCTGACTCCGAAAAAGCAGTAAATTGTCTGATTGACGAATTTGAAGCAGAAAGAAAATCAGGGAAAGTTTCTCAGATTTACAGTATAAATAATGTTTCTGTATTGGGTTTTGTTGCAGAAGATTTCAACAAAGTTTTGGCAGAATTGGCTAGAAATAATGTTTTCCCGTTACTTTTAAATCAGGTGGCAAGCGAAGGACGTGTAAATATTGTGGTAACATCTTCACAAGACGAAAAAGCAAAAAATATCATTGAATCCGAAATTTCTAAAAAACCAAAAACGGTTCATTTAGCAATCATCGGTCACGGAAACGTTGGAAAAACTTTGATAGAACAGGTTTTACAATCTTCAGAAGAAATCAGAAGACGTAAAAAAATCGATCTGAAAGTGGTAGCAGTTGCCAATTCAAGGAAAATTGCTTTCAATAAAAAAGGTTTTGGAAACAACTGGAGCGATGAGGTTTTAACGGCAGAAAGTCCGTCAAGTGTCAATGAATTAATCAGATTCTCAAAAGAAAATCAATTGGAAAACCTGATCGTTGTTGATAATACAGCGAGTAAAGATTTTGTACATAATTATCATGCATTGGCTGAAAATGGCTTCGACTTGGTTTCTTCCAATAAAATTTTCAACACACTTCCGATCGAAGAATACCGTAAACTGAGATATACGTTGAACAAAAACAACAGACGTTATCTGTATGAAACCAATGTTGGTGCAGGTTTACCATTAATTGATACGATTAAATTATTACACCTTTCAGGGGAAAATATCACAAGAATCAAAGGCGTTTTCTCTGGAACATTGAGTTATGTTTTTAATAACTTTTCTTTAAGAGATGATAAATTTTCAACCATCATCAACGAAGCGTTGGAAAAAGGATATACGGAACCGGATCCAAGAGAAGATTTATCAGGAAACGATGTGGCAAGAAAATTATTGATTTTGGCGAGAGAATTAGATTTAATCAATGAATTTAATGATATCAATATTCAAAATCTTGTTCCTGAAAATTTACTTTCTATTTCAAAACCAGAATTTCTTACAAGACTGGAAGAATTAGACACAGAATACCAAAAAATTAAGGAAAATCAGGAGCCGGGTCATGTGTTGAGGTACGTTGGTGATTTACATGGTGATTTGCAAAAAGATAAAGGTGAATTGGATGTAAAATTAATTTCTGTTCCTGCAACTTCAGCTTTAGGACAGCTGAAAGGTTCAGATTCAATCTTCGAAATTTATACCGAAAGCTATGGCGAAAATCCAATTGTAATCATGGGAGCCGGAGCCGGAGCTAAGGTTACCGCAAGAGGTGTTTTCGGAGATATTTTAAGAGTAAGTGAAACTAAATAATTAGCCATTTGAACCCGAAGGGTTCAATATTAATAGCCTTAGGTGAAACCTATGGAAAGAAATAATAACAAACAACCGTAAATAAAACCTACGGAAAATATAGAAATGGAAAACGAAAATTTTGAAACCTTCGCCATAAGAACCCAAACTGAAAGAACGCAGTTTGACGAGCATTCTACACCATTGTATCTTACATCCAGCTTTATTTTTCAGGATGCGGAAGATATGCGCGCGAGTTTTGCGGAAGAAAAAGCAAAAAATTTATACAGCCGCTTTTCAAATCCGAATGTAACGGAATTTACCGACAAAATTGCAAAAATGGAAGGTGCAGAAGCAGGATATGCTTTCGCAACGGGGATGGCGGCAATTTATTCAACTTTCGCGACTTTATTAAATGCAGGAGATCACATTGTGAGCTGTCAGTCGGTTTTTGGATCTACTCACACGTTGTTCACAAAATATTTCCCAAAATGGAATATCGAAACAACGTATTTCAAAGCCGAAGATTCAGAAAACGTAGAAAAATATATCCAACCTAACACGAAAATTTTATATCTGGAAACGCCGACAAATCCGGCAATCGAAATCTTAGATTTAGAATTTTTTGGGAAAATCGCAAAAAAACATAATCTTATTTTTATTGTAGATAATTGTTTTGCAACACCTTATCTTCAGCAACCGATAAAAGATGGAGCTGATATTGTGGTGCATTCTGCTACAAAATTAATTGACGGGCAGGGTCGTGTTTTAGGTGGAGTCGCGGTTGGTAAAGAAGATTTGATTCGTGAAATTTACCTTTTCGCAAGAAATACAGGACCCGCAATGTCACCTTTCAACGCTTGGGTTCTATCAAAAAGCTTGGAAACATTAGCAATTCGTGTTGAAAAACATTGCGAAAACGCTTTAAAAGTAGCCAAATTTTTAGAAAGTCATCCCAATGTAGAATTGACAAAATATCCATTCCTGCCATCTCATCCAAGTTATGAAATTGCTAAAAAACAAATGAAATTGGGTGGAAATATCGTCGCTTTCGAAATCAAAGGAGGAATTGAAGGCGGAAGAAAATTTTTAGATAAAATTAAAATGTGTTCACTTTCTGCAAATTTGGGAGATACAAGAACGATCGTGACGCACCCAGCATCTACAACACATTCAAAATTATCAGACGAAGAAAGAAATGAAGTCGGAATCACGGCAGGTCTGGTTCGTTGCTCAGTAGGTTTGGAAAACGTAGATGATATTATTGCAGATCTAAAACAGGCATTGGATTAATAACGAACCCGAAGGGTTCAACAACAATAGCCATATGTGAAACGTATGGAAAAAGATATTATCATTAATTCAACGATGAAAAATAAATAAAAATGAAAAATTCAGAACAACTATACAAAGCATTATCCGAGAGAATTTTAATTCTTGACGGAGCAATGGGAACGATGCTTCAGCGATACAAATTCGAGGAAGAAGATTATCGCGGTGATCGTTTTAAAGACTGGGAACATCCTGTAAAAGGAAACAACGACTTACTTTCGCTGACACAGCCTCAAGCAATCGAAGAAGTTCATAAAAAATACCTGGAAGCTGGAGCTGACATCATTGAAACCAATACATTCTCAGGAACAACCATTGCGATGGCTGATTACCATATGGAAGAATTGGTGTATGAACTAAATTTCGAATCTGCAAAAATCGCAAGAAAAGTTTGTGATGAGTTCACCGCAAAAAATCCTGACAAGCCAAGATTTGTAGCAGGTTCCATCGGTCCGACAAACAGAACGGCAAGTTTGAGTCCTGACGTAAATGATCCGGGTTACAGAGCCATCACTTTTGACGAGTTGAGAATTGCTTACAAACAACAATCTGAAGCATTGTTAGATGGAGGTTCGGATGTTTTATTGGTTGAAACAATTTTTGATACATTGAATGCAAAAGCCGCACTTTTCGCTATTGATGAAATTAATGAGGAAAGAGGAATTAATATCCCGATCATGGTTTCAGGAACGATTACCGATGCTTCAGGAAGAACATTGAGCGGTCAAACGGCAGAAGCATTTTTGATTTCAGTTTCACATTTGAATTTACTAAGTGTAGGTTTCAACTGTGCCTTGGGAGCCAATCAATTGACACCTTATTTGGAAACGTTGGCACATAATTCAGAATTTTATGTTTCGGCTTATCCGAATGCCGGTCTACCAAACGCTTTCGGAAAATATGATGAAACACCCGAAGATATGGCAGCGCAGATTAAAGAATACGTAGAAAAAAAGTTAATCAATATCATCGGAGGCTGTTGCGGAACGACTCCTGACCACATCAAAGCAATTGCAGATTTGGTTGATAAGTATGAGCCGAGAAAAGTTGTATTTAGTTTTTAGTGTTTGGTATTTAGATTATTACAACGATTTATGAGTTTTCAGGATTTTAAAAAATTAGATGTTTGGTTATTTGCAAGAAAATTAACCAATTCAATCTACAATATAACAAAAGAGTTTTCTGGTAGTGAGCAATTTGGATTAACAAATCAAATGAGAAGATGTGCTGTTTCCATTACTTCAAATATTGCAGAGGGTTGTGGTAGAAATACACCAAAAGGAACTTTAGTTTTTTTATACATATCAAGAGGTTCTATTTTCGAATTAGAAACTCAACTATATATTTCGTTTGATCAAAATTATATTGATGAAACTTTTTTTATTAAAATTGATGAGGAAATCCAGACATCCAAAAAGTTGTTGAATGGATTTATTAATTATTTCAAAAAACAAGAAGATGGAAAATAGAGAAGAAATACTAAACACCAAATACCAAACACCAAACACCAAATACCTTCGACTATCGGGGCTTGAACCTCTGATTATTACACCGGAAAGTAACTTCATCAACGTTGGTGAAAGAACCAATGTTGCCGGTTCAAAGAAATTTTTAAGATTAATTAAAGAAGAGAAATTTTCTGAAGCATTAGATATTGCCCGCCATCAGGTTGAAGGGGGCGCACAGATTCTCGATGTCAATTTTGATGACGGATTGATCGATGGAAAGGCTTCCATGATTAAATTTTTAAATCTAATTGCTTCTGAACCGGATATTTCCAGAATTCCTATCATGATCGACTCTTCCAAATGGGAGATTTTAGAAGCCGGACTTCAGGTAGCACAAGGAAAATGTGTGGTAAATTCCATCAGCTTAAAAGGGGGTGAAGAAGAATTTATCAAACAGGCAAAAGCGATCAAAAGATATGGGGCAGCGGTTATTGTTATGGCGTTTGATGAAGACGGGCAAGCCGATACCTACGATCGTAGGATTGAAATCACAAAAAGATCATATGATATCTTAGTTAATGAAGTGAAATTTGCTGCGGAAGATATTATTTTCGATTTAAATATTTTCCCTGTGGCAACGGGAATGGATGAACACAGAAGAAATGCAATCGACTTCATTGAAGCAACGAGATGGGTTCGTCAAAACCTTCCGTATGCGTCTGTAAGCGGAGGAGTGAGCAATGTTTCGTTCTCTTTCCGTGGAAATGATACCGTGAGAGAAGCAATGCATTCGGTTTTCTTGTATCACGCTATTCAGGCGGGAATGAATATAGGAATTGTAAACCCTGCGATGTTAGAGGTTTATGATGAAATTAATAAAGAATTATTAGGTCTTGTAGAAGATGTTATTCTCGATAAAAGAGAAGATGCAACAGAAAGACTTCTTGATTATTCGGAGAAACATAAATCTGTCAAAAAAGAAGTCGTTGAAGAACTCGAATGGAGAACCAGACCTTTGCAGGAAAGAATCACACACGCTCTGGTAAAGGGGATTGATCGTTTTATCGAAGAAGATGTGGAGGAAGCAAGACTGCAATCAGCCAAACCTTTACACGTTATTGAAGTTAATTTAATGACAGGAATGGGCGTTGTCGGCGACTTATTCGGAAGCGGAAAAATGTTTCTTCCACAAGTTGTAAAATCAGCAAGAGTAATGAAAAAAGCCGTGGCATATTTACAACCTTTTATTGAAGCTGAAAAAGATGGTTCAAGACCTGCAAATGGAAAAATCCTGATGGCAACTGTAAAAGGAGACGTTCATGATATCGGTAAAAATATTGTGAGTGTTGTTTTAGGCTGTAATAATTATGAAATTGTGGATCTTGGAGTAATGGTTCCTGCAGAAAAGATTATTCAGGCGGCAATTGATCATAATGTTGATGTTATTGGCTTAAGCGGGTTAATCACACCAAGTTTGGATGAAATGGTGTACATCGCATCAGAATTGGAACGACAAAATCTTAATTTCCCTCTATTGATCGGTGGTGCGACGACTTCAAAAGCACATACCGCAGTGAAGATTGATTTAAAATATAAAAATGCAGTTGTTCATGTTAATGATGCTTCCAGAGCGGTAAATGTGGTGAGTTCTTTGTTGGGAGACAGAAATAAAGAATATGTAAGCGATTTAAAGAGTGACTACTCGGATTTCCGTGAAAAATTTCTGAACAGACAGATTGATAAAGAATATGTTTCAATTGAGGATGCAAGAAAGGAGAAATTTAAAATCGACTGGCAAAATGAAGAAATTTTCACACCGAATAATTTAGGTATACAAGTTTTTCAGGATCGGGATCTGAATGAATTGGTGCCTTTCATCGACTGGTCGCCGTTTTTCAGAAGTTGGGATCTTCATGGAAAATACCCTAATATTTTTGATGATGAGGTTGTCGGAGCTCAGGCAAAAGAATTATTTAAAGACGCTCAGGTTATTTTAAAGAAAATTTTGGATGAAAAATCATTAACTGCCAAAGCCATTTTCGGAATTTTTAAGGCTAATTCAACTGAATCTGATGATATTTTAATTTTTGATGAAAATGATAATGAGCAAGTTAAATTTTTAACATTAAGACAGCAACTTCAAAAATCAAAAGGCAAAGAATATTTGGCGTTAAGCGATTTTATTGCTCCTCAAAACTCAGGAAAAGCTGATTATATGGGGGCTTTCTGCGTTACAACAGGTTTCGGAACCGATGAGTTGGCAGAAGAATATGAAAAAGCAAATGATGATTACAATGCGATCATGGTAAAAGCTTTAGCAGACCGTTTTGCAGAAGCTTATGCCGAATTTTTGCATAAAAAAGTAAGAACAGAATATTGGGGATACGCCAATCAGGAAAATTTAAGCAACGAAGATTTAATTGCTGAAAAATATAAAGGAGTTCGTCCTGCACCGGGCTATCCTGCTTGTCCTGATCACCTGGAAAAACATGCGATTTGGGATCTTTTAAAAGTGGAAGAAAATATTGGAGTTTACTTGACTGAAAGTTTGGCGATGTTCCCGACAGCCTCGGTTTCCGGATATTATTTTGGAAGTCCGCACGCAAAATATTTCGGACTCGGAAAGATTGCAGAAGATCAATTGAAAGACTATTCAAAAAGAAAAGGAATTTCATTACAGGAAGCCAGAAAATGGTTGTCACCTAATTTAGCAGATTAATTTAAAAGTTAATAGTTGACAGTTGTTGGTTGCTGGTTTGTTAATCCCATCAACTAGCAATTTTCAATAAGCAACAAAACTATAAAATGAAGATAACAGATCATATTAAAAACGCAAACGGGAAGCCCCTATTTTCCTTAGAAGTTGTTCCGCCGCAAAAGGGAATTGGGATTGAAGATTTATATAAAAATATAGACCCGCTGATGGAGTTCAAACCTCCTTTCATCGATGTTACGACTTCCAGAGAAGAGTACATTTATATTAATAAAGGAAATGGTTTGATGGAACGCAGAATTACAAGAATGCGTCCCGGAACATTGGGAATCTGTGCGGCAATTCAGCATAAATATAATGTAGATACAGTTCCACACCTGCTTTGCGGAGGTTTTACGAAGGAGGAAACAGAATATCTTTTGGTCGACTGTATGTATTTGGGCATTGACAATATTATGGCGCTTCGTGGAGATGCAATGAAAGGGCATCAGTATTTCGAGGCCACTCCGGGAGGTCATTCAAGTGCAATGGATTTGGTTCATCAAATTAATAATTTAGGTCGTGGAAAATATCTTCACGACGATGAGCAGATTTGTGATGAACACAATAAATTCTGCATCGGAGTTGCGGGTTATCCTGAAAAACATATGGAAGCTCCTTCGATGAATTATGACTTAAAATGGTTAAAACAAAAAGTCGACGCCGGAGCAGATTATATCGTAACTCAAATGTTTTTTGATAATAAAAGGTTTATCGAGTTTGTAACAAAAGCCAGAGAAATGGGAATTACCGTTCCTATCATCCCTGGAATTAAACCAATTGCAACAAAAAGACATTTAAAGTTATTGCCGCAGGTTTTCAAAATTGATTTACCGGAAGATTTAATTAATGAAGTAGAAAATGCTAAAAATAATGAAGCCGTAAAACAAATCGGAATCGAATGGGCAATTAATCAATGTAAAGAATTGCTTGATTTTGGAGTTCCTGTTTTACATTTTTACTCAATGGGTAAAAGTGATAATATTAAAAAAGTAGCCGGAGAGCTGTTTTAAATATTGATTTTAAGATTTTCGGAGCAGCCGAAGGCTGCTCCGAAAATCTATTCTATAACATTGGATGTCTTTCAAATTCCCTAGACCTATCAAATAAATAACGGTAAGTTGCCAGTTTTCTTGTAATTGTCGTGTCTAAGTTCTCTGCAATTTTTATCATTTTAGGATTAAAATCACCGATCCATTGGAGTTCAGTGGTCTTAAAATCAGTGTGTTTTCTTAAATGTTGCGTTCCTTCCCAGATCATATAGCCTTCAAGCCCCTTTTTCTGCCATTCGGGAACGACTCCGAAAACAAGACCAACCATTTTCTCATTTTTCTTAAACTTTTTAACCCATAAAAATTTTAATTTTTCAAAAAAACCGAATTTTCCGTTCAGATATTTAAACCATTGATTTAAGTCAGGAATATTCATCCACATAGCAACCGGTTTCTCGTTTTCATAGACAAACCACGAAATGTTTTCGTTAATAATCGGTTTCATGGTTTTAAACATTTTCAAGACTTTACCTTCACTCATTTGCTTACCTTCTCCATGTGTTGCCCAGGCTTTATTGTATATTTCAGTAAAATCTTTCGCGAATTTTCCCAAGTTATTTTTTTTCAATGGTCTTGCAGAAATATTGGGGTTCTTGCTATATTTTGCGTGCATCACCGTAAAAACTCTTGAAACTTCTGCAAAAATAGGTCTTGAAAAACAGAGTTGCTCGAAATAAATTTTGAAACCATAATTCTCAAAAAGATCTTGATAATAACGAAAATTATAATTCATTCCATACAAAGGTTCAATGTAACCATCAATTAAAAGTCCCCAAAACTTATCTCGTTCCCCAAAATTTATCGGTCCGTCCATCGCTTGTATTCCTTTTTCCTGAAGCCAATTTTTACAATAATCAAAAATAAAATTTGCTGTTTCCTGATCATTAATACAATCAAAAAATCCGATTCCACCGGTTGGTTGTTTTTGTTTATAAAATTTATTCACAAAAACCGCAACTTTTCCAAGTGTTTCGTTTTGTTTATTTTTAAATAAAAATCTTTTACATTCTCCGGTTTTGAAGAATTTGTTTTTTTCAGGATTAAAAATTTCTTCGATGTCCTTATTTAAAGGTCTGATATAGTTTTTGTCGTGTTGGTAAAGCCTTGATGGGAACTCTAAGAATTCCTTTTTCTGTACTTCATGTTGTACTTCTTCAACGATAATCATAGTATTTTACAGATGAGAACCTGAAAGATAATATTTTTAGTTTAAAATTGAAATAAATCAATAAATATAATCCGTATTTTTGTGGCAAATTAAATGAAAATGGTTGATTTTACTGATAACGACGATGATATTTTCACGGGAAAAGAACATACGCCTATAAGGAAAGATGCTTTTGATAAATCGCCACAGGAAAAGATAGAAAAAATTACGGAGCTTTTTGGAGAAATCATGGAAACTTTGGGGATGGATATGACCGATGATTCTTTAAAAGACTCTCCAAAACGTGTGGCAAAAATGTATGTAAACGAAATTTTCGGAGGGCTTCTTCCAGAAAATAAACCGGGAATTTCCACTTTTTCAAATAAATATAAATACCGCCAGATGTTGGTGGAAAAAGATATTACCGTATATTCATTCTGCGAACATCACTTTTTGCCGATTATCGGAAGAGCGCATGTTGCGTATATTTCAAACGGCGAAGTGATCGGGCTTTCAAAAATTAACAGAATAGTTGATTATTATGCGAAAAGACCGCAGGTTCAGGAAAGATTGACAATGCAGATTGTGGATGCCCTAAAAGAAGCTTTAGGAACAAAAGATGTCGCTTGTATCATCGATGCAAAACATCTTTGCGTAAATTGCAGAGGAATTAAAGATACATCCAGTTCGACGATTACCGCAGAATTGAGTGGTATTTTCAGAACAAATCCTATTACCAGACAGGAATTCTTACATTATGTAGGAAGTCATGTAAAATTGGATTATTGATAAATTAAATTAATAATGATAAAATTTAAAAAAGTTTCAGACAAAATTTTCATTGCGACAATTATTTGTTGTTGCTGAGAATGCTATTGATGAAAGATTCGTTCTTTTATCTGTCGGACTTTGTTAAATGCTATGCTTTTTGTTGAAAAACTTTGTGTTCTTTTTTAAGTAGAATGCCTTTGTGTAACTTAAAAGCAGTTATTAGTCAAAAAACCTTTGCGAACTTTGCGTTTAAATTAATATTAGGTATTAAAATTAACACTCAAATTTTTTAAGAAAACTTTGCGGGCTTTGCATTTAAAAAACTAAATTTAAAATCATTAAACCAAAAACAAAATAATGCAATTAAAAATATATAATTCGCTTACCTCAGAAAAAGAAATTTTTAAACCAATATTAGAAGGAAACGTCGGAATGTACGTTTGTGGACCTACCGTTTACAGCAATGTGCATTTGGGAAATGTACGGACTTTCCTTTCTTTCGACTTTATTTATAGAAGCTTGACTCACTTGGGCTATAAAGTGAGATATGTAAGAAATATCACCGATGCAGGTCACCTTACAGACGATGGAGACGTCAATAATGACAGGTTTGTAAAGCAAACCCGTCTTGAAAAATTGGAGCCTATGGAAATCGTACAGAAATATACGGTTGATTTTCATAAGGTGTTGGATATGTTTAATTTACTTCCGCCGAATATTGAGCCGACTGCAACAGGTCACATCGTTGAACAAATTGAATTGACTCAAAAATTAATTGAAAAAGGATTTGCCTACGAAAGCAATGGTTCTGTATATTTTGACGTTCTTGAATACAACAAAAGAGGTCTGAATTACGGCGAACTTTCAAAAAGAAATATTGAAGAACTTTTCGCCAATACCCGCGATTTGGACGGGCAAGGGGAAAAGAAAAATCCACAGGATTTTGCGCTTTGGAAAAAAGCATCACCTGCGCACATCATGAGATGGAATTCGCCTTGGGGAGAAGGTTTTCCGGGTTGGCATCTTGAATGTACTGCGATGAGCACTAAGTATTTAGGTGAAAAATTTGATATCCACGGAGGTGGAATGGATTTGAAATTCCCACATCACGAATGTGAGATCGCTCAAGGGAAAGCTTGCAATGATATTGCTCCTGTAAATTACTGGATGCATGCTAATATGTTGACGATGAATTCTCAACGTATGAGTAAATCAACAGGAAATTACATCTTGCCAATGCAGTTGGTTACAGGGGAAAATGATTTCTTTGAAAAGCCCTTTCATCCGTCAATTGTTCGTTTCTGCTTTTTGCAGGCTCATTACAGAAGTGTTTTGGATATTTCTAATGATGCCATGATTGCAAGTGAAAAAGGTTTCATCAGATTGATGGAAGCGGTAAAAGTTTTAAATTCAATTGCTCCGAATGATGAAAAACAATCAGGTTTTAATCTTGAAGAATGGAAAAATAAAGCTTATGATGCTTTAAATGACGATTTTAATTCTCCGGTTCTTATTGCTCATATATTTGAAGCTGTGAAATATATTTTTGCTTTAAATGATGAAAAAGAAACGATCTCAACTAAAGATTTAGAGGATTTAAAATCAACTTTGGATGCTTTGATTTTTGATGTTTTAGGATTGCAGACGATCGAAGAAAATAATAATGAAAAGCTGGATCAGACATTGCAGGTTTTAATTGAACTGAGAAATCAGGCAAGAAAATCGAAAAACTTCGACCTTTCAGATCAGATCAGGGATAAATTGCTTGCAGAAGGTATCGAATTAAAAGACGGCAGAGACGGAACAACTTATGTTTTAAACTAAGATTTAAAAATATTTATTATATAAAACTCCCGCAAAGTTGTGGGAGTTTTTTGTGTTTTAGCTTATCATTTCGACGAAGGAGAATCTCCTTCAGAATGACAAACGAGCCGCTTAAATAAAATTCTTATTCAAACACTCGAATTTTTTATTATTCAATTTAAAAATTGTGTAACTTAGTAATACTAAAATCATTACGAATCTAAAATTTATCATATGAAAAAACATTTATTCCCTGTATTCTTGTTATTATTTGGCGCAAATGCGTATGCACAACAAGATTTCTTTGCATTGGTCGGAAAAGATACTCCGAGTATTATTTTCAATGATTTCCGTGCGATTGATGCTACAAACGGAGTTTCCGGAGAGAAAATTTTTACGGCTGATGCTGCTGCCAAAGTTTTTTCACAAACGAGAAACGGAGATGTAACTGAAGATAAAAATTCTTACAACAATTCTCAGGCAATTGCGATGGCTGCATTGGCTTTTGATCCGTCAAATAATAATTTGATCTATATGCCGATGTTTTCTTCCAATATTTATGTGTTAAATCAGAAAACCAAAGAAATTACTTTGATCGAAAATAATGTTGTAAGAGTGACTTCATGCGACATCAATTCTCACATAACAAGAATGGCAACGGGTTATGACGGAAATATTTATGCCATGAACAATTCCGGAACGCAGTTTTTACAGATCAGCAAAAAGAATAATCAATACATTGTCAACGACCTTGGAATCATTAAAGATGATGCTTCCAACGGGAAAAATTCCTTCACAACGATTGAATCAGGTTTTGGTGGCGATATGATTGCGGATGCAGATAATAATTTCTATGTTTTTGCAACTTCAGGAAATGTTTTCAAGGTTTCAACTAAAGATTTAAGGTCAAAATTTATCGGAAAAATCACAGGTCTTCCTGAGAATTATTCAGTAAATGGTTCTGCTGTAAATGCCAAAGGAAATGTAGTGATTGCAAGTGCAAAAGGGGCTGCTTTATATGAAGTAGATCTAAAAACTTTACAGGCAAAACAAATTCCGGGCGAACAAAATTTACATATTTATGATTTAGCAAGTAAATATTTTGCCAATGATAGAGCAAATTCATTGAATGCTTTGGCGGAAATTGATATTTATCCTACAAGAGTTGATGAGCATTTTATCAATGTTAATGTCAATGATAAAAATGTAAAAGGAAATATAAAATTAAATGTTTTTGATATTTCAGGTAAAAATGTATTTAAACAAACGCTTTCTGTAAAAGATGGTTATTTAAATGAACAGGTTTATTTGAAAAGTTTAATTAATGGAGCTTATATTGTAAGCATTACTTCGGAATCCGGTAAAATTTTGATGAACAAAAAAATTCTGATTACTGAATAATCTTTCAATTTAACATAATGACTAAAAACCTTTCCGAATATCACTCGGAAAGGTTTTTTAATGAATATTTGATATTCAGGAAGTTTTATTTTTCAATTTTAAACTGTACTTTTATAAAAAAATATAGATGAAGTTATACTTTAACTTAGGGTACAATGCAAAAGCTGGAGAAGCTTTACAGCTGCTGATTCATGAGGATGGAGCATTGCCTAAAGCTCATAAAATGTTTTACACGGAAAACGGTTTGTGGAAATGTGAAGTAGACTATTTTTCAAAATCAATTTCGTATATATACCAGCTTGTGGATGAAAAAGGAAATATTGTGAGACAGGAATTTGTCTCTCATAATCTTAATTTTCCCCACAATTACAAAGAATTTTCGATTTTCGACGAATGGAATAATAAAAATTTTCCGGAAAATTACTTAAACAATAAAATTCTTTTTAATAAACAGAATCAGTTTCGTCCGGAAAAAATTTCAGTGTTAAAAAAGCATACCCATTTATTCAGAATTGAAGCTCCGGTTTACAACCCAAACTGGAAACTTGTTTTGTTTGGAAATGTGGCTTCATTAGGAAGTTGGGATTACGAAAAGGCAGTCCATTTATCTCAAACGGATTTCGGTGTTTGGGAAACTTCGGTTGAAATTCTTGAAAATGAATTTATCCAGTTTAAATATTGCCTTTACGACAGTAATGAAGGAAGAGTAATCGATGTTGAAACAGGCGAAAACAGATTTGCTTTACCAAATCAGTCAAAAGATGTTTTGCAGATTGTTTCAAATCATTATTTCAGATTTAAGCTATATCAAATGTATCACGATGCGGGAGTTGCTGTTCCTGTATTTTCGTTGAGAAGTGAAAACGGTTTTGGTGTTGGTGAATTTTCAGATTTAAAAAAACTGGCAGACTGGAACAAAGAAACCGAACTTGGAATTATTCAGATTTTGCCGATCAATGATACGACGGCAAACTATTCCTGGACAGATTCTTATCCTTATGCAGCCGTTTCTGTGTATGCTTTACATCCGCAATATATTTCGTTGGAAAATCTTGATTTTAAATTACCGAAAGATTTAGTTGATGAATATGAAGCTGAAAAAGCTGAATTAAATTCTTTAGAATTAATCGACTATGAAAAGATAATTTCCGGAAAATGGAAATATCTGAAAGCGATTTTTACAACTGAAAAAGAAAAAATTTACAAAGACAGAAACTTTAAAAAGTTCATTAAAGACAATGAAAGCTGGCTAATTCCTTATGCTGCGTTCTGCGTGTTGAGAGATAAATACAAAACACCGAATTTCAACGAATGGAAAACGCACAAAAAATATATCGCAGGGAAAATTTCACCGTTTTTTACAGCAAAAAGCAAAGATTATGATGCATCAATGCTTCATGCATGGGTGCAGTTTGAGCTTCATAAACAGTTAAAAGATGCTGTAGATTATGCCCATAATTTAGGTGTTTCTTTGAAAGGAGATTTACCGATCGGTATTTACAGATATTCAGTGGAAGCATGGACGGAGCCTGAACTTTTCGGTATGGATTTCCAAGCCGGCGCTCCGCCTGATCAGTTTACGGAATTAGGGCAAAACTGGGAATTTCCGACATATAATTGGGAAGCGATGAAAGCCGACGATTATAAGTGGTGGAAAAACAGATTCAAAGCATTGGAACAGTATTTTGATGCTATGAGAATTGACCATATTTTAGGGTTTTTCAGGATTTGGAGAATGCCAATTTCCGCGACACAAGGGATTTTGGGATATTTTTATCCTGCGGTTCCTGTGAGTTTGGATGAATTCAGAGCATTACATATTCCGTTTAATTTTGACAGATATTGCAAACCTTTTATTAACGAACAGATTCTTTGGAATTATTTCGGAGAAGAAAAAGGGAAAGCTCTTGAGTTTTTGAATAATAATTTTGACGGAACCTATTCATTTAAAGAAGAATTTGATACGCAGAGAAAATTAGCAGATTATTTCAAAAGAAATCCTGTTGATTTGATTGATGATAAATTAATTTCACTTTGTGCGAATGTTCTCTTTTTAACAGAAGAAAAAGATGGCGAAACGGTTTATCATCCGAGATTTAATGTTTATAATACAGATTCGTATAAATATTTGTCTGATTGGGAAAAAAAATCAATTTACGATTTATACCACGATTATTTCTTCAGAAGACAGGATCATCTTTGGTACGAAAAAGCAATGGAAAAACTTCCTGTAATTTTGAATGCTACGAAAATGCTGATCTGTGGAGAAGACCTAGGAATGGTTCCGGATTGTGTTCCTGTTGTGATGGATGAACTGGCAATAATTGCCTTGAAAGTGCAGCGTATGCCATCAGATAATATTCCTTTTTATAATCCTAAAAATGCGAGTTATCTGAATGTGGTGACGGCTTCTTCGCACGACAGCTCAACGTTGAGGCAATGGTGGAAAGAAGATCCTGTTTTGACGCAGAAATATTTTAACCAGCAATTAATTCAATACGGAAAATCACCGGAAGAAATGGACGCCCATCTGGCAGAAATCATTATGAAGCAGCATTTGTATAATGATGCAATGTTGGCTGTATTCCCGTTACAGGAATTTTTGGCGACAGATAAAGAGCTTACCAATGCAAAAATGGATAATGAAAGAATCAATAATCCCGCGGTTTTCCCGCATTACTGGCGTTACAGAATGCATCTGAATCTTGAAGATCTTAAAAACCAGACAAATTTTAATCAGAAAATTGCAAATTGGATAAAAGATAGTGGGAGATTATAAATTTAACATTTGATTATCAATTAGTTAATGATAATTTAAAAGAAGTTGAGTCGAAAGATTTAACTTCTTTTTTTTATTTATATCCAAAAGATAGAATAAAGATATTCTACTATATATTAACCAATTAACGACTATAAAAATGAAAAAAATATTAATCGGTTTTGCTTTGGGTTTGGCGACTTTGTCGTTTGCTCAGCAGTATCCAAATAACAACGATTACGGATATAACGACGGATACGGAAATGATGACGGATATTATAACGATGAGGATGATCAGAATTATTTTCCTGATGATTATTACTACAACTATCCTCAGGATTATTATCAAAATGATTATTATCAAAGTAATTATAACGATTACAGAAACAGTATCATCAGTATCAACTGGAATGGTTTTTTTCACAAAACAGACTAAACCGTATACAGATCGATCAGATCCTGAGACTGAATAATTTGTATGTAAGCTTCTCAAGCTGGAACAATTATTACAGATATAACCCGGACAGATGGTATTATGACAGATTCTACGCGTTGCAGAGAATTATGGGACCGAGGATTTTTGTGACTTTCCAGAACAGCTATTATCACGGGTACAGCCCGGTAGTTTATTTCCAGAATTACAGAAGAACGCATTATGCTTCAATCTGCAGACCGATACCTCGTTACAGAAGCGTAAACATCAATATCTACAGAGTTGACAGAGCGAAGTTCCGAAGAAATGATAATCCGACTTTCAATATTGTAAGAAGTCAGAGACCAAACAACGGATTCAGAGGGGGAGTTAGAGATGGAAATAATTCAGGAGGTTTCCGTAACCAAAATGAAAATAGATCGACTAATAATTCAGGATTCAGAAGAGATAACAATGGAGTAAGGAACAATGGAGGTTTCCGAGGAAACAATGATAATAATGGGGTGAGAAACAATGGTGGTTTCAGAACTGAAAGAGCTGACAACGGTAACAACGGAGGGGTAAGAAATAATGGAGGTTTCCGTGGCGGAAGTGAAGTAAGAAGAGAAGAAGCTCCGAGAAGGGAAAACAATGGCGGTGGCTTTAGAAATGAAGGAGGCTCAAGAAGAAGCGAAAATTCTGCTCCAAGAGAAAATAGAGGACGAGAAAACAGAGGTGGGGAAAATAGAGGAAACGGAGGTTTCCGAAGCGGATTTGCAAAGAATTAATTTTCATATATTATATTTAAGTGGTGTGAGGGCAGATTTTTATAGTCTGCTCTTTTTTATTTTTCATAATTAAATTATTACTATTAAAATTTAACATTTTTTATGAATATTATCGCTTAACTTATCTTTTAATTGATAATCAAACAGATGTATAACAATTAATTAATAATATAAAAATTTTTAAAAAGATGAAAAAATTAGTTTTAGCAATAGCATTTATCGGAATGGGAAGTTTTGCAATGGCACAAACCACTCCTCAGGACAAGGAAGCAAAAAGAGCTGAATTCCAACAAAAAAGAGAGCAAAAAGAACAGGAGCATTTAGCACAAATGCAGAAAGATTTAAATCTTAGTCAGGCTCAGGTGGCACAAATCAGAGAGCTTCACGCAAGTAAAAAAGCTGAAATGAAAGCTGAATTTGATAAGAACAAAGAAGACAGACAGGCAAAAATGGAACAAATGAAGGCGAAAAGAGCTCAGATGGATGCAGACATGAAGAAAATTTTATCTCCTGAACAGTACGATAAATGGCAAGCTGACAGAAAGGCTAAAATGGAGCAGAGAAAAGGAATGATGAAAGACAGAAAAATGATGAAAAAACAAATGAATACGGCAGCTCCTTCAGCCAATTAATAGTTTATAATTTTGATTTTTTAATGTTAGAAGGGCGGAAGATATTCCGTCCTTTTTCTATTAAATTTCATTAAATCTTTTGATTTCGGGGTTTTATTCCATAATTTTGACTACAAATTTATTACTTATGGTTAGCGAGAAAATTGCACAATTAATTAACGAACAAATAGCCCACGAACAATACGCCGCACAATATTATCTTTCAATGTCAGCTTGGTTTTCTAGCAAAGATCTAGATGGAATTGCCAATTATTTCAGAGTACAAAGCAAAGAAGAGTTGATGCACGCAGATAAAATGTTTGACTATTTGAATGATGTAGGTGGAGAAATTATCATAGGAGAAATTGCAAAACCACCACACGAGTTTGAAAACGCGATTGATATTTTTCAAAAGGCGTTAGAACACGAAAAAAAGGTAACAAAAAGCATCTTCAATATCGTAAAAAATGCCAATGATGAAGGAGATTTTGCGACAACTTCATTTCTGCAGTGGTTCATCAACGAGCAAGTGGAAGAGGAAGCAAGTGCATCTCAATATGTAACTAAAATCAAAATGGTAAGCGACAATCCTTCTGCATTATATCTTTTTGACCAGGAATTGGCACAGAGGGTTTTTGTTCCGGATCCTACAGCTTAGAACTTTTTTAGTATAAGTTTATAAAAACAAAAAGAGCAGAAATTTCTGCTCTTTTTTTATGTAGATTAATAAATATTTTAATGTTTTACAATCAGATGTACTGATTTTTTCTCGTTATTAGCTAAAATGCTTACAACATATACACCGTTCGGAAGGTCAGAAATAAAGAATGTTTTTCTGCTGATTCCTTTTCTGATGGTTTCTGCATTAGAAATTGTTTTAAGTGTAGTTCCGTTATAATCTGCTAAAATGATGTTCACTTTTGCATCTTCAATTAGATTAAACTCTAAAGTAGCATTGGAAGAAGCAGGGTTTGGAGACAATTTGATATCCTGTAATACCATTCCTTGAGCTTTGGCTGCTCGGCATTTTTCATCACAGAATGGTTCTCCGTCTTCAACATCTTTTTGGTTGATGGTAATCAGGAAATGACAAACGCTTCCGTATAGCTCATCAGGATTATTGGTTACGGTTTGAGAAACTGCAAAATCATAATCTTCAGGTGTTGTAACACTTGTGTTTTCCTGTTGGAATGTCATTTCAATCGGGAAATATTCATTGACTTTTACATTTACATTTTTAATGGCAGCTTTCAGAGGATCAATAACTAAGAATTCGTGCTCATTATAGTTGTAAACCTGCAGACCGTCTAATAGTTTTCCGCCTTCTTCCCATCTTTGCCACGCTACATCGTTTAATTTGATGATAACACGACCTATGTTTTTGAATGGAACGTTGGAATCTTTTATTAAGTTAAATTTGATGTCATAAGGCTGATCAAACTCAAGATAATTTCCAAAGAAGAATCCTGATTTTTTAGGGAATGTTCCGCTTAGGCTCACCAGCTTTGTATTTCTTGTTACAATATTGTTGTTATTGGTAACATTAGGCTGTATTGGTGCGCCCGGACCCGGATTTTCGTTATACATAGGGTCTCCGGGTGTTGCAATTCTTCCTAAGAAACATACAACATTATCTGTAAGCCCTCCATAGATGGCAGGGTTTACCGGAGTCCATTTAGCATCAATAATATAAATCTGCCCGGGAGCAAGCGCCGGAATTTTGAAACCTTGCCCAGTAGCATATGAATTAGAAGCATTAAAGCCTGTGTAAGGAGTGGTAAGCTCTCCGCCGGCAGAGAATCCGTTAATCAATTGTATTCCGTTCCATGAGTTTGGCCATGTTTCACCTGTTGAACCCATCGTCCAGTATAATCTGGCAAAACTTGGAGCAGAAGTTGTACATCCGATATTATGAACTCTGAATCTCATCACATTGTGTCCCGGACCAATATATCCCGGATCCTGATGAGTAAGGTTTAATAAGGCACTGTTGGTACGTCTGTTCCAGATATCAGGACTTTGATAAATATTTGCCCAGGTAGTTGCAGAAGGATTGGGTTCTAATCCTACATCTGCAGCACTGTCAAATGCAGCAAGACTATACATTCCTTTAGCTTTCACAACTGCAGCATAAGCATTTACCAATCCATAGCCCATTTGATTATGCCATGTTCCGTTGGGTCTTCCTGAAGAAGTTCCGTAAGCATATAAATCGGTTCTTACTTTTTGAGCAGTCTGTTCTATGATATCTCTTACCTGTTGTGCTGTTAAGCAAGGGTTTACTGATAAAATCAGAGCAGCAACACCTGCTATTACAGGACATGCAGATGATGTTCCGTTAAAATTCGGAGTATAGTTGGAAGGGTCATACCCATAAGCTCCCTGTCTGTCTGTGGTTGGCATTTTTACTCCTGGAGCCATAATGTCAAGCTGGCTTCCGTAGCAGCTTCCCCACCAGTTTTCTCCATCACAAGAAGTTGGTGTTTTTCTTTCTCCACAAGGGCTTAATGCACCTACAACTAAAATTTTAGGATTCCAGCTTCCAGGATATCTTATGGCGGTATTATTTTCATTACCAGCAGCAAAAACTACGACCATTCCTTTTCCTGCTCTACCATTTACGAGAGCATTTGTAATAGAGTTCTCAATAATGGTTGATGGAGCGTATCCTCCCCATGAATTACTGATAACATCTACTGAATTTGTTGTAGCCCAGTTGAATCCATTGGCAAGTTGCATTGGAGTGTCTGAGGTCGTAAGATTAATACTGATAGAAATTAATTTTGTATTTGGTGCAACACCGCTTATTCCAAGATTGTTATTTTGTACAGCCCCGGTGATCCCTGCACAGGCAGTAGCGTGGTCTCCTCTTACCACTGAAGGAACTGAATTTGTTTTGGCATCAAATCCTGTTCCGAATACATTGGCTGCCAAATCAGGATGATTCATTTCAAAACCATGATCGTAAATTGCAGTTTTCACATTGGCTCCGGTAGATAATGTCCAGGCTTGTTCGGCTTTTATGTCTATTCCTGTGTAAGCGGATCCGTATTGTCCTGTATTCTTCAATGACCATTGATTTGGAAAGGAAGGGTCTGCTGTGGCTTCAAGATTATGATAGACAAATTCAGGTTCTGAGCTTTCAAATAAACCGGATTCATAGAAAAGGTTTGACATTTCCATTGCACTTGGAAATGTAGAATTTTTCGTAGCTGAAACAGCAAACCAAAGTGGCATATATTCGTTATATCCTAAAACTTCCACATTATTTTTTTCGGCCAATTCATACAAAAGCTTAGCATCATTTTTTGATTTAAGCTTTACATAGAAATTATTAGACATCCCCATTTTTTGTCCTTCTGTAGTCAGAAAGCAAGGAGATGCAATAATTACGTCCGGATGACTGCTTTTTTCTTTTATATTGGCAATGTATTGTTCGTCCGAAATCGTTGCATCGGATTCTATTTCAACATAAAAGTTCTTTTTATCATCGGAAACTTTTCTGCCATCTTTTAAAAGTGAATTTTTAATATAGCTTTCAACGATCGGCATCTTCGTTTTAAAAGTTTTTGCAACATCACTTGTATTAGATGAAATTGCGATTGAAGATTTGTCTAATTGCAGAAAATATTTCTTTCCGCTATAGTAATAAAAGTATTTAGATTGTGCACTTATGCTCAATATCATAAAGAGCGATAAGATCAGTGTAAATATTCTGATTTTCATAATTAATTTTTGTTTGGTGGTTAATAATTTTTTTGCGGATTAAATTTTAATCTAAGGTGGTTTAAAAAGAATTTTTGGCATAATTCATGTATTTAAAGGGTTAATAAAGAGTTTGTATAAAGTATTTAAATTCAATACTTTAAATGGATTAAGTTAAAGGTATAAGAAAATAATACTAAGTAGCCAGTATGAATGAGTAACTGTGCTAAAATTGGCGTTAAGTGTAGCGAAATATCAGATAAGTGTAGACGAAGTAAATCACTTAAATGAGAGTTTTTGGCGAATGTATATTTTCGGCGGCACCTTTGGTGCCGCCGAAAATATATACAGTATTTAGCTGAAAATTATTTTATGATACTTTAATTATAAATAAATCAGTTGCGTTTTAATTACTTTTCTTCCCAGGCTTTCCAAAATATTCTTATAATTCTCAATCTGTTTTTCGTTCTTAGCGGTCTCTTCTCCGGTTTTAAAATCAACAATAATATAGCCATCTTCACCTTTCAAAATTCGGTCGGGACGATAGATTCTGCTTTCTCCGTTCTCAGAAATCATAATGTCTTTTTCATTAATGACGGTCCATTTTTCATCAAAGAACTCAGAATAATTTTGAATGATTTCTTGTAAAGTTTCCTGAATTTCGTTTTTCTCGTCTCGCGTTATTTGACCTTCCAAAACATAGCTTTCCAATACTTTTGCAATGTCTTTTTTTGTATTGATTTTTGATAACAATTCGTGAACAAAAAGCCCGATTCTCACTTTTTCATTACGAACCTGATAATTTTTAGAAGGAGTAGCAATTTTTATAGAACTGCTTTTTTCATTAATATTTTTCAGATTGCGGACATCTTTTGTTTTGAAAGATGAGGTTTTGTCTTTTGAATATTTTTTAAGCATTTCCGGATTGACTTCATACAAATCAAATTCGTCACTTTCATTGCTATTTTTGGTTTGTAAAAACTCTAACAGCTCAAGATTGTTCGAAGTTTTATTCGCTTTTTGAATATAAAAAAACAATTGTTCTACAGGGCGCGTCGTTGCAACATATTGTAAACAAAGTCTATCCACTAAATTTTTATATGAATTTAATGTATTAAATTTTTGAATTTCTTCATCATAAACCTCAAGATTTTTATTAAACTGATTAATATTGACAGACTTCAAAGCATCGTCATTATTCGTTTCAAACCAATTGGTAAACTCGGCATCACGATTTTTATTCATCATTGGGATAAAAACAATCGGGAATTCCAATCCTTTTGCCTTGTGAATTGTCATAATTTGAATGGCATCAATATTTTCCGAAGCCTGAATGGTGTAAGTTGCAGCTTCTTCATCCCAATATTTCAGGAATTCTTTCGTGCTTGCACCCGCATTTTGCGTGAAATTAAAAAGCATCTCCAGGAAGTTCAGAAGAAAATCTGTTTCTTTATTTTCAACCGAAAACTCATTGATATAATATTCCACAAAATTATACAGATTAAATTTGGGAAAATTATCTTGTTTAAGCTTTAAAGAATATTTCTGCTGAAGGAACTGCAGAATTTCTTCATGAGATTCAATTTCCAGAATTTCTTTCATTTCCAATGTAAAATCTGCCAAATGAATTCTCCCCAATTTGTTTAAATGATACATCATCATGATCAAATTAGGTTTATTCTTAGGATTCGTCTCCCATTTTAAAAACTCAACGACAGCCTTTAAGGTGTTTGATAATTCAAGTGTAAGACCTTTATCGGAAATGGTCTTGATGTTTGTCTCTTCACCTTTATAATTAACTTTTAAGTTTCCTAATTTTTGAGAATAACTGAAAATATCGAAATTTCCGCGGCAAAGGATCGTAATGTCGGAAAATTTAAAACCATTATCTAAGCTTTCCTGAATATCTTTCTGCATTCTTTCGGAAGTATCGTTGTAAAAATCTTCATTGGTCAGATTTTCAATAAGATTTACTTTTACACGACCTGAAATTGAAGATTTTGGACTTTGCTCACCATCCGTTCCGAAAATATTTTTATGCTCTTCTTCAAGATTTGTAGAGTGATATTGATATAATTCATTATTAAACTGAACAATATTCTTAGCACTTCGCCAGTTGTCTTTTAAAACAAGCAATTCAGCTTCTTTTGGTGAAATTTCTTTTTTATTAATAATGTCGAGCATTAATTTGCTTTCTCCACCCCGGAATCGATAAATACTTTGTTTCGGATCACCAACAAGTGTAAAAGAAGTATTTTCCGTCGAAACAGAATGATCTCTCAACGGAACAAAATTCTGCCACTGCAATTCCGAAGTATCCTGAAATTCATCAAAAAAGTAATGTTGAAATTGTGAACCTACTTTTTCATAAATAAAGGCAGAAGGCTCATTCCGGAGGTTTTCATTAATAAGAATATTAAATTTTGAAAGTAAAACCAAGTCGTTTTCCTCCTCAATTTTTCGCAATTCATCCTGGATATCTTTATTCACTTTTAAAGGCAATAGTGCTGATAAAATTTTCTCTTTTTTCTGAGTTTCGATGAATAAAAGAATCAATTTCATTCTGTTTTCCAACAATTGATCCAAGATTTCAAGAATGTCTGCTTCTCTGTTTTTAGATTTTGTGGCAGCACCTTTCTGATAATTCGTTAATGCTGTTTCTTCACTGGTAGGAAAGGGAAAAGTGGCCCTTTCTTTTTTGTAAAACCTTATGATTTCGTTAAAAAAAAGCCCAAGACCGTTTTTTTTACCACCTGAAAAATCTTCAATTTCAATATTTCGTGATTGGAATAACTGAATTGAATTGGCAGCAAGCTCAACAGAATGTTTTTTATTGAATGAAATTTCCTTTCGGATCGTATTTTTTATATTTTCATAATTCGTATCGTCAAAACTTTTATTGCTTTTAAGATGTTCATAATGAATATCTTTCACAAATTCTTTTGCAGAATCGTAAAGATTTTTATTAAGATTGATTCTTTCATTGTTTTCAAGACTATAATCTACATAATCCATGAAAGAATTGGAAATAGCTTCATTTTCTCCGATCTGATCAAGCATTTTATCCACAGCTTCAATCAGAAATGGCTCTGCTTCGATTTCAAGATTAAAATTTTTCGCTAAACCGAGTTCGTAAGAAAAGCTTCTCACCAATCTTGAGTTGAAACGGTCAATCGTCCCGATGTTTAAAGTGGAATAATTATGAAGCACATAGTCCAGCAGTTTTTTTGAGCGATGATGAAGTTCATCAATTGTAATTTTTAATCCTTCTTCCTCAAATGCCTTCTGAATATTTTTTAAATCAAGATTTTCCGCAAAATTATCGGCAGAAAAATTTCCAAGCCATGTCAGAATTCTTTCTTTCATCTCGTTGGCGGCCTTGTTGGTAAAAGTCAATGCCAAAATATTCCTGATCGAATGTTGCTGATTAGGATACCGAAGACAGATCATCAAAAGTCTTTGCACAAGAGCATAAGTTTTGCCCGAGCCCGCAGAAGCGTTGATTACTGTGTAAGAATTTTGCATTTTTCAGAAGAATTGAAGGTGCAAGTTAGCTAAAATTTGAATGAAATTTTAACAATTTTAAACCCGTATTTAACAGTTTTGAAAACAAAACTCTAAAAGAAATCCCAAAACGCGTTAACTGTGGTTAAACTTATCAATATATTTAAAAATAATTTTAGTTTTGCTTTATAAAAAAGCGCCCGTGAAACTTAAACTATTCTCTTTCTTATTATTTATATTTTTCATCAATATCAGTGCTCAGGATTACATCTTCGGAAAAATTATTTCTGAAGAGAATATTGAGATGCCCGACGTTGTAGTCATCAACATCAGAACTGATGAAAGGGTGGTTTCTAACAGAGATGGTCATTTTATGATTTCCGGGAGAGTGGGTGATGAGCTTCGTTTTGTGAAAACCGGGTATGAACGTATAAATAAAAGTGTAACCAAAGAAAATATAGGGTCTCCAATCAATGTGACACTTGCGAGAGCAGCCACTTTGATTGCCGAAGTTGAAATAAAAAAAGGGATTACCGGGGATCTTAAAATAGATTCTAAAAATCTCAATCCTCCAAGAAAAGTTGAAAAACTGAAGGGTGATCTTGGAAAATACATTGCTCAAAAGTCTGATCCGAGAGTTTTGGCAGCCAGAGCCGGAGAGTTTGTACAGCCAAAAGGACAGGGCTTTTCTATCGGAAAAGTGAAAAATAAATGGGACGATGTAGATTTTATGAATTATTTGATAAGTGCTTTAGGTGAACAGTATTTTACTGATTTAAAAGTAGATAAATCAATGATTCAGAATTTTATTTATTATGTTTTTGCCGGTGGTTTTGAAAGGCAGAAGATTTTAAAATATGGATTTTGTAGTGATGCTGATTTGATGAGATTTCAAAGAGCAGTTTTTGTAAGAATTTCGTCCTATCGGGCTCCTCAAACACAAAGATAAAATGATAAAAACACACACATTTAATGAAAAAAATTATGTTCTCTTTTATGCTTTCCTCCTGGATAAGCATATTTTGCCAACAAAAGATCGAAGGAAAGGTCGTTAATGATGATAATGATAATTTAGATCAAGTAACCGTAATCAATATGTCTACGGATCAAAAGTTACTAACCAATTCTTCAGGTGAATTTTCTATTGAGGCTTCAAAAAATGATGAATTGAGATTTGTAAAAAAAGGCTACGAAAGATTTTCTAAGAAGGTTTTGATTGATGGAATAAATTCCAGGCTCAACATTAAACTTGTAAGGGTAGCAGAAGAAATCGAAGAAGTTAAGCTTGTAAAATTAACCGGGGATTTAGACAAAGATTCCAGAAAGTTTGCAAAGGTTGATCAAAGTGAAATAGTTGAGCAGGCAGTAGGACTTCCGAAACCTGTCGGAAAAATGAGGGAAACTCCCGCAGAAGTAAAGAAAGTTTTGATCGGCGCGCTTTTGGGCGCATTAGATATACAGGGGATTTACGATTTGATAAGCGGAAAAGCAAGAAGACAGAAACGAGCTTATAGATACTTTGATTTGCAGGATGAGATTTCCTGGTTAAGAAATAGAATAGATGATGAATATTTTATCGAATCAGGAATTCCTGCTGATAGAGTTTCTGAATTTGTAGAATTTTCTTTTCATTATAATCCTCAGGTTCGTAACTATGCAAGAGCTAAAAATCTTTCGGCAACTTTATTCAGAATTGACGAAGCAATTCCTGTTTTTATTGAGCGATTAAAAACTTCCAAAAAATAATTTTTAATGTTAAAAAAATCTTAAAATTTGGAATAAGAATTGATGTATTAGAGAATAAAATCAACAAATTCACCAAATTTTATGAATAAAAATATTATTGCGATTACCATTGGAGCATTGGGATTCATTATTGGTCTTGGGCTTCTGGGAAGTGCTATCAAAAACAGAAATAAATCGGAAAATACAATTTCTGTGACGGGCCTTGGCTCCAAAAAATTTACGTCAGACTTAATTAGCTGGTCGGGAAGCTTTTCAAAAAATAATATTGATTTGAAATCAGCTTACGACGATTTGGCGATGGATCGGAAAGTTATCAATGATTATTTGCTGTCAAAAGGAATTAAGCAGAACGAGATCGTTTTTTCTTCGGTGGATATTCAAAAGCAGTTCAGAAATTATACTGATTCAAATGGAAATAGTGTTCAGGGCGAATTTTCAGGATACAATCTTACGCAAAGAGTTTCCATTGAAAGTAAAGAAGTAGCGAAAATTGAAAACCTTTCCAGAAATATCACGGAAATTATTAACCGCGGAATTGAATTCACTTCTTCATCACCATTATATTTTTACACAAAACTAGCGACCGTAAAACAGGAAATGATCGCTTCTGCAACAAAAGATGCAAAAGAACGTGCTGAAAAAATTGCGGAAAACTCAGGAAGTAATTTAGGAAGTCTTAAAAAAGCAACGATGGGAGTAATTCAGATTACAGCACCCAATTCTAATGAAGATTATTCTTATGGTGGAACTTTCAATACATCTTCAAAAGATAAAGAAGCGAGTATTACGATTAAATTGGAATATGAAGTGAATTAATTTTAATTTTCTCTCACTCATTAAATGGATTTAAACAAATAGATGCATAAAAAAGAGTCCGAAGAATCAATTCTCCGGACTTTTATATTTTTTTAATGATAAACAACATCATAAATTTCATCTTTGACCTCGCTCAGATTTTCAGGAAAATAATTCGCCAAAAGCCATAGTTTGAGAGGATTTTTTCCTTCTCCGTAACTTGGCTGCACATACATTTCGTCAATTAAATTAAAACCATTTTTTTGATAAAACGAATATCGTCTTTTGGCATCATCACCCAAATGTTCGGGTTCGATTTCCAGAATAATTCTCGGGTAGTTTTCAAATAAATAATTCGTAATGTGTGAACCTAATTTTTGGTTTCTGAACTCAGCAAAAACCTCAAAATGTTCTACAAAAGTAAAATCGCTCAGTTCCCAGATAATCAGGTAACCGATATTTTTAGATTCATGTAAAACAGAAATTATTTTTACATTCTGATGATTGAACAGACTTGTAAATTTCTTCAAATCTCTTCTCTCGTCCTCCGGAAATGTTCCGGAATATGAGGTGTAAATTTTCTGGACTCTGTAATCGTCCGCTGTGGTAATCGGTAAAAATTCCATAATTATAGATCAAAAACACTCGGACGTCTCGTAATAAACATGTCTTTTATCCATAAGGTAAAAGCCAGTCCAAGGTAAATCAAAAAGAAAAAACCTGCCGTCGCAAACGTAGAATAAATGAAAAAAATACGAAGTTTAGAGACAGGAATTCCTAGTTTGGTTCCCATTCTGGTAAGAACGCCGAACCATTCTCTTTCCATTTTATGACGAATATTATCAAACATTTGAGGTTATTCTTTTAAAAGTTTAAATCCTATACTGCAATTTAAGCAATTTTTTGTTTCGCAATAGTTTTTATGGTGATAAATCAGGCTTTGACTTTCCAAAGCTGTTTTACATTGTAATCCTAAATTTTTCCAACTGTCAATAATTGAATTTTTTTCGGATGAAATATTTTTATAAAAATTGAGAATTTCAGTTGAAATTTTTTCACGATGAAATTTGTGATAAGTATATTTTACAGGAAGAATTGCATTTAAAATAATTAATTCAATAAAATCTTTGCTTACAACTTTTGGTTGGTCTACGGTTGAAATTTTCCCGAAATTGAAATGATTATTCCAATATTCAGAAGCTTTTACATCTTTTAATATTTCAAGTAAATCATCAGAATTTTTGGAGTTGATTAATTTTGAAAACAAATTTTGATGCTGATAATAAAGATTTGCGAGTTGTGACAAACGGATTGTCGGGAAATTTGGAGGTCTTAACCTTAAAAATTTAGGATGAATTTTTAGATCGGAAATATTGAATTTAGCTGTAATAAAATCAAATTCCCGTTTCCAGATTTTCATTTGATCATCAACCGGATTTTCGAGCCAACCTGAAATTCCAAAAAATAGAGATTCAAGATGAGTTTCGTTTTGCCGAATTTTATTAATGATCGTGAAATCTACACTTTCAGCAATTTGTTTAAAAATAAATGCATTGACCTTTAGTCCAAAAGAATAGGCAATATGATGAAAAAGAACAGCTTCAAAATTATTTTTGTATTGCTGTAAATTTTTCTCAATTTCCTTTGATTTTTCTTCGAGCTTCTTCACTATATTTTCTTCATGAAAATTAATGGGAATTTTGTCTTTACTGATAATATTTTCACAGGCGATAAATTGATTTTCTTCTGATGATTTTTCATATCTATGAAAAATATTCTGATCGATATAATCCTTTAATTCTAAGGTCGGAATACTCTTTTTGTTAAGTTCTTCAATGTCTGCATCATTTTGAAAGACGGCATGAAGAATAATATTTTGATAGTTGGGATCCTGAGAATGATTGTGAAAAATCCAGTCGGATGATTTTACGTGAAGTTCAATATTTCCGGCAAAAATTACATTATTGATTTTAATTTTGGCCAATAAAAAATCGGGACCGGAATCTGTGTTCCATTTCCCGAAATCTAATATTTCAACGGAATTTCCTTCAATATCCTTGAAGTTAAAATGTTTGAAAACCTTATAGTTCCAAAGATATTGAAGTAGTTTTTCCGTCATGAGTGTGACGCAAATATAATAGATGTATTATACTTTTGTCAACTCTTTTTTAAAATTTTCGATGGTTGTTCTATACATTTCTTCATAGATAGGAAGAATGTTTTTCAAATCGAATTTTATCGCTTGTTCTTTCGCGTTTTTCTTCATTTTGGTTAAAAGCTCTTCATTGCTCAATAATTTGATCGTGTAATTACTCATCGCTTCTACATTTCCGATTTCTGCCAGATAACCCGTTTCACCCTGAATATTCACTTCCGGAATTCCACCCGCATTTGAGCTGATAACAGGAGTATTTGCTGCCATCGCTTCCAATGCCGCCAGACCGAAACTTTCCTGCTCAGACGGAAGTAAAAATACATCTGAAAGCTGTAAAATTCTGTACAAATCATTAACCTTACCTAAAAGGCGAATTTTTGAAATTAAATCAGGGTTTTCTTCTAAAAACTGATTAACTTTTTCCATATCAGGTCCTTCACCGATGATAATCAGTTTGGATTTTACTTTTTTCTGAACATTTTTGAAGATTTGCAGCACTTCGTCAACACGTTTTACCGGACGTAAATTCGAAACGTGAATCAGAATTTTTTCATCAGGATTTGCAAATTGTGTTCTCTGACATTCATTAAGTTCATCAAATTCTGAATTATCAATAAAATTGGTAATGACCTGAATTTCTTTTTTAATCTTGAAAAACTGTAATGTATCTCTTTTGAGGCTTTCAGAAACTGAAGTGATCGCATCTGATTGATTGATAGAGAATTCTACCGCATGTTTGTAGCTTGGGTGTTGCCCGACAAGCGTAATATCTGTTCCGTGAAGTGTCGTTACCAACGGAATATCATTATTATCTTCCTGTAACATTTGTTTTGCAGTAAACGCCGCATACGCATAAGGAATGGCGTAATGAGCGTGAAGTAAATCAAGTTTGTAAAGATTTACGACACGGTAAATCATCGAGCTTAACGCAATATCATAAGGCTGATACTGGAAAAGCGGATATGTCTGAACATTAACTCTGTGAAAGAAAATGTTAGGATTTGTGATATCTAATCTCGCAGGAAGTGCGGAACTGATGAAATGTACTTCATAGCCTTTGTTGGCAAGCGACATTCCTAATTCTGTTGCCACGATTCCGCTTCCGCCGTATGTTGGGTAGCAAAGTATGCCTATTTTCATCTGTTTAATTTTATTGTTTTAAAAGTCAGATGGAACGCTAATAATTATTTTCCTTTATTAAAGGAATTTTTGTCATAAGCGTTTCATTTGGATTATTGTTGTTTAGATGTTGTAAATACCGTTGAATTTGATCTTGTTGCATTAAGGTCAATTCCCATTCCCGGTTTTAATTTGTCGTTAACCAGGACTGGAAGTTTTCCCCAGATTTTTGCTTTTCCATTTAAAGCATTTGCTGTTGCAGTCATTGAATCGTCATTGTTTTCGTAAGAAACAAGAACGGTCGAAACTTTTGAAATATCAATATCTTTCAATGCATAAGCGCTGCCGAAAACGTTTAAAATTACATTTTGTTTTTTTGTAAGATCAGCCAGAATTTTTTTTGATTCTGCTGAAATTTTATAGGGTTTGTAAGCTGTTGAATTGTCTTTATGAAACCCCACAATTACTGTTGAATTCTTCGGAATTGAATTGATTTCACCCGCTTTTTTAATTATTACATTTGAATCTAACTGATTCGCAAAAGTCTGATAAGGCGCTTCTTCCAGAGGAACGTAATAAATTTGTTTCCCTTCTTTTAACGGAAGTAATTTTTTATCGTCTTTTAATAAAGTTAAAGCGTTTGCATATAAATTCTGGACTACTATTTTGTGAGAATCATTGTTTAAATCCTGATTAATATTTTCTGAATTTTTTGGAGTGTATTGATTTAATCCTAAGAAATATTTCGTCAATAGAATTTTCTTTACACTTTCTTCCACCCTCGATTGTGAAATTTCTCCATTATCAATTGCCTTTTGAATTAATTTTTTACCGTCGGCAACGCCTTGTGAAAAAAGCATAATGTCATTTCCTGCTTTGAAAGCCATAGCATCAAGTTCGCCGGGTTTGTATTTATTAGCTACAGCTCCCATGTTTAAGGCATCTGTGATAATTAAACCTTTGTATCCTAATTTTTCTTTTAATAAACCTGTAATGATATTTTTAGAAACCGAAGCGGGAATTCCTTTTGCAGATTCTAAAGCCGGAACATATAAATGCGCAACCATTACACCGCCGATTCCTTTATCCATTAATGCTTTGAAAGGAGCGAGCTCGATTGCATTTAATCTTTCCAAATTGTGAGAAACAACGGGCAGATCAAGGTGAGAGTCTGTGCTTGTGTCACCATGCCCCGGAAAATGTTTGATCGCTGCTAGAATATTGTTATTCTGAAGACCGTTTGAATAGGCTAATGCTGAATTAATCACATTATTAACCTCAGAACCGAAGCTTCTGTTTCCGATAATCGGATTGTCGGGATTGGTATTGACATCAACAACTGGCGCAAAATCCCAGTTAATGCCCATTCTATGGCAGTCTTCGGCAATTTTGGCAGACATCTGCTCAATTAAATTTTTATCCTGAATTGCTCCCAACGTCATTGCCCAGGGAAACTTATGAGCAGTGGCAATTCTCTGATATAATCCCCACTCAGCATCCATTCCGATCATTAACGGGACTTTTGATTTTTGCTGAAATTCATTAACGAGATTAATTTCTCTTGCCGCATCATCCTGCATGAGGATCAATCCGCCGATTTTATCATTTACAACGATATTTCTTACCTGATTGATATGGGCTTCATCTTTATTTGTATAAAGCGCAACGATAAAGAGTTGTCCAAGCTTTTCGTCTTGAGAAAGTGAGCTATAGGTCTTGTCAACCCATTGTTTTGCTTTGTTTAAATCTGCCTGAGAAATGTTTTTAGGCTGATATTGGGCTCCGAGATTTGAACCGACACATAAAAATATGAAGAGTAAATTAAAAACTATTCTGCTCATGATTTTTGAATAAGAACAAAAATACAATTAAAAAATCACGATAAACAATGTTTTTAAGTTTTTTGGTATATGTTTTGAATATGATAAAATATATAATATTAAACTTTATAAAAATGAAAAAATTTCTTCCAATTTTACTTCTGGCTTTTGTGAGCTTGTTCATATTTAGCTGTGATGATAATGATAATGGTAATTTTGTAGATCATGACACATATTCTCAAATGAAAGATGTTACGGGATCTTTTAATAGTGGAAATTCTTACGCATTCACACAAGGAATTAATGTTCAGAGTACTGATGTTGTTCTTGTTTACAGAAAAGCGGGGAGTGCTTGGCAACAAGTTCCATATACTTGGTATTTAGATGCTTCCACATCGCCTTCAGCGAGAAAGTTTGATTATAACTTTGTTTTTGATTCTCAAAATGTACAAATCAGAATTGATAATGCAAACTTTAATCTTTCTAGTATGTCTTCTACGGAAGTTGGTAATTACTTAAATAATCAGACTTTCAGAATCGTATTGGTTCCTGCAAGTGCTGGTAAAGCAAGCGTTAATTATAGTGATTATAATGCAGTGGTAAAATATTATAACCTTGATGAGTCTAAAGTAGTTAAGACTAAGGTTAATTAAAATATATATCTTTTCAGTTTTTTATAATTAAAAAGCTCCGAAAGAATTTTCTTTCGGAGCTTTTAATTTTTATTATTTATCATTATCATCTAACAAATGACCAAAATAATCTTTTTTTGTCTGCAGATATCCTTTGCTCATCTCATTAGCTGGAATTTGTAAAGGAATTCTTGAATTAAAATGGATGTTACTTTCTTTTACGTATTTCACCTTTTCAGGGTTGTTGGTAAGAAGATTGATGTCTTTTACATCCAAGAGGTTCAAAATATCAATTGCTACTCCAAAGTTTCTGTCATCAGCGGGAAGTCCCAGTTCTAAATTAGCTTCTACTGTGTCAAAACCTTTTTCCTGAAGGGAATATGCTTTTAATTTGTTGATGATCCCAATATTTCTGCCTTCCTGTCGAAGATAGACTATAATTCCTCCATTTTCATGGATATATTTCATTGCGGCGTCTAGTTGTTGGCCGCATTCACATTTTTTTGAATGGAAAACTTCCCCGGTAATACATTCTGAGTGGAAACGCACATTCACAGGTTTAGAAAAATCTGTATTTTCTGCGATAATAGCCATGTGAGGCATCCAATCGTTTTCATTTTCGGAAAAAGCTATCATTCGGAAATTGCCGTGTTCTGTAGGAACGTTGGCATCCGCCTGAGTTTTAATCATTTAATAATCCCAATTATTTTTTTAACTTCCCTTTAAAGAATCTTCAATAACGGTAATATTGGTTTTTAAGCGTACCAAATACCTGTTAAGTACTTCATCATCATCATTACCTAGCTGCTGTCTTAGTTTTTGAATTTTTTTATAAGATTTTTCGAAGCTTTTAATGGCTCTGTTCTTCCCTGAAAGGTTATTGGCATCGATTGCGTAAAGGTAATTTTGCAAACTATACTTCAAAGAAGTGATTTCATTATTAAGATCGGCGTTTTTGAATGTAGGAAAAGTAGAAATTAAATTTGAAATTTCGGAAGCATTTACATTTTCTTTTACATTGATATCAATGCTTTTCTTTGCCCTGTCAGAATCCGACCCTTTAGCCTCACTGTAAAAATTATTTGACAACGGAGAAAAGTTGAGCTTTTCTGTTGCGCAAGAAGTTGTTAGTATTAATAGTACTCCAAAAAAAAGTAGTCGTTTCATTTTTGTTGCCCCTTTTGATAAAGGATTGGGTTAAGACTTTCATCGTTGTACATTTTCATTTGTTTGTACACTTTCATCTTAACATCACCGTTCTCAATATCAGTAAGCAACTGATTAATAGAAGTTGATAGGTCTTCTTTCTGTATAAGAAGCACGTCTAATTTTGCCTGACAATTAGCACGATGCTCTACAGAAGCTGATTCTCTATTAGCCTCTAACGACATATGATAAACCTTTAATGCAAGAATTGATAATCTGTCTACTGCCCAAGCGGGAGTTTCAGTATTGATTTTTGCATTAGATTTAGGAGTTATATTTTCAAACTTTTTAAGAAACCAACCATCTATAAATTCCACAAGATCAGTCCTTTGCTGATTCGAAGCGTCTATAGTTCTCTTCAGTTGAAGAGCCTCGGTCGGATCAATATTTTCATCTCTAATAATATCTTCCAAATGCCATTGAACGGTATCAATCCAGTTCTTAGCATACAAAATCCGTTCCAAACTGTCTTTTTCGAACGGGTTATTAATTAGAGTGTTAACGTCGTCATGTACATGATAATCTTCAATAGACTGATTGAAGACCTTCCATGCAGTCTCAGTAAAATTCATTTAATTTTGAAGAATTTTTAGTTGCCGGGTGTATTATTATTCGAAGAATTCTTGTTTTCTGAATCAGGTTTATCTTCTTCTTTTACCGCATCTTTAAATTCTTTAATGCCTGAACCAACTCCTCTCATCAATTCCGGGATTTTTTTACCTCCGAAAAGTAATAATAGAAGTATTGCAACAATAAGGATATGTTGCCAAGATAATGATAGTATTGTTAATGTATTCATCTCTTAAATTTTTACAAAGTTAGTCTTTTTTAATAAGAAACCCAACCTAATGGATCAACTGGTGTACTTCCGTTCCATACCTGGAAATCAAGGGTATAAGA
>Ga0157375_10000210_pt1 | contig 54529 bp, 40 predicted proteins | sample M35metaG_FD_115311 | JGI IMG/M metagenome (GOLD analysis project Ga0157375, IMG submission 115311) | Miscanthus rhizosphere microbial communities from Kellogg Biological Station, Michigan, USA - M3-5 metaG | ecosystem: Host-associated > Plants > Roots > Rhizosphere > Soil | place: USA: Michigan...
CAGAAAGATACTCACCAGCAGGCAGATCACGATCACTGCCGGGCGGTTGTTGAAGATCAGGCGCTCAAGAAAGGTCGCTTTATCGTTGTGATGACTGCTCATTCTTTCCCCGCCTTCTTATTGTTTTGTCGGTTCGGCGCCGGTCGGCGTGGCCACGCGAACGCCACCCTGCCCGGCCAGAATCAAGTTGCCATTGCCTGCCGCCGTAACGGACGAAAGTGAAATGCGGTCCGGCCGGTTGAACACACTGAACGTCACCCCGTCGTCGTGGCTGACCACCACACTGCCGCCGTTGCCGACGACGACAATGGCGCCGTCATCCAACAACGTGGCGCCCGACAAGCCAAACTCCAGCGCTCCCCGCGCCGCGTTCAGCTCAACTTGCTCCCAGGTGCTACCGAAATCCGTGGAACGGTAGAGGTTGCCGCGCAAGCCATACGCCAGCAGGGTTTGCGCTTGCGCCGTGCCGATCACGCCAAACAACGAGCCCTCGTAGGGGCCTTCGAGTTTTTCCCAGGTCTGGCCGTCGTCGCGGGAGCGGAACATGCTGCCCTGCTCGCCCACGATAAACAGGCCGGCGTCCTTGATGTGAGCGATGGCGTTGAGGTGGAACTGGTCTTCGTTGTCGAGGCGGTCGCTGACGTCTTCCCAGGTCTTGCCGCCATCGGTGGTTTCGATCAACGCACCGTAGGCGCCGACCGCCAGGCCATGGCTGGCGTCGTTGAACCAGATATCGAGCAAGGGGGCTTCGCGCTTGAGGTCCTGGTATTGCTGGGTCCAGGTGGCGCCGCCGTCGGTGCTGGCAAGGATTTGCGCATCATGGCCCACGGCCCAGCCTTGTTTGTCATCGACAAAAAACACGGCGGTGAGCAGTTGGCGGGTGGGCACCTTGGCTTGGGTCCAGGTTGCGCCCTGGTCATCGGAATAGAGGATATGCCCGCGATCACCGACCGCCACCAGGCGCTTGCCTGCGTGGACCACGTCGATCATCAGGCCCTTGGCGGCCTTGGAGGATTCAATCGCAAACACAGCTGCGGCGGGGGTATCGCTGGCGGCCTGGACGGCGGTCGGCAACGCGACGGCGCCAAGCAGCGAGAGCGCTGTGGCCAGCAACGCAACCCTGCGTGCGGCGCGTGGGCGGCAAACAACCCAACCCATGACAGGCTCACTCATAGACCTTTCTCCCATTTATTATTGTTATTGCCTGCCTTCCTGGGCCGTGAAACCTGCAACCTAGAGCGCCTGGAGGAAGCTGCGGCCATCCTATCGGGCTTTGGAATCGTCTGACAATCGGCGCTACGTTATCTTTTGTTAACTGATGGCAATTCATCCGCAGCTGAATATAGCGGCATTCGTCACGCTGATCAGCGCACGCAAATGAATTTTTATTCTATCTATTGAATTATGGGAATTTTTATTCCATTAATAGCGTTCTTGAAAACAATAATTCAAAGGACCACGGCTATGCGTGAACTCGTAATCGGCCTGATCGGTACAGGCTTCATGGGCCGCGCCCATGCGTTGGCGTTCAACAACGCCCGGGCGGTGTTCGAACTGCCAGTATCCCTCAGGCTGGCCGCCCTGGCCGATGCCGACACCGAGCGCGCCCAGCGCTGCGCCACAGCCTGGGGGTTTGCCCAGGCCCATGGCGACTGGCAAGCGTTGGTCAACGACCCTACTGTAGACGTCGTGGCCATTACCACGCCCAACCATTTGCACTACCCCATGGCCATGGCCGCCATTGCCGCGGGCAAAGCGGTGTACTGCGAAAAACCCCTGGCCGTCAGCCTGGAACAAGCCGACGCCATGCGCCGCGCCGCCAGCGCAGCCGGGGTGGTCACGCGGGTGGGTTACAACTATCAGCACAACCCGATGATCGTATTGGCCAAGCAAATGATCGCCAACGGCGACCTGGGCGAAATCATCAGCTTCCAGGGTGAGTTCAGCGAAGACTTCATGGCCGACCCTGCCTCACCTTGGTCGTGGCGTTGCGAAGTCGGACACGCCGGCGGCGCTCTTGCAGACTTGGGCAGCCACTTACTGTCGATGGCGCGTTACCTGGTGGGAGATGTGGTCAGCGTGTGCGCCGATACACAAACCGTGCATGCCCAACGCCCGGCCGTTAAAGGCAGCGCCGAGCTTAAGTCCATCGCCGTGGACGACCAAGTGCACGCCTTGCTGCGCTTCGCCAATGGCGCCCGCGGCACGGTGAGCAGCAGTTGGCTCAAGCATGGCTACAAGAACCACCTGAGTTTCGAGATCAGCGGCACCCGGGGCACCTTGGCCTTCGATCAGGAGCGCTTGAATGAACTGCGCCTGTGCCGTGTCGGCCAAGACGGCTTCCAGCGCCTGCTCGCCGGTCCCGCCCTGCCCGGCTACGCGGCGTTCAGCCCGGCGGCGGGGCATCAGTTGGGTTACAACGAGTTGAAGACCCTGGAGGTTCAGGAATTGATCATGGCGCTGGCGGGGCAAGGCAGGGATGGCACTGACTTTGAAGTCGCCTGGGCGGTGGAGCGATTGGCGACGGCGATTCGTGTCGCCGCGAAGGAAGAGCGCTGGGTCAGCGTGGACTCGCTCTAAACGCGCTTGCTTTGGCGCACTTGAAAGCATTTGAGTGCGCCGGCAAGACGAACTACTCCAGTACCGCCTCCAGGGTACGAACATAGGGTTTTCTGAGGGTGCGATCAGGCATGGCCTGAACACCTCCCTCAGAAGGACTAAACCTGTGGCTACCATTTCCTCCCCGCTCCCTTGGAGCAAGGTACTGGCCCAAGCGGTCAATACCCAATTCACCGCGCGACCGACGCTTCGCTCAGTCGTGTCCCAGCGGTTGCACGAGAGTATTCAGGAAAAATTCCCGGCCCTGCCAGTAGACACTGCCACCTTGCGCGTGGCGGAACCCAGCCGCCCTGGAGCCTGGAACCTCAAACCTTTGATCGACGTTGCCCTTGATTTTCTGGCAACCGGTGTGCCCGCCGATTTCTCGGACAAGCACGCGTCTGAGTATTACCTGTGCAACAGCGGCACACCGCAAAAACGCATCACCGTCAACAACGAGCCAATCGACATCCACGTGATCGCCGCGCTGATCAACGAACTCCCCGTCGTTCTATTCATTGAATTGCAGAGCGCGCTGGCGGACTTCTGGCAACAAAACGGCAGCACAGGAATCAGTCGCTGGCAGTGGATGGGCGACCTGCTGCGCACCTCATTGCGCAACAGCGTCCAGCGCAGCAGTGACCTGACCGACGAACACCTGCAACTCCTCAACAACGTGCTGGATTACCCCGACAATCGCGAGCGCGGCACGCTCAACCTATCGGGTGAAACCATTCATGCGTACACCCTGGAAACCACGCTTATTCAGGGCGATCTGCGGGTCAGCGTTCAGGCAAGCGAATTGCTGCTCGTCCAAGGCACCTGCGTAGTTTCTTGCGGCGTATCAGGCAACATCCGTACCTACCCGACCGTCGATGCATTCGGCGGCGCCTGGTCGAACGCCATAAAAAGCCGCTATCAAGCTGAACAGATCGTGTGGAAACGCTTCGAACCTGACGGCAATATTTTCGACACCCAAGCAGCACTGATTTTAAATCAGCAACTTGAAAACCTGGCAGCCCTGCACCTGCCGGCCAAGGTTGGCATAGAGGCACTGGAGGCGCTTTACGACCGAGTCATGGACCCCGCCCCGCTATTACTCAATGTACCTATCGGTGCATCGCTGCCACTCACCCAACTGCAAGCGGCGTTACCCGACTGGCTTGCGCAAGGTACACCCGCCGAACGCAGTGCGTACTCCCGTCATCTGGTGGAATTAGCCAACATCAAGAAGCGCACCCACGGTCGCAGCTTCCTCGAGGGCATTGACGGGCTTCGTTCCTTTGCGGCCAAAACGCTGCAGGCGTTGATGGTTGCGGATCACCCCGCCGGGCCAACCTACAACGTTGACGCGTTGGAGCTGACCTATGCGGTACCGGTGGGAGACATCGGTAGCAGCTACATCGAACACGTGAGGATGACGCTGACGGACCTGGCACTGAAAAATCTGTCAGGAAAACCCAACGGTCGCCTGACCCTGCGCAGTCTGGACGGCCAGGCACTCGCTACGTGGCTCACGCCCGAGTATGTCGAAGGCCTGGTTACTCGGGCTGACGTCGGAGCGGTCTACCCGGCCTTGCTTGAACGTCTATTTTTTAACGACGAAAAGGAGTCGCGTGAGCGCGAAAACCTGTTTGCCCAACAGCTGCGCGTTCACTTGCCGATGACCGCGCTGGAGTTGGCCGTAAGGCAGCAGTCGGGGATGACATGGGAAGGTTATCGAAGGGTGGCGGCGGTGGTCAAAAGCACGGCGGCGGACCGTAGAGTGGACGACAAAGACATCGTCATCCACACGCTGGGGTTCTTGAGAAAGCCAGGCGCGGCGCCCGATCACGTGACCGATATGTTCTTGATCGAAGAGCAAGGCTGTACCACCGGCCCGGTGATTCTCTATCGCCCACAGTATTTACCGGTACTCATGCAATTCAGCACCCGCGAGGCGTTGATGCAAGCCATCGCCTTACCCGGAGCACTGCAGGCAAGCGCGCTGACGTGGCTATCGGACGGTGCCCGGGCGGTGTACGACAACGGCGGGTTTCAGCAACCCCATTACGTGCGAATCGGCATCGGCATGGAGTTCGATACCCCGGAAATCCCCGAGCCTGTGACCTTGGCAAAATGCGGGACGCAGTCCGAGGTGTTGCAATCGCTGAGCAGGGGAAACCTGATGCAGTATCTGTTCGGCAGCTACGCCAGGACCTTGGTTGAAGTGGCTGACCGCCAATCGGTGTCCAACCGTGAAAGCCGCTGGGCCAGCCTCCTGGAAGGCGCCGGCCTACTGTTCAATACGTTGCTGCTGCCTTTATTGAGGGGCCCCGCCATGCTGGTGGGTTGGATGCTGCAAATCGCCTCAGGGCTGGCGCAGGATATTCCGGCGTTGGAAAGCAGTGATCCGCAAGCGCGGGAACTCGCATGGGTCGACCTTTTATTGAATCTCGGCCTGGTGTTGGTACATGCCGGCGCGAGCGTAACGAGTCGCCCTCTGAGTGAGACCCGACAACGCCCGGTGGCACTTGCCCCCCTGCGCCGCACCTCGCAAACGCAGCAGGCCACGCCACCCCGTGTTCGGCAAGGTTCTGTCGGCCTGCCTTCACAGCCACCCGGCAGTGGTCACACGCTGATTGACTTCAACCTGTCCACCGCCCGCGAAGCCTCACGAGCGCGGCTGTTTGAGCAGTTGCTCAAGATACGCGTCAACTGGCCCGAAAACCCACCCCCGCCGACAGCAACCGGTCCGTTCAAAGGCCTTTACCGTATCGGCGCAACCTGGCACGCCAGCGTCAGGGGCCGGCTGTTTCAAGTCAGTGTGGTGCCCGGTTTTGGCGAGGCGTATGTGGTTCACCCTGAGCACCCTGACCGCCCGGGGATCAAGCTTAGGACCGACGGCCAAGGGCACTGGACGCTCGACGAAGGGTTGCGACTGATAGGCGGTGGACGAAAGAACCGCGTGGCCGAGGCGCGTAAGGCCAACGCCGAAAGGGTCGCTGCGCTGAATAGCCGTAAGGCCGAGCTGCAACAAACACTTGTGCAATGCGTGACCGATGAAACTGTCGCGTTGGCCACCTTAAACACCGCGAGAACCCAATACACCACACAAAACGGCAAGCTGACGCGTACTTGGGCGATCTGGAATGCGGCAACCACTGAGCAGAAATCCCGGATAGCGCCCACTTATCAGTTGGAGCTGAACAGGACACAGGAACAGCGATCGTTCTACAGCATCAGCCTGATCAATTACCGGGAGAAGTCGGCCAAGGCGACCCAGGCGTACAGGGACGTCATCAGCGTGATTAACGACATCAAGGCTGTCGACCATCAAACCAACAATGACCGCGAGCACACGACTCACTTTTTTGCCCTGTGGGATCAGCAAGACACGCTGCGAACCCAACTGGCCCATTTCGGCCTGGGTTCGGGGGTGTTCAGTCGTGGAATGAGCGCAACACAACGATTCACGATCGCTTACGACAAACTCGAACAGGGAGAGCCTGAAGACTACAAGGCGTTGATGGAAGATCTGAAAACCTCACGCGCCTATCATGATCAAATCGTTGCCGTGGCAACCATCCAGGAACAACTCCTCGACGAGATGGCCCGAGCATCAGCCTTCGGCAAGAGCTTCCGGGACGACCTGGTTGCACGGCTATCGCAGCCGGAAAAATATCTGCCGGACAATACACGCTTAATGGGCATCGATATTGTTCAAGAACTCAGCCTTGACCGCAGTGTTCCTCTCGCACAAAACAGTATCGAAGCGTTGTTCTTCCATCTATTTGAGCAAATACGCTTACGCCCGACCATTTCGGCTCACATAGAGATGACCACCAGCCGCGGCTACAGCACGACCGAGCGAATCGATGTGCTCGAGTCCGTCGTGGACCGCTATACCGCTGCCGAGCATATTGGGCAGAACCTCAAGCGGCTGAACCCGACCTGCATTCGTACGCAGTACCTGGATGATTTTCTGGACAACATCACGCAAGGTCGAGCAAGCGCCGAAAATGACCTGAAAACACTGATCATAGACAGCGAAGAAGACAAGGTTATCTACCAACCGCCCAAAGCCATCAGGCAAAAGCCCGCCACCAAGCGGGTATTCAAAACGCGCAGCCGCGGCACGTTGGTCGGCGATCTGCGAGAGGCTGCACCAGGAGATACCGCGCAACTCATCGAAATTGTCGACCCCTCCAACGGCGAAGTGATCGAGCGATTCCACGAACATGCCGAAGAAGGTGTTTACGTGGAAATCGAAGAGGGCCCGACTCAAACGCCGCCGCCCAGACTGGCTCGTTCGGCCAGGGCTATCACCAGCGCAGCACAGGATGTCGCAGCCAAGCGCGAGAGCATTGAAAGCACGATACAGCGTGAACTCAATCAAATGGACCGTGACGAAATCCTGCGGGACGAAAAGGTGCCGAAAGATTGGGAATTCATGCTGACGACAGAGGCAGATAAGCTTGAGGCGCTGGCCACAGAACTGGAACAAGCCGCCCCCTCCAATCAAACGACGCTTACGGCCAATCAATGGCGAACCCTAGCAGTGCAAATGAAGGCTGCCGGCAAGCAATACCGCATCATGGGCTACAAAAAGCAGGCGCCTACGGTGGCCATCGTGGACTATTTGTGGCACGAAAAAGCGGTGAACATCGGGCTGGTAAAGGAGCGCGAACCGACAAACGCCAAAGACTTTCTCAGCGAATATGCAATCCGCGACAGCGATACCGGGTACGTGCTGTGGTATGCCCACTTTCACTACACCAGCTTGACGGTTGCAAAAACCGCCTATACCAGTGGGCATTTGAAACGCGCCGATCAACGTAATATCGGGTTCAAGGCACAGTTGGCGCAATACCGGAACAACAGCGCCAAGGTGATCGCCGTCTGGCGAAGCAAAATCCCATCCGCCATGGCCCACAGGTTGTTCTTTTATAGGGACTGATACCCGTGGGCAACGCCGCGTCAATCTCTCGAGACATTGACGCGGTCTATCAGCGCAGGGCTCTTCTCAACACCTTGCCCACGGTCGTCTTGGGCAACTCGGTCGTGCGAAACTCCACATACTTGGGCAACTTGTACCCTGTCAGGTATTCCCGACAATGGGCGAGGATCTGTTCCTGGGTCAGGTTCGGGTCCTTGCGCACCACGATAATCTTGACCTTCTCGCCGGTCACCGCATCTTCCACGCCAATCGCCGCCACTTCACCCACCCCCGGGTGCAACGCCACCACGTCTTCGATCTCGTTGGGGTACACGTTGAAACCGGAGACCAGGATCATGTCCTTCTTGCGGTCCACCAGGCGGATGAACCCGCGCTCGTCCATCACCCCGATATCCCCCGTAGACAACCAGCCCTCGGCATCCAGCACCTCGGCGGTGGCTTCCGGGCGTTTCCAGTAGCCCTGCATCACCTGCGGGCCACGCACTTGCAGCTCGCCCTGTTCGCCAATCTCGGCCAGTTCGCCGTCCTCGCGCACAAAGCGCACCCAGGTCGACGGCAAGGGCACGCCAATGCTGCCGGTGAATTCCATCTCGCGCATGCGCGCAATGTTGATCGGGCTGATGCTCACCACCGGCGAGCACTCGGTGAGACCGTAGCCTTCGATGATCGGCAACCCGGTGACTTCCTTCCAACGCTTGGCCACTGCCGTGTGGGTCGCCATGCCGCCCGCGATGACCATGCGCAACGCTGAAAAGTCCCGCGCACAGAATTCCTTGTTTTCCAGCAGCCCGTTGAACAAGGTGTTGACCCCGGCGATGCCGTTGAAGCGTTCCTTGCGCAGGATCATCTGTACGCGCTTCACGTCTCGCGGATTGGCGATCAGGATGTTGCGCCCGCCCAGGCACATGAACATCAGGCAATTCACCGTCAGGGAAAAGATGTGGTACAGCGGCAGTAAGGTGACGTTGGTTTCCTGCTGGTCCTGGTCCAGTTGGTCACCGACCCAGGCCTTGGCTTGCAGCAGGTTGGCGATGATGTTGCGGTGGCTGAGCATCACCCCCTTGGCATCGCCGGTGGTGCCGCCGGTGTATTGCAAGAAGGCCAGGTCATCCAGGGCCATGGCCACCGGAAAATGGTTGAGCGCGCGCCCCTCTTTCAGTACCTGATTGAAGCGCACCGAACCGCGCAGGTTGAAGGCCGGCACCTGCTTTTGCACCCGGCGCAGGATGAAGTTCATCGCCGCGCCCTTGAAGTTGCCCAGCAAGTCGCCGATGGCCGCCACCACCACGCGCTTGACGCTGCTGCCGGCCACGACTTTTTCCAGGGTGTGCGCGAAGTTCTCGAAGATCACCACCGTTTCGGCACCGCTGTCCTTGAGCAAATGCTTAAGCTCATGGGCGGTGTACAACGGGTTGACGTTGACCACAACCGCACCGGCCATGATCGTGCCCAACAGGCAGATTGGGTACTGCAAGCAGTTGGGCATCATCAACGCCACACGGTCGCCCTTCTTCACGCCCTGGCCCTGCAGCCAGGCAGCAAAGGCAACGCCCTGCACTTTCCAGTCGGCGTAGGTCATTTCGGTGCCGATGCTGACGTAGGCGACCCGCTCGCGAAACTTCTCCAGGTGCTCCAGGAACACCTCGCGCAACGACGGGTAGTCCTCGATACCGGCATCAATGTCGGCCGGAACGCCTGGCAAGTAAGCGTTCAACCAGATCCGTTCGGTTTGTTCCAGGCTTACAGCGTTCATGGCAGTCTCCTTGTTGTTGTTTTTGATAGAGCTACTTTTCGACGATGGCGGTAATGCCCAAGCCGCCGGCCGCGCAAATTGAAATCAGGCCACGGCCACCGCCGTTCTCGTGGATGGTCTTGGCCAAGGCAGCCAATTGCCGGCCACCGGTGGCAGCAAAGGGATGGCCGCAACCGAGCGAGCCCCCGTTGACGTTCATCTTGCTGCGCTCGATAGCGCCCAGGGGTGCGTCCAAGCCTAGACGCTCCCGGCAATAATCGGCGTCTTCCCAGGCCTTGAGCGTGCACAGCACCTGCGCGGCAAACGCTTCATGGATCTCGAAGAAATCAAAATCCGCAAAGCTCAGGCCTTCGCGCTTGAGCATGCGCGGCACCGCATAGGCCGGGGCCATTAACAGGCCTTCGGTGCCGTCGACGAAGTTCACTGCCGCCGTTTCGCCCGTGCGCAGGTAGGCCAGCACCGGCCAGCCGTTCTCGGCCGCCCACTCTTCGCTGGCCAACAGCACCACTGACGCGCCATCGGTCAGCGGCGTGGAATTGCCCGCAGTGAGCGTGCCGTTCTGCCGGTCATAGGCCGGGGACAAGCCGGCGAGCTTTTCCAGGCTGGCGTCGGCACGCAGGTTATTGTCACGGGCCAGGCCGCGATGGGGGCTGATCAAGTCATCAAAGAAACCCCGGGCGTAGGCCGCTGCCAGGCGTTGGTGGCTGGTGAGGGTCAGCTCATCCTGGGCCAGGCGCTTGATTTTCCAGCGCTTGGCCATTTCTTCGCAGTGCTCGCCCATGGACAGGCCGGTACGTGGCTCACCGTTGCGCGGCAGCAGCGGTTTGAAAAACATTCCGGGACGCACCTTCAGCAGTGCCTTCAACTTGTCGCCCATGCCCTTGGCACGGTTGGCCGACAGCAACGTATGGCGCAGGGATTCGTTGATTCCGATGGGTGCATCGGAGGTGGTATCGGAACCGCCGGCGATGCCCACGTCGATCTGGCCCAGGGCGATTTTGTTGGCCACCAGCAACGCGGCTTCCAACCCCGTGCCGCAGGCTTGTTGCACATCGTAGGCGGGTGTATCGGGAGACAAGGTGGTCGACAGCAGGGATTCTCGCGCCAGGTTGAAATCCCGGGAGTGTTTGATCACCGCACCCGCGGCAAACTCCCCCAGGCGCTGGCCGTGCAGGTTGTAGCGGTCGATTAAGCCCTGCAGGGCCGCCACCAGTAAATCCTGGTTGCTGTCGTTCGCATACACCGTGTTGGAGCGGGCAAAGGGAATACGGTTGCCGCCGATAATCGCGACGCGACGCACCGGGGCCGGGTTGAAGCTGTAGTCACTCATCGACAGGTCTCATTCCAGATAAAGAGGCCGCGCATATGGGGTTTGTCGCCAGCAAAATTGCGCACTTCGAACTCGCGGCGCGGGCCCGTCACGGGGCGGCTCCAGAGCGCCACCTGGCCGGGCAGGAAGATCGGCAGCTTGAAGTCGCAATGGGCCTCGGCCTGCTCCAGCCCGCCGGGGGGTTGCTGGGCGGCGAGTGCGCGGCCCAGGGTCCACATGCCATGGGCAATGGCGCGGCGAAAGCCGAAGATCTTGGCGCCGATCACCGAGGTGTGGATCGGGTTGAAATCCCCCGACACCTTGGCAAAGCGCCGGCCCAGGTCGGCCGGCAGCACCCAGCGCTGGGTGCGCAACAGGCCCTCCTCCTGCAACGGCAACACGTCGTCCCACGGCTCGCCGACCGGCGCCTTGACGTCACGGCGCAGGTACAGGCTGTCGCTTTCCCACACCAGGGCGTCAGCGCCGTAGGCTCGGGTGGCGATGCTCAATGCCTGCCCCTTCGGATGAGCAACCCAGCGCTCGCAATACACCTCCAGGCGCAACGTCTGGCCTTCGTGCAAACGCTGGTGCTGCCGAATCCGATTGGCCAGGTGCACCATGCCGCTGGCCGGGTACGGAAAGCTCGGGCGAGTGAGCAACATCAAGTGCAGCGGGAACGCCAACACATGAGGATAGGACAGCGGCACGCCCTGCTCGCGGCGAAACCCGCACGCACGGCCGTAGGCCGCGATACCGCTGGGCGACAGCTCCACCGCCGAACGCACCAGGCGCTCCTTAGGCAATACCGGTGCACCGTCGAGCGTGGGCTTGCGCAGGGCGCGTACACCATCAAGCAGCAAGCGCGTGCGCGACGGCGGTGGGTCGATGATCTGGGTCACGTAGTCCATGGCTCAGGCTCCCAGCAGGCTTTGGCCGCATACGCGTACGACTTGGCCATTGACCCCGCCGGACGCCGGGTGCGCCAACCAGGCGATGGTCTCGGCCACGTCGATCGGCTGGCCACCCTGGGACAGCGAGTTCATGCGCCGCCCCGCCTCGCGGATCATCAGCGGGATCTTCGCGGTCATCTGGGTCTCGATAAACCCGGGCGCCACCGCGTTGACCGTCACCTGCTGCGCGGCCGCCTTCGGCGCCAGGCCTTGCACCAGGCCGATCACGCCGGCCTTGGAGGTGGCGTAGTTGCTTTGCCCCAGGTTGCCGGCGATACCGGAAATCGACGATACGCACACGATGCGCCCACCCGGGTTCAGCCCCTGGCTGTCCAGCAAGGCGTTGCTCAAGTGCAGCGGCGCCTCCAGGTTCACCGCCAGCACGCTGCGCCAGGCCGCTTCGGTCATTTTGGCGATGGTCTTGTCACGGGTGATACCCGCATTGTGCACCACCACATCAAACGCGCCGTATTGGCTGACATGGGCTTGCAGCAGCGAAGCCGCGTCGGCGGCGGTGATGTCCAGCGGCAACGCCGAACCGCCGACACTGCTGGCCGCCTGCTGCAAGGCCTCCTGGGCTTGGGGCACGTCCACACAGACCACGTGGGCACCCTCGCGTGCCAGCACCTGGGCGATGGCCAGGCCGATGCCACGGGACGCACCCGTGACCAAGGCACGGCGACCGACAAAGGGTTTTTCCCAGTTGATCGCGCTGTTGCCGTCCACGGCTTTTTCCAGGCGCACCACTTGCCCGGACACGTAGGCCGAACGGCGCGACAGGAAGAAGCGCAGGCTGCTGTCCAGCGCTGATTCGGCGCCCGGCGCCACGTAGATCAATTGCACGGTGATCGCCCGGCGCAGTTCCTTGGCCAGCGACCGCACCAAGCCTTCCAGGGCGCGCTGTGCGATGGCTTGGGGCAAATCCTTGCACTGTTCCGGCGCCGTGCCGAGCACTACCACACGTCCATGGTGGCCAATTCGCTTGGCGTTGGCGTGGAAGAACACGTAGAGCTCGTCGAGTTGCTGCAAATCGGTGACGCCACTGGCATCGAACACCGCGCCCTGCACCTTGACCGTGGACGGCGCCTTGAGAGTCGCCGGGGTGGCGGCCACGGTGTCGGTGGCCTTGAACACCTGTTGCACCTGATCGACCAGGCGCCCTGCCCCGGCGATGATCATCGGGTTGACCAGCCCTTGCTGGCCGCTGCGATGGCGTTGCAGCGGCAGCGGTTGCGGCAGGCCCACGGCCTGGGCCAGGCGTCGGCCCCAGGGGGAATTGACGAAGGAAAGGTAGCTGTCACTCATAAAGACATTCACTCACAACGCATGCTGACCATGTAAACCCGGTCCCACAGTGACCGTGTTCATTCAGTACCACTCAATTGACCGAGGCATTTTCGCTCTGGCTGTTGCGACGTGTTACCGCTGGTTCCAAGGCTTGCTTGCGCTGCTGCAACGCTTCCAGCAAACCGAAATCCTGCGGAAAGTCGTCGACCTGGATGCCATGGTCGGCGTACTCCACGTAGCGCCCCAGCAAGGCGTCTTCGTCGTCGCTGATCAGGTCCAGCGCCCGCGCCTTGACGCGCCAGGCGGTAAACGCAGTGGCGGAAATCGGCATCGGTTCGATCAGGCCCTGCTTCACGGCAGACTTGAGCCGCGCGTCGATCAGTTCCACCTGCGGCAGCAGGCGGAAACCCAATTCGCCGTAAGCCAGCTTGTCGATTTCCGGACGCGGGATGTAGGAATTGGCCAGCAGGCGGTCGCGGGTCTCACCCGGGGTCTGCACCACGTCCGCCACCTGGGCCAGCAAGCGGTCCGACGGTTTGCGCAGGGGAATACCCAGCGGGAAGCTCAAGCCGCGCACCACCGCTGCTGCGGCTTTCGAAGGGTAGTTGTCGAGTACTTCGGCCAAGGCTTCATGGGCACGCAACAGCGCATCCTGGGCCGACCAGTGCACCAGCGGCAGGTCGGCCTGGGGCCGGCCGTCATCTTCAAAACGCTTGAGCACGCAGGACATAATGTACAGCTGTGACAGAATGTCCCCCAGCCGTCCGGTGATACTTTCCTTGCGCTTAAGCGCGCCGCCCAGCACGCCCATGGACACGTCCGAGATCAATGCCAGCACCACCGACAGCCGATTGGCCTGGCGGTAGTAGGACGCCAGCGCCGGGTCGGTCTTGGCCGGTGCCGAAATCAGCCGCCCACCGGTCAGCGAATGCACCGCAGCGCGGACGGTATTGGCCAGCACAAAGCTCACATGGCCGAACATCGCACTGTCGAAGGCTTCCAGCGCCTTGCGCCGATCCGGGTTGCGCGCCGCTTCCATTTCGCGGAACACATAGGGATGGCAACGGATCAGGCCCTGGCCAAAGATGATCAGGCAGCGGGTCATGATGTTCGCGCCTTCCACCGTGATCGCGATGGGGCTTTGCTGGTAGGCACGGGCCAGGAAGTTGTTGGGTCCCATGCAAATGCCTTTGCCGGCAACGATGTCCATGCCGTCATTGACGATGATGCGCGCGCGTTCGGTGACGTGGTACTTGGCGATCGCCGAGATCACCGACGGCTTTTCACCGGCATCCAGGGACGCCACCGACACCTTGCGCACCGCGTCGCAGGCATACAAGTGCCCGGCCATGCGCGCCAGCGGCGCCTGTACCCCTTCGAACTTGCCGATGGGCAGGCCGAACTGCTTACGCATCGCTGCGTAGGCCGTGGTCCCGCGTACCGCCACCTTGCCCAGGCCGACGTTGGCCGATGGCAGGGAAATCGCACGGCCCGCCGCCAGGCATTCCATCAGCATGCGCCAGCCGTTGCCCACCTGTTCACGGCCACCGATCACCCATTCCAACGGAATGAACACATCCTTGCCGGTGGTCGGGCCGTTCTGGAACACCGCATTCAGTGGCCAATGACGACGGCCGCTGTTGACGCCCGGATGGGACGTTGGAATCAGCGCGCAGGTGATGCCCAGTGAACCGGGTGCGCCAAGCAAACCGTCCGGGTCTTCGGCACGGAAGGCCAGGCCGAGCACCGTGGCAATCGGACCAAGGGTGATGTAGCGCTTGTCCCAGGTCACCTTGAAGCCCAGCACTTCTTCGCCTTCGTGGGTGCCTTTGCAGACGATGCCCAGGTCCGGGATCGCGCCCGCATCCGAGCCGGCATACGGGCTGGTCAAGGCAAAGCACGGGATGTCTTCACCCCGGGCCAGGCGCGGCAAGTAATAGTTACGCTGGGCATCGGTGCCGTAGTGCAACAGCAACTCGGCCGGGCCCAGAGAGTTGGGCACCATCACCGAAATCGCCGCCGCCGAGCAGCGCGTCGACAGCTTCATCACCACTTGGGAGTGCGCGTAGTGGGAGAAGCCTTTGCCGCCGTACTGCTTGGGAATGATCATGCCGAGGAAACCGGCGTCCTTGGTGTACTGCCAGCCCTCGGGGGACATGTCCTGCCAGACCTGGGTGGTTTCCCAGTCGTTGGCGATGTCGCACAGGGTTTCCACTTCGTTGTCGAGGAAGGCTTGCTCTTCGGCGCTGAGGCTGGCCGGAGCCGCTTGCAACAGGCGCTGCCAATCGGGCTTGCCGCTGAACAGCTCGGCGTCCCACCACACGGTGCCGGACTCGATGGCCGCGCGTTCGGTGTCGGACATGGCCGGCATGATGGTGCGAAATATGCCCAACGCCTTGCTCGTCACCAACGCACGGCGCAGGGGCTTGATGGCCATCAACAAGGCCGGTGCGATGACCAGCACCGCCGTTACCGTGATGCCAAGCGTGGCGATCACATTGAACAGATAGCCCACCGCCAGCCAGATCAGGCCAGCGCCCAGCCACAGGGTGGCGGCTGCTTGTCGATACGCCAGGGCAATCGCGGCTGCGAAACCCACCAATAACCAGATAACCATGGGGATACCTCTACTCGATTCAGGGTACGGCCAATGCGCAGGCAGATCGAAATGCGCTGCGGTGTAAAGCCACACTACAAACTTGGAAAACTAAATTCAAATTTTGTTTTGAAATTTTTATTTAATGCGTAGGCAAAAAAGTTGGCCGACCCGGTCAGCCTTGCTCATCACGTTGAAAAGGAGAATGACGGGACGCGGAGCGCCCCGTCGGCGCAGGTAAACGCGGATAAAAGCGCCAAGATGCGCTTAGCGCTTCATCCTCGATAGTGCGTTATTGGTTCAGAACGCGTAGGTCGCCGAAACAGCCACCACATCCCCCGACGACTCAGCTTTGCCGTTCAGGCTGGCGCCACCGAGTCGATCCACGTTCTTGGTCTTCAAGTTGACCTCCTGCACAAATTGATGGGAGTACGCGAGATCGAGCGACAAGCCAGGAATGGCCTTGACCTCATAACCCGCACCCAGCGACAGGAAGTAGCGATCACCGTCCGGAATCCGTGGGTCCCGGGTGGAGTTACGGGTTGGCGTCTGGTCGGAAGCGACACCGGCTCGCAACGTCAACTCGTCGGTGGCTTTGAAGTCACCGCCCACCGAATACATCCAGGAATCACGATAGTTGTAGGGAATGGAGACGATCTGAATGTCACCGGACTTGAGCGTCAGGTCCTTGAAGGATGACCATTGAGTCCACACAGCACTGACACCGAGTGTGAAACGGTCATTGAACTGGTGGACCCAGTCAAAGGCCGCAGTGGCCGGGATATCCAATTGGGTGCTGGCATGTGCTCCGTCCGGGAACAGTTTCAGTCCAGGGTAGGCTTCTTCTACAAGGGTCCCGCTGCCACCGAATGGGCTGGGCTGAGTCATCAGGTTGTAGGAGAACTGATCGGCACGGATGTTGTACTTGCCGGTCATTTTGTTTTTGATCTTGGCGTGGTAATTGAGGCCAAGACTGTCTTGCGCGGTCGGTTTCCAGACGACACCGGTAAACCAGCCCGTGGAGATATTGTCGACCTTGACCCGCATCAGCGCGCCACCCACCCCCGATGGGAAATCGATGCTCCCCAGCAGCGGCGATTGCGAGTTGGACGCGGCAGACAGCAAATCGATGTTCTGGCTGACAAAACCCTTACTGTGCTGAACGATGATCCCGCCACCAATGGAGAAGTCGTCGCGGACCTTGAACGAAAGCGACCCTGTCAGCCCCACGGTTTCAATTTTGGTATCGACGGCAAAATCCCGCAGCTTGGAGTCTTCATTCCAGGTTGAGCGCATGCCCTGTGGCACAACCTGCGACAACCCGAAAGCAAACCTGTCGCCCAGTGGCATCACCATGAACCCCGTCGGCAACCACGCCGTGAAGCCACCTTGGCCGCCGTCATTGTTGTTGGCAATGCGGTTACCCGGATCGAAACTCCCATCGGGCGCTACCGGTGTATTGGTAATCGGCTGCCCGAGATAATCGTTCGCCTCGCCTTTGTACTTGATCTTGATACGGGCATAGTCGACCGTAAACTGCGCCACATTGTGTTCTACGAATGCCATCGCTGCCGGGTTGTTGTACGCCGAACTGGGGTCATTCTTGAACAGCGAACCACCACCAAAGGCACGACCCCAGCCCGGGGCGCCATAGGTCGGTGTGGAAAAACCACCGGCCTGGACCGGCGCGGCAATCATCACCCCCCCCATTAATGCCAAGCCCAGCAGAACCTGTACCTGTTGTTTTTTATTATTCATGCGGCACTCCTTATTGTTATCTCACTGAACCGGCCCCAGCCGGCTCGTCTTGCGACTTGGCTTGCCTTTTAAAAGGCAAAAACACTCCTTACCGTGCGACACGCACCTCAAGGAACAATGGTGATGTTGGGAATATGAGCACTCAGCGAAACCACCGTGCAAAAGCCGGAAAGCGGCTGGTTCGCTGCAGAGAAGTCGACGCCGCCTGCGCCATTGGCCAACACACCGACAATCGATGAAGGGCCGCAATTCGTAGCAGGAAGAGAACTGGCCGCAATGGTGTAACCCACGTTAGCCAGGCCTCCGGTGCCACCCGATGAAGCGGGAGGCGTCAGCACCCAAGGCAAGTTATTCAGGGTTGGCAGCCTGCACAAAGCATTGCTGCCCGAAAGGGTTGCGCTGAGAACGTCGGCAGCTGAACCATCACCGCGCACCAGGCCGGACAATTGAATATTGCAGGTAATCGGCGCACCAAACGTACTGGGCGATTTGATCGTAACGGTGCCGCCCGGACTGGAGGTAAATGCCACTCCCCCAGGGCTGAAAACTCCAGCATGGGCCATCGATGCAGTACCGAAGCACAGCGCCAATGAGCCGATAAAAACGAAGGCATTCAAGCGCTTCATTATTCCTTCCTCACATTCATGGCGATCCATTTCGCCAGGAGCCTCAGCTCGTAGGCCCAACTCATCTGCCGTAAACAGGCGCCTCATCAGAGGCGCCTGCCCTGCAACGGGTGATCAGCCCTTTTTACGGAGTACGTCTATCAAGGAACGATGCTGACGCCTGGAGCGGTGACACTCAGGGTCACCACGGTGCAGCTACCCGAGAGCGGTTGGTTGGTAGCGCTCAGTGCTGCGCCACCGGTCACGTTGGACAGCGCCACGGCAATAGTGGATGGACCGCAGTTGGTGGCAGGGATCAGTGGCGGAATGGCTGCAATGGTGTAACCCACATTGGTCACGGTGCCGGCTGGCGACAGCACCCATGGCAAGTTGGTCAGGTGAGGCAGGGAGCAGAGTTGGTTAGAGCCGCTGACAGTAGCAGCAGTAATATCTGCCGCCGAACCATCGGCACGCACTTTACCGGTGAACGAGATATTACAAGTTACCGCTGCACCAAATGAAGAAGGTGACTTGACTGTAATCGTGCCACCCGAGTTAGTCGTGAACGACTGGTTAGCGGGGCTGAAACTTTGTGCGGAAGCCATGGAAGCAGCGCCCATGCAAACAGCCAAAGCAGTCAACGACACGAGAGTTTTCAAGCTTTTCATTGTTTTTCCTCACATGTTATGGCGAATTCATTTCGCCAGGGGTAATGGCCATGATCGAGAGGTCACGGTGAAACTGCAGAACTTCCCTTTCCAGCCAAATCTCAATTCAATTACCGCTTACAACAGTCGGACAGTCTTATTCGACAACTTTGAAGTTAGGCGGCATCTTGATCGACACCGTCTTGATCTTGCAGTCTTCGCCAATCGGTACATTGGCCGCTTCCAACTTGCCGGTGGCGTTATCCCACGTACCGTCAGCGGTGGAAGGGCCGCACTTGCCGCCCAGGCCGAAGGCGTGAACATCTACGCTGATCTTCGACATGGAACCGCTCTTGGTATCTTTGGCCACTAATATCCACGGCAAGTTGGTGGCTTCGACCCGGCTGCACTTAAGGCCACCGTCGAATTCAACTTTATCGACATTGACCGATGAGCCATCGGCCGCCACTTTGCCGGCTACTTTGATGGTGCAGTCGGCGCTGATCAGGGCACCCTTGGAAAAGCTGATCGGCCCCTGGGCGGTGAAGGCACTGCCGGCCGGTTCGATACGGGCAGCCTGGGCCTGGTGGTAAACGATCAGGCCCAGGGCGGCCAATACAATGTGCGTGGTGAACTTGGCAGGGTTTTGCATGGTGTACGTCCTTCCCTTGAAATTATTGTTGTAGGGTCAAACAACTTGCTTGCCACGAAACCGGTAAACCTTGGGCGTAAGAGACCTGCGCGATACACAGACCCCGAGTACGCCCACAACTTTTAAATTCACATCAGAACGGCCTGGCGCTGTTGCCGTATTTCTCCAGGTACTTCAAACGTTGTGACGGCTGAAGATTGGTCAGGGTGATATCGCCGGCATAATGGTTAAGCACCCGGTGGTCCATGCGACGTCGCCACAAGTACGGCACATAGGCCCAGACAATCATGCTCGCGTAGCCATACGGCAGTTGTGGCGATTCATCAAAGTGACGCAGCGACTGATAACTGCGTGTCGGGTTTGCGTGGTGATCAGAGTGCCGCTGCAGTTGGAACAGGAAGATATTGGTGACAATACGGTTGCTGTTCCAGGAGTGCCGTGGCGAACAACGTTCATAACGACCGTTGGGCAACTTCTGGCGTTTGAGACCGTAGTGCTCGACATAGTTGACCACTTCCAGCAGCGAGAAACCGTAGATGCCCTGGATGATCAGGAACGGAATCACCGCCGCCCCCAGCCACAGGATCATCGCGCCCCACAACACCACGCTGTACATCCAGGCGGTGAGCACGGCGTTCTTCCAGTGCAGGGCCGGCAGGCCGAGTTTGCGCAGGCGTTCGCGCTCCAGGTTCCAGGCCGAACGTGCGCTGAACCATACCGAGCGTGGCAGGAACGCCCAGAAACTCTCACCCAGGCGCGAGCTGGCAGGATCTTCCGGCGTGGCCACACGTACGTGATGACCCCGGTTGTGTTCGGTGTAGAAGTGTCCGTAGAAAGTAGGCGCCAGGGTGACCTTGGCCAGGAACACTTCCAGCGGGTTGGGCTTGTGGCCCAGTTCATGGGCAGTGTTGATGGCAATCCCCGTAGCCGCTCCGGTGGACATGGCCATGCCCAGATAGGTGAACCAACTGATTTCGCCGTGCAGTTCGGTGCGGGCGGTAATGAAGGCGGCGGTATTCGCCCCCCAGCTGGCAGGATCGAGCGCAGCCGTGGCGTGCAGCAGGCCACCGTTGATGATCCAGTCGATGCCGCCTGCCGCCAACCAGCCAGTGATCACCACCGAAGAGATGACGAACAGCACACCGGTGTAGACGATCCAGCGGTAGTAGCGTTGGGATTCGAGGTTGCTGACGGCGGACTCGGGCGGGTTGCTGACGTCTTCGCCCAGCAGGCCATCGATCAAGGGGATCAAGCCGAAGATCACCAACACACCAACCCACCACAGTTGCTGTACGCCGGTGGTGATTGCCAGAGCGCCGGAGAGCAACGGGGTTGCCAGGGGCATGATGCCAAGCCACCAGAGGTGACGTTTGCCGTCGGTCCAGACGTGCGGTGCGGCCAGGGTCTGGTTCATGGCAGCCACCGTACGCAGCGGGCTGGCAGGGACTGAATGTGAGCAGTAAACAGGTACACGGAGCGCTGACTGCCCCGAGAAATCAACCATGCGATAAAAGACGTTTTTTTCATTATTTTATTCGCTCTTAGGCATTTCAAAAATTATTTCAAATAATACATTCAAATAATTTTTTTAAATAAATAGCGCGGAATCGTTAGGTCGTCAACTACTTTTTCGGAGCCTTTTTCACGTGACCGAACAGTCTCTTTTTCAGCCGTTTGGTCAGGTGTCTAAAGCAGGCATCGACGCCGTTGAACCGCGAACCGAACCACAAAATTATTTACTCGCCAACGCAAACGGCGGGTGCAACACCGTGGCGCTTTCAGGCGGCCGAGCACGCTTGGCCACCTGCTGCACCAGCGCGGCGACGCGCTCTGTGGCAGTGATCGGCAACATATGCCCACGCCCTTCCACCACCTGCATCTTCAACCCTGGCACCTTGCTGGCCAGGGCCTGGCCGTGTTTCTGGAAATCCAGCACCCGGTCTTTTGCCCCATAGATCAGGCCGATCGGCAGGGTCAATTGGGGGTAGCGCTTGACCATCTCGGGCAAGGCATCGTTGACCAGGTTGATCTCGGTGGAGGCGGCATAGAAGTTGTCAGGCCGCATTCCGAGCAACCCGCCACCCCGGGTGGCGAAGTCGGCGGGCGCGGCATCGGGGGCGAACACGCCCTTGACCACCGAACCTTTAGTCAGCAGCCCGACGGGCATGGTCAAGGTGTGGGACATCCAGCGCCGTAGCCAGGCCGGGCGCACCGCCAGAGACAGGAACACCAGCGGGAGCATGCGCTGGGGGTGAGTCAGCGGCGCCACCAGGACCAACCCGGAAACGGCGTGCGGGTGATCAAGCGCCAGCGCCAGGGAGATTGCCCCACCGAGGGAGTGTCCCAATACCAGCGGTTTGTCCAGGTCCAGTGTCTTGATGAACGCGGCGATTTGCCGGGCCTGGGCGGGCAGGTCCGCCGCCGTGCCGGCATGCCGGGTGGAATAGCCGGAGCCCGGACGATCCAGCGTGATCACCCGGAAGTGCTCGCGCAATTGGGCAGACAAGGCATACGTCAGGTTGCGACTGCTGCCCATCAGCCCGTGGATCATCACCAGCGGTGGGCCCTTGCCCTCTTCTACATAATGAAAACGCTCGCCATCGACCTCGACGAAACGCCCGTTGATCGCAACAGCCGCTTCGATGCGCCGTGTCATCCAGGCACTGAAGCCCCACAACACGGCGCTCGCGCCTATCAACACAGCCGCAGCAATAACCCATTCAACAGCCATAGCTCGGTCCTCTGCTTCCCTGCTGCTGGCGACCTGATCGGTATTGATCAAGGCCTCAGCCATCGTCCACACCCTGGACCTAAACTTCATGCATACCGTGCTCGTCCGTCGGACAAGTCGCACATGCGGAACAAGGTCCTAGCGTAGGCGATATTTTCAGGTAGATTATTTAAAATCTTTTTTAAAATAAATAATTCAATTTTCCTTTGCAATGGTGTTCTATCTAAAAGACAAAACAAAAAACAGGAGCACATCTGATGCCCACGAAGGACAGCCTATGAATGCCCACAGTGATTCAATCGACATCGCCATCATCGGCTCAGGCTTTGCCGGCCTGTGCATGGCGATCAAACTCAAGGAAGCCGGCCTCACCGACTTCTTCATTGCCGAACAGGCCGACAGCCTCGGCGGCACGTGGCGAGACAACCACTACCCAGGTTGTGCCTGCGACGTGCAATCCCACGTGTATTCGTTTTCGTTTGCGCCCAACCCGAACTGGACCCGGCAGTTCGCACCGCAGGCGGAGATCCGCGCCTACCTTGAGCAATGTGCGGCGCGTTTCGGGCTGGCCCCCTTCCTTCGCTTCGGCATGGGCTTGCAGCGTGCGGTGTTCGATGAGCTGCAACAGCGTTGGCAACTGACCTTCAACAATGGCCGCCAGGTCAGTGCGCGGGTGCTGGTGTCGGGCATGGGCGGGCTGTCGCGCCCGGCACTGCCGGATATTCCGGGGCTCGATACCTTCAAGGGCAAGCGCTTCCATTCCCAGCAGTGGGACCATGACTATTCACTGAAAGGCAAACGCGTGGCAGTGATCGGCACCGGTGCCAGCGCCATCCAGTTCGTGCCGCAGATTGCACCGCAGGTGGCGCACCTGGATCTGTTCCAGCGCACGCCGCCTTGGATCATGCCCAAGCCCGACCGGCCGATTTCGTCTTTTGAACGCTGGGCTTTCAAACACCTGCCGTTCACCCAGCGCCTGGTGCGCGGCGCTTTCTATTGGGCGTTGGAAGGCCGTGTGGTGGGCTTTGCCCTGCACCCTCGCCTGATGAAAATGGTGCAAAAGATTGCCCAACGCCATCTGCATAAACAGGTGGCCCGCCCTTCCCTGCGCAAAACCCTGACGCCGGACTACACCATCGGCTGCAAACGCGTGCTGATCTCCAACGACTATTACCCGGCCCTCTCGCGCAGCAATGTGGAGGTGGTGACCGACAAGGTACTGCGCATCGAGGCCGATGGCGTGATTACCGCCGATGGCATCAAGCACCCGGCCGATTGCCTGATCTTCGGCACCGGCTTCCAGGCCACCGACCCACTGCCCCGGGACTGCATCATCGGGCGCGACGGTATCGACCTGATGGACACCTGGCACGACGGCGCCCATGCCTATAAAGGCACCACGGTGCCGGGGTACCCGAACCTGTTCCTGATCGTCGGCCCCAACACGGGCCTGGGGCACAACTCGATGATCTTGATGATCGAAGCCCAGGTCACCTACATCCTCGATGCACTACAGCAGATGCAACGGCACCGCATCGCCACCGTAGACGTCAAACCCGCCGTTGAGCTGGCCTACAACCGGCAACTGCAAGACAAACTCAAGCGCACCATCTGGAACACAGGGGGTTGCCAGAGCTGGTACCTCGACCCGCGCACCGGCAAGAACACCACCCTGTGGCCCGGCTCCACCTGGCGCTTCAAACAGGTCACCCGGCAGTTCGCGCTCAAAGACTATGTGGCAGACCTGCTGCCCGTCAGCCCAGCCCCACGCCCTGCCCCGGCGCCCCACTCCACCACAGAAGGCAGCCTGTCATGAAGTCATTCAACGGCCGCGTGGCGGCGATTACCGGTGCGGCGTCTGGCATGGGCCGTGCACTGGCATTGGCCCTGGCGCGGGAAGGTTGCCACCTGGCCCTGGCCGACAAGAACAGCCAGGGGCTGGAGCAGACACTCGACTTGATCAAGACCTCGACGCTGTCGCCGGTCACCATCACCACCCAGGTGCTGGACGTGTCCGATCGCCAGGCCATGGAAGCCTGGGCCGCACGCTGTGTGGCCGACCACGGTCGCGTCAACCTGATCTTCAACAATGCTGGCGTGGCGCTGTCGAGTACCGTGGAAGGTGTGGAGTACGCCGACCTCGAATGGATCGTCGGCATCAATTTCTGGGGGGTGGTGCACGGTACCAAGGCGTTCCTGCCCTACCTTAAAGCCAGTGGCGAAGGCCATGTGGTCAACACCTCCAGCGTGTTCGGGCTGTTCGCCCAACCGGGCATGAGCGGCTACAACGCCACCAAGTTTGCCGTGCGCGGCTTCACCGAATCCCTGCGCCAGGAACTCGACCTGCAACGCAGCGGTGTCTCGGCCACCTGCGTACACCCCGGTGGCATTCGCACCGATATCTGTCGCAGCAGCCGTATCGACGCGAACATGACCGGGTTTCTGATCCACAGCGAGCAACAGGCCCGCGCCGACTTCGAAAAGCTGTTCATCACCGATGCCGACAGAGCCGCCAAGGTCATCCTGCAAGGCGTGCGCAAAAACAAACGCCGCGTGTTGATCGGCCGCGATGCCTATTTCCTCGACCTGCTCGCCCGTTGCCTGCCCGCTGCGTATCAAGCCCTGGTGGTGTTCGCCAGCAAGCGCATGGCGCCCAAACAACGCACGCCGGTGTTTGAAACCAACGACGAACCCCGTCTCTGAACAGGAGCACGCGCCATGCTGCCGATCCGTCGCGATATTCGTTTTGCCTTGCCCGCCGAGCGCATCAAGAACTGGCACGAACAGGGCCCGTTCATCACGCATTTCTTCAACGCCTTGTCACTGTTGTTTCCCCAGGGCGAGCTGTTTTTCATGGACAGCGTGCGCCACTACCGCCAGCGCATCGACGACCCGCAATTGAAAAAGGAGATTCAGGGTTTCATCGGCCAGGAGGCCATGCACAGCCGCGAACACGTGGCCTACAACGACCTGCTGCAAGCGGCGGGCTTGCCGGCGCACACCCTGGACCGGCGCCTCAAGTTCATCCTCGATCTGCAGAAAAAACACCTGCCGCCGTCGTTCAACCTGGCGGTGACCATCGCCCTTGAGCACTACACCGCCATGCTCGCGGAAATCCTGCTCAGCGACCCGTCGCGTTTCGGCGATTCGCTCAAGGGCTACCAGCAAATGTGGTACTGGCATGCCCTCGAAGAAACCGAGCACAAAGCCGTGGCCTTCGATGTGTGGAACACGGTGATCGCGCCCGGGCCAAAGCGCTATCTGCTGCGCACCGGCACCATGCTGACCACCACGGTGTTCTTCTGGCTGGTGGTGTTCGACTTTCACGTGCGTTTGTTGATTGCCGACCGCAAATCGGTCGGGTTTCTGAAGGGCTTCTGGCGCATGCTCAAGTTCCTGTATGGCCCCAAAGGCGTGTTCCCACGCATGCTGCGCCCCTGGCTGCACTACTTCAAACCGGGCTTTCACCCGTGGGACCACGACAACCGCGCACGCCTGGCGCGCATCGATGGGCTGGTCGAAGAAATCGAACAGACCCAGCGCGACTACGCGGCGGCCCAGGCCTAAGCCTGCGCCGCCGCACGCGCACGCACAAACCCCTGCAACTGATCGCCGGGCAGTGCCTTGCTGAAATACCAGCCCTGGATGAAGAGCTCAGTGCCGGTATTGAGGAACGCCAACTGCTCGGCCGTCTCCACGCCCTCGACCACCACGCCCAGGTTCAGCGCCTCACAAAAGCGCAGCATGCCGGTGAGCACCTGGGCGCCCTTGGGGTCGTGCTGGGCCACCACAAAGCTGCGGTCGATCTTGATGAAGTCCACCGGAAACTGGTGCAAGTAGCTCAAGGCGGAGAACCCAGTGCCAAAGTCATCGATATACACCTTGGCGCCAATCGCCTGCAGTTTCTGGATGGTCCGGCGCGTGACCTGGATGTCGCTGACCAGCGCGTCTTCGGTGATTTCTACCGACACTTGGCCGTGGGCCTGGGTGAGGATTTCCACCAGGCGATCCCCATAAGCGGCGTCCGTCAGGGTGGCGCTGGAGATATTGATGGTCATCGGCAAGGCAAAGCCGATCTTCTGCCACTTCTGGTATTGGCGCACCGCCTGGGACGCCACCCACACATCCACATCGGGCATCAACCGGGCCTGGGCCAGCCATTGCAGGAACTCCCAGGGTGAGTGCACCGTGCCCTGGTTGTCACGGGCACGCATCAACGCTTCGCAGCCGGTGCACAGGCCAGTACGCGTGGAAACCTGAGGCTGGAATTCGAGGTAGAACTCGTAATCGCTGATCTGCTGGATGCGGCTCAGCTCCACCGCCTGGCGCGCCAGGGTCTTGTGGGACGCCAACACCGGGTCCAACTCCAACAGGCGACCTTTCTCTTCGAGACCGCGGAAGGTCATGTCCAGTGACTTGAGGTACACCGTGCCGCCTTCGGTGGATTGGCGGTGGATCGCCCTGACGTAGGGGGCGTAAACCAACGTGCCGACGCCCAGGAGCGCCACTTGCAGCACCACCGCAGCCACGTCCCCATGAGTGCTCAAATACGCGTTTAGCAACACCGGCGCGGTGAACGGCACACTTGCCACCGCTGGCGACACCCATCCCAGTTGCACCACCGTCAGCGCCACCATGGCGTTGATCGCCGGCACCAACAGAAACGGGATGAACAACCGCGGGTTCAGGATGATCGGCAAGCCAAACAGCAGCACTTCGCTGACGTTGAACAACGACAGCGGCAGGCTGGCCATCGCCATCAGGCGCATGGATTGGCTCTTTGAAAACAGCAGGATCGCCAGCAACAGGCACAACGCGCCGCCCGAGCCACCAATGAAGGCGAAACAGCCCAGCAGGCCACTGTTGAGCAGGTACTTGATCGGCTCACCCGCCGCCAACGACGCACCGTTGAGCACCACGGCCTGGTCCAGCACATCGAACAACGGCTGCATGGCATACACGCCGTGGATGCCAAAAAACCACAGCAGCGAGTTCATCAGGGTCACGAACAAACCACTGCCATAGGGCGCTTGCAGCGCATCAAGCACCTGCGGCCCCTGCAGTTGCGCCACATACGGAATCTGCAACAGCATCGACAACACCATCACCAGGCACAACGCGGTGATCGCACCCGGCACCACCATGTTGATGGTGCCCCGCAAGTTGTGCCCTACCAGGTCTTCGTTGACCAGGCGGGTCCAGCGAAAGCGGTGCAGCCAGGCAACCGCCGGCACATTGATCAGCGGCGAGGCAATGGCGATAAACAACACGAAGGTGGCCGAGGCCCGGGGGTATTCACGCAATACAAAGGTGGCGACCACCACATGGGCCAGGCACAGAAAGGCGACCGGCAACTGCGGCAGGCGGTGTTGAATCGCGAGCATGTAGCCAATCGAAGCCGCCACCAGCAGCGGAATCACCGAACTGATCTGGTTGTGCAACCCGGCCAGGAACGCCACCACCTGCGGGTCGAAACCCAGGACCTTGGCGCACTCGGACAGGATCAGAAAACCGGCCGACACCAGCAGGCAGGGCAAGATCCACAACAGCCCCTCACGGATAGCGCGCAGCGACTCCGTGCTGGCCAAGGCCGCCAGGCGCTGAGTCAGGAACAGTTTGAACAGCGTTTTCGCCATGACCCATCCCTCTGCCCATCGCTCTGTGCCCCATCAGGCACTCCCCCCGCAAATCCTGGGTAACGCTACACGTCCTGGCACCGGGAGCGAAAGGCTTTTGCCGCGCCACAGGCAATTTTTCAATAACCGGCGCCTGTTTGGTTGCCCGTCTCAGGGCCTGGGGGCTGCCCCTCTTCAGATTTCGTGATTCGCGGCGCTTCGTGGGCTAACCTCAACAGGCATCATCCAGCGCTTAAACAATGCCCTTAACACTACTTGGAGCCTACCTTTGACCCCACCTGGCGATAACCACCAACTGGCCCTCGACAGATTCCTTAAAGAGCACCCGGACGTTGCCACCGAACTGGACTCGCTGAACCCCTTGGCCGCCCAGGCCAAAGGCGAAACCCTGGCACACTACCGTGCCGAACGCCTGCATGAAGCCTTTGAAGCCGAAGCCGAGAGCCAGGGGTTGTTCGCCTGGGAGCTGACTCTCAAGCTCACCGCGGAATCGCCACACGCCTTCGAGGCCCAACGCCTTGAAGTGCACAAGGAAGTCGCACAGATGGCCGGCTTGAGTTGGGCCGAATACTGCCAATTGCATGACCTGCCCGCTACCTGAACCAACGCCGCCCGGAACGCGCCATGGCCTCTCCCAGCTCCGCCACACAGAGGGTTCGCTGCACGGGGTCCACGGCCAATGCCGAACGTAACGCAGCCCAACAATGCCTGGGCAATTGCCGGGGCCGAGGCAGCCGCTCGGCCGGGTGACGCTCGCCCAGGCGCTTGCCGTGGGCCAACTCGAACAACACACAGGCGACGGCATACAGGTCGGCACTGGCCGTCAAGGCACTCCCGCCCAGCAACTCCGGGGCTGCGTAGGCCGGGGTCCAGGCGTTGAGGCGGTCGCGACTCAAACACGGCAACCCGGCCTCGGCCTGCGCCTGGCAATGGCCGAGGCCAAAATCGAACAAACGCACCCCGCCTTCGCCCATCATGATGTTCACCGGTTTTACATCGCCATGCAGTACGCCTTGTCGATGGACATAGGCCAACGCATCGAGCAATTGCACTGCGATCGGTTGCAAGGCTTGCCAGGGCAGGCCGCCTGAACGTTCCTTCAACAGTTGGTCGAGTGTGAGCCCGTGCATCAATTCCATGGTGAAAAATGCGGTTTGGTTGCGGGTGTCGACTTCAAACGAAAACACCCGCACGACATGCGGGTGCAGCAACCCACGCGTCAGGGCAAATTCACTGTAGAGCAATGCAGGTGCGTCGGGCACCTGGGAGAGGGGCTCGCCCAACACCTTGAGGGCCAACGCCGAGTTTGGCTCACCAAACTGTTCGTGCAACAGGTCGCGCGCGCGGTAAACCACCCCCATCCCGCCCGAGCCCAATACACGTTCCAGGTAGTAACGCCCAGCCAGCAGCGCCGGTGTCTCGGCAGCCGTCATCGCGGCTGCACCACCACGGCCGTCAGGTCGTCCCGACAAGGCCCGCGCAATGCGGCTGCAAACAACTGATCCAGCACCTGGTGCGGCGTGCCCCTGCCCAGGGCGTTGCCCAGTTCAGCATGGCTAAGCCCCTGGTAAACGCCATCGCTGCACAGTAGAAACACATCACCCGGCCGGGTGCTGAGCTCCAGCACCTCAAGACGCAGCGAGTGCCCTGCCCCCACAGCGCGGGTCAGGGCCCTGGCATCTGGATGGGCCTGGGCCTGCTCTTGGCTCATCCGTTGCTCTTCCATCAATTGGCGCAGCAGGGAGTGGTCCTGCGACAACTGGTACAGGCGTTGCCCACGCCACAGGTAGCAACGGCTATCCCCCGCCCACAGGCACGCCGCACGACGGTCATCGAGCAACAACACCATCACGGTGCTGCCCATGACATCGTGCGCGTCGCAGTCGCTCAGGCGCCGGTTCAACCGTTGCAAACACCGTCGGACAGCGTCTATCCGTTGGTCAAGATTGCCCTCGCCGGGCAGCGCAGCAAGGCTGTCGACCACCGAGCGACTGGCCACATGCCCGGCCCCATGCCCTCCCATTCCATCCGCCACCGCCCAACAACCGCTTTGCCCACGGTCAAGGAACGCATCTTCGTTGCGCGCCCGCCCCTTGCCTTGCTCAGTGCGTGCAGCACTGTGCCAGGCCTGTTCGTGCGCATTCATAGTTGCTCCGGCAAACGGAAGGTGCGCCAGGCATCCATCTGGAATGGGCTGGGCGTGCGCTGGCTGACCAATAGGTAGTTGGCACGCAAACCGGCAAGGTCCGCCTTGAGTATTTGCGTATCCCGACCGTTCGCCGGCTCGCTCTGCATCAATTCAAAGAATCGAAACAACGACCAGGCGCCGCTGTTTTTCTCGATGCCCAGGGGTTGCTCGGCTTCCCGCTCAAGCACCAGGCTGCTGCGGCCATTTTCAGCCTCATAGGGCCAGGCCAGTGCCAATGGCATGATTGGCCCATGACGGTACTCCAGTTGCTGGTCGCCAACCCGCAGGGTCGCACGGCTGACAGCCTGGTCCAGGCTGTAGGGCGCCAGTGTGAAACGAACCGCCCACTCCCCCTGGTCCCCGCTGAAAAAGCTGCGGCGGACGGTATGTGCCTTGGTCAACTGTTCCAGCAGCGAGCGCGACATCGGCAGGCTGCGGCCCTCCAGCCCGCGCAAGCGATAGCGGTTGGCGTCGATGCCTACAAATGGCTTCAAGTAAGCGTCGTGGAACCGCGCCAGAACGCCCTGGGGTTTGAAAAACTCCTGAAAATCGCTCAGTGCCACGTCACTGGCGGCGTGGGCATTAAACGGGTATCGCTGCCGGATTGCCTTGGCATAAAGGCCGTACACCTCGCCTTGATAGCGCTGGTTTACATACACATAGGCGTCATCGAGCAGATGGCGCCAACTGTCGTCGGCAATGCCTTCGAGCCAACCCTTGATCGGAAGCGGCAGGCGTGTCGTAGCGTTACGCAACTGACTCAATGCGTCCTGCTGCCCCTCCATGCGCCGTTTGGCAAGCTGGAAGGCGGCCTGCTCGGGTGTTCCCTCTCTGTCCAGGGCTGCCAGCTGTAGGTGCAAAGCGTCGAGCTGGCGTAGCACCTGGGTCAACTCGGCACCCGGGTTCTGCTGGTCATCCAGCAGCTGATGCAGAGGTTCGAAACGGCGCTGCAATGCCCGCCGCGCGGCATCATCGGGGCCGGCCAAGGGCAACTGGCCAAGCAGCGCCTCGGGTACCCTCGACTGTATCGCCGCGCCGAGCGCCCCACCCGCGTCGTGGGTCAAGGTCTCCAGCGTGGCGTTGCCAGGCAGCAATCGCGTATTTTCAAGAATCTGCTGCAACATCAGCACCAGCGGTGACTGCGCCGAGGTCAGGTTCGCCAACTGCTCGGCGCCCTGCTTGAGGTCTTCGGTGCTGCGCAAGCGGATACGGCCCAGCGCATTGGTCCAGGCGTCGGCATATTCACTGAAGTAACGTTGTTGCAACTCGACCATCAAGCGGCGCAGGTCCATCGCACTGAGATCGGTGGCCTCTCCCAATACCCAATTGTCCTGGGCAATCGCATTGACCAGCCGCGGACCTTGCTTCTCGAAATACTGCAGGTACCGTTTGCCGTAGAACCCGGGAATGGGAGGATCGAGCCCCTCGAACACACGGCCATCTGCGAGGCGATACGGCTCCAGGTTGCGCGATTGTTCGCGCAGCACGCGATAGACCACCTCCGCCAACGACTCGCCCCGCAGCGCTTGGCGTGCCTGAGCTATCAGGTCTTCATCCAACCGGGCAGCGAAAGGATGCTCGAGCAGGCGACTGAAATGTTCATTCAAGCGCGCCTGTATCGCCGGTTCACCCGCATGGCGCAAGGACCAATGCCCCGCCATGCGTTGCGCCAACCATCCCGTATCACGGCGCGCAGGCAGGCTGAGCATCAGGTACGCACGCAGGTTGTCCAGCAAGTGTTCACGATCGCCGAGGCTCGTGCGCACCTGATCTTCGAGGAGACTGGCCACCTGGGACAAAAACGGTTGCAGCAACGTCTCTTCATAGGCCCTGACCAGCGGTGCCCGCGTGGCCTCCCCCTGGTACAAGCCAGCCCGTTCAATCCAGTGCGTGTCCGCCGCAAGTGCAAACACCCGCGTGGATGCCAGGCGGTTGTCCAGCAAGGGCAGCAGCGCCAGGGTTTCGTCTGCACCGGGTTGCGCCGGAGTCGAAGCCTCGGCCAGAAAGGCCAGTTGTGCAAGCCGCTGATGATTGGCCGAGTAGCTGTGCCACCACAGCCCGGCGGCGAGGCCCACGACGAGGACCGCCGCAATCGCCAGGGCTCCCTGGCGTCGGCGCAAGCGGCGCAGTTCTGGCGTCTGAAGCCCCGCAAGATCCGCCTCGGCAAAAATCACCCGGGCGAACAAGCCCTGTCCGAAGGGAGAGCGCCGCTCAGCAGTGCTGCTCAGGTAGAAACCGCGCAGCCCATTGATGCGCTGATAACGATGGGCGCAGAACGCCAGTTCGATGAACTGGCACAAACGCTCACCGATTTGCGCCAACTGCTGTGGGAAATCCAGAATCCGAGCGCGACGCTCCGTGCTGCGCTCCTGGTGCAACCGCGTGATCAATTCACCGCTCAAGCGCTGCACCAACGCCTCGAATGCCTGGCGCACCACACCGACGTCGGCCCCAGCCTTGCCGATCACCACAGGCGCACCCAATACGCCGTCGGCCCCCTCGTTCAGAGGCGTATCGAAGAATTCGGCGTATCCCGGCAGGTGGTCTGCCTGGGTCAGGACCAGATAGATCGGTACATCGACGTGCAACACCTGCTGGATGTCCTGCAGCCGGGAATGAACCTGCCGGGCATGCAGGTTCAGGTCGTGCGCGTTGCTGCCCAGCAAGGTCTCGATCGACACTGTCACAACCACGCCATTGAGCGGTCGAGTCCGGCGCCTGGCCTTGCACAGGCCCAGCAAGGTCGCCCAGCCCGCAGCATCTACCGGGCTGTCGAGTTGGCTCAAGTAACGTCCAGCGGTTTCCACCAGCACACCCTGGTCGGTGAAATACCAGTCACAGAAGGCCGTACCCTGAGGGGTTGCCGGCTCTCTGCGATCCAGCGGCGATTGCAAGCCGCTGGCGGCCAACAGGCTGGACTTGCCACTCCCCTGCTGGCCGATCAGCAAGTACCAGGGCAAATCGCGACGCCATCCTGTGCCTCGACCCGCATAACGGTGAGTGGTTTTCAGGGTATGCAGGGCCTCCTTAAAACGCCCGCGTACGTGCCTGCGTTCGTTCTCCACAAGACCTTGATGCCTGTTTCGCGCCTGGTGCTCAGGTTTACCCTGCCGAACGGTGTGACGCGCGCTGGCAATCACCATCGCCAGGCCCCACAGCAGAAACAACAGGCTGATCGTCGACAGTCGGGCCGTTGGGCTTTTCCAGAACCGGTGGTCATCCACGGCCAGCAGTGGCCCGAGGAACCAGACCATACAGGCCATCGAAAGCACCAGCAGCAGGCTCCATGCCCAACGCTTGCGCAGCACGGTGCCCGCGCCCTTGAAGAATGCGTTCATTGAATATTCCCTGCGTTACTGAGTCGCGCGCGTCAAAACCGGCGCTGAAGATTGATAGCGTTGCAGTATGTCGTCGCGCTGTTGCCCCAATACCCAGGCGGCTCCCGAATACATCGCCAGCACTACGACCAGGCCACACACGGCGCACCCGGTGGCCGAAACAACAGGCAGTCGCCTGCGGCGCGGAGCGCCTGCCGAGGGTGGCGCCGTGAAGAGAGGCGGCGGGTCGCCACGCACATGCCTGATCTGTCGATACAAGGCATCCCGAATCGCCTCAAGCTGCTCCCCTCCTCGCGTCATCACCCTGTATTTGCCTTCGAACCCCAACGCCAGGCACAGGTACAGAAGCTCCAGGGTTGCCAGGTGCTTGACCGGATCCCGTGACAGGCGATCCAGTACCTCGAAAAACTTTTCTCCACCAAACGTCTCGTGGTGAAACCGGCTCAGCAGGCTGACCTTCGACCAGTCGCTGTGATTGCCCCATGCCGTGGTGACCACCCCCTCATCCAGCACGCTGCATAACACGTAACGTGCGCACATCACCTGGCTGCTCTCGATGCCCTCATTCAAGGCACAGGTTTCGAAGCGGGCAATGCATGCACCCAGGCGGTCATTGAGGGACAGCAGGTTTTCCCGACCGGTACTGAGCTTGAGCCGGATCACTTCACACAGCACCTCCCAGGCGGCTGATACCAGCGTGTTAGGCCCCACTTTGCAAGGCCGTGCACCCTGCCAAGTGGCGGCATAGATCATCCGGTCTTCCAACTGCTCGAACCGGGGGGTGGAAACGAAGTCTGTCACCGGCCCCTGTGGCGGCCCGTCCACCTCGCGGTCAAGCAGCACGGTTTTTTCGTCGGAGGGGTATTCACTGTCCTTGTTCATCGTATTCAATTCCTGATAGCCCAGAAGCTGAGCTCCAACTCAGTGAACTCGCCACTTACGTGGAAGGCAAAGCCACCCGACTGTTCCAATCGCGTGACGTCAGACGCGCTGAGTTCAAGCATGAAATAGGTTTTGCCTGCATGAAACGGCATCTGGCGTGGCGCCACCGGCAGTGGCCGCACCTTGATGCCCGCCAGTTGCAAGTTGACCAGCTCGCGTATCCGCTCCACGGGGCCGATCTTCAGGTGGGCCGGTAAACGATACCGGAGCACGTCTCCATCACACGGGGCCGCCGCCACCAGGATGAACGTCGCAGTGCCCAGTAGCGTGATGTCGCTGATCGGGCACACCATCACACCGTATTGACGCTGCTGCAGCGCCAACTCGATCGCGTGCTGCTCCAGCACTATCGACAGCGCAGCACGCAGGCCGCCCATCACCGCACGAAAGCTCGCCCCCTGGTCGCTGTGCTGGTAGCGCATGTCGAGGTGCGCGCGCTTGCTCTCGCTGGCAAAGGTCGACAACTCGCCCAGGACCGACAACAGTTCACGGTACACCCCCTCCGGGCGTACTTGCGCTTGGGCCAGGTAGTGACGCAACACCGGCTCGCTGCGGTTGATCAGCTGCAGCATCAGGAAATCCCCCACTTGTGCACCGGTTGCGCCATCGTTCCCACGAATCCTTTCGGCAATCGCATCGCCCCGACTCGCCAGCAAGCTGATCACCTCCTTGAGGCAGGACGCCACGTAGCCCGCCTCCTGCAGGTAGATGAAAGTCGGCGAGAAATCGGTATCCAGGGTAATGCCCCCTTCGATACTTGAACTCAGCAACTGAGCAATCTGGAGCGTCACGTAGGTGTTTTCGCTGCGTTGCTCACCGAGCACCAGGCGCAGGTCCGGCCGGGCGCAATGGATCTGGCAGCGGGAGTCTGCACCGGCATTCGAATCCCCTACTTCCGCTTCGCAGGCGACGTAACGTGCCTGCACCTCGGGCTGCTCCCGTGTGCGGGTCTCAACCTGACTGCTGGCGGCGAGCCTGAGTGCGAGGTAGATGCCCTGGCTGGCGGCGTTGACGGGGACTTCCAGTACGAGCGGTTCCATGGGCCCACCCAACTCGAACAGGCTGCCATCCGGTAATACCCCGCGGGCCCCGTTAACCACGAATTTGCCCAGATTGAGGTACTGCAAGTCGACGTCCAGGCTCAGGAACCCCCATGCGTTGCTGTCAAGCAAGCGCGTACGGTTGAGCTGTTGGTCATAATAACGATCGTTGTGTTGCAAGTGCTGGGGCCGCAGCAGCATGCCTTCACGCCAGATAACCTTATGAACCTGCATGTCAGTTCTCCCCCTGGCTAGGGTGCGGGCTGACGGCGCGTATTCCGGCCTGGTCAAGTAACAGATGGCTACGGGTCAATTGTCGCGGAGCCAGGGGCACCACAAACCGCCATTGCACATGGGGCAGGTCACGGTAGGCCGCCAGCACCCCTACGTACCGGCTCTGTGGCTCGACCTTGAGTTTTAATACCTGACGTTCCCCAGGGCGCAGTTCCAGCTCCTCGCTGCTCACCCAATCCTTGGATAACGCGCGTTCGCCACGACCGTAGAGGCTGAAAAAATCCGCGTGCTCGAATGCCACCGGATGGGTCAGTTCAAGCAGTTGCACCACCACAGGGGAGGGGCGCCCATGAAGATCGGGGTTGAGCTGTTCACTGGCCGTCAATACCAGGTCCAGCTTGGTCACCGTCGACAACGGCGAAACGCTGCTGCAGCCTACGAGCAAGCCCAGTACAAGCGGTATTGAAATGGCCGTGGCACGTGTTGTGATCATCATCCCGGGTACCCCGCATAAAGCGTTGAAACCAGGCGCACCTGCTCGTCGTAGGCCCGAGCGAAATCCGCTCGCAGTTGATGTTCGCCCTGGGCGTCGTCTTCCATACGCTGTTGATAATGACGTCGATAGGCACGCCAATGCGCTCCGTCAACAGCAAACCTGGGAGACTTGCCCACGCGCTCGAAGCAGAGCAGCAAATGCCCCGGTGAGAATGCCACCAGCGTGTTGCGCGCCACCGTTCGACAGGCCACCAGCATAGCGACTTGATGCACCTGTATGTCCCGATACACTTGAGCAATGGCCAATTCGGCCGGCAACTGGCCCAACTCACCTGCTCCCAGCAAAGCGCTGATAGCACCTTGAACGTCCACACTGTCTTTCAACGGGTTCTGGCTTTTGACCAAGCGACCGGCCTCCCCCAGGTTGAACTCATGTTTGAGTTCATCGTGGGTGCGCAGGCTTTGCTGTAGCCCATCCACCGACTGCCTGAGCAGACCTGCGACCTTGATCGCCAACGCTTCGCGACCCGACGCATCGAGCGTATCCAGGCAGATACCCAGCGCCTCGCCGAAGCGTGCCCAGAACGCCGAGTCGTCCGAAGCCGTGCATGCAACGGGCTTCACAGGGAGGGCCTCTGCACAGGGCGCAGCCCGGCTTGGCACAACCAGATGGTCTCGCTCCACTGAGTCACGGCATGCCCACGGATCAGGCACACCCGCAGGGTCTTTGAACACAGACGGTCGTTCCAACGTTGCCTCAGGCGACTGCCCATGCACCAAAGCATCGAGCGGATCCAGGTACGCATCGTCCGGGATGATGCCTCTGAAGGCAGGCAATTGCGGGCCAGTCCGCGCAGCCTGCACGACCAGACTGGCGCGTATCGATAACGACCCCAGCAGGAAGACTTCACCTTCGACGATCAGGTGGGCCTGGCCTTTGTGCAGCGGTGTATCGGTACCGATCAACCGGATGCCGTTGCGGCTGATATCGGTCAGGAAATACTGCCCGTCACGGTAGCTGATCAGGGCATGGTGACTGGACAGAAGCCGGCTGGCGTCAGGGATAACCCAGTCGCAACCGGCACCACGACCGATCACCCCGCCGGTGCTCTCAAACACCTTGCGCAAGGGGGGCTCGCCGGTAGCGGCATCACACAGTTCAAACACAAGTTGCATGGCAGGTCTCCCCCATCATTGGCCACGACGAGTCGCCTGGGGGTCACCCAAAGGACGATAGTCAGCATCATCAAACACATAATTGGCGTTACAACCGGCCAACAGACACAGCACAAGCATCAAGGCTTGCCACAGGCGATCAAACATCAGGTTTCTCCAGGGAAGGTAGGGCGTCAGCGCGCGACAAACACAGGCAGTCCATTCAGCACTCCCCCCGGGCGTCACCAACAGGAATGTTCAAGCGTGCAAGCCGATAGAGCAGTGTGCGACGAGCAACCCCAAGCTCCCGGGCAGTGCGCGTACGATTGCCACGATTCTTGTGCAGGCAATCAATCAGGAACACGCGCTCTACGCGTTCCAGTCGCTGGCGTAACGTCGACTCAGCGGCGGCATTGGCAAGCTCTGGCGCAGGTGACAGCGACAGATGCTCCGGCAGGATCACACCGTCATCGCACATCAACACCGCTCGCTCCACCAGGCATTTGAGTTCGCGCACGTTGCCCGGGAAGCCATGGCTGGAGAGTTGATCAAGCGCGGCGCCGGACCAGCTCAGCGTGGGCTTTTCGAGGGAAGAACACGCCTGCTCGGCGAAGTGACGAGCCAGTAGCAGCACATCTGCGCCCCTGTCGCGCAAGGCAGGCAGCTCGATGGGAAATTGCGCCAGGCGGTAGTAGAGGTCCTCGCGAAACTGGCCCTGCGCGACCATCGCCGCCAGGTCACGGTGAGTCGCGGCGATGATCCGCACATCGACCTTGTGGGAAGCACTGGCACCCAGCGGGCGAACCTCCCCCTCCTGCAACACCCTCAGCAGTTTCGCCTGCAGGGACAGCGGCATGTCGCCAATTTCATCCAGCAGCAGCGTGCCTCCCTGGGCGGCATCAAACAGGCCCGCATGGTTGCGCTCGGCACCGGTGAACGCACCTTTGCGATAGCCGAACAGTTCACTCTCCAGCAAGCCTTCGGGGAAGGCCGCGCAGTTCTGCACCACAAACGGCCGGGCACTGCGCGGGCCCGCGTTATGGATTGCGCGTGCCACCACCTCCTTGCCGGTGCCGGTTTCACCGCGCAGCAGTACGGTAAACGGTGCCCGCAGAACCTTGTCTATCAAGCGACAGGTTGCTTCCATCGCCGTGCTGCTGCCGATCAAGCCATAGCCCCCTGCGACTGGGGTGTTGCGTTGGCGAACCGTTGTGCACGCCCCCCGCTGAACACTGCGCCACCTGCCCCATTGACTCAGCGCAAAGCCGGCCAGTTGGGCCACTGAAGCGGCATAGCCTTGCAAGCACACCGCGTGCGCGCTTGCGTACAACACCACACCACAGATCACGTTGTGCCGGTTGAACAATGGCAGGCATGACAGCGAGCGCCAAGGCGTCGTGGTCGCGGGCAGGAAACCACTGTCATGGACACTGCCGCACACGTCGTCAAGGTTCAGGGCGCAACGTTGATTCAACACGTAATGCAACAGCGGTTCGTTCTGGAAATCCTCGTCCGCCGCCCGTTCGCCAACAGGCGTTGAACAAGGCAGATGCTGAGCGATCAGCCAGAGCCGGCCGGTCGTTTCATCTCGCTCGTACAGCTGGCAAAGCTCGCAATCACTCAACTGTGCTACAGCCGTCACGCACAGTTGAGGCAACATCGATGCATCACTGTCAGCCCCCAAACGCGCATACCAGCCCAGCAGGCGCTCTGCATACGCCAGCGGTTGAGGCAAATGACCAAACAAGGTGTCCATCATTGGCTGAACTCGCAGGTTGGCAAGCCATCACCGCCCAGGGTTGCATGGACCCGTGAAAAGGACTCGCCAACGGCCATGGCCTCGAGAAGTCGGTCGACCATCCGCGGCAGCAGGTTCAGCTCGATCCACTGGTCGATGTACCTGGCGCCGCTGTCGCTGTGCAGGCATCGATCGGCCATGTGCGCCACCAGCTCATCGGTGAAGCTCAGCGCCAGCCTGCGTTGTTGCATGCGTTGCCCGAGCCGCTCCAGCCTCAGCCGCACGACGTCTTCCAGCATTTCACGTGCAAGGGGGTAGTACGGTACAACCCGCATCCGGGCGAGCAACGCCGGTTTGAAGTGAGCCCGCAACTCAGGGTGGATGGCTTCTTGCAGAACCTGCGGATCGGGTCGCCTGCCCTCCGCGCACAGGGTGGTGATGCTGTCGCTCCCCAGGTTGGACGTCATGAGGATCAACGTATTGCGAAAATCGATTTCCCGGCCTTCACCGTCGTTGGCAAACCCTCGGTCAAAGACCTGGTAAAACAGGTTCAATACTTCCGGGTCAGCCTTCTCGACCTCATCGAGCAGCACGACCGAATAGGGACGCTGGCGCACCGCTTCGGTCAGTACCCCACCTTCCCCATACCCCACGTACCCCGCAGGGGCACCGATCAGCCGGGACAGGGAGTGTTTTTCCTGATACTCCGACATGTTCAACGTGGTCACAAACCGCTCACCGCCGTACAACAGGTCCGCCAGGGCCAGGGCCGTTTCGGTCTTGCCTAAACCACTGGGCCCCACCAGCAGAAACACCCCGATAGGCGCGCCAGGGGCGTTTAGGCCTGCAGCAACGGCGCGCTGGTTTCGATCCAGGGCAATCACTGCCTGTTCCTGCCCTAGGATGCGTGTGCGCAGTGCGTCGGCAAAACCCAGGACTCGCTTGCTGCTTTCGTACGCCAGTTGCTCGACAGGAATCGCGGTCCAGGCACTGATGACCTGCGCCACCAGCCGTGGGCAGACCTCGTGGTTGAGCAATCGCTCTTCACTCGCGTCCGGCGCCGTTGCAGTGACCTGAATGCCCTCGCCATCAAGCCGCTGCTGGCGCTCGGAGATGAGCCGTTCTGCCACCCCTCGTTGCTCGGCCCAGCAATGTTCCAGGCGCTGGCACTCAAGCTCAATGGCTTGCAACCGCAGGGTCAACGCATGCAACGCCTGCTCGTCAATCGCCAGGCCGGCGTCACGATCGCGCGTCAGTGCCGTGCGCTGCCGCGTGCCTTCGGCCAGTACGGCACGCAGGCGTTGTAACGCGTCAGGCGCGGTCGTCAGGCTGATACGTACCCGGGCACAGGCGGTGTCCAGTACGTCGACGGCTTTGTCCGGCAACTGCCGCCCGGCAAGGTAGCGAGCACTCATCTGCACGGCGGCCACGACCGCATCATCACGCACATAAACCCCGTGGCTGGCCTCATAGACTGGAACCAGGCCACGTAGAATGGACACGGCCGCTTCCACACTCGGCTCTCCCACCACCACAGGCTGGAAACGCCGCGCCAGCGCCGGGTCTTTTTCAATGTACTTTTTGTACTCTGACCACGTGGTGGCCGCAATCATGCGTAACTGGCCACGCGCCAGGGCTGGTTTGAGCAGATTGGCCGCATCGCTGCCACCCACTTGGGCTCCGGCGCCCACCAACGTATGCGCCTCATCGATAAACAGCACCACGGGCTGCGCGCAGGCGCTGACCTCGTCGAGCACACCTTTGAGCCGCCGCTCGAACTCGCCCTTGATACTGGCACCCGCCAGCAGCAGGCCCATGTCCAATGTGAGGATGCGTACACCCTTGAGCGGTTCCGGCACCTGTGACGAGACCACTTGCAAGGCCAGGCCTTCGACCACGGCCGTCTTGCCAACCCCGGCTTCGCCCACAAGAATCGGGTTGTTCTTGCGCCGACGTACCAGGATGTCGACCAACTGGCGGATTTCGTCATCACGGCACAGTACAGGGTCAATCCGCCCTTCACGGGCCTGACGCGTGAGGTCATGGGTAAAGCGTTCCAGCCACGACTCGTCGGAATGACGAGGAACACTTTGCGTTGCCTGGCCCTGAACAAACTCACGCACGCGCTGCGCATCCAGGCGGCTCAAGACCTGTTGATAGCCACTGCCGGCATGCTGCAGCGGGTGACGCAGCAGCGCCAACAGCAGCGCGGCATGGTCGACTTCGACTTGCCCCAGTTCGAGGTGGGCGACCATCAACGCATGCTGTAGCCAAAGCACCAGGGCCTGGGCGAACACCGGGTTACACGCCGCACTCTGTTGGTCCTTGAGCTGCAAGGTGGCCTGGAGCTCGCCGACCTCGATACACGCGTCCAGCAGCGCATTCACCAGCAAACCATCGGGATGTTCCAGCAACGTCGCCAGCAGGTCTTCTACCAGGACCTCCTTGCCACCGCGTATCACACAGCGCTCGGCTGAACGCTCAAGGTCGCGACGAGCCTGGGCAGTCAGTGTTCGGATCAGTTGTTGCAAATCGACATTCATCATAATCATCAATCCCTAATGAGCGTTGCCGGCGAGCGTGAGCACGCCGTCGGCATATTCGTGTCCCAGCCAACTGGTCCAGCCCAAGCCACACACGTTGTTGTCGCCGATGTGCAGCGGTCTCGCCTCCCCTTTGGCCAGCGCCAGGCGCAGGTCGAATTCCAGAGGATCCCTGGCCGTCAATCGAACCAGGGAACACAAAGGTTGGTAGTCGATGCCTACAGGCAGGAATTGGTGAAATCGCGACCAGGAAAGCCCCCGTACATGCACCCTGAACTTGCCGCTGCGGTCGGTAATTCGACTTCCCAGCACCAGGTCCTCTCCCACTGTGTTGTTGACTGCCCCCAGTCGATTGCGCTGCCGAGCAGTGATGACCACCGAGCGCTCTACACACTGCTCGAGGTACACATCGCGGTGCTTGAAGTAGTAACGCAGCACGGTCTCGATCAGTGCGGCCGAATGCACCCGCAGGCTCAACAACCCCAGGTAGGGCAACAGTCGCTTGCAGTCCAATTGCGCGGCACCGCGTATCTGCGCCCCGCCCAGGCCGAGCAGCGCGAACATCTGTTCGGAAAAACCATCGCGTGCTCCGCTACGAAAACACGTCCGATAGCGGTACTTGCGCCAGACCGGCAACAGCAGTCGCTGCAGGCGGTGATGAAAAACGTCCATGAAATCCCGAGTGGTAGTACCTGCCGCGTGTTCAACAGTGGCCTGCTCGGCATAAAACGCGGGCAATGGCGAACCGGCGCCGAGCAGACCCAGTACGTTGAGACGTATGCGTGCCCGCAACTGATCGCGCTCCACGAAAAACACCACCTGGTCAATGTCATGCCCTGGAAACCCGAACCCCGGGTTGGCCTGGAACTCAAGGTGGTCATACAGCGCGTCCTCATCCAGTTGCGGATGGGCAACGCGCAAACGGTCGATCACTTGCAGGACCGCTTGAAACAACGAGTACTCACGGATAACTCGGGATAATTCGGTTAAAGCAGGGGCTGCTGGCCCTTCCGGGGTGGCCATAGGTACACGTCTCCTTGTGTGCTGATGACCCGCAGTTCGTGGAACGAATTCAGGCTGGCGTAAAGTGCAAAAAACTCATTGAGCGCCGAGGCGAATACAAACAGGTCGCCTTGGCCCGTGAAGCCCTGAGGGTCGATGTTCAGGTCGATCCGCAAGCCACGCATTGGCAACCCTCGATGCAATCGGTCGACCGCTTCGTGACTGACAGATCGCAGCGCGCCCAATTTGCGCTGGCTGACGCTCTGCGCCTGTCGGTCGTGATACCGCGGCAGGTCGTAGGTTTCGAGGATGACTTTCAAGGCGCTGATGTCGGTCAACGACAGGTAGTTGAGCGACAGGTTGCTGATCAGCTTCCAGAGAAAGTCCTGGTCCAGGGGTGGGTTGAAACTCGGCGTTGGTACGCAGATATTGCGAAATGATAGAAACTCCGGCGTCTGCTCACAGGGTTGGTTGATGTCCCCTATTTTCAACTGCCTTGGCAGGTTGTGATTGGTACAGGTCAATTCGATGGAAAGTGTCTCCTGACCCTGAGCCAGGCCGGCACCAAAGCTCAACCAAGTGTCGAGCCCGTGCTGCACCGATGTGCGCTGACGAATGCTGTAGCTGGGGGCTGGCGCCGAGGCGCCGTCACCCCGATCATGTTCGAAGGATTCAAACGGTACATAGGGCCGGTAACCCAACCCGCCCGGGCGCCACCCGGTGACATGATCGACGGAAAATACAGCCGCATTACCCCGCGCAAACTCCGCTGGCATCAGCAGGTATTCGTCCTGCTTTCCATCCAGCCGAATCGGTACTGCGTCATGCTTGAACAGATTGACGATGGGTGTGCAATACAGCTTCACGTTGTCCAGGCTCGGATGCACCGGTTCGGTTTCCCGGGTGCGAAGTTCGAAACGCAACTCCACATACCGCGCCTGTTGGAGGCAGGAGCGGGGCAACGTCTGCAAAACATCCAGACCGCCGACATCGACAAACAGGTACTTGTCCGGAAATGCGAAGTACTCCTGCAGATGGCGGTATCCAACGAAGGTGTTCGCCGGATAAGGGATCAGTGCGTGATCCTCGTCAAACCCCACGGGCTGAACCTGGCTGGCCCCCAACCGCAACGATGGCACCCGCCCGTCAGGCCCATCGACCAGCTGCCCCTCATGATCCAGAAGCAACAACTCGATGCCGTCCAGATGACGCAACAGGCTCAGGTACAACCCCTGGCTGACAGGCTTTTCCCCCGTCAGATGCAAGCGCAGCTGGCTGAAGCTCCACTCGCTGAAACTGCCCTGGGCACTCATTTCCAGGCGCAGGCTCAGCACTGCCCGGCTTCCCGAGCAGCGATACTCCAGGCCACTCAATTGCAGTGGCAGGACCTGGGTGGTGTAGCAGGTCCGAAAACGGCAACGCTCACCCTTGATGGCCACGCTTTCAACCGACGTATCACGCTCGACCGTCACGGGGGAGCAGCCGTGCTGCAACGGTTCAAACTGCAAGATGCTGAAGGACGGCAATGGCCGCATATAGTTGGGCCAAAGCAGGTGCATCAACGAGTGGGTCAACTCGGGAAGTTCATCCGCCAGTTTCTGACGCAGGCGTCCGGTCAGGAAGGCAAAGCCTTCGAGCAAGCGTTCAACATCCGGGTCTTGCCCTGCCTCGGCGAGAAACGGTGCCAAGGCCGGGTTACGCTCGGAGAAGCGTCGCCCCAATTGACGCAAGGCACTGAGCTCACTTTGGTAAAAACGATTAAGGGACATCAGGCGATACCTCCACCTGTCCCGCGCCCACCAAGCGTGCACTGAACACAACCGGTTGCATGACACCGTCAACAACCAGCGTCGCCTCAATGCAAAATGCCAGGGCCAAGGGATCATGGTGACCGGGCGCCCCCTTGACCCGTACATTTGCCAGGCGCGGTTCGTAAGCCTGGATAAACCGTTCGATCGAAAGACGCGACTGACTCAACGACTCATGCAGGCTCAAGCGCATGTCATTGAGATCCGGCAGCCCATAGTCGGGCAGCGTAAGCACACTGCCGGCGCGAGTGCTGAGCATCTTTCCCAGGTGCGCAGCAACAGACGCCACGCGACTGAGGCGGTTGGACGTCGGCCCTTCAAGCCGTTCGAAGAGGCTGCGATGTTCGGAGAGTCCTGGGCCCATGTTCATTCTTTGTCGAGCTTGCCAACCAGGGACAGCGTGAAATCCGCCCCCATGTACTTGAAGTGCGGGCGCACACTGAGATTGACGCGATACCAGCCCGGTTCGCCTTCGACATCGCTGACGACAATACGCGCCGCCCTCAACGGACGCCGCCCACGGACTTCTGCGCTGGGGTTTTCCTGGTCCGCGACGTATTGGCGGATCCATTTATTGAGTTCCAACTCGAGGTCGGTACGCTCCTTCCACGACCCCAACTGCTCGCGCTGCAACACCTTGAGGTAATGAGCCAGGCGGTTGACCACCATCATGTACGGCAACTGAGTACCCAGGCGGCAATTCAGCTCAGCTTCTTTCCCCTCCGCGCTGATACCGAATGTTTTCGGCTTTTGCACCGAGCTTGCGGAGAAGAAAGCCGCGTTATCACTGCCCTTGCGCATGGTCAGGGCGATGAACCCCTCTTGCGCCAGTTCATATTCACGACGATCAGACACCAACACCTCGGTCGGTATCTTGGTTTCGATTTCCCCCATGCTCTGGAAGTGATGCAATGGCAGGTCCTCCACCGCTCCCCCACTTTGCGGGCCGATGATGTTCGGGCACCAGCGAAACCTGGCGAAACTGTCGGTCAGCCGAGTGGCAAACGCGTAGGCCGTATTGCCCCACAGGTAGTGCTCATGGCTGTGCGCCACGTTTTCCTGATAGGCAAACGTCTTGACCGGGCATTCAAGAGGATCGTAGGGCGTCCTCAGTAAAAACCGGGGTACGGTAAGCCCCACGTAACGGGAGTCCTCGCTTTGGCGAAAGCTCTGCCACTTGGCAAATTGCGGGCCCTCAAAGTGGTCCTTGAGGTCCTTCAGGTCGGGCAACCCGGTGAAGCTTTCCAAGCCGAAGAAGCCAGGCCCTGCCGCCGCAATGAACGGTGCGTGGGCCATGCAGGCGACACTGGCGGCGTACTGCATCAACTTCACATCGGGTGCGCTGGGCGAGAGGAAATAATTGGCAATGACGGCGCCCACAGGCTGGCCACCAAACTGACCGTATTCGGCGCTGTAGATATGCTTGTAAAGCCCTGACTGGGTAATTTCGGGTGAGTCTTCAAAGTCGTCCAGAAGGTCCTGCCGCGAGACATTCAGGAGTTCTATCTTGATGTTTTCACGAAAGTCAGTACGGTCGACCAGCAGTTGCAGCCCCTTCCAGGAGGCTTCGAGAGCCTGAAAATCCGGGTGATGAAGGATCTCGTCCATCTGGAGGCTGAGCTTGGTATCGATCTCGGCGATCATGCGGTCTACCAGGCGCTTCTTGACCGGCTCATGCTTGTTCTGCGGCTTGACCAGCTCTTCGATGAACGCCGACACACCACGCTTGGCGATACCGTAGGCCTCGTCGTCCGCACTCAGCAGGGTCTGGGCGATGATGTGGTCGAGAATGCTGTATTCGCCCGCAGGTTGTGTCGGTTGTGGAGTTAACTGGGTGGTCATTGCGTCAGTGTCCTTTTACTGAAAATGTCAGGCTGCAGGGTTGTTCAAGCCCAGCTCGGCCAATACGCGGGCACGGGCATCGTCATCGGCCAGCGCCTGCTCAATGGCTCTGCGAAAACTCGGGGTATTGCCCAGGGGGCCTTTCAGCGCCATCAACGCTTCACGCAGCGCCATCAGCTTTTGCAGTTCGGGTACCTGCTCCACCAGGCTCGCAGGGTTGAAGTCCTTCATGGAGTTGATCCGGACCTGGACAGCCAGTTCTTCAACCTCTGCCGCCTCCTGGAGCCGATTGGGTACGCTTAGCGTCAAGGCCAATGCCTGTTTGGCCAGTACCTCATCCAGGGTGTTCTTATCAATGCCGATGGGCTTGCGGTCTTCGAGCTTGCGCAGGTCCTCGCGCTGACTGAAGTCCCCCAGCACCAGCAGTTTGAGCGGCAACTCAACCTCTTCCTGCGCACCTCCCACTGCGGGTTTGAAAGTGACGTTGATGCGTTCCTTGGGTGCTACCGAACCTTCTTTGGCCACGGTCGTTCTCCTTTTTCGAGGGGGTCGAAAACCTATTCAATTACCGCTTCGAGGTCGAAGCGGCACAGTTTTCGATGGGTGTCTTCCTTGCGTTCACGTACAGCGTGGCTTTGCGGCAATTGATCGCAGCATCGGTACAAGAGCTGGGCCACCTGAAGCGCCAACTCGGGCTCCCAGCGGTCGAGACCCGCCCGGTGCAATTCGTCATCCAGCTGTTCGAGCTGGACCTTCGCCAGTTCCTGCTTGCCCGCCAGCACACACAGACGCGCCATCGCCAGCCGCCAATGAAATCGGGCACGCTCACCCTGGGCTGCGGCCAAACCTTGCTTGAATTCGCGCACGGCAACTTTGAGGCCATCCTTGCGTAGCCGAGGCATAACGTCCTTCAGGGCGACTTCCCAGGGTTCAGCCTTGGCGTCGACCACACCGGCAAGCTCGGGCGCTTGGAGATGGCGATTGACCTGGAGCGCGATCCAGTCGCGGGTGGCGGTATCTGCAAACGGCACACCGTCGTGAAACCGGAACTCGGGCAGGTTCGGCAAACGTTGCAGCAGCAAGGCGAACATGACTTCCAGTTCGGTCATGGCCTGGTCGGCCTGCAAGGCTTGCAGGCACTCCCAGACCAGGCGCAAGCCATCGAACCAGAACATGGCCCCAGCCAGGCTGGCCTCCAGCTCGACCAGCAGGTCAGCGTAATGCCCCTGGGCAAAGCGCTCCTGATACTTCTTGAGCTTGTCGGATGCAGGCCCGCGAAGCACGGTGACCCGCTCGCTGTCAGCGTCCGGGTACCGCGTCAGCGCCAACCAGACCAGTGTCCGATTGAGGCGCTGGGCACGCAGGTCGGTGGCGTTCTGGCGCTGCCACCACACGCACAATGGCCGGGCTTGCTCTTGCAAGGTGCGCAGCGCTCTGTGGGCGTCTTTTTCGTTCTCTATAGCAGGTTGCGGGCTCAGCAACTGAGTCGCAGCCTGCCTGACCTGGGAGACCAGGCTTGCCGGCCGAGAAGCCCCCTGCTCCGCCTGTTCAAGCCTCTGCACCAACTGCCGGCGCATGGGCAGTAACAGCGGTGCGTCATCGCCCAACTGCAAGGCCCATAGGTCGTCAAGGCACGCGAGGTGCTCCAGTAGGGTTTGAAATAGCGGCCGTTGATCCTGAAGCGGCAGGTTTTGTGCGAACAAAGGCTCCAGGCGCAACACCAGCCAGCCAAAGATCGCACCACGGGTACGCGGCTTTTCCGGAAACACCTGTACCCAGTGGTGCTCACAGAGATAGCGCAGCATCCCAAGGCCGGCCAGCAACCCAGGAAAGGCTTCGCGCTGGTGCAATGCCCATGTCAGCCAAACTGCTACCCGCAGATCCTTGGAGTGCTCGCGCAACAGGCACTCGCTGGTTTCCAGCACTTTATTCCAGTCTGGCTGGGAGGCACCATGAATTGACTGGATCTTTCCGACCTCCAGTTCCAAGGCCTCGTACTCACTTGAAAAGCGCATATCACTGCCCGCAAAACTTGTTTGCGAGCATGGCGAACGTGCAAGTTCAACATAGTAGTCACAAAGCTTGCTTGAGGAATCCATTCAATATCACGCGTAACTATCCAAGGAAGTAAAAGCGAACTAACCACACATACAATGCAAATCAGATCGCCATCTAAACCTCGCAAACACCTTGACGAAGTTCGCAAACCTTAGCCACACCACCGCCAATCAGCAAGCGACGGAACTGCACTTAAGTAATTTCCTACACGCCAGAAAAATCGGCACATGCGCATCATTTTGCGCAGTTTAAAAAACAAGACAGGCTGAATTAACCAACAACCCAATAAACTACCCACCCTTACTACCGAGCAACTAACTGCACACCTTTGCGCAAACAAATACCGCTAAAACAACCCTCACTGATATAAACACCGCAAAAACAAATCCGACTTCAGCTACAGCACCCTGTATTCATTGACCCTCACACTTTCAGGCACGCTTTTTGTTATAGGCAAATACCCGCCCGGTGGATTCACCGTACGGGACTACCTTATCAATCAGGCAAGGAAACCACTCATGCCAACACCCGCATACCTTTCAATCACCGGTGTAAAACAGGGTTTGATTACGGCAGGCACATTCACCCAGGACTCGGTAGGCAATATTTATCAGGAAGGTCATGAGGACCAGATCCTGGTCCAGGCGTTCGCCCATCAGGTGATCATCCCCCGTGACCCACAATCGGGGCAGCCAACCGGGCAGCGGGTGCATAAACCGCTGATGATCAGCAAGGTGTTCGATAAGTCATCACCGTTGCTGTTCAGCGCGCTGACCAGTGGCGAGGAAGTCAAATGCCGGCTGGAGTGGCTGCGCACGTCATCGGCGGGCACCCAGGAGCACTACTTCACCATTGAACTGGAAGGCGCGGCCATCGTGGATATCCAGTCGCGCATGCCCAACTGCCAGGCCCCCGAAAACGCCCACTTCACGCATCTGGAGGATGTGTATTTCACCTATCGCAAAATCGTGTGGACCCACGAGGTCTCCGGCACTTCAGGGTCGGACGACTGGCGTAGCCCGGTAGCCGGCTAAACCTGAGTGAAGCAGAGGCGGCACCACGGACGGTGTCGCCTCCGCCCCTCGTCTACACCATCGCCAATGGGTGTTTACGCTTGGGCGCTCCGAACACCCGGTCGATGGCATCGAGGTCGTGCTCATCGAGCACCAATTTGGCGGCAGCTGCGTTCAGCCGCACATGCTCCGGGGTTACGGCCTTGGGAATGGCGATCACACCGTCCTGGCGCAGCACCCAGGCCAGGGAAACCTGGGCCGGCGTGACTTCGTGACGACGGGCGATCTGCTTGAGTGTCGGGCTGGACAGCAACTCACCACCCTGGGCAATCGGGCAGTAGGCCATGAGTGGCAAATGATGTTGTTGCCACCACGGCAGCAGGTCGTATTCGATGCCGCGCTCTTCAATGTTGTAGAGCACCTGGTTTGTCGCGCAGGCAGGAGAGGCGAGTTCCTGCAGGTCTGCCACATCGAAATTGGAAACACCCCAACGGCGGATCTTGCCAGCTTCGCGCAAGCGCTCGAACGCATCGACCGTTTCTTCCAGGGGGTATTGACCACGCCAGTGCAGCAGATACAGATCGATGCAATCAGTGCCCAGGCGCTGGAGACTGGCCTCGCAGGCACGGGGCACGCCCTGGTGGCTGGCATTGTGCGGGTAGATTTTACTGACCAGGAACACCTGGTCGCGGCGGCCGCGAATGGCTTCACCCACCACCGTTTCAGCACCGCCTTCACCATACATTTCGGCGGTGTCGATCAGGGTCATGCCCTCGTCGATACCCAGTTGCAATGCGGCGACTTCAGCACGCTGCTGGCCGGGGTTTTCGCCCATGCGCCAGGTGCCCTGGCCGATGACAGGGACGGGCGTGCCCGCCAGATCAATGGTTCGCATGACAAGCTCCTGATGAGTTCGCGGATTAACAATGTGGCATTAGCCGGACAAAAGGGTTCAATCGCAGTATGGTTGCCCCCTGTCAAGTCGCCAGGAAGAACCTGCAATGCTGTTTGTCGTGATGCTCGGGGGCAAGCACCCACGGGCCAGAATCGAAGTGCATGATGTGGTATTCGCCGCGGCGGATACGCTGGAAGCCACGTACCCGCAATTGCGCGATGCTTGGTTCGGCAGCCCCAAGGGCGTGCATATCGATTCGTGGATGGCCATTGATGGCCTCGACGGGTGGAAGGTCGAACTCAGCCACCTTGCACCTCAGGCCGACGCGCATCACCTGTACTTCATCAACCTTGGGGGCTACGAGGCGAACAGCTTTGGCGAGGCCCACCACTACCTGCTGGTGGTTGCCCGCAACAAACGGGAGGCAACGAGCAAGGGCAAGCAGCAGATGCTGCGCCATTGGTCCCAGGCCCACACCGACGCTGTCATGGACATCGATGACTGCCTGCCCATCGACCTGGTGGACGGCCGTTACCTGCACCTGGTGCAGGGCCCGCACCGGCCGATCATCCAGCAGAACGACTATATCGTCCTGCCCTGAACCGCCTCCCCCTACCCGAACGGGGTATGGCGCACACCTGCCACCTGCCTGACAGTGCAATCAGTCCCTCAGCCTGATAACAAGCACAACACAAGGTGGGTCCCCATGCATAAAGCCTTAATCGCCCTGTTCAGCGCCGCCCTGTTGGCCACTTCAACCCTGAGCCACGCCGCTGATGACCCGGGCAATACCTTGCGCATCTATAACTGGGCGGACTACATCGGCGACACCACCCTGGCCGACTTCGAGAAGGCCACGGGGATCAAGGTGATCTACGACACCTACGACTCCTACGAAACCGTGCAGGGAAAATTGCTCTCTGGGCGTTCCGGCTACGACCTGGCGCTGCTCAACGCCTCCCTCGTGCCGCTGTTGATCAAGGGCAAGGTGTTCCAGCCGCTGGACAAGACCCAACTGCCCGACTGGAAAAACCTCGACCCCGTGGTGCTCAAGAGTCTTGAGGCCCATGACCCGGGTGTCACCTATTCGGCACCGTACACCTGGGGCAGCAACGGCGTGACCTATAACGTCGACATGATCAAGGCGCGCATGCCGGATGCGCCTATCGGTTCCCTGGCGATGATCTTCGATCCCAAGGTCATTGCCCGGTTTGCCGACTGTGGCATCACCTTCATGGACTCACCCACCGACATGATCCCCCTGGCCCTGACCTACCTCGGCCTGGACCCCAACAGTGTGGCGCCCAAGGACCTGAAGGCCGCCCAGGACGTGCTGATGGCAGTGCGCCCTTACATTCGCAAATTTGATTCCAGCGGTTTCATCAACGGCCTGGCCAACGGCGACCTGTGCCTGGCAACCACCTGGTCTGGCGATTACGCCACCTCCCAGGCTCGCGCCACCGAGGCCGGGGCCAAGGTCAAGCTGGACTACTTCATTCCCAAGGAGGGTTCGCTGATCTGGTTCGATAATTTCTACATCCCGGCCGACGCGCCCCATGTGGCCAATGCCCATAAGTTCATCGAGTTTCTGCTCCAACCGAGCACCATGGCCGGCGTCAGCAACACCATCCATTACGCCAACAGCAACCTGGCGTCCAAGCCGCTGGTCAACGCCGATATCCGCGACAACCCGGCCATCTACCCCGACCCGACGACGATGCAGCGCTTGTTCACGCAAAAAAGCCAACCCCAGGCCGCCGTGCGCCTGATCACCCGTACCTGGAATGCCGTGAAGACCGGCAAGTGAACCCCAGCCTTTGAAGGTAAATGCCATGACTCTGCCAAATCCTGCTTTTTTCGCCCAGTTTGACCACGACAAGCTGGACGCCGCCGACAAAGCCCACTACATGCACGGCTTTCACATGTTCGATGAACACCGTGAGCAAGGCTCGCTGAATATCGCGGTGGGTAACGGCGCCTACATCTACGACACCCACGGCAACCGCTACCTGGATGCGGTGGGCGGCATGTGGTGTACGAATATCGGCTTGGGTCGTGAGGAAATGGCCGAGGCCATCGCCAACCAGGTGCGCCAACTGGCCTACTCCAATCCGTTCTGCGACATGGCCAACACCACAGCCATCGAACTGTGTGCCAAGCTTGCCAGCCTGGCACCCGGTGACCTCGACCACGTGTTCCTCACCACGGGTGGCTCTACCGCCGTGGACACCGCCTACCGGTTGGTGCAGTTCTACCAGAACAGCCGTGGCAAAACGGCCAAGAAGCACATCATTTCGCGTTTCAGTGCGTATCACGGCTCCACGTTCCTGACCATGTCCATCGGCAACAAGGCCGCCGACCGCGCGCCCGAGTTCGATTTCATGAGCGACCTGTTCCACCACATCTCCTGCCCCAACTACTACCGGGCGCCGGAGGGGATGAGCGAGGCGGACTTCCTCGACTTCCTGGTGAACGAGTTCGAAGACAAGATCCTGACCCTCGGCGCCGACAATGTGGCGGCATTCTTCGCCGAACCGATCATGGGCTCCGGCGGCGTGATCATCCCGCCCAAGGGCTACCACCGCCGCATGTGGGAAATCTGCCAGCGCTACGACTTGCTTTACGTCGCCGATGAGGTGGTCACTTCGTTCGGGCGCCTGGGGGCATTCTTTGCTTCCGAAGACGTGTTCGGCATGCAGCCCGACATCATCACCACGGCCAAGGGCCTGACCTCAGGCTACCTGCCCCTGGGTGCGTGCATTTTCTCCGACCGCATCTGGCAGGTGATTGGCGAGCCGGGCAAAGGCCGCTGCTTTACCCACGGGTTCACCTACAGCGGGCACCCGGTCAGTTGCGTGGCCGCGTTGAAAAACATCGAGATCATTGAGCGCGAACAACTGCTGGCCCATGTGGAAGACGTCGGCGTGTACCTGGAACAACGCCTGCAGACCCTGGCCGAGTTGCCGCTGGTGGGGGACATCCGGTGCCAGCGCTTGATGGCTTGTATTGAATTCGTCGCGGACAAACGCACCAAGGCCTTGTTGCCGGATGCGGTCAACATCGGTGAAAAAATCCACCTGCGCGCCCAGGCCAAAGGTTTGTTGGTACGCCCCATTGGACACCTGAACGTGATGTCACCGCCGCTGATCATCACCCACGCCCAAGTCGACGAAATCGTGGAGACCTTGCGCCAGTGCATCCTCGATACGGCCGCTGAACTGCGTGAAAGCGGCGAGTATCAAGGCCGATGAGCCATAACGCCGAGCCCGTCTCGGCGTTTTTGCCTGGGCGCTGGCAGCCGGGTAGACTGGCTGCCATGACCACAGCCAGCCCTGCCCCAACCCTGCAGCAACTGCAAACCTGGCACCACGCCCTGGCCCAGGCGTTGGTCCATGTGGATGAGGCCTCGTTCCTCGAACACCTGGCCGCCGCACTGTGCACCCTCACCCCGATCGAATCGATGATGATCAGCCTGGAGCGCCAGGGCCAGCCACCGCACCTGCTGTATCAGCAAGGCATTCCTCGGGCGTATCAAGACGAAATCATCCACCGCTATTTTTCCCGCGGCTACCTGCTGGACCCGTTTTGCCTGGCGGTGGACAAGGGCCTGGCAGAAGGTTTTTACCACCTGGCCCAAATTGCTCCAGATGACTTTTTCAACAGCGAGTACTACAAGACCTACTACCTGCGCAGCGGCGGTGCCCAAGAGAGTTACTACATCGTTGACCTGTGCCCCCAGAGCAAGATTTCGCTGTGCATGTTCCAGGGCCTGAGTGCCGGGCAGTTCACCGAGGAGCAATTGGCGGTGCAGGAGGCGACCCAGGCGATGGTCCGCGAGTTACTGCGCCGGTTTGGTACCACCGGCGGGTTGGCCAAGGTGATCAGTGACGAGGCGTACACCCAGACCCAGGCGCACCAGCAGATCGAAGCGGCGTTCATGGGCTTTGGCAGCGGCGTGCTCACCGTACGCGAGCGTGAAATCGCCCACCTGATCCTGCGCGGGCACTCGGTAAAATCCACCGCCCAGGTGCTGGGCATTTCGCCAGAAACCGTGCGCATGCACCGTAAGAACCTGTACACCAAGCTGGCAATCAATTCCCAGGCCGAGCTGTTCGCGCTGTTCATCGAATGGCTGACCCGCAGCGGAGCGATGGCCCGGGCGTGAAGGTTTTTGCTTTGCTTTGCTTTTGATCTTGATCTAAAGCGCCCCGTCAAACACGCTGGCCGGAATTCGGCAGGGATTTGGTGGGTAAACCGGCAGGGATGCCGGTTTAGCCGCCTCTCGTCATGGATGGCGCGTGGCGGCGGCCCTCCAAATACCTGTCGGATTACGGGCACACCGAGCGTGAGCGAGGTGCCGAGTGTTGGGGCAAGAGCCTTTTGCTTACTTTTGGGCTTTTCAAAAGTGAGCCGCCGTAAGGGCGGAACCATAAGCAGTCATTACCGAAGAAACGGATATGTACTCCGACCAAAAAGCTCCAGAGCCATACACATAGCCATCGCCGGCAAGCCAGCTCCTACATTGAGTTTCGTAGCCAGATCCTGATGAGGCAATGCTATCGCCTTCGGGAGCAAGCCCCCTCCCACAGGTACGCTGCACTACTTTAAAGTTGTGTAGAGGCCAAAAGGCCGCTGAGACAATCCATGGGAACTTTGCCAGGAAATAACCGCCTGAATCCGGTAGGCTCACCCTTTTTACTCAAGGAGTTACTCCCCATGGCCAAAGCAACCGCCCGTCACATCCTCGTTTCCACTGAAGACAAGTGCAACGAACTCA
>Ga0157375_10000211_pt1 | contig 54524 bp, 41 predicted proteins | sample M35metaG_FD_115311 | JGI IMG/M metagenome (GOLD analysis project Ga0157375, IMG submission 115311) | Miscanthus rhizosphere microbial communities from Kellogg Biological Station, Michigan, USA - M3-5 metaG | ecosystem: Host-associated > Plants > Roots > Rhizosphere > Soil | place: USA: Michigan...
CAGAAAAAACACGGCTCTTGGGTCATCAAACTCGTCAATGATCCTGGAGCCTAATCCTGTGAATAACTTTTATGAAAAAACAATTTACAAGACAGAGAACAACTCTGTTTGCTCCTGTTCAAATTGCCTGTTGTGGGAACTACTTAAGTGGCATCCGGGCGTGCAGCCAATCTCCCAGGCGCGAAGCCGAAGGACTGTCCAGGTTGCACAACACGATCACCGACTCGGCCGACTCTGGATACACGTTAAAAATCGCGGTCATTCCTGCGCCGCTGACGTGGCCGGAGGTTCGCGCCTCGTCCTGGATCGAGCCAACTATTTATGGGTCCGTAGTTCTAAAGAACCGAGCCTGCGATTGCTCGATTGGACCGGCATCATAATAAACGACGCCATCTGAATCCGATTTGGCAGTCGCAACTGTCACCCAGTGAATCAAATTAGTAGACGTTTGAATCAGATAGCTCCGGTTGGCGTCCCCAAAAATCTCAACGTGAACGTGGCTGTCCAGATGGACCGATTCTGTGAGAATAGCATGCGAGGCTATGTTCCAGGCATTCTTGTAATGGGCAATGCACGCCGCACACTGATCAGCGGTGGTCTGCTCATCTCCGAGCGCCAGTTGTGCGGAAGCTTGATTGATGCGCTTAGCGGCCCCGCCGACTGCAATGGCTTCCTGGATGGCTGTGGCAGCCAATAATCGCTCCGCATTTCGGAGTCTCACCCAGAGCCCCTCCAGGACGGGTCCAGAGAGCTGATCGGAAGGATCCTGGCTTAATTCACAGAGATCTTCAGTTTGCAACGCCGTAAATTCGCCTTGTCCCGTTTTTCGCTGCAGGTGAGTTTCATCCAGCCAAAGGGAGGGGTCGAGGGCGGCGGTTAGTCCGGCGATAATCTGTTCCAGGTTTGAGATATCGTTGGAATCAGTCACGCCGGAGCGAAGCGCGATGAGATGCTCCAAGATGTTCAGCAGAATGCTGTGCGGTCCAAGCACGCTGATGGTAAACGAACAACGGCTGACATTGCCGCCATAATCGAGAGCCTCGCAAAAGACGGCGTTTGTCCCCACCAGGAAAATGGCGCCCGAGGGTGGCAGGCAAGCAAGAGTAAGGTTCGTGCCAGCGCAAAGATCGTACGCAGTCGGCGGCTGGTAAACGACGACGTTGCCGAGTGCATTTGTAGCGTCAACGACCAACGAGGCGCTGCATGCCGTTTCTGGTGGCGCAGTGTCAGCGACTATGACTACGCGTGTGTTGGTAACAGAATTACCACTCGGATCTGCAGCGAAATAAACGATGCTATAAATGCCGGGCAGGTTCGGATCGACATCGGAGTTCGTGGAAACGCGCACATCTCCTGCGCACAAGTCGAGAGCGATCGCCCCCGGATCGACAAATGGCGCGTGACATTCGTTTGTGAACGGATTGTTTCCGAGGATCGTGAGGAGGGGCGGAGAGGAATCAACGAGAGTTGCTGTGTTGGTACACGACACCGGCGCGGAATTCGCGTCCGTAACGGAAGCAATTACAATGCTCGTGCCGAGAGGCAGGTCGTAAACCAAAGTCACCGTATTAGAGCCATTCGACGAAGCCGGTCGTAGCGAGTTGGTTTGCACGGAAGTTCCGTTCAGATTCCAGACTACATCGAGGGTGTTAGTGGTGAAGAAGCTGATCTGAGCGGTTGCAACAGTCGGAGTGGCAGAAGTGGAATTGCATTCAATTACGAAAGCAGGCCCGCAAACAATGCTTGGACGAGGTGCGTATTTAACGGTCGCATATTCATAAGCCTGTCCCTTTTGTGACGCGCCGGTTACATAAACCCCGCCGTTTGGCCCAAGGGCCAGAGAGGACTTTGTGTTCGGCTGATCATCGCCGTTGTAGGGTCCCTTATATCGATTGGTTGAGATTGAAATTCCGGCGCTCGAATATTTAATTGTCGCGTAATCGAAGTCATTAGGATAACTGGCCCGGTTCGCGGAGTAGCCGGTCACGAAGACGTTACCTTCGCCATCCACAGCCACGGCCTCGGCATAATTATCAGAATAGCCCGTCCCATTATAAGAGTTGGCCCACAGGAGCACGCCAGCGCTGGATAATTTGATGGTCAAATAATCCAACCCGCCCGCGACACCGTTCGCGGCGCCTGCCACGAGCACGTTTCCGCTGCTATCGACGGCAAGAGCCGAGGCAAGGGAAAAATCATTCGTCGGTCCGGTGTAACGATTGGTCCACAGCGGCACACCGGCGCTGGAATACTTGATGGTTACATACTCGTCGCTTGAATCGCCAGGAATTCCACTAAATGAATAGCCCGTCACTATTACATTCCCATTGTTATCCAACGCCATTGCAGTGGCGTAGGAATGGGAGCTTGCTGAGCTACTGTAACGATTAGTCCAAATTGGCACTCCGGCGCTCGAATACTTGATCGTTGCGTATTCGTAAATGCGGGAATAACCCGCTGGCGCGCGGGAGGAATAACCGGTAACGAAGATGTTCCCACTGATATCAATTGAGACAGAGGATGCATGGTCATCCCCGTTGGTCAGCCCCTTGAATCGGTTCGTCCAAATTGGCACACCCGCGCCTGAATACTTAACTGTGGCGTAATCAGAATTGTAGGCGAGATCATTGGCAGTTGAATCGCCGGTAACAACGACGTTGCCATTGCCGTCGACAGCCAAGGCGTGGGCAAAATCGTGCCAATTATAAGGCCCATTGAAGCGCCTGGCCCAAAGTTGCACGCCGCTGCTGGAGTATTTGACAGTAGCATAATCGAAAGCTGTTGCAGCCCCCATGGAGGACCCGGTAACAAATACATTGCCGTCTCGGTCCAGCGCCATGACTGTCCTGCCGTCAAAATCGTTATCCGGTCCATTATAGCGATTGGTCCAGATCGGCAAGCCTGAGGCCGAATACTTGATGGTCAGGAAGTCAAGCGAACTTCCCTCCACGCCCGAGCTCCCCGTCACGAATACGTTTCCGTCTCGATCTACGGCCACAGCCTCGGCTTGAGAATTTAACGGCGCTCGACCGTCATACCGGTTCGTCCAAAGTGGTATGCCGACATTTGAGTATTTGATCGTCAGATAATCATCGCTACCGGATCCTCCCGTTACCAATATGTTGCCCTCACCGTCTGCTGCTATGCCCTCACCCCCGCTATAGTATGGGCCGCTATAGCGATTAGTCCAGAGTGGAGCACCGGTCCCCGAATAGCTGACGGTAGCCCATCCAGAACGTCCTGCGTCGTCGTACGAACGTCCCGTTACAGACACGTTGCCGTTCCGATCTGTTGTGATAGCCTTCGCCATGCTATAGGGGCCTGTGCCATTGTAGCGGTTGGTCCACAGCGGCACCCCTGTGCCGGTGTATGCGATCGTGGCGAAGTCAGAACTATTGCCTCCACCCCCCGAAAAACCGGTCACAAATACATGACCATTACTGTCCACTGCAACACTGCTGGCCTCATCGTCACGGGCCGCCGGACCATTGTAAATGTTGGTCCAAAGGGGCACACCCGCGCTTGAATAGGCAACGGTGGCGTAATCATAATTGTAGTTCCAATAGGAACTCCCGGTGACAAACACGTTACCGTTGGCGTCCACCGCGACAGCCGTGGCTTGGTCTACGGAGTCAACTGTGGCCTTGAAGCGGTTCGTCCAAAGCGGCACGCCATCCCCTGAATAAGCGACCGTCGCGTACGAATAGGTTGTGGCAACTGAGGCATCAGTCGAAAATCCGGTTACGTAAATGTTCCCGTTTCGGTCCAGGGCGATCCCGGCGGGCTGGTCTTGAGCATATTGAGCATTGGCGTGTCCATTGTAACGATTGGTCCACAACGATGTCCCGGTGCTGGAAATAGCGATCGTAACGTACTGGCCGCCATCCGAACCTCCGGTCACGAAAACTTTGCCGCTGTCGTCAACCGCTATCTGGCCAAACCAGGCACCACCGTTACCAGGTCCCAAGTAACGATTCGTCCAGAGCGGCACACCTGCGACCGAATATGCAATCGTGGCGTAACCATGATCGTATCCGATGTTGTCATCAGGGCTAAGAGCCACGTAAACGGTGCCGTCACGTGAGACAGCCAAACCCGGCGCTGGATCGGAAGACCTGTTAGGTCCGTTGTAGCGGTTGGTCCACAGCGGCACACCCGCGCTGGAATACTTGATAGTCACCACGGCCAGCCCAGTGGTTCCCTCCGTGGAATAACCACTCACGACGATGTTTCCATCGGTATCGGTCACAACATTGCGAGCATCATCGATAGAGCTTGACTCAAAACTGTGGCGCTGGACCCAGGCTTCTGTTAAAGTTTGGCTGTAAATACGGTTTTCTGAACAGAATATCGTATTAAGGAGCACCAATCCAAATACGCGGAGAAAGCGTGCAGCGGAACGCGAGCGCAGAGGTCTGGCTATCATGCGATTTGGGTTTTTAAATTGGAAAGGGGGCGGCTTGTCGAAGCAAGCTACCAAGCTAGCTGCTAGTTACTATTCCTTACAGTAAAACTTCGGGTCAAGACCCATGGGAACTCTTGACTTATTCGAACGGATTATTATCAGGTTGAGCACCTAAACGCCAGCTAATTCCGCATCACCCTCCGCATTGATCACCGACTGGCCCGACTCCGGATACACTCGAAGAATCCCGTTCATTCCCGAAGCGCCGCCGCCGTGACCGTAGGTCCGGACCTCGTCCGGCCGTCCGATCTGGAATCCGAAGCCGTAATCGCCCGTCGTGAATTGCGCACGCGTGGCCTCGGCGAGCGTCTCGGCATTCAATAGCTTGTTCGACATTAGCGCGTCGGCAAACTTTATCAGCAAGATTAATCCGGGAAGATAAATTCCACCTCGGGGAAGGCGGCCAGCCGGCGGCGGTCGCTCGTCAGGTGCTTACAATCCAACGCCGCCGCTTGCGCGCGAATCAAAAAGTCCGGGAGCACCGGCTTGCGGTCCTTGGCGGTGGGATAGGTCCGGCCAAAGGCGAGGCCCGCACGCCAGGCGGCCTCAAAATCCAACTCAACCTGCCGAAAATCCAGGAGATCCGCTTCCACGGCCTGCCGGGTCCTTCCGCCCGCGGCCAACTCGGCAAAGGTGACTGCACTCACCGCCAGTTGGTCTTGCCCGGTCCAGTGCTCAAGCGCTTTGGCGCACGCCCGATGGTCCGAGTGAGTTCGGTCCAGCCAGGCGACAATGACGGAGGTATCCACCAGAATCATGGCCGCGTTCTCCGCAGGAGCTCCTTGCCGGAAATGTTCCCGTCCCACGAGCCGGCGCGTTCGCGAATGCGTTTTTGCAGATCGTTAAGGGTTCCGGGCTTCTTACGAGCTTCAATCGCGTCTCCACGCAGCGACCATTGCAGGACTGTCCCGGGAGCGATGCCCAGCGCCCGACGGATTTCATTGGGAATGGTCGTCGTGCCTTTCTCTGTCACAACAGTATCAGTCATGTAAGAATTATACTCGTAAGAATCTTACATGGCAACATGCAAGCTTGCCCAACCTTTTCCTAGGCGAAGCGTCGAGGCATCGCCTGTTGTGCTAATCCTTGGCCGAGCGTTCGGGCTGCTGGTTGGTCCTTTAGTTCCACTGCAGACAGTCTAATCTCGACCGGTCAAGCGGTCGAGAGGTTAGCGCATTTAGACCCCCCTCCAGATGTGACCTCCTTTTTCCTTTCCTCTCTCCTTTACGTCTGTTCAGGTAATTTTACTTGAGTGGCATGCGCGCGTGGAGCCAATCTCCCAGGCGCGAAGCCGAAGGACTGTCCAGGTTGCACAACACGATCACCGACTGGCCCGACTCCGGATACACGCGAAGGATCCCGTTCATTCCCGGAGCGCTGCCGCCGTGACCGTAGCTCCGCGCCTCGTCCGGCCGTCCGATCTGGAATCCGAAGCCGTAGTCGCCCGTCTTGAATTGCGGACGCGTGGCCTCGGCGAGCGTCTCGGCTTTCAATAGTTTGTTCGACATCAGCGCGTCGGCAAATTTCATCAGATCGGCCGCCGTCGTATAACCGCCGCCCGCCGAGGTTCCTCGCCACGGCAGCGTCGGTTTGTTGGAAACCATTTCAAACTGATGCCTCATGTAGCCTTTACTCCGGTTGGCGACCTCCACGCTTTCCGGCTCGGACCCCGAGTCGGTCATGCCGGCGACTTTGTAGATGTTCTCGGCGACATAGTCGTAGTACGATTTCCCAGAGACCTTCTCGATCAGGACGCCAAGCAGTAGGAATCCATAGTTGGAGTATTCCCACTTGGTGCCGGGGTCGAACTTGAGGTCGCGCTTACCGTACAGCTTCACATAATCCTGAAGCGTCTTTAATTCGAGCCGACGCATTTCGAACAGCGGACCGAAAATGTCACCCGTGCCGCCCGTGTGCGACAACAGGTGCCGGACCTTTACCCTGGACGCCACATTGGTGTTCGGATAATCGGGCAGGATTTTTCCGATCGTGTCGTCCAGTGACAGTTTGCCACGTTCAACCAACTGAAGTGTCGCGACCGCCGTAAACATTTTGTTCATCGAACCGATGCGGAACCGCGTGTTGAGTGTGTTGTCGATTCCTGCCTCGCGATCCGCCTTGCCCCTGGCGCCGGAGGTGATCGCTTTGTCGTCTTTGGCCCATGACCACACGCCTGAGAACTTCCCGTTGGAAGCGGCTTTATCGATTTCGGCTTCCCACGCGGCGATCGCCGCTGGTTGGGTGAGCCGCTCGGGAACTGGGGAGCCGGCGGGCGGGGGAATCAGGACCAGAGTAATGTTGGTGATCACCGCCGGCTCCCCATCGCTCACAGTCACCGACATGCGGTTATAGGTGCCGTTGCCTTCGCGTTCATGCAACACCGCCTGAATGTTCAGCGCCTCCGAGGATTCGATCGAATACAGATCGAATCCGCCGGTGTTCCACCGGAGGTCGAGCATGCGATTGAGAGCATCAGGCCTGTCCGGCCGATGCGTTTTGATGAAAGCTTCGAGCTTGTCCTTGTTACCGGAATTCACAGCTTCGAGATAACCAGAAAGAACCTTGCCGGCTGGAGTGGATGGAAATTCAGTGGCCGCGCTCGCCTGGGTCAGGCCCAACGAAAGACCGGCAACAAGGAGCGAGAAAATGCTTCGCATTTATAGGTATGATAATCTACTCTTCTCGCCTGTCAGGAGGAAAAGAAATCCTTCAGGAAACAATCACCTCCCCGCCGTAAGTTTAGTACAGGGCAATTGCCGTGTCGCGAATCGGGAAGCAGGTAAATTAGGGTTTTCCGCTTGCTGGACGAAAGCTCCTCCCAACGTTGATATAGCCAAGTCATTCGGTTTTGGTGTTTCCAGCTTCGCGATAGGCCCGCGGCTTCCCGCGATGCAGAGCGCCTATGAGTACGCGGTCGCTGCCGAACGCCGCCAGTAAGAATCCAAAATCCATGGTTGCGTCCACAGCCGGGTTGCTGAACGTCGTCAGCAGCGCGCCATTGGTGCTGTACAGGTAGGCCGCGCTGTGCTCGAGATAAGTATCAGGATCAAAGTAAGATCCAGCGCGCCAATGAGACCTTGTCATTTCCGAACGCGACTATTACCTCTCCAAAAGAACAATTGTCAAGACCGGGAGAGTTGGTGATGGTCGTCGCCAAGGCTCCGTTGGTTGCGAACAGATAAACTTTCCCGTCGTTCGGTGAGCCAATCAACACCTGGTCGCTCTCCAACGTGGCGATGGCGCCGCCAAATTGGTCGCCATCCGAGTAGAGGGAGGCCGGATTTGGGTTGGTAAAAGCCGTGAGCAAAGTCCCATTGGTGTGGAACAAATAAATGGCGCCGGCGTTGGTCCCGGTGGTGTCATCGTATCGTGCGCCGATGAGAACGCGGTCGTTACCTAGTGCCGCCACGCCGAGCGAAACTATCATCGGTGTCGCCGACGGATTGTTGAAGATCCGGAGCAGGATGGGAGTAAACTCGTGGCGATGAGCAGAAGTGGGATGGAATTCATGGTTTTCCTTTAAGGTTAACCAACCGATAGAACCGACCCGCATTGATTGGACTGACAACGAGCGATTTGTTCGTGCCGTGGTTTTGGATCGCGTCGGTGACTTTGCTCCAATTTACGGAACTTAAGCCATTCGGATTTTGCTGAAGCACGTAGTCCGTCCAAACGGCTGGCCAGGTTACAGCCAGAGAATTCGTGCTGGTGCGACCGATGGAAAGAGTGGGCAACAGGTCAATGCGGAAGATGGCGCCAGCCCCCTTCTCGCCACCCAGTTCCGCTGAGCCATAGAGGGCGCTACCCGACAGCACCAAACCCTGCAGGCCGCCGCCGTGGAAAGCCGCGTACCGGTTCTTGATTTCGAGGTGCTCCAGCACGGCAAAGCCGGTGCCGTCGGTGTTTACCTTGAACAGCGTCCCGTGGCCGAAGCGGCCACCCGTGCTCGTTGTCCCGTAGAGGGTGCTGTTCCAGAGCGCCAACCCCAGATGAAGACTCGCACCCTCGCTGTTGGTGAAGGCGTTGGAAACATTGTCCCAAACGGCATCGGGGAATTGTTTCACCACCATAAAGCCGGTGCCGTCGGTGTTCATCCGGAACACTGTCCCGCCTATCGCCAACTGATCGGACGACGAGATGCCGTATACCGTATCGCCTGACAGCGTCAGCCGCGGACCCGGTAGCAGCGAATAACCATTAGGCACCTCCAGCCTGGTGAAGTGCTTCAAGACCGTGAAGCCGGTCCCGTCGGTGTTCAGCTTGAACACCGTCCCATCGCCGAAGTGGCCGCCGAGGAGCGCCGTCCCGTAAAGGGCAGTGCCGGACAGCGTTAACTCCCCAGAACCCAAGATACCATCGCTATTGGTCCATGCTCCAGTGGCAGTGGATATACTGGCTGGGCTGAAGGTATGCAGTATCGTGTATCCGGTGCCGTCGGTATTCAGCTTGAAGATCTTGCCATTATCGGGATTGCCGACAACACCTGGGGTTGTCCCGTAAAGCGTGCTGCCCGACACCGCCAAAGACGCCGAGGGCGGATAGGGGTCGGCGGGCCAAATGAATTCCTTCAATGTTGCATAACCGGTACCATCGGTGTTCAACCGGAAAATCGTCCCCTGAGAATTGGGCGAAGCGCCTCCCTCCCCTATCCCGAAGAGTGTTGAGCCCGACACAGCCAGCCGCAAGCGCAGGGAACCGGCCTGGATGACAGGGAAAGGGCTGGATACTTCAAGTGCGGTGAAACCGGTGCCGTCCGGGTTCATCTTGAAAACTCTTGGTAATCCATTTTCTGTGTGATCCATCCCGTATAGCACACCATCCGACACCGTAAGCGGCCCGGGAGACCTGCCGTCGGGAAAAAGGTTGACCACCCTGAATTCATGCAGCACGGCAAAGCCGGAGCCGTCGGTGTTCATCTTGAACAGCGCCCCTCCCCTCCCATCCAGGCCTCCTTGAGCACCCTCGAAGCCACGGGAAGACTGAGCCACTCCATAAATGGTGCCGCCCGACACGGTCAAAACGTTCACGGCATTGGGCCCGTTTGGGGCGGCGGGATTGTTGCTCGCGATCAAGCGCGTCAATACCGTGTATGAGGTGCCATTCGTGTTCATCTTGAAGACTGCCCAACTCACGCGGTTGTTTGTAAAGGAAGCAGTCGTCCCATAGAGGAAGCCGTCGGAGTGTTCCAGACGCCGGACCGAAAGGCTCTCACCGTTGGAAGAAAAGTCATTCTTCAAGACGCTGTAGCCCGTTCCGTCCGTGTTTACCCTGAACACCGTGCTGGTGGCACCAAAGCTCGTACCGTATAGCGTGGTGTCTGCCACCGTCAGGTAATCTTCGAGGTTCGACTTATCCTCAACGGGAATGTCAACGAGGGCGGTGTAGCCGGTGCCATCCGTGTTCAGGCGGAACACGGTGCCGGCTCCGTAAAGCCCGTCACGTGCCGTCGTCCCGAAGATATTGTCGCCGGAGATTTGAATATCCAGGTGCCAATCTTCAAGAAAGTCCCAGGCGGGGAAGTCCGCCAGTTCTGTATAGCCCGTGCCATCGGTGTTGATCTTGAATCCCCAGCCGTAGAGGGTATTTCCCGAAAGCACAATACCCGGCGAATCATGGACCTGTGGAAGAAGAACGTTTGTTTTGATTACTGCGTAGCCGGTGCCGTCGGTGTTCATCTTGAATACCGTCACCGGGCGGCCGTTAATGCCGTTGCCCGCGCTTGTCGCGCCGTAGAGCGTGTTGCCTGAGAGTGCCAGGCGCCCGCTGAATGAATCCAGGTCACCAACAGACAACTGCTTTAGGATTGTAAAACCGCTTCCATCGGGCTGCCAACTGTACAGCCAATGAGGGTTCATCCCGTAGATTGTCCCGTCATCAGCGCGGATGAGATCGTCAGGTGGGAGCGGCGGTATGTCTTCGTGACGGTAACTCTTGAGCGTGGTGATGACCTGGGCCGGGGCCGGGGCGGCGACTAGAGCGATCAGCGTGACCAGCAGGGTTGGAATCAAATGTTTCATTATTCTGGTAATCTGACGGCTTTCTCTACGAGAGCTGGGAGTGCCGTCTCTACCTCTCAAGGCGCGAAACGGAGGGGAAAAGACGACAGGGGAAAAACACCAAATTGCCTTCCCAAGTCCGCCTTTAGCTGGGTGCCCCAAGCATGAGACCGCTGGCGCGGAATGAGGTCCAAAAACACCGAAGAGACTTCAAGGCTCCGAAAATGTGAAGCGGGGGGGCCGGGGTCCTCGACCCCCTCTGCCCCCCGATGAATTCCCAGTCAGTTTCTCATTCTCAGTTCAGACTTGGGCAATAACCCGGGTTCGGCCGGTCCAGCCGTTGCACGGCACCTTCAGGAACAAACCTGACGACAGTTACCACGAGGTTGACACTGCCATCATTTCGCACCAGGTGTCCTGTATCTTCACCTGGATCGACGAATGTCGTTCCGGCCGGGTGCACGCGCGGCGTGCAGGTCGGATCGTTCCCCTCGTACTCCGTTGCAACGCCGGCCATGACGATTATTAAGCTGGGTCCCGTGTGGCTGTGCCAGCCGAATGATCCGCCCGGTGCGACCGTGTTCTGGACGACATATAAATGCGTGAGTCCCTTCGTGTTGATCATGGCCTTCCAGTAATCGGTGGGATTGCCCGGATTAATGTCTGTCTTCGCGAAGACGTCGATCTCGTCGAAAGTACCATGGGCAATCGTCACCGACGACACGCCCGCCTGCTGCGTTGCGCGAGCCGGCCGGATTGCGAACACGGCGGCGCCAACGAGCACCAGTGCGATCGCCGACACCAGGCTCAATTTCATCCTGCTTCCTCGTGTGTGCACGTTCACAAGTGCAGCTTCGGTTTTTGCCCGGGCAGCGAATGGGAGCAGCGCCGTCGCCCTGATTAATTTGATCAATGTTCTTTTCATTTTTCCTTTTGTTGTGTTTTGAGGTCGGACGAAGCCTTCCAAAGAGCCTCGAGCGATCCCGGTTTATGAAGGGAAACGCCCCTTCTCGTAACCCAAGGCGCAAAACGAAGGGAAAAAGACGACAGCGAAAAAACACCAAATTGACTTCCCGAGCTCACCTCTAGCTCTGCCCCTAACATGAGACCGCTGGCGCGGAATGAGGTCCAAACAGCAACAGAAGCTCGAAGGCTCGAATTCAAAGAAGAAGCTGAAGAGGGCCTAGATTCTTAATCTACCCTGCCCCCCGAAGGAATTCCCACCACGAGGTGACACTGCCATCGTTTCGTGCCAAGTGTCCTGTAGTTTCGCCTGAAGTGACGAATGTTGTTCCGGCTGGGTGTGCGCGGGCAATGAGTTCGCATTCCTTTCCAGCATCGCAGCCGTAATGTCGTTTCCCTTCTCAGAAAGTGCTTCTTCCTTGTCGTCTTTTTCCCTCGTTTCACGCCTTGGAGTATGAAAGAAGGGGCGTTTCCCTTCATAAACCGGGATCGCGCGGGGGGGCCACTTGGCTGCCTCGTCCGACCTCAAAACACAACAAAATGAAAAAACAGTCATCAAATCAATCTCCGCGACAGCGTTGCTCCCATTCGCTGCCCGCCCAAAAACCAAAGCCGCGCTTTGTGGACCGAATAGCGCTGGTCGATGCATTGTCGTTGACTCTGCATCGCAGTCGGGCCTATTAATCGAGGTATATGATCTGTCGGCGGGCGGGTGGGTTGCGATCGGTTTCGAGCGCGCGGAAAAACGGCTACATGCGATGGCGCAGATGCGCCTCTAAGGGTTTGGGTTACCTTGCAATCCTTGGATCGTTGTCGGTTCGGGGCCTGTTCGCTCAAGGTTGCATTCCCGCCCATTACGTCTCGCTCAGCCTTGGGGCGCAAGGGATCTCCTACCTCCAGCCGGGCCAGTTTGAGGGTGATCTTTTTTACCGATATCTTTATTCCGATGTCGTGTTTATTGGGACGGAGGAGCAACCTCAACTCTATGACCTGGGTGGCAGGCATGCCATAAATTCATTTGACCTGAATCTCTCTTACGCTCTGAGCGACCGACTGGCCCTGAGCTTGACCGTGCCATTCATGCATGATGAGTTTTCGAACATACACGGCGATGGACAGCGGCACAGCGGAAGTTCGGGCGGGTTGGGTGATTTGCGACTGGTCGGGAGCACGTGGGTATTCAAGCCGAGTAATCATCCCGACGGAAATGTCAACCTCGGCATCGGCGTCAAATTCCCAACGGGAGAATATCGGGCGACAGACGACTATTTTCTGGCCAATGGCCAAACCACCCTGCGCCCGGTAGACATCGCGGCTCAACCGGGTGATGGCGGCTTTGGGGCAATGCTTCAGTTCAAGGCGTACCAAAAACTGGCGGGGAACCTGTTTGGGTACCTGTCAGGGTTTTACATGATGAACCCAAGGAACGAAAACGGCACGGAGAGACCCTCTCCGACGAGCACTGTGGTCAACTCGGTCCCCGACCAGTATCTCGGCCGTGCCGGAGTTTCATACGTTCTCTGGCCGAGCCAGGGACTGTCCATAAGCGTCGGAGGACGCATTGATGGCATTCCGGCAACCGATCTGTGGGGAGACAGTGACGGCTTCCGCCGCGCAGGCTATGCGGTCTATGTGGAGCCCGGGTTGAACTGGTCCTTCGCCAGGAATGTTCTAAGTGTAAGCGTTCCCGTTGCGGTGCGGCGAAATCTCGAACGTACGCAATACAGCTTTTCGGGCGGATTTGCTGATTTTCTTGTAGTCGCAGGGTTTTCGCACCAGTTCTGACCTGGAGGCCTCGGAGCATATCGACCCCAATCACACAATCAAACGCCCGGGCAGCTTGAGCCGTCGTGATGGGGTCAGCCCTTGCCGATAGTGAAGGAGGGATTTAGATCTAATCGCTTTGAGTGCCGCCAATGTCAGCCAGGCGTTTGCTCCGCTGCCGCCAGGTTTCGGGGTCCAGCGGGCGGATTTCGCCGTCGGTGCCGAGTTCCATCCCGGTGCTCACCTGAAGGGACAGAGTGATCCGTTCGACATCTGAATCCAAAGGTGCCCTGGAGACGTTCCAGGTGTAAGTTGTGCCAATCGAGGTGCCAGTGATGATCTGTCGATCGTTCTCTGCGAAGACCGCAGTTCGCAGTGCGGCGTCGTGAGGGAACATAGGACCGATCGGTCTGGAGGTGGCGATATCCCAAATCCGAGCGGTGGCGTCGTCGCAACCCGTCACAACAGTTTTTCCATCTTTGCTAAAAGTAACGGCATACCAGAAGGGTCCGCGGTGCCGCATGGGCTTGGATAGAGGCAAGCCGGTCCCCGCGTCCCAGACAATAACAGTGTTGTCGAAACTCCCTGTAGCCACGCGCTGGCCATCAGGACTGAACGCGACGGTCATCACCGAACCATGATGGCCCTCCAACTTCCGCGTCACACTCCAATTACGCGTTCCGATTATCCGTGCCAGCTTGTCGGCAGCGCCAACGACAATCCGCGAACCATCAGGACTGAACGCCAGTTCCCGAATGGGGGCATTGGAGATCACCAGCACTGTCCGAAGTGGACGTCCAGCGTGTGCGTCCCACAGCTTCACAACGCCATCGAATCCGCCGCTGACTGCCGTTTTGCCATCCGGACTTATGGCCACGGTCCAGGCCGCGCCGCTATGTTTAAAACTCTCGCCCACGGTCACCCCGGTGGCAGTTTCCCAGAACTGGACCAAGCCATCCTCAGTCGCCGTCATCACTTTGGACTGGTCAGGAAGGACGGCGAAGACATGTAGCCCCGCTTCTTCGGGCTTAAACGCTTTCCCCACGGCCTCGTCGGTCAAGGCCTTGCGAATCAATGCGGTCCGGTCTTTGGGGCGAATCAGCGCATATTTGGCGTCGGCGGTGAAGAGGACATGTTGCGCGCCGGCTTCATGCCGCAACATTGTATCCAGGCAGCCGGGTGCCGGTCGCCACGCGCGTGCTGCGTCGTCCTCGGAGCAAGTCAAAATGCTCCCGTCCTTTCCAAAGGCGACGTCCCTCAACGCGCCTTGATGCTCGAATGCCACGCCAATGGGTTCGCCCGTTTTCGAGTTCAAGAGTTGGGCGGTCCGGTCGTAACTTGCCGTCAAGAGTCGGTCGCGATGCTCATTCACTCGCAGGCGATGAACACCACCACGATGCTTCCACGGTTTGCCGATTCTCTCACCGTCCACCGTGGCCTCGCCATCCCGCCAGGTCCATAGGAAGACGTTCCCATCAATATCCCCGGAGGCAACTTGATTGGTTGCGACAAACACCGCGGTAGGAACGCGGCCTGTATGTCCAACAAAACGTGCGACTACCTTATGCGTTTGCAAATCCCACAAGAGAACCAGGCCATCGTCACAAGCCCCGACAACCTGTTTCTCGTCGGGACTCAAGGCTAGATCATGAATTCCATGCGGATACCGCCAGGCGTCGATCGGCTTTTCCTTATCGCGGTCCCAGACTTGGATTTCCCCTTTGGAATTGCCCGTTATGATCTTGCCATTGCGTGTGAACACGCCAGCCCACACAGCGCTGCCATGCGGAAAGGTACTAATCAAATTACGGGATTTCGTCTCCCAGAGGCGAGCAGTTTTATCCGTGCTTGTCGTGAGAATGTAATCGCCCTTGGGGCTGAAAATGGCCGTGTGGGCTTCGGAATCGTGGCGGAGCGGATCCCCCAGGACCACGCCCGTTTGGCGGTCCCAAAGTTGGGTTACACCGTCGTAGGCTCCAGTCAGAACCCATTTGCCGTCCGGGCTAAACGCGCCGGAGACAACACCTTGTTCGCGAGGATAGATTCCCGTGAGGACGTGTAGCTCACGCTGCCAGGCCTTCAGATTCGCCCGTATAACTCGTTGCATGGCAGACTCGCTGGGCGGAACCAATTCGAGCGCGCGGGCCAGCCAGAGCATTCCGCTGGCGACATTGCCTTGTTCGCAGAGCCCGATGCCACGGTCGAAAGCCATCTGAAAATTGAGGTGCCGCTCGTCGCGTCGGGCCTGGTCGGCTAGCTGGCGGGCTGTGTCGGCGTGGAGATAAGCTTGGTTCTTTAGAAGGAATTGCCACGTTGAAACGCCAAGCCCGATGGCTAGGGCCATGATTACCGCTCCGGCCGCAGCGAAACCGAACTTGTGACGCCGGACAGTTTTCTGAAATTCGTAGAGCCGACTGGGTGGTCGGGCGATCACCGGTTCGCAATCAAGATGCCGGCGAAGGTCTGCCGCCAACGCATTAGCCGTCTCGTAGCGCCGCGCGCGGTCCTTCTCCAAACACTTCATCACGATCCAGTCGAGATCGCCCCGCACCTGATGCACCAGTTTTGGCGGCTCGGTGTGGCGGTGATGCGCGGTCGTCGTCAGCGCCGCGGCGGCCATCGTGCTCAGGCGGGTCGAGGGACGGGGCGGTTCAGCCTCGCGAATCGTGCGCCGCATCTCGTCCAAACCGGCGGCCAGCAGTTCCCTTGTATCAAAGGGGGTTTTGCCGGTGAGCAGTTCGTAGAGCAGCACGCCCAGGCTGTAGATGTCGCTGCGCGTATCAATATCCAGGCTGGTCAGCACCGCTTGCTCGGGACTCATGTAAGCCGGCGTGCCAAGGAATTGTTCGAAGGCCGTGAACAGCGTCTGGTCGGTCAACCGGCCCGCTGTGGCCTTGGCGATGCCGAAGTCGATCACCTTGGGCACGGACATGCCGTCGTTAATGGTGACGAGAATGTTCGACGGCTTGATATCGCGGTGAATAACGCCCTTCTGGTGCGCGTGCTGAATCGCCTGACAAATCTGGATGAACAACTTCAGGCGCTCCTCCGTGGACAGTTTGTTCTCGTCACAGAACTCGGTGATCTTGATTCCCCGCACCAGTTCCATGACGAAATAGGGCCGGCCGGTCTCGGTCGCACCGGCATCAAGCACCCTGGCAATGTTGGCGTGGTCCATGAGCGCCAAAGCCTGTCGTTCAGCCTCGAAGCGGGCGATGACCTGTTTGGTGTCCATGCCCAGCTTGATGACCTTGAGCGCCACGCGGCGGCGCACCGGCTCTTCCTGTTCGGCCATGTAAACCACCCCGCAGCCGCCTTCACCGATTTGCTGGAGTAGTTTGTAACGGCCAATCAGGTCGCCCGGCTTTTCGGTCAATGGATTGACCACACCCCTAATCGGGTTAGGGCCGAGCCCGGCGGGCGTCCGGCGAGGCTGCGCCATAAATCCCCCCATCTCCTCCTGGGCGCGAAGCAGTTTTTCGACACGTTCGCGCAACGAGGCGTCCGCGCCGCAAGCCTCGACGAGAAAGCGATCGCGTTCGGCGGCATCCTGCAGTTCGAGGGCCGCGTTAAAAAGATTTTGAAATGATTTATCCTGACTCATTAATAGTCTCGATGCAGGCTATTTTCATGGCCTTGTTTTATAATGCGCAAACTCGGGGTAAAAAGCGACAGCAGCGGAAACTTAACGACCGAGCGTTCGCCGTATTTCGTCAAAAAGCCAAACGCGGGCAAAAGCCCAATAGCGGTTGGCCGTCCTTTCGGTGACTCCCAAAACTTGCGCCGCCTCCTCGAGCGTTAATCCGCCAAAAAAACGCAGTTTTGCCATCTCGGCGGCCTTGACATCTTCCTTAGCCAGCTTTTCGAGAGCCTCGTTGACAAGCAGGAGGGTGTCGTCGTCGGCATCCACAGCGACTTCGACTTTATCCAGATCAATCCGTTGCCAATCGCCACCACGCTTTCCAGCCCCCTTGCGCCGCGCCCGATCGATCAGAATCCGACGCATGGCCTCAGCCGCCGCCGCAAAAAAGTGCGCGCGATTGGCGAATTGAACCGAGACATCTTCGCCTGCGAGACGCAACCAGGCTTCGTGAACCAGGGCGGTAGGTTGGAGAGTGTGACCGGCGGATTCATTGGCCATGCGGACGGCGGCCAGCTTGCGGAGTTCCTCATAAACCAGTGGCAACAATTGCTCAGCGGCGGTGGCATCGCCGGCCTGAGCTGCGTTCAGAATGCGCGTGATGTCGCTCACGCACCCTAGTCTACCAGAGAAAATGCTGACCTCAATACGAAACGGGCATCTTGATCATTCAGTACTAATTATTATCGCATTTCATTGCTGCAACAACGCGGAGAGCGCGTAGGGCAGAGTTCTACTGGATGACCCTGCTGGAGGCGCGGATTATCTGCGTATTCACTCGTAGGCGGATCTGCGTGTTCGCTCCGATCCAACCTGGCAGACACCGTCTGGTCCGTCGTCGCCAGCAACCTCGCTGGCTCCGGCGAGTTGCTGACGCTCACCAACGCCGATCCGACGCACCGGCCCTACCAATTTTACCGCGTGCGGCAGTTGCCGTGAACCACGGCTGATTGGACCATATTGCGCGTACTGCCTGTACGCGGTCGCATGGTGCTATTCACCCTCAGCAATTACCGGATTTGTGAGCACTCCGATTTGGGTAATTTCAACGCTCACCGTGTCGCGGGGTTGCAAAAAAACGGGCGGCTTCCGCGCAAAACCGACGCCGTGCGGTGTGCCGGTGAGAATCACTGTGCCGGGGAGAAGGGTCGTGCTGCCGCTGAGAAATGCAATGACCGACGGCACGTCAAAGATGAAATCGTTACAGGGCGAGTCCTGCATCACCTGGCCGTTGAGGATCGTTCGGATCTTCAACACTCCCGGATCCGGAATCTCATCCTTCCACACCAGGCACGGACCGAGCGGGGCAAAAGTGTCGAAGGTTTTTCCGCGGCACCACTGGCTGCCACCTCGCTTGATTTGCCAATCCCGGGCGCTCACATCGTTGGCGCAAGTGTAACCGAGCACGTAATCCAACGCATTTTCGCGTGATACATTTTTGCAGCGTTTCCCGATCACCACGGCCAATTCACACTCGTAATCCACCTCGTCGCTGCGGAGATGCCGGGGCAGCACGATAGGATCACCAGGGTTCTGCACCGCGGTAGTGGCCTTCATGAACACGATCGGGTACTCGGGGATGGCCGCCTTGCTCTCTTCGGCATGACGCCGATAGTTCAGGCCGATGCAAAGCAGGTTCGCCGGGGCGATTGGCGCGAGCAGTTTGTGCGGTTTGACGGTTTTCCCTGTGACTTCGAACTTGCCGAAGATATCGCCGGTAATTTCGCGAGCGCTGCCGTCGGGTTGAAGCGCTGCGTAGTTGATTTCGTTTTGCGCGGTTTGGTAACGGATGGTTTTCATTAATCTGGTTTAATCGTCGTGCCGATCTTATTCAATTCAAGGCCTGACCTGAACTCTTTTGAGCCGCGCACAGGCGATTTAGTTTGGAAGAGAAAACCCGAAGAAGGAAACTCTGCTTGCTTTGCGGAGGTGACAACCATGCGATCAAGATTGGCTCCGGCAAAGCATAGGGAGGTAATCTTTGGAGCGGGAAAGGGAATCGATGTGACTACCGCGCCGTCAGGATCGTGCCGAGTTATCGCAGCACCGTCCCAACGGGCCGACCAGATACATCCTTCAGCATCTACCGCCAATCCATCAGGGATGCCTTCACCAGGGCTTGCCCTGTAAAATAATCTGCGATCTCCAAGCTCACCGGTGCTTCGGTCATAATCGAATTGGAAGATTTGACGTGTCGTTGAACAGGTCCAGTAGAATTTGCTCAGGTCGAGCGAGAATCCCATGCCATTAGAGCACCCGGTTCCGGAGAACAACTTTGTCAGGGTTCCGGATCGCTCGAGGCGGTAAACTCCGCCACTTTGGTCGGTTTTGCCGATCGTGCCGGCGAAAACACGGCCTTCAGGATCGGCAATGACATCATTAAAACGAGCCATTCCGGCGTCGGTCACCTTTTGCTGAATGGAAAGGATTTCGTTGCGCTGGAGAAGGGCAATGTCATCAACGCGAAAGAGCAATAATGCGCCGTCCTGCTGGAGCGTGAATCCTCCAACAGTCGGTCCTTCGTAAATGAGCCGGTGCAAGCCGCTCTTCAGATCAAGGCTGTACATTTTCCCGGCGTTGATGTCCGTCCAATAGACGCAATTGTGATCCTGATCCCACAAAGGATTCTCAGCCAATTCACAAGCAAAGTCCGTCGCAGGCGTAATTTGCTGGCTAAATGTTTCAACCATTTTGATTAAACAGCTTATCAATTACGGAGCGCGGCTGTGTCGCCCAGACCAGCCGCAACGCGGATTGACGTCACCGGGTTTCGGGGGGCGTTGCGGCTTGTCGCCGGACACAGTCGCGCTCCGGCCAATATTTATCAAATGGGTTCTACGCATTCACTGTCTCAACAGCGCTTGAGCAGCGCGAGACGTCTTTTCGGTCACTAGTTCGAGGCCACCGGATTCAAAGGGAGTTTGCCAAACCTGGTACAAGTCGTAATTGAAGAGTTCGCGAGGAGGCAAATAGCCGATGGAACCATTGGTAATGTTCATAACGGCGACGGGGCATGGGGCCAGCAGTTTGCGAAGATCAATCTGGAACTTCGAATAGGGTTCGTTCGGTTGGCCAATCAGCAGCGAATCTCCCAATCGCCAAATCCATACCCCGAAGCGCGCGTTCCTGCCGTCCCCCACTATTTTCCGCACAGATCTCTGTCGCCACAATCTTTCCTTCAGGACATGATCCGTGCAATTCTGCAAACGCTGTTCGATCTCCGTCACTGAGGGGAGATCTTTCAACGGTAATTCCATCTCCATCATTTCGGAAAGCAGAACAAATGACGGTTCCTGTGGTTTTCGAGTCCAAATTGCCAGAGGAGCGCCGGATTCGACCACGCCTGAAAACTCCAGCCGAGTTTCGGCGGGAAGCATAGCTTCCAACGCTGATAGCACCGCATACCCAAGCCGGCGCCCGTGGGTTTCGGCAATCTCGAGTTCGCCGACATACTGCTCGGCTGGCGACAGTTCTCCCGACGCGCCTTGCAGAAAGAGACACGGCGCGGAGGTTTGTTGCTCGACGGTTTGGCGCATCGCTCCGATGTAATCTGGAGAGAGTCGCGTGTTTTGCCAGGCGAGCGTCGTGGGATGGCAGGCATAATTGACTATAACAGCCAGGACTTTATGTGTTTCGTCCGTTACACGGCCTACCAGAAGTGTATCATCGGCCGGAATGTCCGGATTGTATCCCACGATATGTCTGTTGGCCTTTGGATCGGGCAAATCGCGGCATGTGGCTAATGAGCATTTGTCGTAACGCCACGACAGGAAGCTGCGCACGGCTCGACTTAGAGCGGTTTCGACAGCGCGGATGATGGACTTGCGGACCTGTTTAAGGTAGGGAGCGATCAGTTCTCCACCCCTATTGGCAGCGTTTTCGGTGGAGAGACTCGGCCCAGAATGAGTATGGGTCAGGCAAACCATTAATTGTGAAGGCTGCAAAGACAAGCCATCAAGGATGCCCTGGCGAAACTTTTTTTCGTCGTCACTTTTCCACCAGCCGAGGTCCGCGCTGATCAGCACGAGAGGTGAATCGCCAGCCGATTTTTGAAAGGTGAGACATGTAAGGGTGAATGGGCGATGGATCCCTTCGGCAACATCATGTTTCGCCGCGCCCCAGCTTCGGGAGTAAATACTGACCGGCGGAGTAATATCTTCGCGGGCGACACCGATCAAACCGCAGAATGGCCTCACATTAGGGATGGAAGGAATCGGGCTCATCATCCAATGAGTGAGCAACCGCCATCCATCACCACAGTTGATCCGGTCATGTTTTTATTCTCCGGATGGCATAGATGCGCTGCCTGCCACGCAACTTCTTCCGGACTGATCAATCTTTTCAGCGGGATTCTCCTCGCGGCTTCTTTGCGCAAGTCTGGCTTCTGCTGCTGAAGTTGCCGGCTGAGGCCGGCGTTCACGCTACCTGGCGCGAGTTCATTGACAAGTATTCCACTTGGCGCCAACTCGAGCGCGAGGCAACGGCAGAGCATGCGGAGTCCTGCCTTGGAAACGCAGTAAGCAGGGATGTGCGCATGAATATGATCGGCGGCCCAGCTTCCAATAAACAGCACCTTGCCGGGTTTCCTGCGCGCAACCAAACGTTCTGTGGCCGCCTTTGCAAGGTGGAAAGCACCGTCTAAATTTACTCGCAGTTCACGTGTCCATTGTTCCGCAGTGAGTTGATGGATTGAGGCCAGAGTGACCGTGGCGGCATTCGGAATGATGATATCAGGCGGTCCCATTTCGTTCTCGACGGTTTCGACCCACGAGCAAACTGCCTCGTACTGGCTCACGTCCACCTTCGTGTAGTGCCAGCGTATTCTATGCCGCGTCATTTTTTTCAACCACGGCGTCATGGTCGGAGAGTCACGCAAATCTCCAAGTGCGATGGACGCGCCCAATGATCCAAATTCCCAGGCCAACGCGCGGCCAATGTCGCCAAGGCCTCCGCTGATAATGACCGTCTTTTTGTGGAAAGGTTGCTTCACCAGTCGCCCACGCTCCCATCCTGGTAGAAAGTACGTTGCAACACCTCCTGCTCAAAGGGGTGCTTGCGAACTTCTGCCTCGTTAATTTCGATCCCCAACCCGGGGCGATTCCCCGGGCGGACAGTTCGCCCCTTCTTCTCGACTGTGAAACTTTCAGTAACCACATCTGACCGCCAGGGAACGTCCTCATGAACGCTTTCACAGATAATATACGCAGGAGTGGCAAATCCGAATTCCAGCGACGCGGCGGTGCTCACCGGGCCTTGCGGATTATGCGGCGCCACTGCTACCCGATAGGCTTCCGCCAGCGTGGCGATTCGGCGCGCCTCGCTCAGTCCGCCACAATGCGTCAGGTCAGGCTGAATCACACTCGCGGCTCGTTGCTCCAATAAGTCTCGGAAAGCGTGAATACCCACCAAGCGTTCACCGGTGGCGATAGGTGTTTTTACCGCTTGTTGGATGCGTGCAATGTCCCGATAGGTTTCCGGCCAGCAAGGTTCTTCCAGAAAATATAGACCATAAGGTTCGAGCGCCTCGGCAAACATCATTCCCATCCTTGGGCTCGGGCGCGCGTGGCAATCCACCATGATGTCGATCTTCTCACCGGCAGCATCTCGCATTGCTTTGACGCACGCTTCGGCATAGCGAATCGGTTGCAACCCTTCCAAAGGCATGGTCGAAGGCACGGCCATGGATTTGAACGCCGTGAAACCATCATCAACCGCTTGCGCAGCTAATTCACCGAACCGTTTGGCGTCTTGTGTCTGGTAAAAATCCTCCATTTTTCCTCCGCCGAGGTGACAGTAGAGACGCACATAATCGCGCACCGGCCCTCCCCAAAGCTTATGACAAGGCACATGATGAATTTTTCCGAGAATATCCCACAAGGCAATGTCGATGCCGCTGATGGCCGTCCCGCGGACGATTCCATTGCCATGCCAGAAATGCTGGCGGTACATCATCTGCCAGAGATATTCGATTCGGGTGGGATCTTCCCCGACCAACAACTGGGAAATATCTTCAATGGCGCCGAGGACCGCCCGGGTATGCCATTCCAGTGTGGCTTCGCCCCAGCCCCAAAGCCCCGGCTGATCGGTAACCACTTTGACAAAAATCCAGTTGCGCATGCGGGCGTGGCAGACCAGCGCCTGAATTGAAGTAATTTTCATTTAGAGCGTGGTTTAACGATCCCGGAGCGCGGCTGTGTTGTCCTCAACCAGCCGCAGCACACCCGGAATTTGCCTGCTTTTGAAACTTTTCATGCGCTGCGGCTGGTCTTCGACACAGCCGCGCTCCATTTTTTAAAACACGCTCTTAGGTGGCTCATGCGGACTGTCGCGAAAACACGCGCGCCGCAGGAACGCCGTTGGCCTTGCCTAAAACTTCGTGGCATACGGCCTCGGTTTTAGTGAGGGTTTGCTCGATGTCAGCCAACGAATGAGCGTAAGAGATGCTGCCTTGTTTGATCGGCAAAGGGAAATTAAAAATGCCCCGCTGAATGAGGGAAAGACGGTAAGCCTTATCCAGGGAAGAATTATTATTTACCGCGATATCATGATAATCGCGCGGAGCATGGTCCATGAAATAAACGCAGAAAGCAGAACTTTCCCGCGCAATACAGACGGGCAACTCAAATCCTTTGAAAATACTTTTCAAACCATCCTCAAGCATTTGACCCAGCCGTCCGACATGATCGTAAACGCCGAATTTTGGAGAAGCCAGTTTCTTGAGGGTGGCGATGGCAGCAGCAGTGGTAAGCGGATGGGCGTTGAACGTGCCGGCAATCAGAACACGCTTGGATTTATCCGGATGGACAAAATAATCCATGTAAACACTTTTGCCGGCAACAACGCCCATAGGATAGCCATTGGCAACGGCTTTGCCGAAGGCGGACAGATCGGGAACCACATTGCAAATGCTCTGATAGCCGCCAAGGGCATGTCGGAAACCAGTCTTCACCTCGTCAAAGATCAGCAAAGTGCCGTATTCGTCGCACAGACGGCGAAGGCCCTGCAAATAACCGCTCATCGGTTTCACGATGCCAATGTTTTGTAAGATCGGTTCCAGAAGGATACAGGCCACCTGGTATTTGCCGAGCACCGCGGCAACCGAATCGAGATCGTTGAAATTGACGATGTGAACCAGAGATTTGTGCGCGTCTGGAATCCCGGCTGACAACGAGTCGAAAGGATACTCGCCGGGACTCACCCGTGGGCCGACGACTTCCAAATCACTCATCACATTGCCGGCGACGTCATTATGCCAGCCATTATAGCCACCCTGCATTATAATAATGTGGTCGCGGCCCGTAGCGGCGCGCGCGATGCGAATGGCATGATAGGTGGCCTCGGAACCCGTATTGGTGAGTTGAAGCTTCTCGACGGTTGGAACGCACTGGCAAAAAAGCTCGGCCAGTTCGCCTTCCAACTCGTTGGCGCCTGCGCCCATGAGAACGCGTTGGTCGGTTAGTGTCTGCCGAACCGCCTCGTCAACGTCGGGATCGTTGTGTCCCAAAAAGGTCGCCGAGAAACCTGCCTGGTAATCGATGTACTCGTTGCCGTCAACGTCCCAAACCCGGCTGCCTTTGCCTTTGGCAAAGGAAATGTTCGGCTCGGCTTTGCGGTTCAAGGAGACGACGCCTCCAGGAATCCACTGCTCGTTCCTGTGCAAAATCGCGTGGGCTTTAGGCCATTGGGTCATAACAATCGTTTTGTGCTCTTTCGATAGCAACGAGTCGATCCTCGGGATTCTCGGTGAGAACCAGCCCTCGAAAAAGATATTTTTGCGGCGCGGTATGGCTGTGCAACTGGAATCCAATCGGCGCGGCGAACAAATCCTCGCGTTGCTCGAGATAGTCGATGACGAGATGACCGTTGTTCACCATCCGAATGCGATTTTCGATAATAAGCAGCTCGATTCGATTCCAATCACCAAACTTTTCAGAGGGATGCTGCCACATGACGCTCTGCGGTTGTCGCGGGGGGTAAATGCGATTGCGCCTGTGGGCATCCCAGATTCCCCAATCGCCGCAGAACATGAGCAATAATCCTTTGAATCCATACGCTTCCTCCTGGTCTGAAATGCGCTCGCCAAGAATTGCTACCCCCGAATGCATCGCGCCGCCTTCGGACTTTGTTTGCTTCACTTCAAACAAAAGACGAGAGTTCCGGTATGCCTTTTTTGTGAACAGGTACGTGCTGACAGTCACAGGGCCGGTATTAAAGCCGCAGATACAATTCTCTGCAGCGAGCCAATGTTTCCCGAGATGCCCATGCCAGCCGGAAAGATCGCGCCCGTTGTAAAGCCTGGTTGGCGATTCCGATTCGGGAATGGCCACTCTCGCCGCCCAGTCAATTGCTGGACCAGCGGAGGCGGGAGTTGAAGCGGTCATGATCGTGAGTTTTAGAATACCCCTAGAGACTCGGCCAACAATCAGCAAAAGAGAGTAAATACTATGGTATTCTTATAAGGTCCGCCAGAATCATTGATACTTTTGTCCTAATCACTGCAATTATTTCAGATTAAATTGCGAACGCGCATCCGCTCGCCGCCCTTTGTGCTGATTCGTGGAGGCGACAACATGGGGACAGTCAGTGAGTTAGCAGGCAAGACAGCGGAGCGGACGGTCCAGAGTTGAATAATCACCCCCCTTCGGGATACCAATCCAACAAAGTTCATTCCAAACAGCAAGGGCGTCGTCCAGTTCCTTTTCGCCCGCCGTGCCGGCGATGTAGCCCTACGGCCTTGCGGAAACCTGTGCCTCAACAGGTGTCAATTCTCCAAAAACATCCTGGATCATTTCACCTCGAAACTCAGTGAAACGTATGTGTTGCCAGCCCGCTGTCGAACTCCTTCGAACACGTCAACCTCAAACGGCTTCCCAATGTTATTCCCTGCCAGGTCTTCAATGGTTGTCTGCACCACGATAGAATAACGACCGGCGGTCCACGCCTTTGCAGGGACGAACCTCCATCGTCGTTCATATTCACCAAGGCTGGTTTCGCCGGCGATGGCTTGTCCCTCCCTGTTGACAACCTTAACCAGGCGTTTGGCCAGCGCATAATCGAGTGGTTCGGGGAACAAAATCTCGAGCGGCCCAACTGAACTGACCACAGGGGCAGTGACCTTCCAGGCATCTGTGACAATCGGCTGACGTTGTGGTGGACCCGCTTTGAACACTTTGCGGTAGTTTTCCTTGAGTGGAAGCCCCTCGGCATCCTGCCAACTGCGATCAATCTCCAGCGTGTAACTTTTCCCCTCCTCGAGCACGGGGCCAATCTCCTCGAGGGGCTGAACACCGCGTTTGATCCGGCCTGGGTCAATGAACAACGTCAGTCGGGTCATTTCGGGATCCCAGAGTTCCTCGTCAATTTCCAGGAACGGCAGTTCCACAGGCTTTCCAGCGTGATCAAGCAACCGAATGTGCTCGTAAATATGCCCGCGGCGCATCGGAGCGCTGAAGTATAAGTAAAACTTGAGCAAATTCTCCGGCAGCACCTTCGCGCTTGGATAGATTCGGGTCACCACGGTCGTTGAGACGCGCGTTGACGCAGGCAGACGGAAGGTGGAAACGATTTCTGTGCCACCATTTGTAATCGCGGGCAGCCGTGACGGATGAAAAACCGCCCGGTACACCACGCCGGCCTCCACTGGAAAACTCGGCTCGAAGCGAATGCAGCCATTCGTGATCGAATACTTCCCCAGCATCGGCGGCATATCCTGCAAAGGAGAATCGCTTCGGCCCGCATAGACCGCAAAAACCCTCTGCCAATGCTCAGCTTGCCATCTCGCCCCCTGGAGTTCCCGAAGCGTTACCTCAGCAAGGCTCGTTACCTCAACTATCGTTGGTCCCAGGTTCGTGTTCCAGCGAACCTCCACGCCCCATGCCGCCACACGAAGCCAGAGGCAAAAAACAAGCCCTGGAAGCCATCTCATAAACCGGAGCATTTCAAAGCAGTTGATCTCGACTAAAATTAACCCAAATCAGGGGCCGTTGCAGGTCACCCTTACGGGGCCCTTAGGGGGTTTAAGCCCTTCGGAGCCGGCACCAACCGGATGGTTATAGCCATCCGCACGCCCATTACCCTTGCTTTGTTTTTCGCGCGCCGTTGATAGGGGGCGTCCCAGTCAGAAATCGCCATACCATTTCCATTCCGAGTTGATGCTAATCAGGGTGCTATTGGTATCAAAGCGATAGGTATAAGACCGCACAGCAATCTTATGATTTGGGCGGAAACGATATTGAGTACGGCAGATGAAGACCTCCTCACTCGCCTCGATCGATCGCCCCATGAGTCTGCCGATTCCCCTATGGTTAGTTTGGACCTGCGCAACGAAATAGGATCTTGGATCTTTGAGTTTCGTACCCACGTGAAGCAATGGCGGCTGGGCAGTGGCGACATAAAGGCTTACCAAGGCCGCGGCTGCGGCCAGGATAAGTAGAATTACGATTGTTCTGCGCATCGTATTCGATAGACAGTTAACGACCACGGCTCAGAAGCTGTGAACAAATCGTAGCAGCTCTTATCTCATCAAAACAGCCTGTTTATGCAAGGAATTTGAGCCTCGTTACCAATGCGTGACGTGTCGTGAGAGTTCCGAAGGGCTGATGGGTTGATATGCTTTTTCAGGCGTCCCTTCGGGACTTATCTTCGCGTTGCCTTTTCCCCAAGGTTGAAACCTTGGGCTATTTTAAACAATCCCTTCGGGATAGAAGCCGATTTTCAATAAACCTTCCGCGAACATGGCTCAGATGACCTACTTAAAATCGCGCTGGACAAAGAGTGATAATAAAATATTATTGTATTTGCTAAGTCTCTGTCGAAAAAATTAACAGTCGAATTGTGATTTTCTTTCGGCAATTCGAGAAGAGAAGGGGCCCATGAAAACTTTTGTTGGGGTTGCGCAGATATTAGTATTGGGGTTCGTGCTGAGCCAGACCACCGCCAGTCACGGCAAGGAAGTCACTCTGTATCGCGATGAATTCGGCATCCCACATGTGTTTGCCCCTTCGCTTGAAAGCGCGGCGTATGCGGTCGGATATGCGCAGGCGGAAGATCGTCTGGAAGAGCTTTTAAAAAATTATCGTCGCGCTAACGGCACGATGGCGGAGGTGTTCGGCCCAGCCTTCTATCGGCAGGATGTGATTCAACGGATGTGGCGCCACAGCGAGATCAGCCACGACAAGTACAAGCAGGTCAGCCCGAAAATGCGGGCGGTGATTGAAGCTTACCAGGAGGGCATTAAACATTTTATGAAGGAGCATCCTGAGCAAGTCCCGGCATGGGCGCAGGAAATCCATCCATGGGATGCAGTCGCGCTGGGGCGTTATATTATCTGGGGCTGGCCGATGGGCGAAGCAGGAGCCGATCTTGAGAAAGCCGGCATTCGTGCTGACGAGATTGCTTATCGCGGTTCCAACGAGATTCTTCTTGGGCCGGGCCGCACGGCAATGAAGGTGCCGATTGCGATCGTTGATCCGCATCTGAGTTGGTACGGGGAATTCCGGTTTTACCAGGTCCGAATTTATGCCGGAGATTTCAACGTTTCTGGCGTTTCAGTTTTGGGCGCTCCCTTTCCCAGTTTGGGCCATAGCCGCTACTGTTCTGTTGCCATGACGACTGGCGGGCCGGACACTTCCGATATCTTCGAGGAGGAACTTAACCCTGCCAACCCGCTCCAATATCGCTACGACGGCAAATGGCGGGAAATGCAGGTTCGGAAAGCAACCATTGCGGTCAAAGACGGTGAGAAAGTTGAGCAACGAACCGTGGAGATAGAATATACCCAGCACGGCCCCGTCGTGGCGCATCGTGGAGGGAAGGCGTATGCCATGGCTATTCCGTATGCGGAAGAAGTTGGTCTGACCGATCAAACTTATGCGTCAATGACGGCCCACAACCTCAAGGAAATGAAGCGCGCATTATCCAAATTGCAGCTCATGGGGCAAAACGTGATGGTCGCGACGATACAGGGAGATATTTTCTACGTTCGCAACGGGCGAGTGCCGATCAGGGCGCCGGGGACAGATTCTCATCGTCCTATTCCAGGCAACACGTCGAAGAATGAGTGGCGCGGCATTCATCCTTTTGCTGATCTGGTCCAAATCGCCAATCCGCCGCAGGGATACATGCACAATAATAACGTGACCCCTTTTGGCATGATGAAGGATAGCCCGCTAATCCCTGAAAAATATCCGGGGTATATTTACAATGCTACCCGCGAGATGCCGAGGCATCAGCGCGCGGAAATGGAAACTGAACTTTTGGACGCGGCGCATGATGTGACGGTGGAGCAGGCGATTGACATCGCGTTCAATCCACAGGTTTATCATGCTGAGCAATGGCAGGAGCGGCTGAAAACGGCTTCTTCCAGGGCGCCGAAAGATGCGAAGAATGGAGGAAGCGCCGAGGTGGAAGAATTGATCGAACATTGGAATCGCCGCACCGAATCAAACTCGGAAGGCGCCATGGCGTTTTATGCGTTCAAGAAGGGTCTCGGGCCGGATCTGTCCCGAAAGGTCGAGGTGCCTTCGGATTTGACGGATGAACAGATTCTGGGCGGATTGGAAAAAGGAGCAGCCTGGCTTCAAAAAAGATTTGGGAGCACGCATGTTCCGTACGGCAAATATTTCCGGGTGGGTCGAGAAGGGGGCAGCCACACCTGGCCAGTCTCCGGCGGCTCGGTTCAGGAAGCCGGCATGGCGGTGCCGCGCGCGATTACTTTTGGCGCGGTGGGGGAGGAAATGGTTGGTCGCGGAGGCCAAACCTCGACACAGGTGATTGTGATGACTGATCCACCCGAGTCCTACACGATCGTCCCTCTGGGCGTGAGCGACCATAAAGATAGCGGTCACTGGGACGATCAGGCCGAGAAACTTTTCAGCAAAAGCAAAGCGGTGCGGACCTGGTTCATGAACCGGACCGAACTAATGAAACACGTTACCAGCACGAAGAGCCTGAGTTATTGATTGAACCCAAGGTCGATGACGACGCGAGATGAAAGAACGGAAGGATTTTAAATTTTATCGGTTTGCAAATTCATTCTCCATTACTTAAGAACCTTGTTTAAAGAAAAACCAAAAAACAAAAACATGAAAAAACAAATCACTACAACCCTGTCGATCCTGGGCTTGACCGTCATGTGCGCCGTGCCCGCCTTCTCAGAAGACCTGTCCACATTCGCTGGCAAATGGACTACTGAAAAGGCGAATGAAGACGGACAGAAGTATCGGCAGGATCTCGAGATAAAAAAAGACAAGTTTATCTTCAAGATTAGCAGCCTGGATGGTGAAACGCGCATATATGCCGAAGGGGATGTGAAGCTGGACAAAACCGGCCCTTTCAAAACGCTGATCCTTTCGAACGTAAAAGCCGGGCAATCAGCGACTGACCTGAGTCCTCTGGATGACACCTACACCTCGATTTACAAGTTCGGGGATGATGACACGTTAATGGTCGTGATGAATTTCGATAAAGATCGGGACGAGCAGCAAAAGCCCAGGTTGGATGTTTATCACAAGGCAAAAGCGAAATAATCGTTCGCGGACTTAATCGCCACGCGAGACTTGAGCTCATGGCTCCGCTGGGGCGGTCCACAAAGTGGTTACCTTGCCTTCGCGTGCCAATTTTCGAACTCGGGGACGCCAGCCGTCTTTGGAACTCCCGGTTGCGTTCGTGTATTCCAGGACGTAAATTTCACCACCATGCACGGCGACGCCGGTCGGCGACCAGGGCCGTTCGGCTTTCAAAACCGTTTCGACTTTTCCTGCGGGTGTGATCCTGATGACGGCGTGACAGCCCACGGCCGCCGCGAAAACTGTACCGTCGGCTTCTACAGCCAAACCTCTGAGAGAAGGGAGCAGACTCTGCGGATTGTCGTCGGGATAATCCACCTCGCAATCTTTCAGCTCGATGGATGCGGCGAGTGTAGTGAACGTGCCGTCCATCTTGAGCTTTATGACAGCGTTGGGCTGCGCGATGTACAGGCTGCCGTCGGGTCCGGAAGCCAGTCCCGTGATGCCCAGCTTCGCGGTAGTTGATTTTCCATCGGGTGGAAAAATTGAAATTTCTCCTCTGGGCGACTGACGCGTGACTTGCTGGCCGCCCGGCCGCTTCGTCTCATCATTACTGGCGTAATAAAGCAAACCGTCGCGCAAGACGGCAATGGGCGAGCCTCCGTCAGCGTAAATCAGCGCCGGCTTCACTCCTGCAGGGGTGATGCGCTCGAAATGCCTGGGCTGCGTGCGTGAGAAGCTGCCGTCCGCGTCCAGACACATCCAGTGTCCGCCGCGCGTTTTACCCACGTACGACAGCTTGCCATGTGGACCTATTTTCCCAATTCCGTGCTCGAAATGTGAGAAATACACGTTGCCCTGGGCGTCCACCACGATGCCGGAACCGGGATGAGCCGATGCCGTGGAAGTCCCAAACAAGAAGGGCACCGCGATGCTCAGAAAAAAACGAAGGGGGGTATTCATACGCCAAGTTTGACGTGGCATGACAGAGGAATTGTCACAATGTCGCAAACCATTTGTAAAAAATGTGTATCGGTCGGTACGCTCGATGCCAGCTAACTGAGAACATGAGCCATGAGAGGCAGTCGGCACGGCTTACAAATGCGCACCGACAGGATCGGCTGCTTCTGTTGCCGAACCGGAAGTTTAATCCGGAAGCCGTTAACTTGCGGCCCCGCACGTCAGGATGTCCACCATAGCTCTTCTAAACCGGATGGCATAGCAGCCCCGGGAGGCTAATCCTTCCGGCGACCCGGTTTGGCAACATCGGCTCTTTTTTGAAGCTCCTCTCGAAACTTTTTAGCATCCGCGTCAGATGCAAAAATTCGTAGCGGCACATACTCCACGTTGTTGTCCGTCACAAAAACAAACAAATACTTGCGTGACATGCCAATTTTCTGAAAGCCCGTCCAGCGATGCAATGACTCGTTGTAAGCGGTCCTTTCAACCAAGCCTTCATCGCGAATCTCAAGCTCGTGTTCTCCAAGAACTCCGCGATTGTTACTGATGAAAACCCAGAGTGTCTGAAATGCAAATTGGGCCACCGCCATAAAGCACACCATCACGACCGTCGCGATAACCATGTGCAACATAAAGTAAAGCAGCGGAAACTGAACTCCTTCAGGTCGGCGGTATGTAAGGAGGGGCACTCCTACGCACATCAGGAAAATAATGGGTGTTAACGTTCGATGGTGGGTCAAGACCCAGAGTCGGCAGAACACTATGTCCCAGCGGCTCAGTGAATATCGGACCGAATTGGGAATCGCAGGTGAAACATCTTGAGCATTCATACAGCTTAACGAACAGGGCCGCGACCGGAGGCAGCCGGCGCTGATGCTTGATTTGTCTCTGCGCGAACCGTCTGGTTCCGGTCCGCTAGACCGTCTGGTTGGCTGGAATTTTTGAGCGCTTCTTTGAGTCTCGATGCGGTGAACTGCTGAACGCTCCCATCCGCCAGGAGGCAAATAAAATATCCGTCCGTCGTGCGTGCGCGAGCCAAGATCATCTGGGGATGGGTGTCATCGGCTTGCGTGCTGAACGTCACCTCCATGTCCGCAAACGCGCGCACATCATTGGTTGTCAGGTAACCTCCTCGCAGCAAATCCTGCAAGGAGACTTCAAGAGGCAACTGCCGGCCACCCGCAGTCTGATCGCGTGAGAACGCCTGCAAGGCGGTGATAAGCTTCGGAGCATTCTGGAATGGAATTTGTCTGTGTTCCCAATAGGCAGAGACTGCAAGAGCCGCAACCACGACGAGAGCAATTCCCGCGCATGCAACAAGCAACATGCGTCGAAATTTCATAATCGCCAACGAGGTGAGCGATGGTTGCCCCTGCCGTAGCTCCTTATCGGGCTTAATTTCAAAAATCGCTCGAACATTAGGAAAGGCACCTCGTGCAGTTGTCGGGCAGGTCACTTATACCTGCGGTCTTGGAGGTTTTGGTTGCGGCCATGCAAGAGTAACTGCGCCAATTGTAGCGAGGATTGCCACGCCAATCAATGGCCAGGATACCAGCACGACTGTCCCAGGGCCAGAAATGCCAGCAACGTTGAAAGTAAAAGCGAGGGCGCATCGTCAGATCGGGCAGTGTCAGCATGCTTTGACGACAGCAATGGCGTACCCGAGACATGCAGGCCAATCGCAAAGAGCAGTGAAACCAGCACGAAACCAGATCCCACTCTTTGGCGGATAACAGTTCTCATATTGATCTATTTCTCCCAACGCTCGCGGCTTACTACTGCCGGCGGGGAATGCAGATGGAGCGCAAAAAACAATACACTGATCCTGACAAGAGCGCGATCGCGAGGACAAATCCGACGACTGCACGCAATTGTTATGGTCCGAGAACATGCCATTTTTGGGTTTGCGCATGGAAAGTCAAGCGGTGCCACACCTATACTTGAAACAGGCGGTTTTCTGATGAGATTTGAGCCTCGTTACCTCATCTGCTACGATTTGTTTACAGCGGGAGTCCATGGAAATTCACGATGCGCGGGGACATCCGGAGGCAACAGATGGAACTTCTGCATCTCTGAAGTCCAGGTCACGAATTGAGGTCCCTGGAACACACTGGGATCGTCGAGAGTGCCGATCTTGATGAGGACGGCACTGGGCGCGCGGGTTGATCGCGCAGTGAGGTGGACTCCACAAGTTTCGCAAAAATGCCTTGTCGGAGATCCGGGACGATCGTTCTTGTTGAAGGCTGCGGGGGTGCCCTTGGTGAATTCGAATTTCTGAGCGTCAACGGCCATGAAGAAATTACCGGCGCCTCCTGAAATCATTTGGCAAGTAAGGCAGTAGCACAACCCTTTCATCAGTGGCGGCCCTTCGCAGCGGTAGCGCACGTCACCGCAGTAGCATCCGCCGGTGAATGTAAGTTTTGTTTCGCTCATCTTGAGTCTTATACGCCTGCGGGAAGGATTTAACCAGCGCTTCTGCAGCGCTCCACGATAAGTACGCCATGCAAAGAAAAGAAGAGGTGCGGGCGCCCTGCGAGAGAACCAGCAGCAAGCTGAACGTAGTCAGCGTGCACAGATCGTCATCAGGTTAAGGGCGCGATGCTGAGTGATCGAAGCAATAAACTCTCATTTCCGCTGAGTGCGCTCCGCTGGGGAGCGCGGGGTCCCATCAATATTCAAAAATCCAGGGCCTCTTGAAGTCTGCTTGTGATTGCGGCCCGACGCTTCGAGGTAATGCGCTTCATGGCCTCTGCAAGGCTGTCGCCATTCTGCATAAGTCCTTGCGGGCCACTGCCGCAGAGCGACTCCAGAGCGCCTTCAGCGCCCTTCATCAGACGTCAGCCGCCGGATGTCCTCCTGGAGAGGATTTCATTGATTTCACGATGGCGTGGAACAGGTTCTGAGTGCCCGGTTTTTGGGTTGTGATAAATATCGTGCCTGCCACCATGACGAAGAAGAACACATCCCGACCGCTCAAGTTGCCTGACAAGGTCGAGGCGCTTCACGCGACCTCTAACTCCTCTACCTTTCTTATTCCGGGGATTTGCTCGCGGGTGAATGTCTGGAACAAGTCTCGCAAACTATCCTTCAAATCGTTCAGATCCTCCCCTTGTGTCCAGTGGTCAGGATATTCATTGAGGAATCCGAGGTATCGGCCGTCACTTTCTTTCCAGTAGGTGAACTGCGCTTTCATACAAGCAATCTTAACAAATCTCCACTCACAATGCGAGCGCTCAATTGTTAAGTGTCGGGCGACGAGTTGCCTACGTGGCCGGATCAGGCGGAGCAAATCGAGACAAACAATTATCCATATGTCGTCAACCGCAGCTTTGCCTGTACTTATAAAGCCGTTGCCTGTCGGGCTGGGCTGAGGTATAGCAGGATCATGAAGGGTGGGCCGAAACATGCGCACGGTGCGGTGAAGGTCCGAGGCAGCGCGCGCCAGTCCTCCATGGGCAAGCGCTCTTGCACCGTGACTGTGGCCGGTGTGCAGACCAGACCTTTCTCGAACTCCGCTTTTTCCCTTCTCGAATTGCTCGTGGTGGTTGCGCTCATTATCATTTTGACGACGCTCTATTGGGGTGGTTCGAGTTCAGCGGCTCGCCAAAAAGCAATGCAGGCTGAATGCGAGAACAATCTTCAGAAGACCTATATTGCGCTCGAGGTTTTTGCGAACGAACATCAACTCAAATTTCCCGAAAAAACTGGCGCACGGGTTTCGGCGGAGGCGTTGGATGAGCTGGTGCCGCGTTACACATCGGATACGTCGGTTTTTACCTGCCCGGTCAGCAAAGATCGACCCGTCCCCGCAGGTCAGGGCCTCCGAAACCACTCCATCAGCTACGCATATTATATGGGGAGACGGTCCACCGACGTTGCCGAACCGTTGATGAGCGATCGACAAGTCGATGCTCAATCGAAGGTCGTGGGCCAGACTGTTTTCTCCGCCACCGGGAAACCGCCTGGAAACAATCATGGCAAGGATGGCGGGAATTTCTTATTCTGTGATGGCCATGTCCAGCGGTCCGGGGCGAACGCAGCATTTTCGCTCGTGCTAACCCAGGGTGTCGTGCTGCTTAATCCGTAATGGAACGAACGGGCGTTATCTATTTTTAGTCAAAGATAAGCTATGAAAGTCCAGTGTTCCTGCGGCGCAAAATCCGTTTTTGAGATCACGGACGAGATGCGCAGTCACCCGGTAAGGTTTGTATGTCCCACGTGCGGTCAGGACGCGTCGGAATTCGTGGACGGCCTGGTTCGGCAAGAGTTGGGGCAAAACGCAACCCCGGTCGGGCGGGTTATCAATGCTCAACCGGTCCCGGAGGAGCCTGGCAATATCCCGAATGCCGGGCAATTGACCCGTGTGCGTCTGCCATCTGCACAACCGAGCACGCAACCCTCCAGTCCATTGCAAGTTAAAATTCCCGATTCGGGGACGTCTGCTCCGCTGAGAATTCAAGGGAAAACGGAAGAGTCCGTTTCCCAGGTTGGGGAGACTTCCGAACCGGCAGCTCCCAGCAACCCATCACGATGCCTCAAACATCCGGGCGAAATTGCCCTGGAGAAATGTTACGTCTGTTCGAAACCGATCTGTCCGCGGTGCATGGAACTTTTTGGGTATGTCTGTTCGCCGTTATGCAACGCGCGAGCAGCATCGCATGGGATTCAAGTTCCAGTATATAAGTACCAAAAATCTTTGGTCGAGCAACGGCTGTGGCGTAAAACAGTGTGGGTTGGAGGCATCGTTGGGACAGTTGCGGCGGTGGTGCTTGGTTTTTGGATCTGGCACCAGTGGTTTGGAGTGTTGCCCAAAGAAATTCTTTCCATCCGTTTTGCCGAGCCGGCGTATTCGGGTCAAACGGCTTTTGCGGCCGCGGACCAGCTTGTTTTTATGCATGGGGGCACGTTGGTGCGTCATGACATGCTTCTGAAGAAACCGGTTTGGTCCCAATACCTGATTGACAAAAATGAGATCAAGGCGGAAGTCGCCAGGGAAACTGAGCAAGCCAGGAAACTGATCAACAAAGCAAACGATGAAGCCTGGGAAAACATGCCGAAAATGCCCGATCCAGAAAAGCTAAGCCAAAGCCTCGAACGTGATGCAGGAGCTTCGCTTAGATTGTGGGTTCGCGGCCGGAATATCTGGGTTCTTTCGTCTGAAAAACTTACCCGATACGATTGGGACACGGGGAAACTCGCGCAGGAAATCAAGCTTCCGGGTTCTAACGGAGGTTTAATTTGCCGCGATGACGAATTGCTGACTCTGAATTCTGAAAGCGGCCGGCCGACGATCACGAGCGTCAATCTAAACTCATGTGACTCGCGAACGACAGAATTGACCGAGCAAAGCCCCGCAGTTAACCAGGCAACAACCGGGATGAAAACCAAAAATGCCGCGCAGTCGGGCGGCAAGACGGCCAAGGCAGGCCTTCCTACAGGGATGCCTGGCCGCGATGCAGGGAAGGTGATGGACCCGGCGAAGGTTGCCGCGCAAGCGCAACATTTGTCGCTGCCGGCTCGGATTGCCCTGCCGGCAATCCTGGCGAACAGTTGGAACCAGGAACGTGCCCTGGCACAACTCGATGACAATCCGAGGAGCAAATCTCAAACGCCTGCCTCGGCGGCACCGCTTGAACATTTCTCGCTGGTACCGACCAAAGATGGATACCTTGAGCTTTCCAGCCGCTTACTCGAGCGAAAAACTATTTCGCATTCGACTTTGAGCGCACCGCCGGCCAAATCAGTGCTCGATGGGCCGGTAAACGTGACGCAGAGTTCGGAGGTAGCGAACGAAATTTTGAACGAAATGCAACGGGAACGCGGTGGCGGAGTGGTCGAGGAAGATGTGAGCCGGTACTCGGTGACGCTCCGGCGGTCAGGCGCCTCCGATGCCTGGATAGGGGAGGTCGTTGGAGAGTCGGTCTTGTTCCCGCTTCAAACGGTCAACGTGCTCACCGCAAATAAGACAGTTATTGTTTTCGACAAAACAAATAAAAAAGTGTGGCAGGCAACGCTCAACTTCAACCTTTCCGGGGACGCGCATTTGGATGGGACCTATGGCCACGGACCGTGTGTCGAGCAGAAAGACTCGCTCTATATATTTGATGCGGGTGTGCTGACGGCTTTTGATACCAAGACGGGCAATGTGCGGTGGAGGTTGCCATCGATCGGTATCAGCGGACTCTTCTTCGATGACGAGGGAATGTTGTACGTGAACACCACGACCGGCAGCCCGGACCAAATTAAGCTGTCACATCAAATCAATATCAATCAGAAGACCCTCTCGGCGGTGCTCAAAGTGGCCCCCGCCAATGGTAAAATCCTGTGGACGGCGCAACCCGGCGGTCTGGTCAACTATGTTTCGGGCAAATTTGTTTACACCGTCCAATCGTACACGCCCGAAGAAGAGGAAGACAATCCATATAAACAGGAAACCGGTTTTGAAACGCTGCCGCACATGCGGATTAAGCGGCTTAATCCCAGGAATGGACATACGATGTGGGAACACTTTCAACAACGAGCTCCGCTGGATGTGCAGTTCGACAAAAACTATATCCGGATCGTCTTTAAGAAAGAGGTGCAGGTGTTGAAGTCCATAACCTGGTGAAAAGAATCGGACTTTTGCCGGAGTGGACGAGAAAAAAAGTGGGCCAGAATATTGAGTCTCGAATCTGGATTATGCGAGCACAGGACCTCCGGGCATTCAGCCGTCCCTTCGGGACTTGGGCTGCTCTGAACTCACCAACCCCAACGTTGAAACGTTGGGCTATTGTCGTTTTGTCCCTCCGGGACAAAACAACACGATTCAGGTTGTTAGCTTGATAACTACGAGATCGATTTGTTTTTACCTCGCCCCAATCCGCCAAATACCAGCCAGACGTGCAAAACCTTTCAGAATTTTCTTAAAACCCACTTTATCTCGTCCACCCTTTTTGCTGAGCGGTCTCGCTTAGCAGAGCCGCCCATAATAAACGAGTGTGTCGTATTCCAGCGTAACTCGTCCGTCCTTTTTGTGTAGTTCAAAGAGCTGTGTCAGGGCGTCCAGCATTTGAACGTGCCCTGGTTCTGTGGAATCCGGCACATAAGACGAAGAGAGAAGACGCCCCATCAGCGAGGGAAGATCGAAATGCTGATAATTGGGAAGGGCTTTACGTATGGGAGGCTCACCAAAAAAGTCGCGGAGCACCTGGGCATCAATCCTCTTATGATCCACCGCTGCATAATCGGTGCCGAAAGTTTGAAGGAGGTGTTCGTACTCTATTAGAAACGGGGTGGAATCCGTCCGACGATCATTCCAAATCAAAACGACCCAACCGCCTTGCCTCAGAATGCGCTTGAACTCCTCGCGGCAGCGCTCGCGGTCAAACCAGTGAAACGCTTGCCCGGCGGTAATTAAGTCCACGCTCGCTGAGAGCAAGGTGGTTTCTTCGGCGGTGGCACCCAAGCTGGTAAAATCTTGATAATTTTGGAGCAGCCGCTCACCCGCCTCGCGCATTTCTCGATTGGGCTCGATTCCAAATACTCGATTTCCATTCGCTAAAAATTGTTCGGCCAGGAATCCTGTTCCGGAACCGATGTCAGCAATAATGGAAGCAGGCGTCAAACCGCAGTCTGTTCGGAGATGCTCCAAAACTTCCGCGGGATAATGAGGACGATAGCGGACGTAATTCTCGACTCGGTTTGAGAATCGTAAAGTCGAGTCCGCCATATTGGTTACTTTGCAGTTTGCCGAAGCGGTTTTTATCAGGAGGCCGAAGTGACGGGTCGTTTCCAGACGTATCTAAACATGACGACACGCAAAGCGGCTGTAAGTGGGATGGCAAGAATGCCACCCAACAATCCGCCGAGCAAGGTTGTGCCTGCCATTACGGCTATCATGATCGTGAGCGGGTGCAGGCCTACGCGATCACCCATAATTTTGGGAGAAACTACAAGTGATTCCAGCGTCTGGACCACGGCAAAAACCGCCACCACCAGCAAGGGATGCAACCAGTCACCAAACTGGACCAGGGCGATTACCAACGAGGTAATAAAAACAATGATGGCGCCAAGGAACGGAATGATTGTCAGCATCATCGCGGCAACGCCTATTAACAAAGCGTAATCCAAGCCGATGATTAGAAAACCAATTCCGTACAAAATACCATCCACGATAGCTACTAAAACCTGTCCGCGAAAAAACGCGATGAGGTAACTTTTGACCGAGTTCAGGATGAAAACCAATTCGTTTTTAAACTCCGAATCTTTGACTGGCAGATAGTCGGTCCAGCGGGCGGTGATGCCCCTTTTTTCAAGCAGAAAGTAGAAGGCGTAAACTGGAATTAATGCCACCCCTGCCAAAATACCAAACCATGAGGCCACTCGTCCAAAGAGCCAGCTTCCGGTTTTTCGAGCGGCACCAGCCAGCCAGTTCGCCGCTGACTCCAGTGTTCCCTGATCGATTGGAGTCTCGAACAGATTTCTCCCTTTTCCGTCAGGCTGTGGCAGAGTCTCCGGCGGGAGATTGGTGGGATTGTTTTCAGAGGGGCGCGGTGGCGAAGCGACGGGTGCGGTTTGTCGTTCCAGCAGCTTTTGCAACAAAACCGGCGGATGACTCATCCAGGACTCAACTTTTTGGAGCAGACGTGAGCTGTAGTCGGGAACTCGTTTGGCAAAGTCGTGGGTTTCAGTGACCAATTGCGGCACGATACTCCCAAAGAGCGCGGTTACCAAAACCAAAGCCACGCCGAATACCGCAATAATCGCCCGCGGTCGCGAGCCGCTTTTGCGTTCGATAAAATCCACTACAGGATCGAGCAGGCAAGCAATGATACCAGCAATCGCCAGAGGCCAAATCACAGGACCAAGTGCTTCGACAACCCGACCCAATCCCCAAACCAAAGCCACGATCAGAGAAACAAGAGTCGCAAGCGCCAGTCCGGTTATCGCAAGCCAAATCAGGCGTGCTTGACGCAGACTTGGAGGAGGCAAACTCATGGTAAATCCGAGATCTGAACGAAGAAATCTGAGAAAGCATCTATCTGGTCACGATTTCGCCTCGCAATCTTCGGGGAAGGTTTGGATTTGGGCATACGAGATTTCCTCAGGCCTGCCCCAGCTTTTTAGATTTCTCTGCTGCGGCGCGCACTGCGCTGATGAGAGTGCCACGGAGCTTCCCTTTTTCGAGCTCATGTACACCCTCGATGGTTGTGCCACCTGGGCTTGTGACCATGTCCTTAAGCAATCCAGGATGCTGGCCCGTTTCCAGGACCATCTTTGCGCTTCCCAGGAGTGTTTGGGCTGCAAGCCTGGTCGCGACATCTCGAGGTAAACCCGCCGCTACCCCGCCATCACTCAAACCTTCAATAACCAAATACGCGTAAGCCGGCCCGCTGCCACTCAGACCGGTGACGGCATCCAGCAACGATTCTTTTAATTGAAAAGCGATGCCAACGGCCGTGAACAGTTTCATTGCTAATTCCGCATCGCTGCTCGAGGCAGACTTCCCTAACGCAAATGCCGTGGCCGACTGGCCGACTAATGCCGGAGTGTTGGGCATGACCCTGATAATCCTCGCCTCATCGCCAAGAGCTGTTTGCAGTTTTGCAATCGGCACCCCTGCGGCAATCGAGATTAAAGTATGCTTTGGTTTAAAGTCTTCGCGGATTTCCGCCAGGACTGCAGGAACCTGATCGGGTTTCACCGCAAGAATCAATGTCTGAGCAAAGCGAGCCACCTCCCGGTTCGAATCCGTCGTTTGGCCGCCGGTCTGTTGGGCGAATGCATCCCGAGCGGCACGACTTATGTCGCTGGCGATAACTCCTTCGGCTTTAAGAATTCCAGCCCGGACAAAACCATTAGCCAGCGCAGTGGCCATTTTGCCGGCACCGAGAAAACCGATAGTGAGCTTGGCTGCCATGCCGTGGTTTGTAACACGCCATAGCAAGCCACGAAAGTGAAATTGCCGCTGTTTAGTAACCGGCCATGGTAGCGGGCAAGGGCGACCTCTGGTCAGCGTGGCCAATGAATACGCCCGGACACTAATCCAGGCTGCAATGAATGGAGTTTCGCTAACACATTTTTGAGATGTTCATCTCACAATTCGTCCCAGGCTATCACAGTATACCCCTTGGCTGCGGCAGCAAAACTGGAAGCTTCATCATAATGGAAATTGTAGTGACCGTTCATTTTCACTGACCTGGTGATGCTCTGGCCGACGAAATCGTAGGTATTTTTTCCGCCGCCACCCAGTGTAAAATCGGCTTGGGGGGCATAAATGCTGCCAACATAGGAAGCGTTGGCAGCGAAGCTAAGACTTTTGTTCGAAGGCAGGCCGAAATAGCTGAAATTACTGGCAACCCCAGTTTCGTTAATAACACCCTGACCACCGATGACTGCGTCGGCAACGGAGACATACATTTTGACACTGCTGTTCCCGCTAAGACGGATTTGGTCCTTGCTGCCGAGCGCGATATCGTCTGTAACCCAAACCGAGACGTTTTGGCCGATAACATAAACGCTGCCATCAAGCTTTGACATTTTCCAGGGGAAACTGTTGTTCAAAAGGTATTTGTAGGTAACGCCACTGATCTTGTAATTGCCTGGCACAGGTGTGAACCAGAATGGTTGAGCAGGTAGCGAAGCATCGGGGAAATTATAGTTGGCGTCCTGCGAGAGATGCCCGTTCTGAGCTCCGTTATTGCCGCCATTGACCCAGGCCGCGTCGCCTACCGAACCGCTGGAACCGACGTATACCTGGCCTCCGGGGGCCGTATGGACGGTACCCTTGATCTTGCCGTTAGAAATGCTTACAGCATTGGTGTCGGCTGAAGTTGAGGTGACGTCACCACGGTCGAGCGCTTTGCTGGCCACGTAAAGGCCATTGGAGCTGTAGTTTGAGTTGGTTGAATTGAAAGAGTCCGTGCCGATTCCGAACCCTTTGAAATCAACGGTAGTGGATACGATCATCGCTCCTGGCAGACCTGAACCGCCTTTGGACCTGGTCTTTATCTGAACCGTTCGTGTGAGGGCTGGAGTGGAAATGGGCCCTGGAACATAGCCGACTGAAACGACCACCGGGGCGGCATCGGTCACCGCAGGCGAGACTTTGATAGTGACCGCTGAATAAGAATCTCCAAGGAAATTAGTCTTGCCGTAATTCCCTCCCCCTAGATTGACCCAGGAATTGACGGCCAGGTTATTGGTGGATCCCTGGTTGTTGAGGTGCGCCATGGCCTCCTCAACGCCAGCCTCGGCAACCACAATAGCGGAATTCCAGGCGCGCGCCCGCGCTACCGAAAGGTTTTGCGTCTTCACCATGAATAAATAGCTTCCCATCAGAAAGCCGAGTATGCTTGTGAGAATCATGGTGATGACCAGGGCGCTGCCCTGCGTTGAGGAACGGTTTAGACGATAGATCATAATACTGGTTTGTTGCGAATAACGATAAGCGCCTCTTGCATGTCTTCGGTAGCAACCCGGCGGCCCGTAACGACGCGCGAGCATGTCCAGGCAACGCCAATGACTTTTCCCTGCGATGAGGATGTCGCAACTGGCAAAGAACCACTGGCCTGAGGAACGTTCTGGTAGATTGAGAACTGGACGTTGCTGCACCCGCTCAGCAGGTTGTTAGTCCGCGAGTCACCGGTTTTCCATTCAGTCAGATTGCCGGTTTGGAAATCGAAGCGATAAATAAGATTGGTCGTGCCCGAGTACTTGAAGACGAGTTGGTTAGTGGAGAAGCTGAGCAAATCTTTGGCCCTCCGCATATCCCGGGTCATCCGATCGATCGCGTTCCTGCTGGCGTAGTCCATCTTGATGTAGTTCCCCATCGCCCCGAAACTGACGCTGCTGTTAATGAAGGTCATATTGATCACGAGTAAGACCAGCGAACCAATCCCCATGGCAATCATCATCTCTGGGAGAGTCATCCCGCAAGTTTTCCGGAGCAAAACTACGCAACGCATATCAATAAGAGGCCCAGTCTTAACTTGTCACCGGCCGTTCACTACGTAGTTGTCAATGCCATCGCGGGTGACATACGTTTGCATCGATTCATTGCGCTGAATATTGCCTGAAGTCCAGGAAGCGGCCACGGTCACCAGCATCATATTGGTTCGGTAAGCTTCGGGGACAGTGCCCGATGCTGGAATTGAAGTGGTAAAGGTACCATTGTAGGTCACACCGCTACCGCTACCGCTGTTATCAAAATGATCCGTGAAACTTCTGGGGTTGATCACTGTATTTGTGAGCTGGTCGAAGGTGCAAAGACGCATGCACTCCAGGCGCTGGAGAACCACTTGCGTGGCTCGAAGGTGCTCGCGCGTCGCCTTGACGGAGGCGAACCCTGCGGCAAAACAGGCATGCAAAGCGGCAAACATGAAGCTGCCGATAGCCGCAGCAATCATGGTCTCAGGGAGCGAGAAGCCGATGGTGAAACGTTTTGATTTGTCGGATGATAATTTCATTTTCGATTTATGGTTCTGGCAGATCAAATTGCCGCTTGGACTTTCCTTTATTGTTTGCTTCGGTAAAAACCCTGAAGAGCGGGAGGGTTGACGTCGATGAGTGTTCCGTTCCCGAACTCATCGGCTGTAACCTGGCCCACAACTTCCCAAACGGCCGAAGCTCCCAACACCGAGGTCCGCTCAATCTGATACGCAGAACCTGGAGCGCCGCTGAATTTGATTAGGATTACTCCGTCCACAGCGGATATTCCTGTCATGACCGCGGACACTGACGCGTAGTTTGGGTTGCTTGAGGCCAAAGCGCTCGTTGAGGCGGACTGGTCAGAAGAAGTCGAAGTTCGTGTGCTCTCAAGAGCCATTTGATCCGAATTCATTGGCGACATCGCGGCGCCGGGCACTTCTTGCAGAGTCCCAAGGTTAGAAACGCCATTTGCCACGCCAGCCATCACAGCGGTCCCGGCTTTTGTCAATTTTCCAACAGCCAACGGACTGGTCGCTACGGGTCTGACTCGAATATTCTGCCAGGTCAGTTTGCAGGTCGCTCCAGAACTGGCCGTCGAGACAGTGAAAACAAGCTGCGTAGAATTCAAAGAAGTCATCGGTGCGGAAGTGCCGTTGGTTGCGTTATTGATATTGATCTGGGATCTGCCGCTTGCTGTTAATCTTTCGATCTTCACGGTCGGCTGCACCCCACTGGTATCGAAAACGAAACCTGCGGGAGAGGTAAGGATGATTGTGCCTTTTCCGACCTCCCCGGAGGCTTTTTCAGAGTAGGTAGGCCCAATCAGACTTGTAAAGATTCCATCCACGGTGTCGGCTGAAATGGCGCGTCCGCCAAGCGCGGAAATATAACGCGCACTGCACGGGATTGCGCTTAGACCCGTAGCTTTTGCTCCATCCAACAGGTCGGAAGCCATGATGGTGTTCGTCGCGCCTGCCTCGGTCAATTTCAGGCTGAATTGTTTGCTTCCTGCCACTAGGGGAGCGTTCGTCGGCAGTGTGGCAAACAAGTCGCTCGAACTAATTCCAATCGTGTCGGTCGCTGTGCTCACTAGGTTCCAGTTATCATCAACCGCCCTTACCGTGACATTGAATGAGGTGTCAGGAGCCTGGTTCGTCGGACTTCCTGTTTTTCCCGTCGCAGTTCCTGGCGCAGCGGACTCGCCGGGCCCAAGCACGAGCAATTTCGTGAAAGCACCTGCGCTCACCAGGACGTTGCCAGAGAGCACGTTCGTGAGACTGCCGCTGGCGAATAGCACTTTCATCGTCTCAGCTACCGGGTAGCTCAAGTCAGAGAATGAGGTCATTCCGGCAGTGGCTGTGACATTGATTGTGCCTTGAAGGGAACCGGTCCCGGAGCCTCGCGAAGCGGTCACCACGGTGCTGTTGTCGTTCGAGCAAAGATTGCCAAACTGGTCCTGGAGTCCAACTTGCGGTTGTTGGGCAAAAGACTGGCCTGCCGTGGCTGAGCTCGAGGGCTGCGTAAGCAGGATCAGCTTCCGAGCTGGTCCCGGCCCCACCGCGATCGAAGAGGAATTGAGCGCAGGAAGAGTGCCACTGCCGAAAGTCAGGTTTATGGTTTCGACATTTGTGTACGAAAGATTTGCAAACGTGGCCACGCCGCCAACTGCAGTGGCAGTCTTTGTGCCGAGCAAAGTTCCTGTGCCGGCATTGCGTGTCACCGTTATCACGGTTGTGTTGTCGGTTGTTCGCAGGTTCCCGAAAATGTCCTGCACAAGAATGGCGGGCTGTTGCGGGAAAGCTACACCCGCCTGAGCGGCGCTGGATGGCTGAGTTTGGACAACCAGTTGGCTGGCCGCTCCTGCATTTACAGTGAAGAGGCCGCTGTTGGCCTTGACCAAGCCGTTGGCCGAGGCCTTTAGCTGCTGATTCGCTCCCGAAGTATCAATGCGCAGATCGCTGAAGCTTATTCTGCCGTTTCCAGCGTCGGTTCCAATGTCAGCTACGAGGGTTCCCTGGAGCGGGCCGGTGCCGGGGTTCAAACTGAGAACAGTGTTTAGATTTTTAGCCAAGCCGAGGGTCGAAAAGTTGCCGAAGTCATCGACTGTCGCAACGACCGGCTGGACGCCAAAAACGGAGCCTGCGGTGGCGTTTCCGGGTTGCACGACAAAGGCCAGGGAAGTTGCAGCAGTGGCGCTGACGGAAACAGGTGATGAAGTCGTGTTTGTAAGTCCAGGGCTGGCAAAAAGGATAGTTATGTTCGTCGCTGCGTTATGCGAAAGATCTGTGAAGGAGGCCACGCCTCCGGAGGCCGTTACTACGGTGTGGCCTTGCAATATTCCACTGCCGGCGTTGCGGCTTGCGGTGACGACGGTGACGGCATCGTTTGAACGGAAGTTGCCGAACTTATCCAGGATTTGGAGGGTTGGCTGTTGCGCGAAAGGGACCCCCGCGGTAGCGGTGGCAGAAGGTTGCATTTGGATCGCGAACTTGTTGGCTGCGCCGGGAATCTCCCGCAGCAAGCCGAGCTTGGAGTTGGTTGAGACACTTACGAGTGAAGCGGTTCCGGCGAAGCTCAAGTTTCCCATCGCCAACGGCGTTCCCGTCGTCGGACGGACTTTTACGTTTTGCCACGTCAACTTGCAGGCAAAGCCACCACTACTCTTTTTGGTGACGGTAAAGACCAATTGGGTGGTCGTGACCGAGGTCAGGGCGGCGACAGTGCCGTTGGCGAGCCCATTGACGTTGCCTGTTTTACCACCGCCTCCATTGATCAGGACTGTTGGCAAGGGCGAGACTGTGTTGAAGACGAAGCCGGCGGGTGCCTTAAGAACGATTGTGCCGGTCCCGATATTGCCGTTGGTAACTTCCGTGTAGATGGGCCCAGTGAGCGGGGTGAAAGTACCGCCGACGGTGTCCGCCGATATTGCTTCGCCTCCCGTTGCCGCAGTGTAAAGCGGAGCAACCACCGTAATCAGCGGGCTTGTCGCCGCAGTCCTCGAACCGTCGTTGGCATCGCTAGCGGTGAGCGTTGCTGAACCAATACCGTTAAGCGTGACGTTAAGGCTTTGAGAACCGGCAACCAGACTGACGTTGGCTGGTAATATAGCGCTCGCATCGCTTGAAGCCAGGGAGATGATGTCACTGATAGTCGCGACTGTGTTCCAATTACTGTCAACCGCATTGACTGTTACTGCAAAAGATCCCCCCGCGACTTCTTGCAAGGGAACGCCGGTCTTGCCGGTGGCCGTGCCAGGTGCCGCTACCTCGCCTGGAACCAGCAATTGCAATTGAACGAAAGGTCCGGCCGCAATCATGATGCCAGGAGTGGTGTTGGAAGTTTTGGAAGTGTCTGTGACATCTCTGGCGGTCACTGTTGCGCTACCAGCGGTGCGAGGCGTAACGCTTAACATGGCGGTGCCGCCTCCGAGGGGTGCATTGGCAGAGAGAATTGCGTTCGCATCCGAGCAGGTCAGCCCGACCATGTCATTGATGCTGGGAATCAGATTCCAGTTCGCATCCACGGCATTGATCACCACATTGAAGCTCGTCCCGACAGATTGAGAAACTGGTGCTCCCGTCTTTCCCGCGGCTGTTCCGGGTGCTGCTGCCTCGCCTGGCGCCAGGATTTGCAGTTTGCTGAAAGCCCCGGCGTTGATAACCATCGAGGGGCTGGCGCTGCTGGTCTTTGATGGATTCGAAATATCACTCGCGGTAATGGTCGCATTGCCGGCGGTTTTCAATGTGACGCTCATGGTTTTGGTGCCGGTAACCAGGGCGGCGTTGGCTGGAAGGGTTGCGTTGCTGTCCGAAGAAGCGATGCCCACTGTATCGGTTACGGTCTTGATCACATTCCAGTAGGCGTCCACCGCATTGATAATTGCGTTAAAAGGGGTGCCGGCGATCTGGGCGCTGGCAACACCCGTCTTCCCGCTAAGCGTGGTTGGCGCGGCAACCTCGCCGGGCATGAGAAGCTGCAACCTGGTAAAGGCTCCAGGGTTTACGGTAAATACCGCGCTGGCAACACTCGCAAAACCAGGGCTGCTCGCAGTGAGTTGATAATTGGTGCCCGCAAGGTCGATTTCCAGGCCCGTAAAACTGACTGTTCCCTTACCAGCGCTCGTCCCAATATCGAGCGTCGTGGTCCCCAGAATCGTGCCGCTGCCAGTGCTCACCGTGAGCGTGACGTCCTGATGATCTGCTAAAGCTTGAGTAGTGAAGTTACCGAATCTGTCCTGGGTCCTGAGAATGGGTTGGGAGCCAAAGGGAAACCCTGCGGTTGCTGAACCAGGCTGCGTCGCAAAAACAAAGCGATCAGCGGGCGCAGGGTTGATCGTAATGGGATCGGAAGTAATGCTGGGGCAGTTGTTGGCGCTGAAACGGATCGTAATGGTATCTGCCGTATTAGCTGAAAAGTTCGTAAAACTGGCGACACCGCCGATAACAGTTTGTTGCAGAGTTCCCAACAGACTGGCAGTGCCTGTAGCGCGCGCTGCCGTAACAATGGTCGTCACATCAAAGTAGCAGAAATTGCCGAACTGATCCAAAGTGCTGATCTCCGGCTGTGGATCAAAAAGGGTTCCCACCACGGCGTTGGCTCCAGGAGAGGTCTGCATCGCTAGTGCCCGGGCCGAGCCAGGGACCGTGTTGAGGAAACCGAAAGTAGTGGCATCATTAACTATGCCCGCGATCGTTCCTGTCCCAGGATTGGCCGAGAGGCGTTGGATGTAACCAGGATTGGGCGCATCGACTCCACTGATGGGCTGCACCTGGATACCGCTAATCGTTAGAACGTCCAGCTTCGCCGCTCCCCCTGCAGAGTAATTGACAGTCAGGTTTGAGGATGTCACCAGCAAACTTGCTGCGGTTATGTCTCGGCTTCCCTGAAAGACAACACTCCCCACTCCCGCATTAAAACGCCAGCCAGCCGGGGCACTCAAAATCAACGTCGAATTTGGGCTCGGCGCTAAATCCGTAGTAACGGCTTCGGTCAGCACAATATTTCCCAGGACGACAAAACCGGCGCCGTTGGTGGAATTCTGAGCTTTATCTGCCGATACGTTTTGACCGCCGACCGGTTCCGTAATTTTTACATCCGCTAACAATCGCGGAGAATGAAAAGCCACGGCGGCCAGAAGCAGGCTGAGTTGGAGTGTTTTTTGCCTCATAATTTTAAAACTCGTAAACATCGTTAAGAGCCATTCGCTCTTTGCTGGTTGAAATCTTACCTTAACCAACGAAACCAACAATCGGGGCAGGTTAGGGACTTGATACCAGTAAATACTGTGATTTGGCCCTGGGGAACTCCCTGAAAGGCTCTTGAAAAATCAACGGAGCGGCCCATCCCTCATCGCATTTGTTGAAGCAAAATTATCTATGCGAGAAGGTAACCTTTTGATACCGCTAACCATACGAGGTGCTGTCCAGCAGCCTGCTAAACCAGGAACTAACCTGGCGTGCCCCGGGATTTCTCCGGGCTGCCATGGCGGGAGTTTGCTGTTGGCAACTCTGGCAAAGAGATTTAGAGGATACGTACTAAGAGGGATGAAGAGGATTTAAACTTCGTAAGTTATTTCGCCTATTCATCGGTGGCGTGTGTCCAGACTTGTGTACTGAGTTGGTGTGACCGCGGCCGCAGCAACTTATCCTGTGATTGAATGAACGGTGGTTTTCATGAGGTGGAACGCGATCTGCGTCGTCATTATAGGGTCAAATCGAATTTGAATCACGGCCGATTAATCCCGTGAAATGAAACCAAAGATATGACCAGGAGATTACGTTTTTGTATCTACGCCGTTGGGCTGGGGAGGCTGGCAATCGGACACGGTGTAGAACGCGTAAGACTAAGAAAGAAGAATTCCAAACTCCAGAAACTCTTGCTCAGTTCTTGCCAATATTATCCACCTTTCGCGTTAGCGTGTAGCCATGCAGATCCTCACTCCGGTTTCCAGACAAAGAGACGGAGCAGCGAGCCCTGCCGCAAAGCAGTATTGGCAATTATTGCCCGCTGGCCTTTAACGATCTCAGATCCGGAGCGGTGGGAGTGGTTACTGTCCGACCAGAGCGCGATAAAAACTCGTATTAGCCGGCGCGCTGACAGAAATGATTCGGGAGGAATTGGGTGAGGTGTTTGTTGTGACAGGCGCCCAGTTCAGGAGGTTGGTCGAGGATTGAATGATGTAGCTGACATTGGCTTGTCCTACCAGGGTAAATTGGAACTGGCCGATCGTATGAACTGGAGCGCTAAGAATCGGGTTCGCGCTCCCGGACCCGAGCTGCACTGTGACGACGGCGACCGTGGTGGCTTGATTGGTGCCAGGGGGCGAATAGGTGCGCCAATAACTGTCCGTATAATCAATCGTGTAAAGATTGCCCACGTTGTCCCAGGTAACATCCGTGTGAGCATGGTCTCCAGAAGGTTCTAATGTGATTACAGGTGTACCGTTGGTGGTTTCAAACACACGGGTAGAGCCATTTTGCGGAAATGGGAAGCCGTTATCGCCAACGAAAGCCACCGCCAAATAACGTCCCGCACGATCTACAGCGATTCCGTGGGCACCCTGAAACGTGTCGTCGGCATTTCCAATTTTCCAATCAGCGTTGGTCTCCGGCGTGGCGGCGTATGGAGGAAAACGAAAAACACGATAGGCCGGGTCCCCGCTCCCTAATCTTTCCTGGATAGTGTAAATTCTGTTGCTGGCGTCCACCGCCACGTCGGAAGGAGCAAGGTTCAAATCCGAGCCTGCCCCTGCCTGGACGATGGTCGTCCCGAGATCGTTGGTGGCGACTGAGCCATTCGAACCTACCTGCCAGCGACGAATACCAACCCCTGGATTGGCCGTATCAGCCATCCAGACTTTAGTGTCTACGCCCGTGCCGCTTATAAAGAGCCCACCTAAGCTCACCGTTTGCGAGGGATAATTATTTGAACTTAGAACGATCAGGCGCGACTCAGAGGAGATAAGCTGATCAAACCTCAGAATAATTCCACTCGTAGTAAAGTCATTGACGTAAACTTTATCATCGTCCGAAACCTCGAGTTTCCATGGGCTGAAATGATCGTTTCCCCAGCTCCAACCACCTGTGTTGTTCCAAAATGCGCTGTCATCCGCCGGGCTGCCGTCAGCGTTCAGTTTGAGAATTCCCACCGAATCGCCCGGTCTAACCCCCGCAGAGGGACCATCAATTGAATTGGCAACAAAAACGCGTCCGTAATAAGGGCTGTTTGGGTTCTTGTTCACCCCAATACCTTGACCTTCCCAAACATAGTTTCCTTCGGCATCCGTGCTGATCTTCGTCCAATCCTCATAACCGCTGGTGGAAGCTGTAATGCTGATTGTATAAGTGCCGGGTCCCACGCTCACGCCGTTGGTGTCTTTGCCATCCCAGGCTACAAGATTTGTTCCTCGCAAGGTGCCGGGGCTCGGATTGGTCAGATTGATGGTCCGCAAGGGAGTGGCACCGGAACTGATGTTAATGGCTACGCCACGGAGTGCGTCTTCATTCAAGATGTAAGTGATGCTGATGTTAGTCACGGCAGGCACGGTTACATTGGTCGTGCCACCATTGAAACGAAGGTTGGTGGCATAAACATTGGCGAGCACTTTGTTGGGGAGCAGCAGGAGTTGCAGGATCAACACTCCACACCAAACCAAGTAACGGAAGTTTCGGCAAAATACTGAGGCAATGATAGTGGAGCAGGGGGGATTTTTCATGAAAACATCGAATTACGCGTGTCGTGTGGCTCGTTCAAACCCGGAATAACCAGTTTTACCTGGTTCTGCCCAGGTGGTCGCCCAAGTGTGTTTATCTTACCATACAAAAGGTGCTGTCAGTCAAGTCTTTTGGAGCAAATCGACTTCCTTGAGTGCTTATTTTGGCTATGCTTGGCCATGCATTGCATCGTGACCGCCGGCCCCACTTATGAACCACTCGATGAAGTGCGCCGGCTGACTAACTTTTCTACGGGCCGCCTGGGTTCTGAGCTGGCGAGTTTTCTCACTGGAAAGGGCTACGAAGCAACTCTGTTAATCGGGCAGCTTGCGACATTTCGAGGTGAACGCTATGCCAGGCACGTCCAAACCTTCAGCACCACGATGGATTTGCGCGATCGCCTGCGCGTGTTAAGCGGGGAAAGCGTTGGGGCTGTGTTTCATGCCGCCGCGGTCAGCGACTTCACTTTTGGGAAGACCTGGAGGCGCTCCGAAGAGGGAGATTTGACAGAAATTAGAGAAGGTAAAATTTCGACTCGGCGCGGGACGCTTTTGACTGAACTTCTGCCAACGCCCAAGATCATTGCCGAGTTGCGTCAATACTTTCCAAAAGCTGTATTGGTCGGTTGGAAGTTCGAAGTGGATGGAACTCGCGCCGATGTTGTGCGCCTGGCACAAAGTCAAATTGAGCAGTGCAGGACCGACGCATGTGTAGCAAATGGTCGAGCATACGGAGGGGGGTTCGGGCTGGTAACACGGGAGGGTTGCGAGCATTTGACGGAATTGGCTCAATTGTTTGTGGCTCTGGAAAAGCTGCTGCGGGGGAAGGTTTAAGGAATCCGACAAAGGTTGGCGACAAAGGTTGCGACGAAGGGTGAAGACGTAACCACCAAGGATCGGTGAGATTTCAAGCTGGAGCTTTTTCTCGTGGTTCATATCGTGCCGAGGATGACGGCTGCCGCACCCACCAAAAAAACTCCCCCGTTGTTGCGGCCAGCGACCACACTGTGGGGCGTTGGTCCAGAACGAGGGTCGCTGCTGGCAAAGCTGGAGATTCGCACGGTGGAAGATTTACTGTTGCACCGGCCCCGGCGTTACGAGGATCGCAGCCATTTCCAGCCGATATCCGAACTGCAACTGGACGAGCCAGCCATAGCGCGCGGGACTGTCCTTGCACTCGGAGTTAAATGGTTCCATTACCATACAAAATCCATATTTGAGTTGATTATTAGTGACAGAACCGGGCGACTTCATTGCCGATGGTGGAATCTGCCCTTTCTGGAAAAGCACTTTTCAGTCGGTGACGAACTCGTGGTATTTGGAAAGATCCGCTCGTCGAAACCGCGCAGGATGGATCATCCGGAAACCGAAGTGGTTGAAACTGGAGAAGAGCTTTTCATTCACCTGGGGCGGATCACGCCAATTTATCCTTTGACGGAAGGATTGCCTCAACGCTGGTTGCGCTCGCTTATTTGGAGAACTCTGGAGCAATACGAATCGCATATCATCGACCCCTGGGATCCAGCATGTAATCCGCGTCATTCCGGGCTGTTTCCCAGCCGCGCCAAAGCGCTTCGCTCGATCCATTTTCCTGAGAAGCTCGAGGATATCGAGCCAGCCAGACGACGGCTTGCGCTCGATGAGTTTGTTGGCCTCCAGAGACAAATCCAGCTCAGGCGGAAGAATCTGCAGACTAAAGCCCAAGCTATCCCTTGCGGGGGCGATAATCGTCTGATGAAACCGTTTCTTGCCAGGCTCGGGTTCAAGCTAACCGACGCCCAAACCCGGGTCCTGCGAGAATTGCGCAAAGAGCTATCCGGGGCGCATCCGATGCGTCGGTTGCTGCAAGGCGATGTGGGTTCCGGCAAAACGATTGTGGCTGCGTGCTCGGCCCTCATGGCGCTGGAAAGCGAGCAAAACGTGGCGCTGATGGCGCCCACCGAAATCCTCGCGGAACAACATTATTCCAATTTCAAAAGGTGGTTCGAACCGCTTGGAATTCCCATCAGGTTGCGCACCTCGAGCCATAAATCAACCCAGTCCGTCCGTGGCCACATGGAGGCGGCAGATTCCGGAGAGAGGCAAAATGGCGCGCTGATTATCGGAACGCAGGCCCTGATTGCCTCCAGTTTCACCCACGAGAGCCTGGGGTTGGTTGTCATTGACGAGCAGCACAAATTCGGCGTGTCCCAAAGGGAACAACTCGTTCGTAAAGGTCTTTATCCGCACTTGTTGGTCATGACTGCCACCCCCATTCCGCGGACCCTCGGGCTCACTCTTTATGGAGATTTGGATTTATCCACACTGGACCAATCGCCGCCCGGACGTGGAAGCATTCAAACTTTTTTGCGCAGGGCCGACGCCCTTGAAAAAGTCTGGAGTTTTGTCCGAAGTCAACTCGAAGAACATCGACAAGTTTATGTTGTTTATCCTCGTGTGGAAGAAACTTCTGAAACTGATATTAAAGCGGTTACTAAAGAACTGGGACTGCTGAAACGAACGCTTGCTCCTTTTCGGGTCGGGCTGGTGCATGGCCGGCTCGCGGGCAGAGAAAAGGAAACTGTGATGGCAGCCTTTCGCGACCATGCAATTGATGTGTTGTTAGCCACTTCGGTAATCGAAGTGGGGCTGGATGTTCCCAATGCGACGGTGATGGTCATTCAGAACGCGGAACAGTTTGGCCTGGCGCAGCTCCACCAGTTACGCGGGCGCATCGGGCGGGGCGCTCACGCTTCATATTGCATCCTGGTTGCCGCCGCCAAAACAAACCAGGCGCGCGAGCGTCTGCGGGTGCTCGAAGAAAGCAATGACGGTTTCCGAATTGCAGAGGCCGATTTGAAATTGCGGGGCCCAGGGGAACTGTTGGGACAAGAGCAAAGCGGCGCACCCCAATTTCGCTTTGGCGATCTGACGACAGATGTGGAACTGATCGAATGTGCGCGCGAATTGGCGCGCGAATCGAATTAACAATTGGTTGGACACAGAGCAGGCCCGTTGACTCACGGATAAAAGACACCGAAGGGGTCTGAGTAAGCAGGTCATTTCAGACTCATGTTCGGTTTGTTTGTTGTTAATATAATTTTGATATTCCAGGGCAAGCTAAAACGAGCAG